>LFFM01000684.1_pt1 | contig 23758 bp, 25 predicted proteins | sample 643131 | NCBI WGS metagenome assembly LFFM01 (sample SAMN03777445, study PRJNA286221) | soda lake metagenome | biome: soda lake; feature: Kulunda steppe; material: water; isolation source: sample Tc-Br brine of Tanatar trona crystallizer | place: Russia: Kulunda steppe | collected 2011-07
GAGCGCCAGCGACGGCGGAGGGGGCACCGGTAAACCCCAGACCTCAGAAATAACTTTTCACAAAAACGCGTTTATATAATAACTTTTCACGGAAAATCATCGTTTTTCACGGCTTACCGCCTCGAAAACTTAAAATTCACGACCGATAGCGGATTGCCCCGGGCAACGCCAACGAAACGATGCGCCTCCAGCCGCAGCGTTGACGTCTCCGGTCTCCCCCTGTAGACAGTGGGCGACTTGAGTGTTCGCGGCTCGATTTTTGCGAACGGAACACCGCGTATGGATGCTACGAATTTCGAACTCGATCTGCTCAACTTCCACGGGGAGGAGATCGGTCTGACAGTTGAAGAACCCGGCGCCTCTGTAAAGTGGCTCGTCGAGGACGTCGATGCCGAACTGGATATCGACGACGACGCGCCGTTCAAGGCCGAGTTGACCGCCCAACTGGCGGGTACGACCGTTCATATCGACGGTCAACTCACGGGAACTTTCTATTACCGCTGTGGCCGCTGTCTGGAATGGCGCCAGATCGATCTTGACGTAGATGTCGAATTCGTGTTGATGTCTCGCGACTCGTGGGACGAGTCGTACGAGGGCGAAGAAGAAATCGCCCTGGACGAACAGGACCTCGACGTCAGTTATTATGACGACGAGATCATCGACCTGCGTCCCCTGCTTCGCGAGGCCGTTCTTCTGGAATTGCCCAGTTTTCCGATGTGTCCGGACTCAATGTCCGAAGTCTGCGACACCGCTTACGAGCGGGTCGTCGGCGAAGAGACCATCGAACAGAACGAGGAAAATTCCGTGGATCTGCGCTGGTCGAAGCTCAAAGAGATTGATATCGACGATGACGATTCCTAATGTGCGCCGTCGACGGCACCAGTTGTGCCGAGATGGAATGCCGCTACAAGGAGATTTACCATGGCCGTACCAAAGCATAGAAAATCGAAAGCCAAAACCCGCTCCCGGCGGGCGAACCACGATAAAATGAAGGCGCCAAACCTGCAGCGCTGCCCGCACTGCTATGCGCCCAAGCGCCCGCATCGAGCCTGCCTGGATTGCGGTTATTACCGCGACGAGCAGGTCATCGAGATCTGGGATATCCTTTGATCGATTCGGTGTTGCTCCTACGGCAACCCGAACGCACTGCGTCGCCGGACCCACTTGCGCAGTCCACAGATCGGGCCCGGCGCACCGACCACCGACGACAAACGGATGAGCTCGATGGACATCAGAGAGCGCGTCATCGAAGTGGTCGCCGAAGTCCTGGAGACTTCGCCCCAGGAACTATCCCCCGATCTCGACATTGTAGACGATCTGGGCGCCACCAGCATCGATGTGATCACGCTTGCGTGGCACGTCGAGGATATCTTCGGACTCGGCGAAATCGATGAAACGACGCTGGAGTCCATCCACACTATCTCGGAGCTGATTGCCGTGGTCGAAGAACGCACCGGTCAATCCATCGATGACAGCGACAGCGCCGATGTGGTCGTCGCCGCTGATCACGCCGGCGTCGCCATGAAAAGCGACCTCATCGACTGGATCGAAGAACGCGGCGTCGACGTCCGAGACCTCGGCCCCGGAGACACCAAGTCTGTGGACTATCCCGACTTCGCCGCCCGCGTCGCCCGTCAGGTCGGGACCGGTCGCATCGAGTCCGGGATCTTGATTTGCGGAAGCGGCATCGGCATGTCGATTGCCGCCAATAAAGTCGATGGCGTCCGCGCCGCGGTGGTCACCAACCCCGTCCAGGCCCGGCTGGCCCGTCGGCACAATAACGCCAACGTCCTGTGTATCGGGGCACGGCTTACGGGGCGCGACATGGCCCGCGAGTGTGTGGCGACATTTCTCGATACCTCCTTCGAAGCGGGCGACGACGGTCGCCACCGACGCCGCGTCCGCCGTATCCACGAGTTGGAACAGGCGACCGGGTCGAATTGACGGGCCTCTTGTACTACCTCCTCCATGCGCTGTCCCTTTTGTGATCACCTCGAAAACCGCGTTGTCGACTCCCGCAAAGCGCGGGATGGTTCGGCGATCCGACGCCGCCGCGAATGCAGCGGCTGTGAGCGTCGGTTTACTACCTATGAACGCGTCGAAGAGGTCTTTCCCCAGATCATCAAGCGCGATGGCAGCCGCGAGGATTACGATCGGGTCAAGGCCATTCGCGGCATTCGCCTCGCCAGCAGCAAGCGGCCGATCTCGACCTCGGCGATCGACCAGGTCATGGATCGCGTCGAACGGCGCATGCTCGCTCGCGGAGACCGCGAAATTGAGAGTGACTGGCTCGGTACAGCAATCACCACCGAGTTGCGCGAACTCGACCCGGTGGCCTATATCCGCTTTGCCAGCGTATACCGCGGCTTCAGTGATATTGAGGAATTTCTGCAGGAACTTCGCGAATTCGAAGGCCGCGACGGAGCCCCACAGGCCACCGACGACGGCGAGGACTAATCGAGATGTCATCATCCCAGGCCACCGCCCGCGACGAGCGCTTCATGGCACAGGCCATCGAGCTTGCGCGCCGGGCCACCGGACGCACCCGCCCGAACCCGCTGGTGGGCTGTGTCGTGGTGCGCGATAACAAGATTGTCGGCCGCGGCTACCACGCCTGCGCCGGCGAAGCGCACGGCGAAATCGCGGCGATGGACGATGTCGACGGCTCCCTCGAGGGCTGCCAGTTGTACGTCAATCACGAGCCCTGTTGCCACGTCGGTCGCACTCCTCCGTGCACGGACGCCATTCTGGAAGCCGGCATCAACCGCGTCGTCGTCGGCACCATCGATCCCGACCCCCGCGTCAGCGGCAAGGGACTCGAGATTTTGCGCGACGCCGGCGTCGACGTCGACTACGGCGTCCTCGAAGAGGAGAGCCGGCGACTCAACGCCCCGTTTTTCAAATACATCACCGACGGACTCCCCTGGGTCGCCGCCAAATGGGCCATGAGCCTGGACGGCAAAATCGCGACCCGGCACGGCGATTCGCGCTGGATCACCGGGGAGTCGGCGCGCCACAAAGTCCATCAGCTGCGCGACCACCACGACGCGATCCTCGTCGGAAAACAGACGCTGCTCGACGACAATCCCCGGCTGACCTGCCGGCGCGAAGGGGGGCGAGACCCGGTGCGATTCGTCGTCGATGCCCGTCTGGAGGCCCCGACCGACCACCGCGTCTTTCACCACGGCGACTCCACGGCGACTACGGTGGTCCTGGCCGGTGCCGACGCCGACGACGAGCGCCGACGCCGACTGGAAGACGGCCCGGTCGAAGTGGTCACCGTGCCCACTGACGAACGGGGCTGGCTGGAGCCGACGGCGATCCTTGAGGCCATTGCCGAGCGCGAGTTACTCAGTGTGCTCGTCGAGGGCGGCGGCGCCCTACTCGGCTCGCTATTTGACAGCGGTCACGTCGACTACGCCTACGCCTTCGTCGCCCCCCGACTTATCGGCGGCGACCAGGCGCCGACGCCGCTCGGCGGCGACGGAATCAGTTCCATGGATGACTGTCTCGACCTTCGTTCGTCGTCGGTCGAACAACTGGCCACCGACGTCCTGGTTCACGGCGAGATTGGTGAGCCTACCTACCGCGCAACCACCCTCGACGAGGAGCAGTGAGATGTTTACCGGACTCGTAGCCGATATCGGCACCATTGCAGACCATCGAACAACCGGCGACAACGCCACAATCAGTATCGAGACCGACTTCGATACCGACGACATCGACATCGGCGAAAGCATCGCCGTCGACGGCGCCTGCCTGACGGTCACCGCCACCGGCGACGCCACATTCGACGTCGACGCCAGCCCCGAAACCCTGGAGCGCACCACCCTGGGCGACCGCGATATCGGCGACGGCGTCCACCTCGAACGGGCGCTCCGCCTGTCGGATCGACTCGGCGGCCACATCGTCAGCGGCCACATCGACGGTCTGGGCACCCTGCGAGACAAGCGCCGCGACGGCAATGCCTGGATTCTGACGATCGAGGCCCCCGACGACGTCGCCCTGTACCTCATTGAAAAGGGCTCGATTACCGTCGACGGCATCAGCCTGACGATCAACGGCGTCGACGGCAATCGCTTCGATCTGGCGATCATTCCCCACACGGCCGAACAGACGTTGATCGCGGACTACGACGTTGGACGTTCGGTCAATCTGGAAGCCGATATCATCGGAAAATACGTCCACAAATTCGCATCTGGCGACGACAACGATATCCGCATCGCCGACCTCGTCGGCGCCGGTTTTCTGTGATCCGATTGCGCCTCCGGCGCTGTGCCCGCCCCCCGTTTCTCGAGCCGAGACGTACCCATGACTGAACCTGCAGGCCCCATCGAAGCCAGCTCCGAAGAATCGATCGCACGCGTCGAGCGCGCCCTGGAGGCGATTGCCGATGGCGATATCGTCATCCTCGTCGACGCCGAGGATCGCGAAAACGAAGGCGACCTGTGTATGGCCGCCGACAAAGTGACGCCGGAGGCCATTAATTTTATGGCCAAATTCGGCCGCGGGTTGATCTGTTTGACGATGACCGGCGACCACATCGACCGCCTCGATATCCCGATGATGGTCAACCAGAACACCAGTGCCTTTGGCACGGCGTTTACGGTCAGCATCGAAGCCGCCGAAGGCGTCTCCACGGGCATCTCCGCCGGCGACCGAGCCCGCACCATCGAGGCCGCCGTCGCCGACGACGCCGGTCCCGATGACATCGTGATGCCAGGCCACGTCTTTCCGCTTCGAGCCCGCGACGGCGGCGTGTTGGTGCGCACCGGCCAGACCGAGGGCAGCGTCGACCTGGCGCGCATGGCCGGATGCCGTCCGGCGGGCGTGATCTGTGAGATCATGAACGACGACGGCTCAATGGCTCGTCTTCCGGATCTGCGCGAGTTTAGCGACGAACACGACCTGGTGCTGTTGTCGGTCACCGACCTCATTACCTATCGACTGGAACACGAAACGCTGCTCGAGGTCGTCGAAGAGGCGCCGCTGGAGACCGAATTCGACGGCGACTGGCGAGTGCGCGTCTACCGAAGTCGCGTCAACGGCTCCGAGCATCTGTGCTTTATCTGCGGCGATCCGGACCCCGACGAACCGACGTTGACCCGGGTCCAACACCGCTGCGACACCTTCGACACCTTTCTTCACAAAGAAGGAGGCTGTACCCGACAGCTGCGCCGCTGTATGGAGGCCATCGGCCGCGAGGGCTGTGGCGTACTGGTCTATCTCGACAAGCGCGGACAGTCGGCCTCCGATCTCGTTCAGGAATACGTGCTGGAAGCCCCGGTCAAACCGACTCCCGAACAGCGCGAGCGCCGCGTCAACCAGCCCCAGCAAGAGCTCCGCGTACTCGGCGTCGGGGCCCAGATTCTTCGCACCGCCGGCTGTGGATCGGTGCGAGTCATGACCAATCGCCCCAAAAAGATCGTCGGCAGCCAGGGCTTCGGCATCTCGGTGGTCGACCAGATTCCGATTCCCGAATACGACTTCTGAGTGATGCCGTCGCCCTGCTTCGCCATTGACCGCTTGTTTTCCCCGGATATCGACCATGACTGGACCAATCGAAGGCGATTTCGACGCTGACGGACTGCGATTTGCCATTGTCGCCGCCCGCTTCAACTCCATTTTCGCCGAACAATTGATCGAAGGGGCCACCGATGCCCTCGAGCGCCACGGCGCTGACAGCGATGACATCACCGTCGTGCGCTGCCCGGGAAGTTTCGAACTTCCCCAGGTCGCCGACCGGGTCGCCGAGTCGCTGGACGTCGACGCCATCATCTGTCTGGGCGTACTGATCCGCGGGGCGACGCCGCACTTCGACTACATCGCCTCCGAGGCCGCCAAAGGGATCGGTTCTGTCGGTCTCGACGGCGATATTCCCACCAGTTTTGGGGTCATCACCTGCGATACGGTGGAACAAGCCATCGAGCGCAGCGGTTCTAAAGCTGGAAACAAGGGAGCGGAAGCTGCGCTGGCCGCACTGGAAATGGTCAATCTCTTTGATGCCATCGACGAGGCCGGCAATGACTAAACAGATTCGAGATCAGGCTCGCCGCGCCGCACTGCGAGTGTTGTACGCCGCCGATGTGGCCGATGACGACACCGACGAAGTGCTCGAAAACGCCCGTCAGGCGCTCATCGAGCAAGGCGAGGACCCCTCTGAATACTGGGATCCCGTCGTCGGTCGGGTCCGTGCGGTCCTCGACGATCAGGAGCGCATCGACGCTGAAATCCGCGCCCTCAGCACCAATTGGCGCCTGGAGCGAATGGCCGCCGTCGATCGCAATTTGCTTCGACTCGGCATCTTCGAATTACTCGAAGGACTGGCGCCGCCGCTCGTGACCATCAATGCCTGTGTGGAGCTGGCCAAGGAATTCGGCACCGCCAGCACACCGGGCTTTATCAACGGCCTCCTCGACCAGCTATGCCAGGACCACGACATCCCCCTCAAATCCGCCGATCGTCGCTCCGACTGATCGCGTTGGCACTGTGCGCGATGGCACTTCTCGGCTGCTACCGCGAACCGCCGGAGCCGCGCCAATTCGTGCCCGGCAACGACCTGTACGAACAATTCAGTTCCCCGGGCCAGCGCGTCACCGTCGCCGATGACGACGGCCAGCCGATCATGAAGCTGCGTCAGCGATCGAGCCGAACCCGCGTCTTTGACGCCGACATGATTCCCGCCGGCCAGGTCCGCATCACCGGCGATGACATCACTCAGCGAAGTCGCGACGGTCAGACCACCCACACCGTCGACTGGCTCGACGACGACACCGCCGTCATCGACGGCCTGTGGCGCCTGGAGCGAAGCGGTGCGCACTGGGACATCAGCGCCGATGGCGACGACGCCCCCCGCCTACTGGGGCGCCTGGAGTCCGACGGCGACGACTGGACGATGATCGGCGACGACCGCCGCTATCGCGTCGAATCGCACTCCGGCAACCTGCGCGTCGTCGACGACGATGACACCGCCATCGTCGACATCGACACCGACCAATTCGATCCGCGATCGCTGCTGGTGTTGACCATCGACGAATTGGAGCCCGTCGAACGCGCCACCTTGAGCCGGGTCGTCGCCGAATCGCTCGATCACTGAGCCTCGGCGCACCGGGCCCTGCCGGATCGATTGCTGGAGCCGGCCGGCCCTCACTCGCTTTCGGCGTTGAAACCAAACCCCCGCTGTTTATCTTGAAGCTGTGGGCTCGGTCGAACCGACGCCGACCGAACTCCCCTGTGGCGGTCGCCGGCGATCGGCACCTCGGCACAACTTATGCAACAATCCAAAGGCCGTGCTTGTTGGGAACAATTGACCCCGGTAACATGGTTCAACAATTGGAGTCTTCGTCACAGCGAGGATCCTTCGCGTCGATGAAGTGGTAACCGAAAGGGTGGCGCCTCATGGAAGTCCAGCAATTTGAACAAGCCATCTTGAAGATGGCCTTTGAGACCGACGCTCGCATCACCACTGCGTCGGTGGCCTACTACCTGGGCATCCCGTCCAAAAAGGCCAATGAACTGCTCGAGACCCTTCTGGAGCAGGGCGTATTGGAGTTGGACAGCGATGACGACGGGAATCTGTATTACTTTGTTCCCAACCAGGGCCACACGCCGTCGATGGGCGACGATCCGGCCGGCGATGACAGTTGGCAGCGGCTGCAGGATGCCGCCGATGCCGCCGCCGGCGTCGAATCGTCGGAGGGGCCGTCGGCAAGTGACGACCAACACCAGCGCCCACTGTCGTCGTCTGCCGAGCCCTTTGTGGCTTCCGTCGACGACGACGCCGACGAGCAGCCGTCGTTTTCTCCCCAGCAGCACAGCCCTTCCGGCGGCGCCGATGGCCGCTCCGGAAGCCCCGACGAATCGGCCCCACCACAGCCGCCGCCCGGTGACCGGCAACCTCCGACGGACCAACGCCCCAACTCCTGGTCGGGCTACGGCGGCCCCAATCAGCGAGATCGCAATGGCCCCTACAACACCGGTTCGTCTTCCTCGCGCCGGCCCCAGAGTTCGCGCTTTGAGGGCGTGCCCGACGGCGTGACCAGTCGGCTCGGGCGCACGGACGCCACCACCGATAGCTGCGGCGATGCGTCGGTGGTCGTCGAGAACTCCGTCAGCTGCGAGCCCCGTCCACTGGCCAATTCCCAGCCGACCGTCACCTCCTGTAAGGACAGCAACTCCTCGAAGTTTTCGACCCACCAGGAGTACGGCGGCTTTGGCTTCTCATCGCCCAAAAAGTCGACGGCCCTGGCGCCGGCGTCCAATTCCGGGGAGATGACGCTGCGCGCCGACAATCACATCGAACAGCCCGAACACCAGCCGGGCATGGCGCTGCTGTTGAGCCTGATTTTGTGCGGCACCGGCCAGATCTACAACGGCGAGGTCAGCAAGGGCATCATCATGCTGATCCTGTCGTTTCTGTTGTGGTTTGTCTTTCTGGGCTGGGTCGTCCACATCTGGTCGATCGTCGATGCCGTCGTCGTCGCCGAACGAATCAATCGCAAGTCCGGATCGTCTTCCCAGGGCCAGAATTGACAAGCGTTATGAGGCCTGCTGCTGGCATTTGCGGCCCCATGGGAAACGCTCCTGACAGGCGGTTGCTGTAAAGTCCGGAATTTTTGTTGCATACAATGAGAGTCCGATTCGCGCCGAGTTGAATACTTCCTCGCGTCGGCTCTCTATTGATGTGTGACAATGGCGACAACCAGCCCCCTGGCTTCCCGGCTCCCACGGTGGTGGGACTTCTGGCGCTGTGTATCCTCCTAAGCTGCACCGGCTGCTCATTGGTGGAATTCGAGCGCAGTCCCTATGCGCCGCGCGGCGTCGACGCCATCTACTCCGAACAAGAAGATATCACATTTCTGGTCTGGCGCGTCGGAGACGAGGTCGATTTCGACCGCATCGACTTCGAGCTGCACATCGATGGCGAGTACCGACCGATTGACCTCGACGAGACTCCATTTCCCAGTGAGCCCTTCGAGTGCGACCGCAATTACTACTGTGTGCAATACCAGATCGATGGCCGATGGTCGCCGGGATCAAACCAGGCGCCACTTCGCGCCATCGACAGTCTCCACGGGGTATTCGAATCGACGTCGGCCCGCCGCGACGAGGTGGAAGAGACCTTCTCCATCGACCCCATCGCCGTCGACAACAACCAGGGGGCTCGAGCTCGCCTCGAAGACTGGTTCGCCGACGAAAACATACCGATTCGACGCTCATTTCAGTGGGGGATGACCGCGGCCTCCGATGGCGATCCATCGGATTGTCCGAACCGCTCGCCGGAGCACTGGACTGGGTTGTCGACCCGGGTCGAACTACCCCATGACTGGATAAGCTCCACTCCGTGTTTTGTCGTCCGGCCCAATCGCCGCGACGCCGACGGCGCCGAGGTCCGCGACCGACTCATCGAATCACCGATGTTGTATCCCGAGGACATCGACACCTCGATCCCCGATGTCGAACACCCGATTCAATTGGCCTTTCTCGTCGATCTGGAGGTGGCCAATCAGCCGCGATGCGAGCAGTACGTCGATTCCATCCGGGAGACCATCTTTTCCACACTCGACGAACTCGACGATCCGGAGGATACCGACGAAACGCCGCGCGACGTCGATTACACCGACCTCGGCACCTACCGGCCCATCGATGCCGACGGCAATGAATACTCCGGCTGCGATCAGGAGGCATCGTCGCGCTATCCCGTCGACGAAATTCTGGTTGCTGCCGACGAGCAGGCCGCCGCCCAGAGCGACCCATCGGTGCTCGTCGTCGTCTACCTCAACAACCTCGATCTGCCGCCCGCTCAGTCGAAAGTCGAAGACCTGGAGCCGCTCTTCGAGGAGCGAGACGACGACGCCAACCCCCATCATTTTCACTGGGCGATCGGTTCGGTGACGATCATGTCGCTTTTTGAATGGAGCGAGACGACGCCCTGGGCTCCGGCGGAAGACGACAATTTTTTGCCCTCCATCGAGACCGACGTCGAGCGCAACCTCCCCCTTCGAAGCACGCAATTCGAGGGCTACGACTCCGTGGCGCTCCATGCTCCGAATGCCGCCGACGACCCCGAGTATATCCGGATCTGTTCATTTTCTCCGACGCCCATCGGTATTGAGCTTTCTCCAGATCCGCCGGTCCCTTACGCTACCAGCACTTGGCCATGGCCCGACGGCGGGGCCCCGGAGTTGATCTTCGACATCGAACCGCAGCGATTTGTCTCCCATACAACCTTTCGGGAGACTCGCATCGCCGGTGTATACGAAGTCTGCGACGAGTACTGCGATCATCCATTCTGGGGCCCGGACGACAATTTACACGATTCATGGGTCGAAGAGACGGGAGTCTGTAGGTGGAATTGAGAACGGACATCGGCGTCGGGATCGCCGCCGCCCTGCTCTGGGCACTGGTGATGCCCGCTACCGCCATGGCCGACGACGGCGGCAGTGAACGCCCGACGCTCCAGGAGCGGTACGCCTCCAAGGACGGCCGACTCTACGGTCACCTGGGGGCGACGATGATCGTGCGCGACGATTTTTATCGCTCTGTGGGCTACGGGTTGGATGCCGGCTACTATGTCAACGAGACGATCGGTTTCGAGTTGCGGGCTCACAATCTGCACACTGGATTGACTCATACCGGCGATCAGATGCGCCGCGACTACGACCTGGTCCCCGATATGCGGGCGCCGACCGCCGCATTTGGCGCCGGCACCCGCATCTCCTGGGGCTATGGCAAAGTCTTGACACTCGGCGATTTTGTCGTTCACTTCGACCCTCAGTTTATCACCCACGCCGGTATCACTCTTGCAGAAGAGCGTGTGGTACCGACCGCAACATTTGGCGCCGGGTTTTTGACGCACTGGCAATTTGGGATTCAAGTCAAACTCGACCTTCAGATGAGTCTACACATCGAACAACGAGACCGCGGGGTTGTCCCGGCCACCGGCTTTGCTCCGGTTCTCAGTGTGGGCTGGTCTCCGCAGTGGCGATGGGGAGGCGGGTCGTGATCACCGGCGCCTACACTGCTGTGACGTCCATCGACGTCGCCCTGGCACTGGCCGTTGTCGCGGTCGTCGCCGCCCCCATGGTGGGCTGTGTGGCCATGGAAGAAGTAGCTCCCGAGCGCGGCGACCTCTTTGCCCCGCTCCACGACGCCGACCTGTCGAGTTTCGAATACCAATTGGCCATCGATCGCCATACCGGCCGCGATGATGGCTGGACCGATGTCGGCGACGCCCTGCTCCAACTGGCCAACTGCGAGCCCATCGCCGGCGACAACACCCCCGACCTGGAGAGCGAGTCCGAGGCCCGTCTGCTCGTCGAGATGGTGCGCCTCGAGGATCGACGCCGACTTCGACTCTACCGACGGGGCCTCGATACCGACGATGGACAGTGGCCGCAGGATACGATTCACACCCGCTGGGGGCGCCGCGACTTCTTCGAACGCCGGGCTCCCGACGTCGACACCGACGAATTGATCCAGTGGCCCGATCGCGACGAGCGATGGCCCGACGAATGGCCGGCTCGAATCGATGTCGAACACCGCTGCGAAGAACTCGAACAGCGCGTCCCGGTCGAGGATATTCGCCCCCCCTTCGATGCGCTGGAAAACGACAGCATCAGCGCTCTTTTCGTCGAGGAGTGGCTCCAGACCCAGTGGATCCGGCGTGCACTTGATGAGGTGGATGAAACCAACGAGTTGCACCGACGAGCCCGATGGACGGTAACAGCCCACCGGACCGACATCGCCGTCGCATTGCGGCAGCGACCAGACGCCGTCGAAGTGGCCGAAGATGCCGTCGACGACATGGCACTTCGAGCACTCGGCGAGTTGCGCAACGTCATCGCCGATGACGGCGATGAACTCGACGACGACACCCGAGTCGCCCTCTCCCATCGCGCCGCCCGTCTGGCCATCGAACTCGACGATACCGAGGCCGCCCTGGCGAGCCTCGACGATCTGCTGGAGTACGCCGACGGCAATCTCGTCGACATGGCGCGCTACTACGCCACCAAACTGACCTGGCAAGACGGTCGATGGAGCGAGGCCGCGGACTACGGATCGGAGATGATCGACGCCCCGCAACCCGTGGAATCGGCCTACGCCTATTTCGCCGCCACCGCGCATCGACACGACGGTCGAGAGGACTCGTTTTTGGGCATGGCCCGGCAGGCCCTGCGCGACCACCGTCGCCACGCCGACGACCCCTTTCTGGGGGCTCTGTATCGGCAGGTCCTACGGGAATTGACGCGCTACGAAGTCGACGGGCGCACCGAGGAGTTGCTCGAGGAGTTTGGCCCTCGCGCCGAGTTGTGGACGAGAATGCGCGAATTCGCCGAAATCGCCCTCGATATGGGTCGCCCGGAAGTCGCCGAATATATGGTCGAGGTGCTGGCCGACGAGACCCACGACGCCCGGCGGATTCCTCAACTCCGCGCCATTCTGGCACTCGCCGCGTTTATGCGCGACGACCGTGGCGACTTCGAAGACCATATCGAAGCCCTTATCGACCGGCCCGACGAATTGCTCCAGGCCGTCCCGCGCAGTCGACGGGCCGCCTTCTTCGCCCACCGAGACGCCGAATTGGCCCGGGTCCTTCGCGCCACACTTCCCCTGATGGCCGAATGGGGCGATGGTCCCGGTGTCGAGGCCACGCGCCAGTTGTGGCTGGAGATCATTGTCGATCAGACCCAGAATTTTCTGCGCAATGTGCCCGAAAGCGTCGTCAGCAGCGAACTGGTAGAACTCTACGAATTGGCCGGACAACTCCTCGAGGAGCACCCCCGCGGCTACGCAGAGCGCGTCGGCCGCCAGGAATCGACGGCTTCGGCGCTGGTGCTGGGCACCGTCGATATGCCCCCGGCCCCGCCGCTGGAAGACGCCCCACAGCCCCGCATCCGGTGGGCTCCGGTCTCATCGCTGCTGTTGATTCCGCGCGGCGACGTCCCGCCCGATGAATTTGTCACCGTACTCGACGCCGCGTACGGCGGGGAGCAGCCGCAATGACGACCGCTCGCGTCCACAGCCGAGCCTGGACGGGCCTCTTTGCGATCGCCGCTGTGATGGCGGCAACGCTGCTACTGATGCCGTCGGTCCATGCCTCCGACCAAGAGGACGACGGCGACGAAGAATCGGGCGCCCTGGAGCCGATTCCCGACGACGGCGGTGCCGACGAAGCCTGCGGCTCCGATCGGCGCTGCCGCATCGATCGCATCGCCGCTCGCAATCAGATGCGCCGCTACTACCGCGTCGCAGACCAGCAACAGGCGGTCTACGATGAAGTTGACGATATGATGGCCGAAGAAGAGAGGCCGGCCACCAATCGGGAGGCCGATCCCTGGAACGTCGCCATCCAGCGCCACCAATTCGGCGCCGGAATCGCCGGCGACTACACCTTTTCCGGTCACTTTCGCGCCGGGGCCTCTTTGGTGTATCAGGATCGACGTATTCGCCACTCCAGCGACGTCGACGGGGTCGAAGACATCAGTGGGAATCAATCGGCGTTCTTTACCACGGCCCACGTTTCGTTTCTGCCAGCTCGCGCCTGGCTGAGCCCCATTTTGTCGGTGGGCTTCGGGATCGGTGGCGGCGAATTCGGGAGTACCGACGTCAGCTACCACTACGTCACGGCGTCGATTGGCGCCGAAGCTCAACTGGACAGCGGATTTTTATTTCGACTCGGCTATCGAGACGCCCTCCTGCTGTACAATCAGGCTCGCAACGGGCCCGGTAATTACGACGATGAGCGCCGGGCCGGATTGCGCGAATACATGCACGACGAGGGTCTGGGCGGAATCGACTTTTCGATCGGATGGGCATTTTGATGAAGCAGTTGTCACACAGTCTCTTTCGGATCTTTGGTGGCCTTGCCGTCGCCCTGTGCATCGTGGCGGCCGCGTCACCGGGTACCGCTCAAGAATGGGAGGATTCGGCGCCCGACGCCGCGGAGGATTCGGCCCCCGATGAGTCCGATGACTCCTCGGAGAGCGATGAGTCTGACGAAAGCGACCCCGATGCCCCGGCGACAGAAGCCGAGGAAGTCCGTCAGCGCCAGCGCGCGCTCGAGGAACGCGAGCAGATCCGAGACTCCACCCGCCGCCAGCTCGAGGCCGGCCAGAGCGCCGTCCATATCTACCAGTTGGCGGAGGAGATGATCGACGAGGTCATCGCCGACATCTCGGAACTCAACCAGCAGCCGCTGGCCCCGGCAGCCCTTCGCCAGATGAATCTGACGCCGAATTTGAGCGATCAATTCGGCGAATTTATCGAGTCCACGCTGGTGACGGCGCTGGCCAATCACACCGACGTCGCCGTGCGGCGCTGCATCGCCTGCAATGCCATGCGATCACGGGTCGAAGAAGACGACTGGGTAATGTCGCGAGGGCTGGTCGAACAGGACGACCTGGCCCGCGAAGCGGAGCGCATCGGCGCCAACACCTTTCTCGATGCCCGTTTTTCGTACTACCCGGGCGCCAATATCGTGGCCATGCAGGTCGAGTTCTTCCGGGCCGACGACGGCGCTGTCATCTGGAGCGAGACCTATCGCTCCGATTCGACGACAGCCGCCATTTTGCGGACCGGCGACCGCGTCGAAAGCCGCGATGAACGCGTCGAGGAACTGGAACGGCGCATCGACGAACGCCCCTACTACGGCCATCAATTGACCGGCGGTTTCGGCTACATCCCCTACGACTCGCCGGAGGGCGGACTCGGCGGCATGATGCTCGGCTACCGACTCTACGAAAAATTCGGATCCGAGCTCCAATATCTGTACGGTCTGTCGGCCGAGGGCTTTGCCAATTTTGGCGAAGGCAATGAGATCATGGGCGCCTTTGTATCGGGAACACTTCAGGCCGAGATTTTTTCGCCCAACCTCCACGATCCGACGTTTCGGACCGGTCCCTTCATCGGCGGCTTTTTCGCCGGCACCGAGGGCAACTCCTTTGTCGGCGGCTGGGGCATCGACGCCATCCTGCAGTATCGGCTCGGAGCGGGCGCCAGTCTGTTTTACTTTCTTCCCACCGAATTTGCGGGCTCCGACCTCGGAGGCTTCGGTCTCAAGGGACGCATCTCCTTTAACTGGTAGTGAACAACGCCATGACTGACTCAACCATCATCGATTGCCGATTTGAATACCGCCTCCCGGCGCTTGTGGCCCTGGTGCTTTGTACCTTGGGGCTCGGGGCCTGCGCCCACATCGACGAAGACGAGCGCGATGAGACGGCCATCGTCGTCCCCAGTGCCGCCACCACGGCCCCGCAATACAGCGGCGACGGCTCCATGCCTGCCGACCGGCCAGTGATCCGCATGAGCGACGGTCAGCGCGACTGGGAAGTGGAAGTCCCGGAGACCGCCCGGGGCTATCAGATGCGCATTCCACTCAATCAACAGCGCGATATGCATCCCGACCACCACGCCCTGACCCAGGCCGATCGGGAGTTGATTGAACACCTCCGGCGCACCGACTCCGATTTCGAGCGCCAGGGCCTGTACGTCGACGACGAACACGCCACCGACCGCGAAGCCCGGCGCCAGGAAGGCGAAGAATTCGACGATCCGGAGGCCACTGACGATGCCGACGCTCCGGAGGCCACTGACGACAGCGATGAATCGGAAGCCGATCCAGCGCCGACTCGGCCCAGCTACTTTCGCGGCATCGACGATGTGCAGACTCTCTTTGAAGCTGGATACTACGAACAGGCCATGATCCACCTCGCCGATCTCGAGCAAGCCTACCCCAACGACGAGCGACTATTGTCGATGAAAGGGACCCTGTGGCTGGAATTGGGCCGTGAAGCCCTGGCCCGCGAGGCCTGGGAACAAGTCTTGCAGATAAATCCCGACAACGAACCGGTACAGCGAGCTTTGCGCCGCCTCGACGGCGATGTCGACGACGACATCGATGAAGATACGGCGCTCGACGAACTCGAACAGCAACTCTAATCCCCGGGCACCACCATGCATGTTCTGATCGGAGCATTGATCATTGTCGGCTCCTTTCTGGCCGCCTTCCAGTATATCTCGATGGACTTCAGCGGCTTTTTCCACCTCTACGCCTTTATTTTACTGGCGGGAGTCCCGGTGGGCCTGGCGATTTTGACCTACCGCTTCACCACTCTCGGCCAGGCGATAAAGGGGTTGTGGAAAAGTGTGGTCAATAATCCGAGAACCGAACGGGAGCGATTGATCGAAAACCTCATTGCCTTCGGTCGCGCCATCCGCGCCGAACGTCCTTCGGAGGCGGCGGCAATTTTGGAGCGCGAAGACGACGAACTCTTTACCCATCTGGGCCGCCAGGTCCTGGAGCAGGCCGAAGTCGAAGAAATCGAGATGGACGCTCTGGTCGTCGGCCGGCGCCAATTGTACGAATACCGATCGGGCGAAAAGGTCTTTGGAAGCCTCGGTGATTTCGCTCCCGCCATGGGCATGATCGGTACGGTCATCGGCCTCATTAAGTTGTTGGCCAATATGCAGGACTTCGAAAACCTCGGTCCTGGAATGGCCATTGCCCTGTTGACGACGTTTTACGGATTGTGTCTGGCCCACCTGTTTTACCTACCGCTGTCGCGGCTTATCGCCGACCGCCGGGCCCAGCGATCGGAAAATCTCAACCTGATCGCCGACACCATGCTCAAGATTGCGCGCCATCGACCGCTTCATGAAATCCAGCAGGTCGTCGGCGCCGACGTCAACGCCACCGGCGCCGACGGAACCCGCGGAGGGAGGTCGTCGTGAACTGGCTGGGTCAACAGCGCTTCGACGACACCGACAAGGGGCCCCGTGTGGCCTGGATGGTCAGCTATGCCGATATGATGACCATCATCCTGACGTTTATGATCCTGTTATTGTCGATATCGACGATTGCCCAGACGAAGTACGAGGTTATTGTCGAGGAGTTTACCGGAGAACAGGTCGGCAATCTGCACGACGTTCAGGATGCCATCGACGACATCGTCGACGAAGCCGCCCTGGGCGGTGAAATCGACACCGCCCTCGACGACGATGGGCTGACTGTCGAATTCTCCAACGCCCTGCTATTTCCAACCGGCAGTGACGAACTTCGCCGCCAGGCAATCCCGGTATTCGAGCCGATCCAGGAGCATCTGTCGCAAGAGCTCGATCACCACTACGGAGTGATCATCGAGGGCTACACCGACGATGTGCCCATCCAGACGGCCGACTTCAACTCCAACTGGGAGCTGGCGACGGCGCGAGCGATCCACGTCCGAGACCGCCTCGAGGAGGCCGGGCTCGACCGCCGACGCCTCTCCGTCAAGGGCTTTGCCGACACCCGACCGGCCACCGACGTCGACCTTCTCGACGATCAGGCCATCGCCGAATTATCAGAGGAAGAATTGGAGGCCATCCGCTCCGCGAACCGACGGGTCGTCCTTCGCATCGACACCCTAGCGCCGAATCGGGTTCGACAGCTTCTGGAGTCCGCCGACTACGATGCCGACCCCGACGACGTGCAGCGCTACGACGACAGCGACAGTGAGCCCGAATTCGACGACGATGTCGGCCCGCTGGACTTCGACTAACTCAGGAGATTCTGTGAAGCTGCTTATCCCAACGACGCTCGTGACGATAGCGATGGGCCTGATGCTCGTCGCCGCCCCGGCGGTTGCCGATCAAGGCGCCGAACGCACTGCTGTCGCCGATGCCGAGGAGTCCGCCGAACGCCAGGCCCGCGCCGAGATCGAATCGCTGTTAAGCCGATTGTGTCCCGGGCGCTGCGAATTGGTCGATATCGACATCACCTCCGATGAGCCCCGCGCTGTCGGTGGCGCAAGCCCCGGTTTTGAGGGGGCCGGCGGTCCCGCTCAATACGACACCGACATCGAGCGCATCGAAGCCACAATCATGATGGACAGCGAACTTCCCGAAAACTTCCAGGCCAATATCCCGAGGATGGCCCAGTTTCGGCTCCAGAATCTGGCCGATGATATCGTGGTTCGCCCCGAATTGCTCGAATTTCCGTCGCCTCAGCTCCCGCCCAGCCCGGAGGGGCACCCGGAGACGCCGCCGGAGCCACCGGAGCCGGAACCACAGCCGGAGCCCGAACCCATCGAGGAACCCGCCGACGAGGAACCCGAAGAGGAGGCCGCCGACGAGCCCGATGAGCAAGCGGAAGCCGATGAACCCTTTTGGCAACAAGCGCTTCCCTGGATCGCCTTGCTGATGACCCTTCTTATCCTGGGTGGTCTCATCATTCTGATACTGCGCCGTCTGGAGGCGCTGGCATCGGCCGACGACAATCCCCAGGCCGCCCGAGACGAACGCGACGCCGACCAACCGTCGGCGGTCATGCCCGACGCCGAAGCGCTGCGCGACGATATCAGCCAGTCGCGCACAGCCCTCAACCAGATGCTGCGCGACTGGATCGACGACGATCCGCGACAGGTCGCCGTACTGGTTCGACTGGTGGGCTCTCAGATTTTGTCGGACCTGCGCCGGGACCCCGAGATGCGGCCCCCACTGGAGACGGTCAGCGATCACGTCGCCGAACTCGACGAGCGCATCGATCCCGAGCAGGCGCAATCGGTGGCCCGCAAGGCCCGATCTCGCTATGAGGCACGAATGGTCGTCGACGACGGAGCCTCCGACGCCGACTGGGATTTTCTCGAAGGTCTTACGCTGGGCCAGATCTCGAAATTGCTCGACAATACATCGCGGCGCGAGCGGGGCTTTGTACTGACCCGGCTCTCACCGGTGATCCGATCCCGTTATCTCGAAAACCTCGACGGCGACGACCGCCGAAAACTCCTGCTCGAAACCAGTTCCTCCGAGAGTCTATCGAAGTCGGAATCCCGGAAACTGGCCGCCCGACTTCGAGAGGTCGCCGACGAATTTACCGACGCCGCCCGACAGGCCGACGGCCAGGCGGCCATGATCACCGAGATGCTCGACGCCATGACGCTCGGCGAACAACAAGACGTGCTCGTCGACATGAGCCAAAATCGCCCCGATGTCGCCCATGCCGTCCTGTCCCGGATGTGTCTGGAGTCGGCCGTACTGGAAGTTCCCGACGATATGCTCGCCGATACGGTCCACCGACTGGGCGTCGAGACGCTGACCATATTTTTGCAGGGGACCCGCGACGATATTACCCAGCGCATCCTCGATGCCGCCCCGGCCTCCAAGCGCCAGGCCATCAGCACCGAGTTATCACTGGACATCCCCTCCAGTCGCGCTGACTTTCTGGATGCCCGATCGAAATTTTCGGATGCCATCATCGCCACCCTACGACGCAATGGCTATGACGTGGCGGACTTTAATTCGACCGCCCTTCAGGGCGACAATCACCACTCCCCACAATCGGAGATGGCCCAATGAAGATACTGACCAATAGAACGCTCTGGATGAATCTTATCGTCGGCCTGTGCATCGTATTCGCCGGCTGCACCATTGTTCGTGAAGTCGAAAACAATGGTGGCAACGGCGATAATGGCGACAACGGCGACAATGGTGCGAATACCAATTACAGTGGTGAAGTCCACTTCAATGATATTCCCATCGAAGCCGACATCGTCGATGCCATGGTCGTCGTCGACCTCTCGCGCGGATCGACGGGGATCATGAACGGCTACTACAGTTATATTGCCCAGGTTGAAGCGGCGCTGGTCGCCCAGGGGGTCTTCGTCCGCGACCTGGCCGTAGTTCCCATGTATCGACAGCAAAACCATCAGCCCCCACTGCTGTACGGCCGAGGCGATGAAAACAATCTTCGGCCGGGCCTGGAAGAGACGCTGCTGTACTACTTCTCGGACGACGGCAAGGCCCATCTGGGCGACCGCGTCGACGCCCCCGGCGAAAACGCGGCGGCGCTGGGCATGAACCTCGACCGCGAGACCGTCTACAACCCCGAATCGGGAAGCGGCGATGGAAGCTCGTACTACCGAGAGCCGGAAGACGGATTTGTCGTCTTCCACGTCACCGGAGGTCCCCGAGAATGCAGCCACGGCGACAGTGACTGTGCGCTGGAGGGCCAGAGCCCGGCCGACTTTATGACCGATACCAACGCCGACGGCGAAGCCTCTTGGCTGAACCTTCCGGGCTCCGGACTGGCCCCCGACGACATCGTCCATATCTCGATTGCCACCGATGAAGGCGTCAGCTTCGACGACTTCTCCGACAGTTGCTCGTCGCGCCCCGATTTCCCGACCCGCTATCTCGACCATCTCGAGCCGTCGTCGGAGCACCACTACTTCGGGCCCTTTATCGACGATATCGACAGCGCCGGCGGTCACAGTCGCGAAGTCGAGATGTGCGACGCCCTGTCGAGCGAATTGCTCGACGGCGCCGCCCTTCGCTCCGCCAATACCATCGCCGGTGCCATTCGCTGATTCACCGTTCGCTCCGTTCTGGACCCCGACGCGATGCAACGACGCCACGCCCGAATTGCCACCCAGGTCATTTCGCTGGTGCTCGTCTTCGTCGTCGGGGTCCTGGTCGGCCAACAATTCTGCGTGGCCGACCCCGAACCACCACCGGAACCGGACTGCCCCGACTCCTCCCCCCGCCTCGTCGAGTACTGCCCGCCAGAAGACGACGAACCGCCTCCCGAAGATGTCGACATCGAGCCCGCTCCCGAACCGCGCGACGTCGCCTCCGATTCCGAACAACTCCCCGACAGCCCGCCTCCCGTCGACCCCGAGTTGCGTCGACAACTTCTGGGCTGGGCCCGCGATCAGTCGTCGACACTCGAGGGTTGCCCCCGCGATCTGGGCACGACCCATCGATTCGGCATTACCCTCCAACTCGATGAAGACGCCATCGGCGACGTCTCGATCAATACCGACAGCGAGGAACTGGACCCGGCTCTGCAAAATTGTTTGCGCGATCGCATCGGTCAGTGGAGACTTCCCGACGAGTTTACTCCCGTCGAAAGCGACCTCTTCTTCCACCTGACGCTGTAGACCTCCTCTTCGCTGAACGCAAACGCAACTTACTTGCATTTGCATCTCATCTTCGCTATTCCTGCTTTCCCTCGGGAGTGCGACGGCGATGGACTGTGTATTATCGCTGCGCACTCCGCGAGCGACGATCACGATGCAACCCGACGAATTTTTGACTCAAGTACGGAGTACCTCATGTTGAACTTTTCTAGCCGAGTATTGGTGAGCGCCCTTCTGGTATCGCTCGTTGCCGCATTTGGTTGTGGCGAAGACGACCCCACAGAAGGCGGCGATGTGGTGTTTGAAGACGTCCACGAAGTGGTTCTGATCGACCGCGACACCGACGAACAACTGGGCAATCACTACGAAGATCACTGGCACGGTCTCATTGAAGTCGAAGCACACAGCGGCGACGACGAATACGTCAGCGTCGGCATCGAATTCTACGACGAAGCCGAAGAACCGGTCGACGTCGGACTCGGTGACGGCGATGTCACCTACGACATCGAACTCGACGACGACTCCATTGCCGCCTACGACAGCCACAGCGATCACTTCCACATCTGGGGTGAAGACGAGGGCTCGACGGAAATCTACTTTGACTTCCGTGATGGCGAAGACGTCTTCTTCGATACCCGCGGCGAAGGCCTCGATGTCTTCAGTGACCCACATGAGGACAATGGTCACGACCACGACGCACTCGAAGTCGCCCATTTCGGGCTCCTGGACCGCGCCCATGATCCCCATGCCGAAATCGCCGATGTCCACGATGGTCACTGGCATGGAGACTTTGCCGATGGCATCGAACTCGACATCGCCGCCGGTAGCGACGACTACGACACAGCTGCTGCAGGCGACGGTGAAGCCGTCTCGCTGGGCGCCGACGTCGAAGAAGACCACGACGGCCATACCCACGACGTCGAACTCGATGGCGACCCCTATGAGCTCGATGCCGAAGGTGGAGACGGAACGGTCTACATCGACTCCCACGGTGACCACGTCCACGTCGTCGGCCTCGAAGAAGGCCACGCGCACGTCACCTTCCAGATCGTCGACCGCGTCGATGGCGATGTGGTCTACGAGACCCCGGAATTTGAATTCGACGTCCACGAATAATGAATAACGGACGGCTCTCGCCGTCCAATCAGGGCCCCTCCTCCAGAGGGCTAAAGGCCGCTGTGAGCGCCGAAATCCGGTGCTCATGGCGGTTTTTTTATTTCTCTCCGCGTCTGGTCAAATCTCGCACACCACCTACAATGACGGGCATTCTGCCCTACTCCCTCTCGAACCTATACCCCGGGACGCTGCGATGAGTTGGAATCTCCTGGATATGTCGACACTGCGAAGCATCGATCTCTTCTATCACGTCTCTGACGAGGCCCTCGCCGAGATCATGGCCGTTACCGACACCCACCACGTTGAAGCCGGCGAGATCATCTTTCGACAGGGCCAGACCGGCGATGCTCTTTACTTTATCCTCGACGGAGAAGTCCGCATCTCCACCGATGTCCACGACGTCGGCGAAGAGGCCCTGGCCTTCCTTGAGACCGGCGCCTGTTTTGGCGAGGGCTCTCTATTTTCCGACGACGCCACGCGAAGCGCCCACGCCATCGCCGGCACCGACTGCCACCTGGGCATGATCCCCCGCGACGAGTTTCTGGAGCTGATGGACGCCAACCCGACATTGGCCACCGACATCCTCTGGAGCTTCGTGACCACCCTCTCCGATCGGCTCCGGGAGACGAACGAAAAGCTCGAATTCTTCGCGCTAAATGAGATGTACAACTGACGCGAAGGCGTAGTTGTGCCCTTCGAAACTACGCCGGGGCTCTCGGCGGTGCTGAACGACGATGGCTGTGTTGCGGCTCCTCGACGATGCTACGGCATCGCCTCGTCACCGCGCCTTGCGCTCGTCGCCCAGTCCTCGCCGGGACCACCCATGTACTTCCGGCGGTCAGCAGTAGGGGCTGCGATCCGGTTTTGTCGGGGTGGGGTTTTCGGCGGTAGTTCGTCGGGGTTGGTTTTTCCGGCGGTATTGGTTTCCTTTGCCCTCTCCGCCTCCTTGCGGTCGCACGCCTTATACCTCGTTTCGGCGGGTTTGGTTGTTCGGCGTTGTGCCCCCCCTGGCTTCCTCGCTATCGCTTCGGTCACCAGGGGCTACGATCCACTCTCGTCGGGTTTTGGTTGTTCGGGTTTGGTTTTCCGGCGGTGTTTTTTCCTTTGCCCACTTTGCCTCTTTGCGGTTCCATTCGCCCTCTCCGCCTCTTTGCGGTTCCGCGTTCTGAAACGCTCTCGTCGGGTTTGGTTGTTCGGCGTTGTTCCCCCGGGCTTCCTCGCTACCGCTTCAGTCACCCGGGGCTACGATCCACTCTCGTCGGGTTTCGGTTTTCTACGACTCCGCTCTCGTCGGGTTTTGTTCCACGACGGTTTTCTCGGTTTCTCGGCGGTGTTTTTCCTTTGCCCACTTTGCCTCTTTGCGGTTCCATCTGCCCTCTCCGCCTCTCTGCGGTTCCCTCGCTATTCGCCGCTTTTTAACCACTGTTTCATCTCCGCCTGGGCCTTATCGACGACCGGGTCGAACTCGATGAATTTGGTCGCAGACGTCGACAGCTCTTCGATGCGGCGCCGAAAGTGGTTCTGAATCTGGTCGACCAACTTCGGATCTTCGATCATTCCGCGCTCGTGCATCCAGGGCGCCAGCCGGACCACGGCCTCGGCAAACGCCGCCGCCTGGTAGGCCTGTCCAAACATCCCGCGGTCGTGGATTCCCTGCGCAAACCCGATGGCCAGGTCGGGATGAGGCGTCAGTTCGGCGGAGTTCTTCCACCGGTCGCGCAGTTGTTTGAGCTCCCGGTTGAGCA
>LFFM01000685.1_pt1 | contig 23754 bp, 28 predicted proteins | sample 643131 | NCBI WGS metagenome assembly LFFM01 (sample SAMN03777445, study PRJNA286221) | soda lake metagenome | biome: soda lake; feature: Kulunda steppe; material: water; isolation source: sample Tc-Br brine of Tanatar trona crystallizer | place: Russia: Kulunda steppe | collected 2011-07
AGCCTCACATATATACAGCGCCACGAACGAACGTCTCGCAGAATCAGGGCAAGTTTCGAATCCACTTCAACTTCCCTGGACGCGCGGTTCCCGACCACGATGATCACGGCTATGGGCCCCTCGCGACGGTCGTTGAGTCGTTCATGGATCCGGGAACACTCATCCGGATGCATCAGCACCGCAACGAAGAAATTATTTCCTGGGTGCCTGGGGGAGTGATGCGCCACGATGACCGTCAGGGTAACAATCTCATCACCAATCCCGAGCACATGATGGTGATGAACGCTGGCAACGGCTTCTGGCACGCTGAGGAGACACTCGACGACGACCCACCGCTGCGGATGCTCCAGATTTTTGTTCGTCCCCATAGTCTCGATCTGGAGCCGGGAATTCAGCACGAGCCGATCCCAGATCCAGTTACTGGCGAATGGCGACATCTCTTCGGCCCCGAGGGGACCGACGCTCCGCTGTTCGTCCGCAACGATGTCGACTTCTACGACTGTCGGCTTGCGAGCGGCGAGACAGTCACCGTCCCGTCCCGGGGTGGATGGCACACCTATCTCTATGTCTTCGACGGTACCGTCGACGTCGACCATGTAACTGTGGGATACACCGAAAGTGCACTCGTGGCTGACGACAGCGGCGTGACCGTCACTGCAACCGAGGATTCGACGATCGTCGCGTTCATTATCAACCCTGACGCTCCGGTCACACGTCAAGGGACCATCGGCCGTTGAGAACAGACCGCCGGACACCGGTGGTAGTTTCTTCTCCCTGAGAGGAGGTGGGGCTTCATCGAGAGCTCTCACAGTCAGGTGATCTTTGTGAGACAGCAACGGTCAACGAGCGATGTATCGATCGCCGTGGTCGCCGATAGTACGAGGAGGTAACTCTTACTATGGCCGAGGTTCATCGAAATTTCAGAGACTATGTCGCCGGGGTTGACCGTGGCGAGGACCTCAAGTTCGAGGCGCAGGAGCGCGCTGTAACGTAGTTCGAAACTACTGGCTCTGTTGAAATCCTTTTGCAGTGATAGGTTTCGGGCGTCGTGCTGCATAGAGAGCGCGAATGCAGCACGAGCTGAAGCTCGATCTCGAAGAGTAACGAGCGGTCAATACAGGAGAAGCAGTTATCGAAGTACTCGTCGTTATTTGCCTTCAGTATTATGAGTGGCGTGTCAAATAAGCGCTCTACTTCGTTCGATCTGGTGTACGGTGAGGAGAGTAATATCGGGAGAGTGGTAGCTACTCGTTCATCGCCCGGTCGAGTACGTTCTTAATGAACTCCGATTTCGCAGCAGTATACTTCTCTCTGTTTTTTGGGTGCTTCTCTGCCAACCTTTTCTTCAGTGAGGCGTACCGTTCGGCGGCTTCAGGATGCTCACGAAGATACTCTCTGAAGGCGACTTTCTCGTCGTAGAAGTCACTCCCGTGTTCCGAGATCGAGAGGTATACCGTCCGATTCGTGCGCGGCCCCTTGGCGAAGAAGAGTCGCCCGTCAACGTCTCCGGGGCGGTATTCGTATCCTTGTTCTTCGAGAACTGGAATGAGAGTGTCTGCGTCGTCCAGATCATCGACGACAGCAAGGACATCGATAATCGGTTTCGCAGGCATCCCATCGATAGCAGTACTCCCAATATGTTCGAAATCAACGAACTGATCGCCTGCGATGTCGTCTAACTGGTCTATCTCTTCTCCGTAACGTTCCTTCCATTCGTCTCGGTACGGTTCCAGTTTGACTGTTCCTCGTTCTAATCCAACCATTATTTCGAGAAATCAGCGTGAGTGTATTAGGTTTTTGGAGCAGATCGACTCATTCGAGCGCTCTGGTTGGGGCAGCCATCTAAAGTTAGTCCGTTACAATCCTGCGCGAGAGACACGCACTCTTCAGCGAACAGTTGATTCACCACTGATTGGCGAACAGTTGATTCACCACTGATTGGTCGGAAGCAACGAACCACCTGTGCTGCATACACGCTCTATATTCAGCACGGTCACTGCAACCTATCACCAATTGGGGTTTCAACAAGGCCGAAGAGACAAAATTCATGCCAGCCTGCCACTTGCCAGGGCCGGTCCCACTCACTTGAGGCGTTCCTGGAGAAACGACGGATGGGCAGCCGTCACGCCATCGATCTCGAGGATCTTCGTCGCGATGATGTCGCCGAGTTCGTCACCGTCGCTCGCGCGCACCTCCGCCATCAGCATGTGATCCCCACTCGAGGTGTACAGTGCCTCGATCTCTTCGAGTTCTCGAAGCGCTCGGGTCGCCTCGATGTAGCGCTCGCTGGCGACGTCGATGCCGACGAGGGCGATGGTCTGACTCGAGAGCTTCTTCGGGTCGACGTCGGCTGAATAGCCCACGATAACGCCCTCATCTTCCATCTGAGAGATGTACTTTCTGACGGTTGGTTTCGAGACATCGGCTCTCGAGGCGATCTCGGCGTAGGACGCCTTGGCATCTTCCTCGAGCACCTCGAGGATCCGATCTTCGGTGGGGCGCGTGCTCATAGTAGACTGTTTGCTTCGACGGGAAAATATCTTTTGTATCTGAAAAGCCGGAATCGCGGTCCCGATGTGAGGGGGGCACCTGCCTCGCGTGGGACCGGGGAGCTTATTCCTCGGGTACCCGAATCGCCGGTGATGGTGTCGTTCGACGTGGCGATGGGTCTCTTCTGGCTCGTCTGTGGGATCATCATCCTGATCCCGGCGTACTTCATCGCCTTCGGCGGCCGTCCGGACCTGCACGTTCACTACGACGACGCAGTCGACCCGGCGTACGTTTCCCGGCGGGCGGGGACGACGGCGCTGCTCATGGGATTCGTCGTCATCGGGTATGCAGGCGTTCAGCTGGTGTACGGCTATCACCCCCTCGCGCTCGGAGCCATGTTGGCGACGCTGTTCGGGTTGAGCGTCCTGACGAAGCGGTTTGCCCAGGGGTGGGGGTGGGAGCCGGAGTGAGAACGTCGGCCACAGGTGTTGAGAGCCGTGTGCCGATTCGAGGAGTGCCTCGCAGTCGGCTCCCTCTCGGCTTTCTCACTCCGCTGGAGGTGTCCGGTGCGCGACCGGCTTGGCGTCAGGCGAACTTCGGTCGTTCGGTCGTGATCTGGACGTCGCCGTCGATGACCGGTTCATCCTTCGATTCCGTGTCGGTGAGCGTGCCAGTCGAATCACAGAGCGTACACTGGTAGGTTTCGGTAATTTCGTTGATCAGTTCGCCATCCTCGAAGTAGACGCGACTCTGGGTGATCTGGAGGAACTGTGCCGTTTCACAGTTTGTACACTCTATCATGGCTGGCGACACACCGAGACCCGACGTAGTTATCCAGCCGGTACCAGCCGACAGGGCGGCGATATACTGTGATTACAGACACCGGTCCATCACGCCGGGCCCCGATGCAATTCACCGGCCGGTCGTCGGTTGCCAACGCCTACCGGACCGAAAGCCAACCTTACCGGCCTGCCTCGAGTCCCTCGACGGTGACCCGTTCGCCACGGCGCGCGGACTCGTAGGCTGCCTCCGTCAGCGCCGTCACGGCGAGTGCGTCTTCCGGTGTTGCTTGCGGTGTGTTGCCCTCCCGGACGGCCTCGAGGAAGGCGCCAGCGCGGGTTTGCTCGCGTTGGTGGTCGATGTACGGGTGGTACTCTCCACTCTCGGTGTCGACTTCGAAGACCTTTCGCGAGCGCCATTGCTTGCCCTCGAGGTAAACAGCTCCCTCGTCGTCCCAGCAGTGGATGTGTTCGCGGACGGCCACAGCGTCGCCGTTGAGCGAGATGGTCCCGGTCGCACCCCCCTCGAACGTCACGTCGAGATGGGCGCGGCTGTCGACCCGGCCCTGGTCGTCGTGGAAGTCCATACTCGCGCGGACAGACTCGGGAACCAGGCCGGTCGTCCACAGTACGGCATCGAGAACGTGGCTGCCCGTGTCATAGAGGAACCCGCCCCCTGAGTGGACGGGATCGAGTCGCCAGGTTCCCGCGGAGTCGGCGATCCAGGGCTGGGTGATCGAGGCGGTGAGCCACGTCGGTTCCCGGCCCTGGTCGTTGGTGGGTCGATACCGCTCGCGCGCCGTTTTGAACGCCGTTTGCAGGTGGCGCTGGTAGCCGACCATCACCGTCGTCGACGCCTCTCTCGCCCGGTGTGTGAGGTCCCTGGCATCCTCGAGATCCGTCGTCAGCGGCTTATCACAGTAGACGTGGAGATCCCGGTCGAGGGCCGCGCGAACCTGGTCGTGGTGGAGGGTGTGTGGCGTCCCGATCAGGACGGCGTCGATCGGCGCCTCGGCAAACAGACGGTCGTCCTCGAGGTACCGGCGAGCCGGATCTACGCCGAATCGCTCACCGATAGTCGCCAGACGTTCGTCGTTCAGGTCACAGACGGCGACGATTTCGGCGTCGGGGTGGCGGGCGAACTGTTCGCCGACGACCGAACCGATGTACCCCAATCCAACGATGCCAAGCTTGAGCGAACCGTTCGGTGTGTCCTCTGGCATGCCCCCTCTCTACACCCTCCACCAGCATGGTTGTTGGTCATGGGTTCGACACCTCGTCGAGTTCCTGTAGCGGGTCAACTGTCACGGTCGACACTTCCGAAATCCGGGTTTCACTGGGGGTTAGTGCCAACTATCGCGAGAAGTAGCGGCGGAGGCCGCCGTCACCCTGGGACCTTTTGGCATCGGTACTGTACAGCAGACCATGTCGATCACGCTGTACCAGCTCGAGGGGTGTCCGTTCTGTGAGAAAGTCGCCGACGCGCTCGATGAGGAAGACGTCGCGTACGAAACCGTCTGGACGGACGCGATGCACTCGGATCGCAACGAGGTCAAGCGGGTCTCCGGCCAGCGCGGTGTTCCGGTCCTCGTCGACGAGGAACGTGGCGTCACGATGGCCGAATCGGACAATATCCTCGAGTACGTGGACCGAACGCTTGCCTGAGTGGGACCGTCCTCGCCGGGCATCGCCGTCCCCTGCGTGCAGTGTGGAGCGATGGCAGTACGTGAAGCCACCAGCCTCGGTAACTGGGCGCGGCTTTACCGGTCCCGGTCAGCTCGTCAGCATGGCCGGGTTTCGATCACATAATCGGTGCCTGTCGCTGGTGGGGTGGGCGTACAGCGCTGTGTGAGTCCGAGTAACAATGACGGAAACGGTCGTCGTCTTCAAAGCGGGGAAGATCCCCGTCGGGTGCGTGACGTGTACGGCGGCCGGCCGTCCCCCGAGGACGCCGGTCCACCCTCGAGTGGGTGACTGCCATGCCCGAACGCAAGTGACTCGTGTGCCGTGTTCCGTGCCCGAACGTCTCGAACGTGGACTCGCCCCCGCGTCGAGTACGCTCATGTCTCTCGGCCGGGCGGGCACCCGCCCCCGCTCGGTTGATCCTGTACAAAAAGTGACAGTGTTCCGAGTAAAATACGCTTTTTAGCTTCCGTGATTTATACGTGTTAGTAGCTACCACTCTCTTTCATGAGATTGACTCGACGTCGGTTGCTGGGCGCGACCGGTACGGGAACGGCGGCCGTGCTGGCAGGCTGTCTCGCCGATGACGATCCCGGTGTTGAGGGCGACGACGGCGATGACGACCACGACGGCAACGAAACCGACGATGACTACGATGGCAACGAAACCGACGACTACGATGGCAACGAAACCGACGACGACTACGAGGAGGAGGCCGACGGCAACGAAACCGACGACGAACACGACAACGAAACCGCCGACCAGTACGGCGGTGGTATCGTCGAATACGAACTCGTCGACTACGACTCGAGCCACATGGAGACGGCCGCGGAACACTTCACGAATCAGGCCGACGCCGAATCCCACCTCGAGGGGCACGAAGATGCCCTCTCGCTCGTCGACGAGACGGACTTCGAGACCGACTCGCTGCTCGCGCTCGAGACGCGTGGAGAAAACGGCTGTTACGAACTCGAAATTACGTCCATGGAGGCCGACGACGACCTCCAGGTGACGGCTGCGGCGGTCGATACCTCCGACGACGACGAGGTCTGCACGCAGGAAATCGTCAGCCTCGGGCTGTTGGTGTGGGTAACCTACGACGGTGACGGGCCCGCGGGTGCGACGGTAACGATCACGGACGGGCAGGGTGAACAGCACGAATTCGGCTGGGAGAACGTATAGAGTCCCCTGTCACCGTGTCGTGCCGAGGGCCGACCCCGTGAGTGGCCCTCGACGGCCGGTGCGGACAACGGCCCCGGGGGGAGGCGGTTCCCCTCGAATATCGGCTACGCTTCGAGCACTGACTCTCGGGTCGTCTCGTCGGCCGCGAGCCACCACGCGAGGCGATCGATCTCGAGCATTGTGTAGCTGGTCTGTAGCGAAGCCCACTCACAGGACGCCATCGTTCGCAGCGGCGTGGTGGTGTCGATTGCCGCCGGCCCGTCGACGACGTCCGCAACCGTCGACAGTAACGACTCCAGCGCTGGGTCCGGCTTCGCGGTCTCGATTCCCGCAAGCTGGCGCAGGAACTGAAACGAAGCGGGGCCAACCCCCGAGATGGCCCCGATCGGATCGTCGTCGTATCGGTAGACGTCCGCTTCGGCCGCCCACCCCTTCAGGGCCTCGAGGTCGTCATCCTCCCGTCGGTTGGCCAGAACCGATGCGCCCTCGAGCAGGACTCGTCGCTTGCGTTCGGCCGGAAACACCGAGGGCAGAGGATCCTCCGCTGGTGACATAGCCGCGAGGTCGTCGTAGGTCGTGGCCACGCCAGTTTCGATGACGCTGTCACGAAAGCGTTCGAGGGCCGGCAACACTCCGGTTTCGTAGTTCTGGCCCGTCGTGGCGGCCGCCGCGCTCGCGAGCAGCGCGATCGGATCCGATCCTGGCGGTCGGTCGAACTCGCGGTAGGATCTCGCCAGCGACTCGTATGGCACGTCCGTGGCACGTTCGTCGAGGGCGTCCTGGAGCGACGACATGGCTCTCGATGGCAGGCAACACACGCCGGCCTGATAGGTGTATCGCCCAACTTATACGTTGGTGTGCGGGTGATCGGATCTTCGGCGGCCGGTTCCGGATCGTTTCAGTTGCCGCGAGCGATGGAAGCCAAGTTGGGAGGTGACCGTTCGAGGGTGTCCCTGGCAGATGGGCTCTCCGTCACTGGGGTGTCCGATCTCTCACTCGGATTGGCCGTTCGTGATCGTCGTGTGGGCGCCGATGAGTGCCCCCGCGAGGTCCATGTTCTCGAGACGAGTGTTCTCGTCGATGATCGACCGCCGAATGTCGCCGTTGCGAACCTCGGCCTGCGGGAAGATGACGGCGTGGTCCACGGTCGTCCGCTCGAGGGTCGCCTCGTCCATGACGTGAACGTTCTCGCCGACGGTGGCGTCCTCGAGGGTCGCGGTTTCGGCCACGAGGCTGTCCCCGTCGAGGTGCCAGGCGACCGCGTCGAGGTAACTGTCGGGCGTCCCGATGTCGAACCAGGCTCCCTCGAACGTGTAGGCGTAGGTGGGTTCTCGGGCCTGCAGCCACTCGATGAACCAGCCCGGTTCGTCGGGATTGTTCCCCTCCTCGAGGTAGTCCCCGAGCAGCCGAAGGTCCGCCGCTGGGAAGGCATAGCAGGCGATGGAGACCAGCGTACTCTTTGGGTCGTCGGGTTTCTCCTGGAAGTCGACGACACGGTCGCCATCGAGTTCGACGAGGCCGTAGGATTTGGCCTTCTCACGGGACCCGACATCGTAGGCGGCGAGCGCTGGGGTTCCCTGGGACTCGAAGTAGTCGAGAAAATCCGAGAGGGCGAAACTGATGAGATTGTCCCCCGCCACGACGAGCAAATCGTCGTCGATACCCTCACGCTCGATCAACTGCGCGAGCGCGCCGACGACGCCGAACTTCTCGTCCTCTTCGGTGGTGTCCTCGACCGAGAGGCGAGGTTTCTCGTAGTTCGAATCGTCCAGGTGGGTCCGGAAATCCGGCTCGAAACGCTCGTTCGTGCTCACGTAGACCGCATCGACCCGGTCGTCGGCCTCGAGTTCTTGGAAGATTCGATCGATGACGGTCGAGTCGCCGATGGGGAGGAACATCTTTGGCCGATGCTTCGTGATCGGCCACAGCCGCGTGGCGTAACCACCGGCGAGGACGACGGCTTTCATGACCGATCACTTCGCCAGCGGGATGTAAGTCACTTGCCCTTTCGAGGGGGACAGTCCGTTGCTGATGGGGATCGTCGTCGTCAGTTATTGCCGAGTGGCGACCTTCGAGGCGGGCGCTCGGTGACACGGTGTTTCACCACTCCCGTTGGCCCTGGCCCCCAGGACCAGGACCTCGCCTCTGGGCACTCACGATAAACTGGTATCGGAACCCTCCTGAACCGCCTCGAGAACGATTCGGTCCTCGAAGCCACCGCGTTCAGCCCGCTTGCGCCTTCGTTCGGCCTCGAGGGCCTCGCGCGTCCAGCCGTGGTGATCGAGACACGCCTCGATCACCGCGAGGACGTCGGCCAGTTCCTCGAGAGACGGGTCCTCGTGGTACTCCTGGCACTCCTCGAGGAGCTTCTCACGAAGCCGGCGCTGGTATTCCTCGTCGCCGGCGACGTGGGTGAGTGGACGGTCGCCACTCGCCTCGATAATCGCCGGAATCCGATCGCGGACCAGTTTGTCGTAGCGACGGGCCATACAGGGGCGTGACGCGGTTGGCACTCGAGCGTGTCGGTCTCGCGGTTGGTGTGAGGATGGTGCCCTCCCGATCACCGTGTGGGTGCCGAACGGTCTATGAGGAGCGGGGACCAAGGGCTCGCCATGCGGGAAGCAGACGAAACGACGCGACAGCGACTCGCCGATCGGTTACGCCGGGACCCCGCGACACCGAGCACGCTCGCGGCGGAGTTCGATCTCACGACCGGTTCGATCCTCCGCCACGTCGAACACGTTTCCCAGTCAGTCGATCGTGGGGACGCACAGTTTCTGGTCGCCCCGCCGACCTGCCGTGAGTGTGGGTTCGACACCTTCGACGACCTGCTCAACGTCCCCTCTCGCTGTCCGGAGTGCAAGAGCGAAGCCGTCGAGGAACCGGCGTTTACCATCGAGTGACCGCCGCCGAACGAGTTGGCGGTCGAGACAGTCATCGTCGAGGGTGTTCGGTATCGAAGTCGACACGAATATCAATCGGCCCCGTCACTCACAGGTATGAACGCTCGAGTGAGGCCCAACACGGCATCTGCATGTCGAACCCGTCATGGCGATGCTGTGGTCGCTCGAGGCGATTCCGGAGATTGGTCCCAGACCGCGCTCCGTGTCCACCCGACCTGCCATCCAGACGATACCGACGACCACCGTGGGGGTACCCGATGACGACGGACGGGACCGACACCGCCTCCCAGTTGGCCGCCGACGTCCTCACGTGGCTCGAGGAACGCGACGAGTCGGCGACGACGATCGACGAGGTGTTGGAGGCGCTGGCCGCAAAGCGGCGTCGACTCCTGGTTGACGTCTTGGCCAGTCACGGACAGGAACTGACGCTGCCGGACGCGGCCGAAGAGGTGGCCGAGCGGGAGGCGAACCGTCCACTCTCGGAACTCTCCGCCGAGCGGGTCGCTCGCGTCTACATCTCGCTGTATCACGATCACTTGCCCCGACTGGTCGAGGCGGGACTGCTCGAGTACGACCAGGAACACGATCTGGTTCGACCGACCATGGGCTGGCCACCGGAGACGGCGAACCTGTAGGCCACGTGTCCCGGCTGGGTGGGAGGGGCCCGACCCAGGCATGCGGGTCGGTAGCACTGACTACTGGGTAGCACCCGCCACGATCCGTCGCTGACCCGGCGGAGACGACACCCCCGCTCAAAACTCGACGTTCGACGTCGAGCCCAGGTCTGTGGGATCCCGCTCGATTGGCCCGGGACCAATGTAAACGTAGCGCTCGTCGGTGAGATAGACCGTCCCGTCTTCAACCGTGACGTCGACTGACTCGAGGTATGCGCCTTCGCAGGGGCCGAAGGTACACCGGCCAGACGCCGCCTCGAAGTAGGCACCGTGGTTCTGACAGATGAACTCGCCGTCACGCATGACGGCACCGTCGCCCTTGTCGATCGGGATGTGTGTGAAGTGTTGGCAGGCATTGAGCCAGGCGTGCACCGTGCCGTCCGTTCGATGAAGCATGAGTTCCTCGGTGCCATCGTCGGACTCGACGCGAACGACCGTCGTCGTCTCCGTCGGCACGTCCCCGACGGGGATCATCGACTCTCCCGCAGCCATCAACGGTGCGTTGTGCTGTCGTGAGCCTAACCCTTGCGGTCCACTGACTGTCGATCGGTCCGTCGCCATCGGCCCACATCCAATCTAGTACGATCGTCGCCACCGCGTGACGGCGCTTTTAGGTTCCCGCTCGTGGACGCTTCAGGTATGGATCGGCTACTCGTCTACGGAGCCTACGGCTACACCGGCTCGCTCGTCTCGAGAGAGGCCATCGCACGCGGTGGTTCGCCAGTACTGGCCGGGCGGGACCGAGACCGGTTGGGCGAACTCGCCGCCGACCTCGGGGTCGAATATCGGCAATTCGACCTCGAGGGAACCACGGCCGACCTGGCCGCCGAACTGGAGTCGATCGACGCCGTCCTGAACTGCGCGGGGCCGTTCGTCGACACCGCCGAACCGCTCGTCGAGGCGTGTCTCTCGACGGGGACGGATTACCTCGACGTCACCGGCGAGTTTCGGGTCTTCGATCGGCTGGCAGACCGCGACGAGCGTGCCGTCTCGGCGGGCTGTACCGTCCTCCCCGGCGTCGGCTTCGACGTCGTCCCCTCGGATTGTCTTGCGGCGTTTCTGGCTGAGCACTGTCCCAACCCGACCGATCTCACGGTCGGCGTCGCCACGACGAGTTCGCTCTCCCGTGGGACGGCTCGGACCGTCCTCCGAAACCTCGGGGCGGGTGGCGTCGTTCGCCGACGGAACCGCCTGGTTGCCGTCCCCACGGCCTACGACGTCCGGGATATCGACTACGGGCCGGACGTCGGGACAATGCCCTCTATTTCGGTCCCAATGGGCGACGTGGTCACGGCCGCTCACAGTACGGGCGTCGATCGCGTGACCGTCTACGCGGGAGCCTCGAGGCGGGCGATTCGACTGCTGACTCTCGTGAAACGGCTCGAGCCCGTCGCTGCCTTCGGGCCAGTCAAGTCGGGTCTCGAGTGGCTGGTCGATCGCCAGATCGAGGGTCCAGACGGTGGTGAACTGGCTCGAGACCGAGCGATCGTGTGGGCCGAACTCGCCAACGAGGCGCTGACCGTTCGGGGTCGACTTGGCACGCCGAATCCGTACGCATTCACGGCGGATGCGGCGGTTACGGCGGTTCAGGGGGTGCTCGGTGGCGGCGTCGATGCCGGCTTTCAGACGCCGGCAACCGCGTTCGGCCCCGATTTCGTCCTCGAGTGTGGGGACGTTCGCCGAGTGCTGTTGCAAGGCGAGAAACCGGTCGAAACGTGAACCGGTGACTTCGAGTCCGCCACCACGTGGACCGGGGGAGGCTCAATCCGAATAACAGCGCCGTTCGACCCGCTCGTCGTAGAGTTTGGCCAGAAGCGTGGTCACCGGCGGGCCGTCCGTGGTGTCGTCGTCTCCGTACTCACCCTCGAGGTCGATGGCGTCGACGGTTGCCACCGGACGGACCTCCCAGGTGGTGTTGGTGAGGAAGACCTCGTCGGCCTGGCGGACGTCGATCGGTCGGTACCAGCCCTCGTGGGTCGGGATACCGGCTTTCCGGGCCAGATCGAGTACGACCCGTCTGGTGATCCCCGGAAGTACGTCGGTCTCGGTTGTCGGTGTATGCAACCCTTCCTCGTCGACGAAGAAGACGTTGCTCGTCGCGCCCTCCGCGACGTACCCCTCGAGATCTCTGACCAGCGCCTCGTCGGCGTCGTGGAGTTCCGTTCGGGCGAGGATGCCGTTGAGGTAGTTGTGCGTCTTCGCGTCCGCCGGGAGCGCATCGTCGGGGATCCGGCGTCGCTTGACCGTCTGGAGTGTCGCGGGACCGTCCCAGACCGGTTTGCCTTCGAGGCCACCCCGGGGGAGGGGTTTCACCATCACGACCACCGTCGGGTCCGTGACGGGCTGGGGCGTCAACTTCCCCGGCTGGACGCCGCGCGTGATCGAGAGTCGGACGTAGGCGTCGACGAGGTCGTTCGCCGCCAGGGTCGCTTCGATCCGCTGTCGCAACTCCGTCCGCGAGAGGCCGTGTGCGAGGTCGATGGCGTCACAGGTTGCCTCGAGTCGGTCGGCGTGGGCTCCCCACTCGTAGAGTTGGCCACCGTACGCCCGAAGCGTCTCGAACGCGCCGTCGCCGTAGCGAAAGCCCCGATCGTCGACGGAGACGGTCGCCTCGCTCGCGGGGACGAGTTCCCCGTCGAGGTGGTAGATGCGCTCGTCAGCGGCGGCCGTTTCTGGTTCGTCGCTATCGATGGATTTCGACGGGGCGTCGTCGGCCGTCATCGAGACGCCACCGGGCCATCTTCCCCCTGTGCCTCCCGAGCCAGCCGACAGAAGTTTCGGACCATCCCCTTTCCAACCTCGAGTGAGATGTGTTCACCGGCACTCGAGTGGCGGGTCTGGTCTCTCTGTTCCACACGCCCCGCTTTGGCTTCCGGGTCCCGTGTCAGGATACTCTCAGGGTGAAACTGCACGCCGTAGTGTGGGCGTTCGCGGTGACGAACGGCCATCAACACGTCGCGCTCGTCGGCGGTACTCGCCGTCTCCTCGAGGGTGTCGGGGAGGTCGGCTCGTTCGACCGATAGCGAGTGATAGCGACCGACCTGCAGGCGGTCGGGCAGTCCAGCGAAGAGGTCGGTCCCGTCGTGATCGATGACCGATGGTTTGCCGTGGACCACTTCGGGCGCGTAGCCCACGGGCGCACCGTTGGCCGCACACAGCGCCTGGTGGCCGAGACAGACCCCGAGAGTCGGGATTTCGGTCTCGGCGAACAGCGGAATCGAAATGCCGGCCGCCTGTGGCGTCCCCGGCCCTGGCGAGACGATGACGCCCGTCGGCTCGAGCGCTCGAACGTCGTCGACGGTGCAGGCGTCGTTGCGTCGGACGAGTACCGTGTCGGCCACTTCACCGACGTACTGCACGAGATTGTACGCGAAGGAATCGTAGTTGTCGATGACGAGGATAGTGGTCTCTTTGCCCCCGGCACCGCCACAGGTGCCATTAGCCATCGTCCACCCCGCCGTCGGTTTCGGCGTCGGCCTCGAGCGCCAGCATTGCCCGTTCACCGAGTGCCGCGTCGATGGCGTTCAGGAGCGCCCGGGCTTTCGCCAGCGTCTCGTCGTACTCGCGGTGGGGATCGGAGTCGTGGACGATGCCGGCCCCGACCCGGAGGTGATACTCCCGATCGTGATGAACCAGCGTCCGGATGACGATGTTCATCGTCGCCCGTCCGTCGAATCCGAAGCAACCGATGCCACCGGTGTACGGGCCGCGCTGGGTCGCCTCGAGTTCGTCGATGATCTCCATGGTCCGTGGCTTCGGCGCACCGGTGATCGTACCGCCGGGGAACGTCGCGGCGATCGTCTCCGCGAGCGAGACGTCCGCGTGCAGCGTCCCGACGATGTTCGAGACGAGGTGCATGACCTCCGAATACCGGTCGACGCGGCGATACTCCGCCACGTCAACGCTGCCGTAGGTACAGACCTTCCCCATGTCGTTTCGCTCGAGATCGACCAGCATCGCGTGTTCGGCACGCTCTTTTTCGTCGGCGAGCAGATCGGCCTCGAACGCCTCGTCGTCGGCCGTCGTCTCCCCGCGTGGACGGGTGCCGGCGATCGGTTCGGTCCGGAGAAAATCGCCGTCCCGCTCGATCAGGAGTTCGGGACTGGCACTGACCAGGTCGGCCGATCGGAACTCGAGGAGCCCTGAATAGGGGGCCGGGTTGACCGTCCGAAGTGCCTCGTAGGCCTCGACGGGATGGACGGCCGCGGGTGCCACCAGCCGCTGTGAGATGTTCGCCTGGAAGGTGTCGCCGTCGTGTACGTACTCCTTGACGCGACGAACGCGGTCGGCGAACGCCCCCCGCCCACAGGTGCTCTCGAAGGTCGCCTCCGGGGCCCGAACTGGTGGAGGACCGACGGCCGCATCACCCTCGCGGATCCGATCCGCCAACTCGAGCGCTCGCGCCCGCCCGCGGTCGTAGGCTCGATCGAGTATATCCTCGAATCCCTGGTACGCTCCTGTCTCGAGGTCGTCATCGGGCAGATCGGTCGACACCCGGGGACACGCCACGATCCGCAACGACACGTCATCGCCCTCGACCGGACACTCCCAGGCCGCCACCCGATCGAAGACCCCGACCTCGAGCCGTGGCAACCCGCGGTCGTCGACCGCCGACCCCGGCAGCTCCTCGAGTTCTCGCGCGACGTCGTAGGAGAGCCAACCGAGCAACCCACAGGGGTAGGGGACGTCACAGTCCCCGCGAGCCAGGGCCGTTGCCGAGAGACGAGCCTCGAGGGCCTCGAGTGTCGGGGATCCGTACTCGGGAGTCGGGGGGCCATCGATGGGCTCCTGGCTGCCGGTTCCCGACTTGGCTGGCCGCTTGCTGTCCCGGCGTCCGTCTTCCCAGGTGACCGCGTCGGGGCCGACCGTCAGCACCTCGACCGGGTCGACCCCGAAGTAGCCCCATCCGGCCTGTCCGCCGGTCGTCTCCAAAAACGCCCCACAAGCCCCGGCCCCGTCCCCGTTCCCGTTCCCCTCCCGTGCTCGCCGATAGGCATCGAAGGGGTCCGACACCTCGAGACGCACTTCGACCGGGACACGCAGCCACTTCGTGGCCGCGTCACCGGGGTCCGCGAGACTCGCACGGGCGGCCGCTCGAAACGCATCGCGGCCGGTCACTACGTGCGGTTCGTCCATGCAAAACTGAACGTGACGGGGGCCTAACGCTCTTGTGGTTGTGGCGACCGCCACCGGAGTTGGGAGCGGCCGTTCCAGCACCTACCGGGCCTTACCTGACGGCCGCCCGGTCGATCCAGCCCTGCAACCGCTTCGGGGAGATGTCCGTCTCCTCGCCGAGCGATTCGGCGTCGGCCGCTGCCAGGTCGGCAACGGTCTCGACGCCCGCGCCCTCGAGACGGTCGGCGTAGGCAGGACCGATACCCTTGATCACGTCGACGGGTTCGCCAGTGTCTTCGGTCTCCGACGGTGCCGCAGTGTCCTCGGTCTCCGACGGTGCCGCAGTGTCCTCGGCTTCGGGAACGGCGTCCTCGGCTTCGGGAACGGCGTCCTCGGCGTCCGGGCCGGTTGCCTCTGCTGGTTCGGCCGCTTCGTCGGGCTCGGTTGGAACGTCCGTCAGTTCGGCCGTCGAACTCGAGGCGGTGGTTTCGGCGGCGACCGGATCGCCCCCGCTTTCGTCTCCGCTTTCGCTCTCGGCGGATTCGGTTTCCGCCGTGTTCATATCTTCCTCGTCGTCTTCACTCGAGTCGTCCACGACGCCACTGTCGGCCTCGACAGCGTCCCCGATATCGGTGTCTTTCTCGCCCGGTTCCTCGACGTCAGCGGTGTCGCCGCCCCGTTCCCGTTCGACGGTCACACTGACGTCCCTTCCGTCGACCGATCCGGACTCGGTACTGCCGAACCCGAACAGCGACTGTAGCTTCTGCAGGAGTCCCATTGTGAGAGGCTAGTCGGTTGTGATACTTAAAGGCGTCTGAAATCGGACACGTATCGATACGTGAGCGTCTCCTCGAGATGGGTGTCCGTGAGCGGTCGAGAACCAGCTACTCGCCACTCCCCGCAACCGGCGAGGAGAGACCCTGGCGCAGCGCCTCGTTCATCGCCTCCACCGGGGCGGACTCGCCAGTCCAGCGCTCGAGGGCGGCGACCCCCTGGTAGAGCAACATCCAGGCGCCGTCGACCGTGGTGGCCCCTCTCTTGGCCGCATCCCTGAGCAGCCGCGTCTCGAGGGGGGTGTAGACGGCGTCCATGACCGTGAGATCGGCGTGGAGTGCCTCGGGAGGGACCGGCGATTGGTCCGCCTCCATGCCGACGCTGGTCGCGTTGACGAGGAGGTCGGCCGACGAGAGTGCGACGGGAAGCCTCCCGAGCCCGCCGCCGGTAGCGCCGGGTACTGCCTCGGCCAGGGTCTCCGCTTTCGACGCGGTTCGGTTGCAAATCGTCACCGTGGCTCCGGCGTCCGCGAGCCCGAAGGCGATTGCCCGCCCGGCGCCGCCGGCCCCGACCACGACCGCGCTGGCTCTTTCGAGGGTGACGTCGTGGCGCCCCAGGGCGCGAACCGCGCCGACGGCGTCGGTGTTGTGGCCGGTCGGCGGTGACTCGCCGAAATCGACCGTGTTTACGGCACCGATTCGCTGGGCAAGTGGATCGGGCTCGACGAACGCCAGGACGTCCCGTTTGAACGGAATCGTGACGTTGCATCCCGAGACCCCCAGCGCCGCGGCACCGTCGATGGCCCGCTCGAGGTCGTCAGGTGCGGGCTCGAAGGTGACGTAGCGAGCCTCGAGACCGAGGTGATCGTAGGCGGCTTCGTGCATCGGTGGCGACAGCGAGTGACCGACCGGATTACCGAGGAGACCGAACACCTGCATACCTGGTCGGTCGAATCGGGTGCGTATAACGGTGCGGGTCCTCGCAGCACTCGCGTACTCGCCAGACTCCAGGCAGTGTGCTCGATGGTGGGTCTCCAGCCCGAGCGTTCCACACCGTTTAAGCCCCGCTCGAGAGTAGCACCTGTGAACCTCAATGGGAGAGAGCCTGTTTTTCGACGTCGCTATCCTCACGCTGGGCGTCCTCGCCCTGTTCGGCGGAGCGGAACTCCTCGTGAAGGGGGCCGGTCGGCTCGCCCTCGGCCTCGGCTTGCGAGCGGCGACCGTCGGCGTGACCGTCGTCGCCTTCGCCACCACCGCGCCGGAGCTGTTCGTCGCCATCCTCGCCGCCATCGACGTCTCGTCGGCAGTGGGCCTGGGAACCGTGGTCGGGTCGAACATCGCCAATATCGGCCTCGTCCTCGGGATCGCGGCGCTCATCCGCCCGTTGACGATTAGCGACACAGTCATGCGTCGGCACGTCCCGTTCATGCTCTTCACCGCAATCTTGCTCCCAATCCTGGCCATCGACGGCCGGCTCGGCCGCCTGGAGGGTGTCATTTTGCTGGCCGTTCTGGTCGCCTTCACGCTGTATCTCCTCTATTACGTCAACGTGGATCCAGCATCCGCCCCCAGGGAGGTGGCCAGCAGTGACGAGGTCACCCCGATGGACGTTGCGTTCGTCGTCGTCGGGCTGATCGCGCTGGTCGCCGGATCACGGTGGCTCGTGAGCGGCGGCTCCTCCATCCTGCTCGCCATGGACGTCCCGGAGTTCGTCGTCGGGTTGACGGTGCTGGCCATCGGGACCTCACTCCCGGAACTCGCGGCCTCGGTCATGGGGGCACTCCGTGGTGAGACGGGGTTCGCGATCGGGAACGTGGTGGGCTCGAACATCTACAACATCGTCGCTGTTCTCGGGATTCTCGCGATCGCCGTCCCGATAACGGTCTCGCCGTCGGTCATCCGATTCGAGTTGCCACTGGTCGTGGTCTTCACGATCGCCCTCGTGGCCATGATGGGCTACGGTAGACGCCTCTCTCGACTCGACGGACTGGGTCTCGTCGCCGGCTACGCCGTCTTCATGTGGTTGCTGTTTGCGTGAAGGGCTGCTCTCGGAGGCCCGCTGGAGGGCGTCACTGTGACCGCTCGCTCAACAGCTGTTCGAGCGTCGCCGAGTGGTCGCCGCCGAGTGCCGACCGAACGAGCAGATTGCCACCGATGACCGCCGGGCTGAGGACCACGTCGGCTCCCGCTCGCTCGAGTTTGCTCGTGTTTTCGCGATCGGTCGCTGCGGCGACGATGCGGATCTCGTTGGCGAGTTCGCGAGCCGTGAGAATAGCGAGCGCGTCCTCGGCGTCGTGGTTCGTCGCGACGACGACCGCGCTCGCCCGCTCGATGTGGGCACGCCTGAGGGGTGTCTCGTCGCTTGGATTCCCCACGATCACCGGCACGTCCTTCTCGGTCAGATCGGCGGCTCGCTCCTGGCTGTTCGTGACGACGACGAACGCCCGGCTGGCGGCCGTCAGTTCGTCGAGGATCGGTTCGGTCAGGTCGCCGTGGCCGAGGACGAGGACGTGGTCCTCGAGGCTGTCGAGTCGTGAATCTGTCATTTTTCCGAGTGTCTTCGAAATGCGTGATTGGATCGCCGGGCCGACGAGTGCCCCGATGGCGACACCGAAGCTGGCGACGCCCAGGACGACCACGGACATGGTGAACAGTCGAGCCTCGGCCGTCAGCGGCTGGATGTCACCGTATCCGACGGTGCTCGAGGTGATGAGGGTGAAGTAGAACGCGTCCAGTGGGGAGGCGATGCCGTCGAAATCCTCCCGCATGGCGAACGCCCCGAAGGTTCCGTAGCCCTGGACACCGACGAGTGCACCGCCAGCCGCCAGCTGGGTCGCCGAGAGCTGCACGCGCTTGTCGAACCGGTGTCGGGTCACCAGCAGGGTCGGCATCGAGATCACCGACAACACGATCAGGGGGACCGAGTAGGCGTGACTCTGCAACACGCCCTGGGCGGCCGTCAGGGGAAGTAAAATCACCGTTGCGTACCAGCCAGCGCGCAACCCGCGTCGCAGTGCCAAAGCCGAGCCGACCATGAGAAAGCCGGTCACCGCGCCAGTGAACCCGACGGAATACTGGACGATGTCTGGGACGTATGCCGCAAGCGGCCCGAAGTCCGCGGCGTCTTGCTCGATGTGGACGATCCCGGTGACCACGGAGAGAAATGCCAGGGCGAACACGAGCACCTCGGCCGCACGCGTCGTGACGACCCAGCGCCAGTTTTCGGGGAGGCGTTCGGTGAGCCGTTCGCCGACCATGGGTGGTCGTCGACCGCGGGGAGTAAAGACACCACGGTTTCGGGAGCGAGGGCCCGTGATCGAGCCGGTGGGGGCGTGGACGCTGCCGAGGTCGGTACTTGTTTATTCCCGCCACGATACCCACACGCATGACCGCGCTTCCGCTCGAGATCCTGCTCGGCATCTATCTCGGCCTCCTGACGGGGATCGTGCCAGCGTTCGTTGCTGGGGGGCTCGGCTTCATCGTCCGGTATTTCAGCGGTGTGACACTCCCGGGGTTCGGTGTCGTCGTGCTCGCCCTCTCCATCGCCAGCGTGCAGGGTGGGCTGTTGGGCCTCGTGGAACCCGATATTGCCCAGTCGCCACGCCTGTTCGTGGCCGTTCTGGTCGTTCTCATGCTTGCGCTGTACGCCCACAGTCAGGGTGACGCCCTCGGTGCATCGCTCCCCCGCCGGCTCTCGCTTCGGCGCCTTCGACAGCGGACGCTCTCGGCGGACGTCATCGAAATCGTCGGCGCCGTCGGCCAGGTCACGATCCGCCCGACGGGCGAAATTCGCGATCTCGAGGGGTACCCACCGCTCCCCCCGGCACTCAGACGGACGTTGAAAGCGGGGTCGTGGCGGTTCCCGGCCGACCTTCCGCTGGCCGAACTCGGCCGCCGCCTCGAGGATCGCCTCCGAACGGATCACGGGCTGGCCGACGTGGCCGTCACGGTCGACGAACGCGGCCGGGCGACGATCGCCGCAGCCCCACCCTCGAGCGGACTCTCGAAGCGTGTTCAGGCCAACCATCGGGCAGTCTCGCTGTCTACGCTGATACCGACTGGGTTGGCGCGGGGGGACGTCGTTCGCGTCTGGACTGGTGAGTCGTCCGTGGCCGGGGATCGCGATCCAATCGAGGCAACCGTCCTCAGTGTGCAGGCTACGGCCGACACAGAGGGATCCGTCGAATCCGGTCCCGACGTGGCGACCGACGGTGGTGTCGAGGCCCCGACACCCGTCACCGCAGCCACGGACACCGCCACCCTCGGTGGCCGTGGTCGGGTGACCGTCTCGGTGCCGCGAGAGATGGCCAGCCGTCTCCTCGCTGCCGACGCGTGCCACCTCGAGGTCGTCCCGCGTGGGACGACCGACCTGTTCGAGGCCTTCGCACGGATTCGGGAGGCCGGCTACGACGTCCGCCACGTGACGATCCAACCACGTGAGGGACCTGCGGGGGCGTCAGACACCCCACGGGGCGACCATGTCTCGTCCGCGGGGGTCGATCCTGCCGCCCACGATCTCGAGATCCTGGCCGTCCGCCGGGACGGTGCCGACACGGACGACCGCCGACGGGGCTGGATTTTCGGACCGGGCCTCGAGCGGCCACTCGAACCCGGTGACGAGGCCTACGTTGCCGGACGAACGGTCGATCTTCGACGGTTCGGGTCGGTGATTCGATGATGGATCCGACGACCATCGCCCCCGTCGTCGCACAGGGTGGCCAATCCGGGCTCGTCCTCGACGCGATCGTGCGGATCGTCGGGTTCGTGATCCTCTCGGGTGTGGTGGCCGCCGGCGTTACGTTCGTCTACCGGTGGTACAGTGCAGAGGCCATTCCGGAGGGGGTCGCCGTCCTCACTGGGGTCGTCGTGGTTGCTCTCTGGTTGAACACCCAGACGGTGCTCCAGGACGCGATAATCGGCGACGCGGAGGTCCTCGATCCGGCGACTGCCATCTACACCGTCGGTGCCTTCGCGGCGAGTGCGGTGGCCGCGGACGGTGGGCGTCGGGCAGGGGATCATCTGGCGACGCGGACCGCCATCCCGACCCCGAGAGGGATGGACGACGTGGGCCAATTCGTCAAGACTGGGGGGAGAGTTATCACGGTCGAACTGCCCACCGAAATCGCCGACGCCGAGGGATACGACCCCGTCGACGAGGGGACCAAGGCCGCCATCGCTGGCCGGACACTGCTCTTCCCACGACGGCTCACGGTTGCCCAACTCCGCGAGCGCGTGATCGACCGACTCGAGGCCGATTATGGCGTGGGCTATGTCGACGTCTCGGTCGCCACCGACGGCACCGTCGAGCGCCTGGCGCTGGGGAGCAAGGCGGCAGGTCTCGGGCCGACGTTGGCGCCGGGGACGGTGGCTATTGCCGTCCGCGGTGACCCAGCGCCGGACGCCGGCCCGGGCGACACCCTCGAGGTCTGGATCCCGGGTGAGGACGGGCCGAGGCGACTCGGCACGGCGGAGGTGCGAGCGACGGTCGATGACGTCGCAACGATCGTCGTGTCGGCGGACGCCAAGGGTCTTCGCAGGGACGCCCCGGGCCGGCAGTGTCGCCTTGTCACCCGGCCCGACACACCGGATCCAGAACGTGCCGTTCGGGCGCTCTTACGGTCCGTCCCCGAGACGATTACAAGGATAGCGGTGGTGTCGGACGGACCCTGGGCCGGTGAATCCGTTGGGTCGTTGCCCGTGCTGGTCCTGGCGGTGGTCTCGGCCGACCGCGCCGTTGCAGAGAGCGAGGAGCCACCAGGGGACGACGCCGCTACCGTGTCGGCGCTGCCGGGACCCGATCGGCGACTCGAGGCGGGAGACACCTGTTTCGTGCTGGGCCATCCGGAGGCCCTCGAGCGGGTTCGCGCCGCCTCGGCCTCACAAGGGATTGCCACCGAGGCCGGGACTGGCGAGCGGTAGCTACTTGCCCACGGCGACGATAGCCGCGAACATGCGCATCCAGTGGAAGCTGTTCGCCGATCTGGCCGAACACGCCGGCGAGCGGGAACTCCCCGCCGCTGTCGAACCTGGTGACACCGTTGGCGACGCCCTCGAGGCGCTTTTGACGGAGCGGGAGGCGTTGGCTGACCGCGTCCTCGACGACGACGGCGAGTTGCGATCCCAGATCAACGTCCTCCAAAACGGTAAAGACGTCCGGACGCAAGCCGAGGGCCTCGAAACCACACTCGAGGCGGGTGACGAACTGGCGCTGTTTCCGCCGGTCAGCGGTGGTGAACGATGGGCCGTCACTCGAGCGGTCAGTGACGAGGCGTGCGTCGATGGATCAAAAGAGTACCGTCAGGAGGAGTCGAATCGCCGCGCCGAAGACGAGAATCGCCACCAGTAGCGTGGTTGTGATGACGATGATCGGCGGGATCTTCTTTTCCTCGTAGTGGAACAGGAGGTCACGGACGGCCATACTCCTGAGTCCAAGCGCCGACAGTTAACGGTTTCGTCGTCCAGCTACACTCGTCAGTTGCGGCGGAAAGTCACAAGGAATAAACCGATCGACGAACTCTCGATCGATATGCGAGGCGAGCCTCAGTCCTTCGATCGGGTGCTGTCCTCGATGTGTACGGAACCGCACCCGGTTGCGCGCGAGGCCGCGGCCAGATTTCTGGCCACGAACCCCGGCGACCCGGGAACCTATCCGACAATCGCGACACTCGAGCTGGAGGCCATCGAACGGCTGGGTGAGGTTGCGGGCCTCGAGGAGCCGGCTGGCTACGTCGCAAGCGGTGGCACTGAGGCGAACATTCAGGCGGTTCGGATCGCCCGCGAGCGCGCCGACCTCGAGCGCCCGACGGTCGTGATTCCGGCGTCCGGTCACTTCAGTTTCCGAAAGGCCGCTGCCCTGCTACAGATCGACTTACGGGAGGTGCCCACCGACGACGATCATCGTGTCGACCTGGCGGCTGCCAAGGCGGCCGTGGACGAGGACACCGCGCTCGTGGTCGGCGTCGCCGGCAGTACGGAGTACGGGCGGGTCGATCCGATCCCCGAACTCGGCGAGTTGGCCCGCTCGGTCGACGCGTTGTTCCACGTCGACGCGGCCTGGGGTGGTTTCGTGCTTCCGTTTACCGACCACCGCTGGGACTTCTCGGACGCCGCCATCGACACGATGACCATCGACCCCCACAAGATGGGACAGGCGGCCGTCCCCGCCGGCGGACTCCTCGTTCGAGACGAATCGTTGCTCGACGCGCTCGCCGTCGACACGCCGTACCTCGAGACGACAGCCCAGGCGACCCTGACCGGTACGCGTTCCGGAGCCGGCGTCGCGAGTACGGTCGCTGCCCTGGCGGAACTCTGGCCAGGTGGCTACGCGGCCCAGTACGAGCGCTCCCGGGCCAATGCATCGTGGCTCGCCGCTCGACTCGAGGAACTCGGGTACGCGGTCGTCGACCCGGACCTCCCACTCGTGGTGGCCGACGTCCCGGATCGAGCGATCGACGCCTGCAGGGACGAGGGGTGGCGGCTCTCCCGAACGGGTGCCGGCGAGTTGCGCATCGTCTGTATGCCCCACGTCACCCGCAGGATGCTCGAGGCGTTTCTCGGTGACCTGGAGCGGGTGTCCCAGTCGCTCGAGATTCCGGTTCCGGGGGACGATTGACGTGGACCAGTTCGACTACACGGTGGTGGCTGGCTTCGGGCTCCTCCTCGTAGTCTCGGTCGTCGCCGAGACGGCGCTCGCCGGCGCGGCGTTCGGGGGATTCCTGCTCTCGCTTTCGGTCTGGCGGCTGTACGATGGCCGACCGTGGGAGGCGATCGCCTGGTTGATATGGGTCGGCGCAGCCGTCGCCCTCGTGCTCACGCCCGCAGGTGTGGCCTTTCTGGTGTTGTTCTTCGGCTCGCTCCTCTGTGGGACCGCCGTGCTCTTTGCCAGTCGGTTCAATCTGCTGCCGAATATCTGGACCGTTGATCGCTCCTGACGGCCAACGGGGGCTGTGACTGGTTGATAGGAGTTCAGAATCCTTATAGACGAACCGTTCGAAGGTGTTCCATAGATGGGGTTGCCAACGGTGGTCCGTCGGTCGATGCGTTTCTCGCGGTGAGTCACCAGGGGGCCCGTCCCGTCGACGGTCGGTCATGCGACCCGTTTTGGGGCGGAAAACCGGGGTTAGTTCATCGGTTCGCTGCAGTTTGGGCATCGTCC
>LFFM01000686.1_pt1 | contig 23739 bp, 19 predicted proteins | sample 643131 | NCBI WGS metagenome assembly LFFM01 (sample SAMN03777445, study PRJNA286221) | soda lake metagenome | biome: soda lake; feature: Kulunda steppe; material: water; isolation source: sample Tc-Br brine of Tanatar trona crystallizer | place: Russia: Kulunda steppe | collected 2011-07
AGCTAGGACGATCGCAGAGAGGCCATTCATGCGGGTGCCCTCGGTCACGAGGTGTCTTTTGAACCGCCGACCGTATTATCAATACAATACTACATAGGGTAATTGTATTCCGAACGTCATTACCGTGACTGGCGAAATAGTTTCTTACGCACCGACAAAATTCGCTCGCGCCGAGACGGCAGTAGCGCCACGAAAGAACTCGTGTAGCAGGGAGTCCCCATCCATCCGCCGTCGATTGTTTCAATTGGATTATCTACTTGTTATCTGATCCCATTTTGAGAAGTTCGGCTGCCGGTCGCTCTCGAACAGACTCATTGTCGACCCCGAGACGTCCGGTCGTCGCGAGAGCCGTGGATAGGTGAGGTTGGAGCCTGTTCGCGAAAAAATCGTTTTGAGGGTGCTTCCATCTCGGATTATTCGTCAGCAAAGGACATAACCGATCGCTGCCCGAGTTCCAACTGAATAAGTGCTTGGAGCGCCGGAACACCCGTTTCACTTCCGAGACGGTGGTTCGTCGAACGCTCGGATTGACAATCGGTGTGATGGGAGCGGGTGGCCACAAGGAGCAGTAATCACCTAATTTCTCGGCACCTATTTATTTCGTTGCTGATGCTAACGTTGGTGTCCCGTTGGTGTCATCGGTCGTAATGCTCTTCAGTCTCGCTGTCCGACCCGGTCGACACCATTAGGGAAAGACGAACAAAGAACCGATGCCGATCGTTCAGTTGTGACACTGGTTTCCAAGCGATCGATCACGCAAGTGCAGCGAGACCAACCGGACGACCGACAAACTGCACATAGGGCAGGTTTTCGCCATGGTTTCGACGGTCGAACAGGGGCAGGTGAGCACCGAGACGGATCTATCTGGCATTCAGACTAAATCGGCATCACCGGATGTCGTACTCGACACCAACCTCCGCGTCACCCGCTATTTTGAAGTCGATGATCGCACCGTCGAACCAGTACGCGTCCACCACACCCGCGTCGACGACGCCATCGACGCTGGACCCGTCGATCGTCCCAGACCCGTCAATTGTCGCTCCGCGATACTCTGCCTCGGCAACGTCACCGTCGACCGTAAACGAGTACCTGCTCGAACTCGACGCGTCTGTTCCGTCGAAGACGATCGCGTGGGGGAGAACCGGTTCGCCGTCGTACTCCTCAGGATCGATCAGCTGGTCTTCGAGGTAGACGTGCGTTCCACCCTCGTGGAACCTGAAGTCGATCAGTTCGCCGAACAGCTGGTAGCGGTGGACATCACGCTGGATCGTCCCTTCTGCGCGGCCTTCGGAGACGACCGTCCCGCCTCCCTCCAGTACTTTGATCCCCCTGTCGGTAGCTAGTTCGTAGATCGAATGCGTACCGTTACCGACGATAGTCACCACTTGCGAGGATTCGCCGCCGTAGTCGGCTGGATCGACTCGTTCTCCGTTGACGGAGACGCGGGCCTGTCCGTCAATCGTGAGGGTTTCAATCTCGCCGCTGAATCTGTACGCGTCGCGCCATCCGGTCACGGTCCCCGTAACGTGGCCTTCGTCGATCGTATCGGACTCGTCGATTGATGCCCCTCGATAGGTCGATTTTTCGATTTCCCCGGTGACGTTAAATTCGTATCGAGATTCACCGGAGGTGCCGACGCCATCGAAGAGTATAGTATTTTCGAGGGAGACACTAGGCTCGTCGACATCGCTCTCACCGCCGTAGGCGTGTTCCCCGTAACCGCCAGCACCGTAACCACCGTCCGATGCCGTCACAGAGCCCGTCCCTGCGACGGACAAGACCGCGCTTGTACCGAGTAGCTTGAGCACGGATCGGCGCTCTATTCGGGACCCGTGCTTCCCGGAGGTCGTCTGGTCGTCTTCGATCGAGGTAACCGGTGACGAATGATTGTCTTCGGAGACCATTTCTTGAGATACACTTTCAGATATTTTTGACTATCTATTATTCATGGCATACATATGTTGTGACTTTTTAATAGCTGATCCGTATCTCGGTTCATAATTCGGAACAGAACGGATTCCGGAGACGATCTGCACACCGATCAGACGTTTCATGATTCAGAACCATTCACGATCAACTGAATCCGAGACGCTGACGACCGAAATCAATCGAGGAATTACTGCGAGTGTAGCTTCATGAGCGTGTTTGAGAGCATCACCACCACCACCTGCAAGCTGACGAGAATCTTCATCGCGGGGGCGTCGATCTGTGGTCGAGTGCGAATGCACACGACATATCCGGTATCGCAAGAGTCCACGCTATCGACCACGCACATTATCCATAGCCCTTCGCTCCGACGTTGATACCCTCCGGATATTTTCAACGTGACGACCGCTTTGCCGCTCTGGATGACGATATCACTATCGTGTGTTTCCGACAAAAACAGCGTTACCGTTCTACTCTCCCAGAAAACGTCATTCCCGAAATACCGCGTTCAAGAAACAGCCGGGGACGTAAATCGGAGCGTGCTACCCCGACCCTAAGATAGCGAAGTGGAGGGGAGATTGCCGACCCATGTCATCGAATTCGATCGGAACGGACTCGTCCATCGCCCAAAAGCGACCGCGGATGCAATTGTGGATCGTCAAGGGTGTTCGTAGATTCTTTCTGAGCAGCCAAACGCGGGCCGCCACATCTGTTTGTCGAGCAACCATCGATCGCTGATTGGTTTTGGGAAGAGAATCGCTCTACTCGTTTATTTCAATTGAAAGCTGTACGGAGTATGGTGCGTTCTCCACAGACGGATCAGCTGGCACCTCTCCGTCCAAATAGACGAGCCAGACGATCTGGAGATGGTCTCCCGTCATCGACGGTTCGAATTCGTGGTCTTGTATCCATGTTTCGCCGTGTCCGATCTCTTCCTCGAAGCTCTCGAGTTCGTTTTGTTCCTCGACCGTTGTTTCGTTTCCGTCGCTCGTTGTTCGTTGTTCGACCGCGACGACGGTGTAGGTCACCTGCTCACGTTCATCATTATCGATCATCAGTACGACCGCTCCACTCTCGTCGGCACCTAATTCAGTTGGATAGTCCTCAGTAACGAGTTCGCCGTCGTCGGTCTCCGTGAGGAGGGTGACTGACGAAAACTGCTCGGATTGCGAGGGCCCCGCGATTGCGTATGCGGCGCTTCCCATAGCAAAGACGACGGCACCGATGAGCACGACGACAATCAGGACGTCCACTGTTTGATTGACAGCGCCGAACTCGGTACGAGCCCACGCAAGCCAGTTCTGGTACGGAATTTGAAATCGGTTGGCCTCGGGAACGCGCAGCCGTCGAACAGTCGCTAGAGCTGCCGCGAGCAGAGTAACACCGCTCACAGCCACCATCATCGGAACGAGACGGATCCCCCAAGCCGTCGAATTTAGTGCCAGACCCACGAGCGGGACGAGTGCGATACTCCCCCCGAACGAGAACACGATGCGTTCGAGAAGTGTAATCGATGATGACAACGGGTGGTCTCGTGGATCGTCTTTCGTCGTTGGCTCTGAACTCGTTGAGTTGTCTCCCTCGGGGAAAACCGCTGCAATGAGCACATAGCCGGGGACAAAAAGGATGAAGACGAATCCGAGCGGAATCCGAAGCGGCGTCTCGCGAATTACTGGGGCGAAGACGGCGATGTTGACGGCGATCAGTAGCACGACGGCGGCCGCCAGATCCGCCGGAATCGGTGATTTGCCCCGTGGAGAGTCCATTGCGTTCGCTGTAGTCATCGCTGAGACACGCTGGAACTCGGATTTGCTTCGACGTGTTTTGCCGGTTCGTACGACGAGAACAGCACATCCAGACAGCACACGTTTCCATCGTCCCACTGTGGAGTCCACTCTTGAACTGCCACCTCCAGCCCGCGCCGTTCGAACGGTTCCTCCTCGAGATAGTTCTCATATCCCGTTTCACCCGAAACGTACGTCGATCCGTTGATTGCCTCAACCAACCGTGCGAGGTATTCGGACGCGTTCCCCGGATGGTCCACGTCGAGTTCGCTCGAGCGGACCACATCCGTGTCAATGTCGAATCGATTGAACAGTTCCAGCAACGTTGGAATGGTAATCTCGACGAGCCGAAGTGATTCGCGATCGTCGACGTCTTGATAGAACGGTTCGAGTATCTCGGCGTCGGAGCCGTACTTGTGCATGAGCGTCCCGTAGTGTTTCTCGCCGAATCGGCTCGAAGTATCTATTTTGGCCTCCACGATCGCGACATCGTCGTTCTTGTGTTTGACGGGAATGGTCAACCAGTCCTGAGATCCGAGAGAGATTTCGGCTCGATGCTGCCGAGATCGACGGGAGAACTCGACGTCGTCGAGAAGGACGAACGCATCCGCCTCGCTCGCTCGAGCCAGATAATGAAGTCGGGGATAGTAACGCGGCTGATAGATCGCGACTGAATCTGTCATACCCACACGGGCCATAATTCGATACAAGAAGGGTAGGGTCGCTTTCGCGATTTAATCCCTCGTATCGAGTTCGGGATTGAGAACGTTACGGTGATACCGTCCAACACCCGTACTCAATCGGAGATCTTACGTTACGATCAATCAATGTGTAATTTACTCGGACACGGGCGGTCCGGCTCGAAACCTCGTTCCGTCACCACTGCTCGGTTTCGGAACTCGGGATACGAGGGTGTTCGGTGGTCTTCTCGAGCTGTTCGACGATCCGAATGACCTGAAAAGACTCGGCGTACTCCGAGTTGGCCTGTCGGCCGCGGAATCTGGCTAACCCCTTCATTGCGTCCGCTTCCAGATACTGCTTCGTCGCCTGACTCTCGTGGGTCCGTATCGCTTCGATTTTCCTATTGAGTACGTATTCGGAGAAGGGAATGAAGTGTTCCGGTGCGAACGACGATCGCGTAGACGGTGATTCGTATGCAAAGACCTCGTTCGAATTTCGCGTTGCGGCGATCGCCCCCAGCGAGGACTTTCGATGGTCCTGGTGAGTATCCTCTTCCGAGTGGATGTAGATCCGATCCGGTTCGATTTCGTGTACGTGTTCTTCGATTCGATCGATCGTCTCCGATCGATACGGGACCTGTGTATCCGGGAATCCGAGAAATCGGACATCATCGATTCCGAGAACTCTGGCTGCTCGAATCGCTTCCCGTTCTCTCGTTTCTTTGTTTTCGATCTGGCCTCCACTCGTCAGGATGAGAAATGTCACTGAATCACCGCGCATTCGGTGCAGTGCGATCGCACCGCCTGCTCCGATTTCGATGTCGTCGGGATGGGCTCCGATTGCAACGACGTCCATGCATCGTTTGCGTTCTCCGCAGGCATAGACACTTGTCACAGTTTCCGCGTTTCGGTCGCCGTTTCCCGGATAAAAAATTTTTTTGATCTCGTAAGTTATACTTAAGATGACCTTCTCAACGCAAGTTGCATTCTGATTTGATTATGTTGAACTATCCTATTGATAGCAGACGTACAAGCCGATTTGGCGACTCACAGGCTCAGAGATGTATTTTCCGAATACCCGTTCAGATTCGTGGTTATTGGTGCAACGACCGGAAACGCAAATAAACCTCTTTTTGGCTGGTATGGTGTATTGAAGGCTGCGAATACTAACGACGGTGGTGACGAACTGCGTTCCATGGACCGGGATTGTGCTGGTGACAAGGAGAGGGCCTTCGCCACCAGACGCCGATCACTACTGAGAGCTGGCAGTATCGCATCGATGATGTTCCTCTCTGGATGTCAGCTACCTCGGAAGTCTCCAACGCCAACTACATCTCGGCAGTCTTCCGGACGTGAGCTATTCATGGTCGGGCCCGATCAAGAGTATGACACGATACAATCGGCCTACGACGAGTTCGACGAAAACGGAGGTACAATCAGATTCACGTCATCGTATGATGCTTCGGAGGAATCGTTTCCGATACAACTGGACACAACGGATTCGAACGGATATGGAATTCCGGTTATCCTTGAGGGCGTCGGTCAATCGAAAATAGATGCCAGTGGTACCGACGAGAACGTCCTCGAGATCCTCGGTCCCGGGTTCGAATACCAGCGAGAAGTCCGTCTCAGGAATTTCGCAATCGAAGGCGGAAACACCGGTATCACGCTCTATCAGTCTCCGTACAGTCGGCTAGAGAATCTGGTTCTGTACGGCTGTGATGGTCACGGCGTTCGAATCGCGCCAGCCGATTTCGGCACTTTCGGCGTCTCGTTCGACCGAGTCGAAGCCTGGGAGTGTGGCAGAAACGGATTCCGTCTCGAGCAGGATGCGTACACGAACGCAACGACGTTTACTGATTGTCTTGCGATGCGGTGTGGACGAAACGACGCGTCGTACGCTGGCGTCCAGATCCACCACGCCTGTAACAGCTGGATTGGCGGCGTCGTCCAGGAGAATCGCGGTCACGGGATCGACGTGAGAGACGCCGAAGCTGTCTATCTCGGGAACGCGTACATTGAGTCGAACGGACTCGACATCTCTGAGGACGCCGTCGACGTGTACGTCGGTGAAGCGGATGGTGAGACGCCGAACGTCGGTCCTGGCGTCAGCGGACTCGCGATAGACGCCTGTCGTTTCAATGGGACCTACGACGGACTGGATCCGGGATCTAACCGGAGTCAAGCGGCGAGAGCGATCGAATTACGGAACGTGACCGGCGGGTATGTCCGCTCGTGTACGTACAAACTATATGACAGCGCGTTCATCGGCGTGCGCGGCGGATCGTCCGACACCGACTCAGCGGTCACCGATATCGATCTCCATCCCGCGACGAACACGGACACGCTCGCGGACCGAGATTCGAGCGATTTTCTCGATTTCGATGACGGTTACAGGCTTAGACAAGACGGCGTCATCCTGCCACAGGAGTTGGATTCGAACGGTGTTGAGGGGAAGCTAGAGGGAGACGTCGCGTTCCACACCGGCGACGGGTTCCCTCAATTGGTCGTCTGGAGCGACTCTGACGAGTCGTGGTACCGTCCCGATGGAACGACGGTTACGGAATCGTGACCGCGGTCGGCCTGCAAACTCGCGGCCCGAGAATCAACCGAATGCCGGTCCTTGACTGACGTGCTCGGGTCACCGGATCAGAAACCCGTTGGCTAACTACGGAATCGCTATCTTGAGGCTGTGAGAATCATGATCGATATCCCAACCGTCATCCGAGGATTCAAAGCCGAGCTTTCGGCCAAGTTTATTTATTATATTACGACCGGCGTAGTCATCGTCTTTCTCACGCGGCAGTTGCCGCCCGGCGAGTACGGCCGATTGTTTTTGGTTGTCTCGATCTTGTCGATCTGTCGCCTGTTCAGCAGCGTCGGCCTCGCGAAGTCGGCGGCCACGTACGTCTCGAACTACCTCGATACCGACGCGACGCAGGTCCGTCACATCGTTCGGAAATCGCTCCAGTACAATCTCGTTATGATCAGCATTGTCAGTATAGCCCTTTTTTTTCTCGCCGGTTCGATCGCCGGCTTTCTGGACGATTCCACGCTCGAACCCCTCCTCGTCGCGGGAGTACTGTACGTCGTCTTTGCGACGCTCTACAACTATTCACGAGTCGTCTTGCAGGGGTTTCAGAACATCACTCAGAGTGCGACGGTGTACGCGAGCGAGGGCGTCGGTCGACTGCTCTTCGTCGTCGGACTCGTGACCATCGGGTTTGGGACGATGGGTGCACTCGTGGGATACATTCTGGGATTCGTGGTGGCAGCCGTCATCGGGCTCGTATTCCTCTATCGCCAGACAACGAGCCACGATCCGGCCGAGACGATGGAACTCGGTCTCCAACGTGATATCCTCTCCTACAGCGTTCCGCTGACGGTAACACGCGGTGCCTGGGTCCTCGACCGCGAAGTCGACATCGTCATCGTCGGTATCTTCCTGAGGCCCGCCACGGTCGGCTTTTATACCATCGGAAAACAGGTTGTGACGTTCTGTATCGGCCCCGCATCGTCTATCGGGTTCGCTATCGGACCACAGTATAGCGAGGCCTCGGTCGCCGGCGACGAGCAAGGCGCCGCCCGAGCGTACGAAACCATGCTGGTCTCAGGGCTGTTACTGTATGTGCCAGCGATTGCGGGATTGATAATCTTGACTGACCCGATCGTAACAACCGTGTTCGGTGCCGACTATCGAGGAGCGGTTCCGATACTACAGGTGTTCGCTGTCGGCATCGCGCTCCTTGCAGTGACAGAGATGACCGAAGACATTCTCGACTATCTCGGAAAGGCTACGGCTCGTGCGAAAATGAAGATTGTAACATCCACCGGTAATGTGGTTTTGACGATCGTCCTCATTCAGATTCTCGGTGCAGTCGGCGCGGCGCTCGCGACAGTTCTAATGCAGTTCTTGTACACCGGCCTGTGCCTCTATTTAGTCGAGTCGGAGATTCGACTCCGGCGGTGGCACCTTCTAAAAAAATTTGGACAAATATGTGTGATTACGGCGGTCATGGCCGTAGCCGTCGGTATACTGTCTCAGTACGTCACTGGTGCCATCACTCTCGGGGCAATCATCGTATCCGGAGCGGTGATCTGGGCAGCACTGGCTATCGGAAGCGGTCTCATCGATTTTCGCACTCTCTTGGAAACGTTCCAAACGAACAAAGGCGAGTGATGCGACGGTGACCGGTGTAAGTATCGGATTGTGGAACTGTTCGTCTGATTTTCGACATCTAATGTGAGGATGCGCTGTGTTCAGTCCACTATAACAAATAGTGAGACAGCCTTTGATAAAGAGGAGAGCATGAGCACTATCTGTATTCTCGGTCTGGGAGTCGTCGGTGTCCCGCAAACTATTGCGTTCGATTCAGAAGGTCATGATGTTGTCGGATTCGACATCGACGAGGGAAAAATCGAGATGTTGAATCAGGGCCAAGATCCGAACGACGAACTGGATACCGAACAGATCGAACGGAGTGACGTCACCTTCAGCGACGATCCATCCGTGATCGAAAACGTCGATCACGTCATCATCACCGTCCCAACACCGATCGACGACTGGAATCGACCCGATCTGAGTATCGTCTCTACAGCGGGGGAGACGGTCGGAAACCACCTCACGTCGGGAACGACGGTCGTCCTCGAGTCGACCGTCTATCCCGGTGCGACACGCGAGATACTGATTCCCGCCATCGAGCGGACGTCCGGATTAGATGCAGGGTCGGAATTCTCGATCGGCTACTCTCCTGAACGCATTAGTCCGAACGTGAGCGGGTTCAAGCAGACGAGAAAGATCGTCAGCGGCCAGGACGAAGCCACGCAAACGGCGATCGAAATCCTCTACGAGAGCGTACTCGAGGAAGACGTCCATATTGCACCGACGATCGAAACGGCGGAGGCGGCGAAGTGTATCGAAAACATTCAACGGGACGTCAACATCGCGCTTATGAATGAGTTCGCGATTGGATGTGGCGAACTCGATATCGAACTCAACCCTCGCGACGTGCTCGAGGCCGCCCAGACGAAGTGGAACTTTCATCCCTACGAACCTGGGCTGGTCGGTGGCCACTGCATCCCGGTCGATCCCCACTTCATGATCTCGAGATTAGAGCGAAGTGGATTCGATCCGCAGCTCATGCGTCGCGCGCGAAATACGAACAGCGAGTATCCGAAGTTCGTCGCGAGAAACGTGCTTAGAGAGGTGGGTGCCGAGGAGACCGATGACCGGTCCGTTCCGAAGGTACTCGTTCTCGGCGTCGCGTACAAGCCGAACACGAACGACCCCCGCAACGAACCGCTAGAACGAATGATCCACGAGTTGAAGGAGTACGAGGTCGAACCGTTCGGCTTCGACCCACACGTCCCCGACGAGGTAATCGAAGACCAGTTCAACATTCCGGTCGACGACGATCCGGTCTTTTCGGAGTACGACGCACTAGCCGTAACGACGTTACACGAGGAGTTCCGCGACCTTCCGCTCGCTCCCCAAGAGACGGAACCGGATTCACCGGCGCTTGTCGATCTGACCGGTAACTTTTCGACCGAGACCGCACGGGACGAGTACGTGGCACCGACCTATCGCGTCTAAACCGATGTACGAGGGACACACAGTCGGCGTCGTGATTCCGGCGTACAACGAGGAAGGGTTCGTCGGCGACGTCGTTCGAGACGTTCCGAGCTACGTCGATCGAATATATATCATCGACGACTGTTCGACGGACGGAACGTGGGCGGGAGTGATAGGCGCTGCCGAACAGGATACCGCGGAAATGAAAAGTAAAGGCGGTTTCGCTGAGCGGAGTTCCCTCCACGGACTCACCGGTTCCGCGATGGTTTCTCGCCGCCAGGCGACGCAAACACGGTTCGAAGCCCAGTTCGCGAAACGCGTCGAGACCGTCGAGCAGATCGGCCGCGTCGTTTCGATTCGTCACGCCGAGAACCGCGGCGCTGGTGGCGCGATCAAGACCGGATACATCGCCGCACTTGTCGACGACATTGACATCGTCGCGACAATCGACGGCGACGGGCAGATGGATCCGACGTATCTGGACCGGTTTCTCAATCCGATCGTCGACGGGCGAGCGGAATACACCAAAGGCTCCCGATTTATGAACGGGTCCTACAGAGAGGAGATGCCGCCGTTTCGGACGTTCGGGAACGTCGTGTTGACGCTGTTGACGAAAGTCGCGAGCGGCTACTGGCGAATGACCGATCCCCAGAACGGGTACACGGCAATCTCGAATCGGGCGCTCCGTCAGATCGACATCGATGATCTCTTCGAGTACTACGGGTACTGCAACAGTGTCCTCGTCAGACTAAACGCCAACGACCTCTCGATCGCTGACGTCGACATTCCGGCACAGTACGGCGATGAGGAGAGCGACATTGAGTATGTCCTGTACATCAGGAAGGTTTCACGGATGTTACTCGGAAACTTCCTGTGGCGACTTAAAACGAAACAGGCCGATCGTGGAATACATCCGGCCACGGTCCTGTACGGGGCAGGTGTCGCCTCGATCACACTCGGAGCAGTACGTGCGTTCGCGGCGAAACGCTTCTCGGACAATCGGACGGTATCGGACACCGTATGGAACATGATCGTGTTCGCGGCGGTCGGACTGCTGTCCATGCTCCTTGCTGCACTTTCCGAGTGGCGCGAGTCGAGCACGCTGGAAACAAAAGTCGAATTCGAGTGAGTCAGGCGGAGTCTCCGACAGTCGGAAGAGGCGTTCTATCTCGGCAAATCCCCACACCAGCGGGGACAGTCAGTGATCAAACCGGATTATTCAGATCGATTGCCGATTCTGATCTGGTGGTCGTCGACGAACAGGTACAGATCATTTGGTGACGTATAGCCGCCGCCGTAGTGGAGCACCGGCCCTGTGTACTCGTGGCCCATACTCTCGGTCGTTCGCCAGCGAAAATTCGTCCGCTCGTAGACGAGGTCGCCATTGAGCCAACACCGGACGATGCCGTCGTAGTTCGCGCGTCCGTTCGAGACGGAGTTCAGTTTGACGTACGTTTCGAGTTCGTGCCACTGACCGCGCGGAACGCTGACGCCCCAGTACTCGGACTCGCCGTACGTTCCCGGCTGGTCGAGGTGGTATGTGTACGTCAGCATATCGTAGTGACCGGTTGGGAGGGAGCTGTTACCGCGCATGTACAGCCGCGTGGACCATCCGTCGTCACCGGATGGGCCGCCGCCACCCGAGCCGCCGCTCCCGGCTTCGGTGTTCAGTCCTGCGTTCCAGATTCGGCAGTTCTCGGCGTTTCGCATCTGCCAGGAGGGATCCAAGTAGAACATCGTCCGCTGATAGAGCTCGTCGGGCTGACCGTAGCCGCGGTCCGGCAGGCGGACGTTACAGTTGTCCCCCCAGTTCCGTCCGGCGGGAATGTACCCTCGCACCGACTGCTGGCCGTTATGTGAGGCATCGGACGAGAGCTCCCAGTTGTACCGACCAGAGCCGAACACCTCGTATTCGTCGCTGACCGAATCCATCAGATCTGGATCGACGGTGATGTCGAACTCGCCGTATTCTGGCTCGTCGGCTTCGACCTCGACGTCCTCGTAGTGTTGACCGGTGTACGGATGCGTCTCGGACTGGCGGAGGAAATCCAGTCGGAGGTTCTGGCTGCCGGGATCATCCATCCAGACAGCCCAGTACTCACCATCACGGCCGGTCCCGAGTGCTTCGACCGTTCCGAGTTCGACTTCGCCGTCGTACAGCCACGCTTTGAGAGTATCGTCGCTACCCCAGTAGAGGACGACATCGTACCAGCGATCGGTCTCGAGCGATACGTCCGTCGTGGTAAGCGTCCGCCAGTTCGATCCGTCGGGTCGATCCGCGAGACGGAACTTATTTTCATCCCAGTCGACGAATATGCCGTAGTTTTCGAAAACAGTGGGCTCGTCCCGACCGAATTCGATAGACACGTACGAGGCACCGGTTCCGGAATAGACTGCACCACTGACGAACTCGCTGCCTCGTTGAACCGCGCCGGGGAAATCATCACCTCCCGCTCGGAGGGCAGATCCACCATCTCTGTACGCGGATGCGCTTCCGCGGAACGCGGTATCCGTTGCGGTCGCGTGGCCAGCAGCACCGCTCCAGTTCGTGGAGGCACCGTCCTCGAAGTCGTCGATCAGCGAGTACTCGACGCTTTCGTCGTCCGTCCAAGCGACTCGGAGCGAGTCTGCCCTTCGAACACGGACTTCGGAGACGTTCTCGAGCGTGCCGCCGTAGCGCGCCCGGATATTCGAGACGTTACTGAGCGAACCGTCGAATCGTATCTTAGTCATTATCCACGTAAAAAACAATGTCACCGTCGTTTTCGGTCGGGTCGTCCGAATAATCGTCGGTCACGTAGACGTTACCTGATAGGGAATCGATCGGGTCGTTCCGATCGACGATGTCGCCGTTCAGTCGTGCCGGGGAGACGCTATCGCCGTCGTGGTCGTGGTCCGCGACCGGGGCGTGGAGCCACTCCGAGCCGTTTCCGAGATACACGTTTCCGGTGTCCGTCGCGAAGAACTTCGCTCCCGCCTTCGATTGGTAACTGTCCCGCTCGGCTTCCTGGTCGCGAATCTCGACATCGGTATCGAGCTGCTCGAAATTGCTGTTCAGCGGGAGATGCCAGTCGCTCGCTCCTTTTTCGGGTGCGTCGTAGTCGTGATTATCAGTCATCGGCTCTCGACACTGTTCGATTCCCATTTGTTATGAGTTTTCTGGAATTGTATATCATACGGGCGCCTATGCAACTTCTATCTAGAAAATATAAAAGAAAACATATTATTAGTGTAGATATGAAATTAGCTTTGGAATGGGAGTCAAGCAGGGGATACCTTCTGGAACCCTAATTACTTGATTTGTGGTCGAAAATGTATCCTGGATCGTTCTGCAGAGACGTATCGATCACAGACGCTGGCTGGGTGTCACCTGACCGACTGTTTTGGCAGTATCGATGCCTCGTTCGAACGATACCACGGTCATAACAAAGTCTATCGTTCTCTATCGATAGCAGTAGTGTGTGCCAGAATGTGAACATCCCAGTGACGTTATCGTGCGTTGGTATTTTTACCGAACACAATAATATGCCTCTGCAATCGGCAGGCGTTCCGTTCCGCGTTTGGTGTCGGCCCCGACCCCAACCAGTCGTCTGTCGGAAAAAAAAGGCTCAGTTCTATCATGTTTGGGACGAACAACTGCGTATCACTACGGAGTTCAAAGAGAAATGGACATAACGAAAGTTTCACACAGCGAGTGGAACGATCTACTCCCAAAAACGGGGTCTGACCCCTTCCATATGATCGAAGCGCTCGAGGTACTTGATCGATACGCCGACGGTGAACTTCGGCTGTTCGTCGGGTTTCGAGGCGATCACCCCGTCGGGCTCGTCCCGCTTTTTGTCCGTGAAGAGGGGTTCCTGACGTTCGTGATGTCGCCGCCGCCTGGGCTTTCGATTCCTCGACTGGGGCCTATCATCATGGCGCCGAGCCCGAAACGACACAAACAACAGCGGACGAACCAGCGGTTTACCGACGGCGTCCTCGAAGCAGTCGGCACTAACGACTTGTTGACTGCGTTCGGAACGGTGACAACCCCTGCTTATACCGACCCACGTCCGTACCTCTGGTCGAATCTCCGGGTCGATACGCGTTTCACCTACGTCCTTGATCTCGAAGATCGTGGTTCGGACGACGTTCTCGATTCCTTTTCGGGCGAGATCCGACGGGAGATCGGTAAGCGAGACGAAATCGGCGTCGAAATCAATCGGGAAGGACCGAACACTGCCGGACGAGTGTGCGGCGATATGAAGGAACGTCACGCCGAACAGGGACTCACGTATCCGACGCCGACGGCGTTTTCCAGAGATCTCGTCGACGCACTCGACGATCGTGCTCGGGTCTACGTTGCACGGGCCCCCGATGGAACGTATCTCAGCGGGATGACGATCCTGTACTCGAACGACGAGGCGATCTTTTGGCAGGGCGGTGCAAAGGCGAGTTACGAGAACGTGAGCGTAAACAGCCTTCTCCACTGGCAAATTATCGAGGACATACTTGAGGAGTCCGTGCTCGAGTCGGTCGAGCGCTACGACCTCGGAAACGCAGCCGTCGAGCGGATCGCCGGCTACAAGAGCAAATTCGACGCCGAGCTCGTTCCGCACTACGAGATCAAGTCGGACCTGATGCTGTTGGCGAAGAAAGCATACTCCACCCAGCGTCATCTCCGCGGCATCGAAATGGCGGATATCGAACGAGAGGTGCGTGACAACGTCCTAGCCAACCATCGACAAAAAATACCGATAAATCGACTCACCGGTCAATAAAAAGGTAAGCGGTGACGGTGGGTAGGTCGAAACGCTGTCCCAGTCGTCGATTCTCATCCAGAACCGATGGATTGTAATAGTAGCCACTGGAAGTCAATACACACCCGATCGCACGACAGCTGTGCGGTTCGGAGTGAGCAAGAACCGCGGACTGTGCGATCGGTCTGTAAACAGTTCCAGTCGTTACAATACCGTCTCTGTGTCATCTCAATCGTCGCAGTACCGACCTGACTGAACGGGTGTTACGAGATTTTTCCCTCAACACGTACCTTAATCCGGCGACGAAGACGTGTGAATCGTCCAAGCGGAATAGATCGAAGTTCGGATCCTCGTAGCACGACCACAGTATTTCTCCCAGGGTTCGAACGAACGACGGTCGATCAACCAGCGCGGATTTTTCGTTCAGGACGCTCAAAAGGTGGCCGAGTTCGCCGTACAGGAGGTGTGTTCCGACACCAATCTCGTACCCGGGGTCGATTAATTCTGGGCGGTCCATCGCCAGTAACCAGTAGTCGAATGGAAAGTCCGCGCCCGCGCGGACGGCACACGGAACTGACTGCCAGAGTCGAGGATTGATTTCCGTCAGTTTGAACTCGCCCGTTTCCACGTCTCGCATGTACTCGATGCACGCGAGTCCGTGCCAGTCGAGATGATCGAGAAGCGTCCGACCGACCAACTCAAGCTCGGGGATGTCGACCGATCGTCGGTATACCCCGCCACCGCCGGTGTAGGAGTCACCGCGAATCTGGCAGTGCTGAAACGTTTCCACCGGTTCACCGTGATCGTACAGCGCACCAAAGACGTACTCGTTCGACGAGTGGATATACTCCTGGACGATGGGGACATGCTGCATTTCGTCGCGAATCGTGTCCAGATCCGGCCGTTCTCCGGCACCGCAGTGTTCCACGTATTTCGCCGTAGCGAAGTCACGCTCGGAGTAGGACTCGCAGTACTCCTCTGTGAGAACATTGTATCTCGATTTGACTATCTGTTCGCCGCTCCAGTCGGTAACGTCGTTGAGACAGTGCGTTTCTGGTACCGGGACCCCCGCGTTTTCGGCGGCTTCGATCAGGCGAATCCGATCGTGGGCGATTTTGATCGTTACGAACGGCTGAGAGACGAGTGACACGTGCTGACTAAATTCGTCGTGGTACTTGCTGAAGAGGTACGGATCCGGGGCCCGGACCGGAATAATTGTTCGAACGTTGGGGCGACTCGCAATTCGCAAAAGCGCGTTTTTATAGGTTACGAAGTCGTCCTCAGGAGACGGGAGACGAATCGACTCGTCGCAAAATCTCGACGCGGTTGCCATTGCGTTCTCGTGTTCCGAAGCGACGACCGTACGTGCGCCATGGTGGGAGAGCGATCGGACGGACGCATAACTGGCGGGATCATATCCGGTCGGTATTAGGACTGAATCCACCGTTCGACCTCTTTAACAACTCCTCGTCGTTAATATTAGTTATCCGGGAGCTATTTTTCGGGGCGCATCAGAAATCTCGTATTGTCCGATAGTTTATCAGAAGTCTGAATCAATTCGGGACGGGACGAACGATGATGTTCGGTTCACCACAGTCATTTATTCCAGCTTTTTAGCGACGTAATGTGGATGATGAAATCGACTGCGGAGCAGCCCCGTAGCCCGAATTGTGTCTACGACCTCGAATCCGCAATTGCGCAACTGTTGTCGTTGATCTGATGGGCGAATATAATACACGTCCGTCGGCCCGTCCACGACTATCGTGTCCGACTTCTGTCGAGAGAACAGCCGATTCTGCCGGATGTTCTCGGCCCAGAACCCGAGAAATTCACGAATTCCTTCGAAACCGATCGACCGGATAACGTACGTACCCCACAGGTTGTGCGAACTGAAAATGAACGGTGCGCCCGGCCGTAATACGCGTCGAATCGCCCTGAGTGACCGGTACCGATTTTCTTCGGGCAACACGACGTCTAGACCCATTGACGAAAACAACACAGCGTCGAACGCATCGTCGTCGAACGGTAACGACGAGGCGCCCCCAACGACAAACTCGGGCTCCAAAAATAACAACCGCCCCTGTTCAATATAGGCTGCCGTGAAATCGACGCCGATCACGTCGTATCCCATCCGCTCGAGGACCGTCGTCGTTCGACCGGTTCCGCAACCGAAATCAAGTACGGTAGACCCACCGGCCGGAAAGTATCGCGTGATCGCTTTCCGTTCTTTCTCGCTCAGGCCCTCTATCGCATCCGACGTGTATTTTTCGACCAATCCCTCCGAACTGAAGTATTCCATCTGCGATTTGGCCTGGGTATTCTGAGTGGGCATTGCGTAATTCACCTCGGAACTCACTCGTACCGAATTTAATTCTGGAGGGTGATAGTGACGGCTTGCTCCGTAGACGAGTCCCGAAAACGCGGTGGCTTCCCCGTTCTTTCCTACCTCTGTGATCGTTGATCCGATTTCTGATCGGCCCTAGCCGCTGGCGTACACACTCACCCCCTCGGAATCGTATACTCTGTCGCTGGCCGAACGGGTCTCCCAGACCGGTGACTCTTGTGAGGCGTATTCTAGAGACTCGTAGTACGCGGGATTCTCGACGTATTCGTCCGTCACGTACAGTTGTAGCGCCCGATCTGAGAGTTCACCTTCCCGCACCAGTAGCAGATTTTGTCCGTCGTGGTATATGTCTCCGGTCTCCGGGTTTGCCTGGATAATATTACACTCTCCGGTCGGCGTCGTCGCGTAGTATCGACAGGTCACGTAGTCGACCATCACGTCGTCGGAGGCCGTTTCAGAAATCGTGTCGAAGCTCTGCACCTCGGCTTCGGTGAAGTAGTGCGTGTAGAACTCTCGTTCGACGAGCGGGTTGTCCGAGGCGACGAAGTCGTTTGAGATCCCGACGAATCCCGTCGTGAGGAGGAGACCGACGACGAGGCCCACTTTGAGTTCGCGGGTTCCGTACCGGAATTGCGTGCGGATCGCTGCGAGTATCCCGACCGCCGCGCCGATCACCGTGAACGGGAAGGTATAGAGGCTGAAACGGAGGATATTCAATTGTTCACCGAACAGGAGCAACGGACCGGGAAACGAGACGGCACTCAACGCAAGCGCGCTCAAGAGGACAACCTTCCCACGGAACGGCATTCGAATCGTCTGTGGGCCACGAATCACGCCGTAGAGCACGAACAACAGGAGCAGACTGAACGGAACGTAGTTCGCCAGTTCGTGAAACGGCATCGAGATGATTTCACTGGCTGCTTCCGTCTCCGTCTGATCGTCCGTCCCAACTCCTCCGGGTACCGTCTGCTGAAGCACCGTTGCCACCCGAAGTAGTATGTCGGTTGCAGCTAGCAGCCAGTACCCTAACTGCAACCCGACTAAGCTGACCAGGTGTACCGATGACACGACGTATCCGCCGTCGTTTGGCCCGGACTCCAGGTACCGCTCGAGGACGTAGTAGACGCTGAGCGTGGCGATAATGAACGGAATCGTAACCGTGTGATAGACGGTAATGGCGAACGCCAGACCGAGGAACACGAACAGGTACCGCCGGCCGCCGCGAACCAGCGCGAGCAGCGACATGGTGAACAGCACGGACGCGATGCTTCGTGGAATCGCGTACATCCCGCTGAAGACCACGAAGGGGTAGAGGCAGGTCAAAAGGGCTGCTACCAGTGATATCTCTTCGGAAAACCCGAACCGTCTCGAGACGAGGTAGACGGTCGGAATCAACACCATGAACGCGATACCGCTCGTGAGAAACGCCAGGGTAAGGGTATCCTCTTGTCCGCCGAACATCATCGCTTCCGACGCGATGAGGATATGCCAGAGCGGAAACGCCTCGTATTCACCGAAGGCCTCCGTCACGTAGTGGCTGGCGAGGAGTTCCTGAATAGAGCTCTCGTGACCGAACACGTCAGTCCGTCCGAAGTAGTAGTAATAGTTGAACGTCACCGACCAGATGAGATTCCCCATGACCGCCGCAATTTCGAGTAGAATGACACTGATTCGAATACGGTTGAGGCCCGACCAGAGGATCTGTCCGAAAATAACGACTGCCATTACAGCGATGACGGCGTAATACGTGATCGGACGGACCTGCGTGGTAGCCAAGAGCAGCACGGAGATACCCTGCAGGAACACGAACAGCGCCACCAGAAGCTGAAACTCGTGTTTCGCTGTCAGGCGCTCGTTGGCCGTCCACGAGCCGACGCCGTCTCTCGTCGTCGCGCGCGTTTTCTTGTCCACGAATCTCGTGTCGACTCCCTCGGAGAGCGCATACGCGCCCGAGACGAGGAGGATGGGGACAGTCGCGTACACCGAAACGATGGCAAGGCTTTGATAACCGAGCAGAAACGACACCACCGTCGCGACCACAGTGGCGACCGGAAACGTGTACGCTATTACGCGCGAGAGCGACCGATACCGTACTTGCCAGGGAATTCGGTAGCTCGAGCTCATGCCATCGCCATCTGCTCTATTTCTGCCAGGATCACACTCGTCGCATCGACTTTATTTTCGAGAAGCCGAGCACGGCGTTCGTCCCAATCCGGATTTGGCTCCTCGATAATCCGCCGAGCCAACTCGAGGCTTCGAGCGGCACCGTTCTCGGTATCAAGATTGTAGACCAGCCCGTACCGATCGTCGAGTTCGTTCGTGTATCCGAGTTCTAGCGTCCCTACGTATATTGCTGGCGTACCGAGGACGGCACTCTCCGTGGCCATCGTCGGACTCTCGCCGACGAACAGATCGGCGTAGTAGAGGAGGTCGTGCATCTTGTCGGGTGGAACGTCGACGCGATAGGGTTCGAGTCGGTCGGGCAACTTGCCCTCCGCAGTAATGAGTACATCAGTATCCAATGACTCGAGACCCTCGACCAGGGCCACTGGATCGTCGAGTCCCTGCTCACCGATGTCGTGAGCGGCGCCCCAGGCGACCGTTCGAAGGACGACGAACTGATCGTTTGCCTCAACGCGGAGGTCATCGAGTACGTCGGCGGTCGGCGTAAACCGGTTCGGATGAAGGTACGCTAATTCGTGATAATATGGGTAGCGAACCTGATTTCGGCTGAGATCGTCCATGAACGACGTCGCCGTACAGATACGATCAGCGAACGGTAGTAGCAACTGTAACTGGAGCGTCGCGTGCTCCGTATCGAGGAACACGAGACTCTTCGAATCGACCAGTGGTGCCACGTGAGAGACAGCGACGCCCTCCTGTGCGATCATGACGTCCGGTCGAATTCGCCGCGCTTCTCTCAGGAGTCGATACTCGTAGGTTAGTTGAGATCTGATGAGGTCCCGCTTCGACCCGCTGTACTCTGCGAGAACGGTGTGTGGGATATCGTACCGTTCGAGCAGTTCGGTCGCGATGTCTTTCTCCCGGACGAAGACATGAACGTCCCACTCCCGCTCTCGGAGTTCGTCGATAGCACAGCGAAAGAGGTGAACGGAAGCAGGGTGTTCTATCCCGAATACGACCGACCCCGTTTTGCTCGTTTCCTCGATTGTCGTGCTCAGCGTAGAAGCCCCGCCCATATTTTCGCCGAGATTGCCGTCATCGAATCTTAGTTATGCAGAAAATACGGTGGGGTCCTGATGAAAAAACGTGAGCGTGATCGCAGGGAAACGGAAACACGAATTGAGGGACAAATGAGTACGAAACAGATTTAACAGTCGGGCCACTGGATAATCCTCAACAAAAATTCTCACTGTCGCCGCTCAAGCGAACCGGTATCCGATTTTCCCAAAGAGGGACCGTATTTTTTGGCTTCGTAATCAGCCCGTTCGACCCAGTAGTCGGCCGTCCGCCGGCCGTACTCGAGTCGTGATGTCGATCAACGATACAGAGATCGGACAAGTCCGACCGTAAATTTTATTAGGCTCAGCAAGGCAACCGGTGACCAGGTCACCGGTAGCGAACTACCGGCAAAGACGGAATGAGTCGGCTAGATGAGAAACCTCACTACCGGTTGGGTGAGGTGTCCGAGAAGTGCGTTGGCGATCACATACAAGTTAGGCGTCATAGGCGCTTCGCTGTCGGCCGGGGAGTCTCGTCGCCGGAGCGAGCGATCACCGAGCAGAATAGGAGGCGGGAAACATCGACGTGTTCAGGCGGAATATCGGTCACCAACACGGAGCTGAGATCGACTCCTCCTCTCGCATTCTCCACGGTCGACTGACGCTTCGAGTCCCACTGTTCACGTCGGTAGCTGCTCAAAACAATCAGTGCTATGAGCGAGTTCGTATCGCTACCCGGTATCCGGACAGTCAGCATCCCCACAATAGGAGGGGCTGCTAACTGGTAACTACCTGTGTACTTTGATTGAACGCGTATTACCCGTCAATCTCAGCGAGTGATACGATATAAGCGCCGCTTCTTCCAGCGGTTTTGGATCGAACTGAGCAGTACGAACTATAGTAAGATCCATCATTTTTATAGAGTCTAGAATAACAGTAAGAGCAAGTAAAATTATACCAAAGTAAAGATTGATAACGGTAACATCAAATTACGACACAGCATGAAACGTGATCACCCTGGTTCGACCGATAACGCCGATCGACTTGGACGACGGCCCTATCTGAAAATGGCTGGAGCGACGGTGACTACAGCGGGTGGACTGTTCACGGGTATCGGCAGTGCGGCGGAGACCGGGGGACGCTGGATTATCAATATCGATTACGACGACTACGGATCCGCAACCGATGTCTATTCGATTGAACGACCGGAATACGCACGGTTCGTCAACCAAGAGAGTTCCACGGCGGAATCCGTGTTAGAACTGGAAGTGCCCCGAAACGAAAGTTGGGGAACCAATACGACGTTCGATCTTCCCGCCAACGGTCTGGGAGAGCCGAAAGAACTCTACCAGTCGATCCAGATGCGTCTCGACTCACAATTCTCGTTTCAGAATTCCGGCGACAACTGTCGAGTATTTAATGCCGGACTTAATTCTGACTGGGGATCGGCGGGATCTGGAACCAACGGACCTCCCTCAGGTACCGACGGGTGGTCGTCACGGCTATACGTTATGGCCAACGGCTCTCGGGGCGGGCCGTTCGGGCTCAACGTCTACACCTACCACATGGATCAGCAATCTGGACCCGGCGATGAAGAGATCGTCGAGGACGCACTCTTTTCGCCCGGTGAGTGGCACGATGTCGAGACCTACGTGCGACTCAACACTGTCGACGGAAACCAAGCCAACGCAGACGGCGTCGTTCGTGTCTGGATCGACGGAACGAAGGTATACGACCGAAGTGACTTCAGATGGACGACTGACCCTGAGCAGGCCCACCATCGTGCCGGCCCTGTGACTCACTGGGGCGGCCCAGAGCTTCCTACCCGGGATTCCTGGGTCTACTACAGGGATCATCAGTTAGCAATCGATTTGAATCCCCGAAAATGACGGCTCGGAAGCGGGCGTTCACTCTCTGTGAGAACCGGCACCCTACCATCCTCGTGATCCTGGTCTTCTGTCTGTAACGCTTCGTCAGCATTGCTTCGCTGTTCGTATCTGCTTGCGATACAGTATTCCATTGGACATTATTAAAATACGTATTAGGATATTAATATTTTATAGAATTTTATAGATATAATTTAGCAACGACCGAAACCAAGAATAGAAAGACGTGGTATTCGATAAGTTTGGCCGGCGACTTGCCCAGTGACAAAGAGTCGAGTGCAATTAAGACCGGGAAAAAATCAGCCGCCGTCCTACCTAAACTGCTCGGTTTCGCTACTGTCACGGTCGCTTCACAGGTTCCCAGGCGTCTGACACGGTTCGGCGGACTCGGGTCACCCGTCAACTCTAGACTCTGCTCGCTGAAGCACGTCCCGGACTCCCAGTCCTGTTTTTCGAGCCACTGCCAGCGCATCGTCGTACTCCCCGCTCACGTCGTAGACCCGTCCATCCGCGTCACTAGCGATCTTCACCGTGACATCGTACGTTTCACCATTGATCTCAACCTCAACCGTCTCGAACTCGCGATTCGCGATCCACCGATGCGTAGCTCCAGCATCCCGTACCCCGAGCGTCCCAGTCTCCTCGGCCAGCCGTCGAGCAACGCGCTCCCGATCGGCGGGCCTACAAATAACTTTCACCAGATGGCCTGGTCGAGACTTCTTCATCGTCACGGGAACGATCGAAACGTCCCGAGCACCCGCCTCAGCCAGCGTCTCCTGTAACCCGCCGAGTACCTCCGGCGTCGCGTCGTCGAGATTCGTTTCAAGCACGGCAATATCATCCTTCACTAACTCGCGGCCGCCGTCCCCGACCAGCACCCGAAGCACGTTCGGGTGTGGATCCAGATCGTAGCCGCCGGCGCCGTAGCCCGACCCCTCGAGATCGATCGACGGCAGCGACTCTACCCCATCGGCGTAGTGCCCCAGAATCGCCGCTCCCGTCGGGGTCAGCAACTCGGTGTCGACCGGGCCGCCACGCAGCGACCAGTCCGATCGCTCGGCGATCTCCACAACCGCGGGCGTCGGAACGGGGTACTCGCCGTGGCTCATCGAGACCGTGCCCCCGCCCGTCGCGAGCGGTGTGGTGACGATCCGATCGGGATCGAGGTCGTGAACTAACAGCACGGCGCCGACGATGTCTGCGATCGCGTCGTCGGCACCGACCTCGTGGAAGTGGATCTCCTCGAGCGATTCGCCGTGGACGCTGGCTTCGGCCTCGCCGAGCAGTTCGAAGATCGCGAGGGCGTCCGCTTCGATCTCGGGGTCGAGGCCCATCTCCTCGACGATCGCACAGACTTCGAGATAGCTCCGATGGGGGCCGTGGCCTTCGGCGCGAACGTGATCGTGGTTGTGATCACCATCTTCGTGCTGATGATCGTGGTCGACCTCGTCGCCGTGGTTGTGGTCGTCGTCTCCGTGCTGGTGGTTGTGGTCGTCATCACGATCGCCCCCGGCCGATCGATCGGTATCGGTCAACACAACGTCGACGGTCGTCGCGGCGATCCCGCTTTTGACCGTCTCGTCGATCTGGTACTCCAGGTCGAGCGCCGTCGTAACGGGGTCG
>LFFM01000687.1_pt1 | contig 23721 bp, 21 predicted proteins | sample 643131 | NCBI WGS metagenome assembly LFFM01 (sample SAMN03777445, study PRJNA286221) | soda lake metagenome | biome: soda lake; feature: Kulunda steppe; material: water; isolation source: sample Tc-Br brine of Tanatar trona crystallizer | place: Russia: Kulunda steppe | collected 2011-07
GAGCCGCGGCTCGTGCTCTGTGACGCCGCCGCCGCCGACCACCTGCGTGCCGTCGCCGACGGTGCGTCGGCTGCGTCGACGGCGATCCTCTACGTCGGCAGCGGCGGGCTGGCCGAACACGTCGTGCTCCCCGAGCCGGCGGACGTGCCGCGGCCGCCACCCTCGCCCGGTACCGGAACGCTCGGCGTTATCGGGAGCGTGAACGCACGAACCCTCGAACAGCTGGCCGCAGTCGACGAGGCGCTGCTGGTGCGGATCGACCCCGCGACGGCCGTCCGGGAACCGGCGACGGTCCCCGAACGCGTCGCCCCGCGGCTCGCGGCACGGCTCCGGAGTCGGGGCAGCGCCGTCCTGACGGCCGCCGTCGACCGCAGCGACGTGGAACGGGCCCGTGCGGCCGCGTCCCACGTGGACGAGTCGATCGAGGCCGGCGACCGGATCGCCGACGTGCTCGGAGCGACCGCAGCGCGCGCGACGCTCGCGCCGGCCTCGCCGACGCCGGCGGGGCTCTGTCTCTCCGGCGGGCATGTCGCGCGGACCACGCTCGAGGCGTTCGCCGCGACGCGGGTCGGACTCACCGGGCGCGAGGTCGGGGACGGGATCCCGATCGGCTGGATCGACGACGGTCCGGCCGCCGGCATGCGGCTTGCCACGAAGGCCGGCGGGTTCGGGTCGGAAGGAGCCATCGTTAATTGCCTCCGGGTCGTAGCGGCCGACCATGAGTGAGCAACCCAGTCCGATCGTCGCCGTCACGATGGGCGATCCGGCCGGGATCGGCCCGGAGATCGTCGTCAGCGCGTATCCGCGACTGCTCGAGACGGCCCGTCCGGTCGCGATCGGCGACGCGGACGTCCTGCGCCGGGCGGTCGAGGTCGTCGGCGGGGATCTCGAGGTCGTCGCCGTCGACTCCCCCGCCGACGCCGCGGCGGATCCGGACGTGCTGCCGATGATCGACCTGAACAACGTCGAGGAACTGACCCGTGGCGTCGTCCGGGAGGCGTACGGGGCCGCGAGCCTGGCGTACGTCGAGCGGGCGATCGATCTGGCGATCGCCGGCGAGATCGACGCGATGACGACCGCGCCGATAAACAAGCAGGCGACCCGGCTCGCGGGGAGCGAACACGCCGGACACACCGGGTTGCTCGCGGCTCGCACCGACACGGAGCACTACTCGATGATGCTCGTCGAGGACGACCTGACGGTGACGCACGTCAGCACCCACGTGCCGTTGCGGGAGGCGTGCGACGTCGTGACGACGGAGAACGTGCTCGCCACGATCCGCGTGACGGATCGAGCGCTCCGGCAGATGGGTGTATCCGATCCCGCCATCGTCGTCGCGGGACTGAACCCCCACGCCAGCGACGGCGGACTGCTCGGCGACGCCGACGACGAGGAGATCCGACCCGCGGTCGAGGCCGCACGGGAGGACGGGATCGACGCCTCGGGGCCGGCGTCGCCGGACACCGTGTACGCGCAGGCGGCCGGCGGTGCCTACGACTGCGTCGTCGCGATGTACCACGATCAAGGACACATCCCGATCAAGATGCTCGGCTTCGCCAGCGGGGACGCGGTCTCGGGCGTCAACGTGACCATCGGCCTCCCGATCGTGCGCACGAGCGTCGATCACGGCACGGCCTTCGACATCGCTGGCGAGGGGATCGCGTCGGATACCAGCCTCGTCGACGCCGTCGAACTCGCGAGCACCATCGCCCGTCGACGTGCGGCGTCGACGGTCTGACCCGTTTCGTCCGACGTCGATCGTCTGACTGGTTTCGTCCGGCGTCTACTTCGACCCCTCCTCCGGCATCGATCCGCCGGATCACCACGTTGCTCACCGACCGCCGTCGCACCTCCACGTTCGGTGCCCGAACGTCACGCCCCACCGTTCCACTATCGCGTTCCCGTCGTCGCCGACTCCCGGTGGTCGACTCGTACCGTCTCCACCGATCGATCCGGCGGCATCGTCGTCTCGGTAAATCATGCTGATTCTGGGTGTCTACATTAGCAATAAATCATCAGAAATAATCATAGCGCCCAATCCAATAAAACACAACTACAACTGTAACGACACTGGGTGACGGTCGAAGCACAGGGAAACGCCATCGCCACGGTCGATGAACCCCACGTCTCCAAGATCGGCCGATCCGTTACGGATCGCGTTCCGCAGTGTCGCTTACGACTCGAATATATTTCAATAATTCTGTGTCATAATCAACCAGATCGTCCGGCAGTCGGCTCGTCGAGTCCACCTCTCGCGTGGCCACGGCGTAGCTCCGTGGATACGTCCCGATCGTGGCTGCCAGCAAAATATAGTATAAGATAGTAGTAACTGTATATTATACTATTTATCGAAACCGGCCGAAAAACGATCGCTAATTGGCGCGTCTTAGTCGAAAAGCTTCGACTCACACCGGCTGACTACGTCGATATTATCGGCCATCAGTCTATCACGGACGGGATCCGGGGTGCCCCGGTCGGTTATTATCATATCGATATCGCTAAATTCTCCGAACTGAATTTTACTCGACCTTTCGAACTTGGCGTGATCGACGACGAGGACGGTCCGGCGTGCGTTCGCCATCATCGACCGCTTGATGCTGGCCTGCTGGGTCGAGCGCGTCATCAGTCCGTCGTCGGCGGTGACGCCGTCGGCCCCGAGAAACAGCAGCTCGAAGTTCCACCGGTCGAGATAGCGTTCGGCGTCCGGGCCGTGAAGCGTCCGGTGCTCGAAGCGCAGGGTGCCGCCGGTGAGGTGAACGTCGGCGTCGGTCGCACCGAGTTCGTGGGCGATGAGCGTCGAGTTCGTCACCACGTCGAGCCGCGCGTCCGCCGCGACCTGACGGCTGACCTCGAACGTGGTCGAGCCCGAATCGAAACAAACGATCCGGTCGCCGCGCAGCTCCTCGACCGCGCGTGCGGCGATGGCGCGCTTCTGCTCGCGCCGCCGCATCCGCCGTTGGTCGTACTCGGGATCGTGGCTGACCGGCGACACGGCGCCGCCGCGGGTCCGCTCGACGAGGTTTCGTTCCTCGAGCGCACGCAGATCCCTGTAGACGGTCGATCGGGAGCACTCGAACGTCTCCGTCAGCTCCGCGACGGTCGCCCGCCCCTCCTCGTCGACCAGTTCGGCGATCCGCCGCCGTCGTTCCTCGGGAAGCATTCGACCGGGACACCGTTGCGAGTCGACGTAACTCTTGAGGCGCGTCCCGCACCGAGGATCGACGACCGTCGCCGGGAGGACGTTTTATTTTTATTGTCCGTCGACAAACGTCACGGCATGGATCTGTCAGCCGCCCTCTCCGCCGTGGTTGCGACCCTCCGACGACGCCCGGCCGACCTGATACCGTTCTACCTCCTCGGGACGGCCGTCCCGATAATCGCCCGCACGGCGTCCTTCGTCGCCCTCGCTGGCGTCTACCTTCACCTCGAGCTGTCCGGACGCCTCGCGCAAACCCGGGCGGCGCTCGCCGACGCCGACCTCACTCCGCCGCCGGAGCTGTCGGACCCCGGCGCGTTCGAGGATCCGGAGGCGGTCGATGAGGCCGCCTTCGAGGCGTGGATCGAGGGGCTCGTGCCGGTGCTCGAACCGCTGGCCTCGCCGGTCGCCGTCGGGCTGCTGGTCGTCGGGCTGATCGCGACCGTCCTGGTCGCGGCGGTGACGTACGCCGCCGTCTCCGCCGGACAGATGGGCGCCGTCATCGCCCGGCTCCGAAGCGAACCCGGACTGCTCGCGGGGATCGCGGGCGTTCGCGACCGGTGGCTCACGTTCCTCGGCCTGTATCTCGCGGAGCTGGCGCTGTGGGTCGGTGTCGTCCTGCTCGCGTCGCTCGGGGTCGCCGCCGCCTTCGTCGTCAATCCGTTTCTGGGCGCGCTCGTGGCGCTCGGTGCGTTCCTCGTCGGGCTCGTCGCGCTGGTGGCCGTCCGAATCGTGTTCGCGTTCGCGCCCGCCGCGGTCGTCGTCGACGACGTCGGCGTGAGCGCGTCGCTGTCGGGTGCTGGCGGGTTCGTCCGCTCGAACCCCGCCGACGCCGCCGCCTACCTCGTCGTGGCCGTCGGCGTCCTCGTCGGCATCGCCTCGGTCGCCTCCGGACTCGCGTTCGTCGGCGGCGGTGCCGCCGTCGCCCTCGTCAGTGCCGTCGTCGTCGCACCGGCACTCGACCTGCTCAAAACCGTGCTTTACGGTGACCACCGCGACGCGGTCGATCCGGTCGAGCCCGTCACGATCGACGTTCGATCGCAGTTCGCCGGCGGACTCCGGCGGGGGTGGCGCGAGCTGGTCGGCTTCGTCCGCGCGACGCCCGGGCTGCACGCGCTGACGCTGGCCGTCGGCGTCGGCTTCGGCGCGGCCGGCTGGGTCGCCGTCGGGCCGTTCGTCGACGTGATCCCCACCTCGATCGAGGCGCGGATCGACGGCCAGATCCCGCCGGCCGCGACGCTCGGGTACCTCGGCAACAACTGGGCGGTCGCCATCTCGACGGCGATGGGCGGCGTCGCGCTCGCGGTGCCTGCGGCCGCGTCGGTGGCGTTCAACGGGCTCGTGCTCGGCGCGGTCGCGGCCTTAGAGGAGAACCTGATCGTGCTGGTCGCGTTCGTGATCCCCCACGGGATCGTCGAGATCCCCGCGCTCGTCGTGTCGGGCGCGCTCGGCTTCCACCTCGGGATCGTCGGGTGGCGGACGTTCCGCGGTCGAGCCGACCGCGGGGCGTTCGCCGACGCGCTCGATCGGGCCTTCTGGGTGCTGGTCGGCGTGGGGATCCTCGTCGCGATCGCCGCCGTGATCGAGGGGTTCGTCAGTCCGTACTACTGGCGACCGTTCCTGTGAGCCGGGAGGCGGCTCGCGCGGCGAGCGAGCCGGCCGTCGTCAGCTCTCGATCTCGATCCGGGTACCGGTGACGGGGGCGCTCGTCACCACCGGCAGTCGGATCTCGAGGATGCCGTTGGTGTACTCGGCCGCGATCGCCTCCTCGTCGACGTCCCTCGGGAAGCGGAACCGGCGGTGGTACGTCCGCCGTTCGCCGCGGTGTTCGTCCTCATGCTCGGCAGCGACGTTGAGGACGCCGTCGTTCCACGAGGCGGTGATCTCCTCGGGGTCGAACCCCGGCATCTCGACGGTGAGGACGAACTCGTCGTCCTCCTCGTACAGTTCGTAATCGTTACCACCGGTCTCGAACAGTCGGCTCGGGAAGTCGAGGTTGCTCATCCACGAGTTCGCTGGCGTCTGCGGTAGCGGCATGGCTGATCACCTCGAATGCAGTAAATAGTTGATCGCGGTTCTTAATAAACTTTTTGAACCTTGGTATGTATAAGCGTGACACTACGCACGGATACCGGAGGCGGGAGGACTCGGAACGGGTCCCGACGGTTCTGCTCGTCGGGCCGGACGGGCCCGGACTCGCCCGAAACCGGTATCCCCGCGCGTCCGCAACGCTCGCTCGATGGAGTGTGACAAGTGTGGGGCCGACGCGGTCCATCACGCCGCCTACTCGGGTGTACACCTCTGTGGCGAGCATCTCTGCCGGTCGGTGGAAAAACGCGTGAAGCGCCGCGTCCGCGAGGACGGCCTGCTCGACCCGGAGGCGACCCCCGAGGACCCCGACCGCTGGGTGATCGGGCTCTCGGGCGGGAAGGACAGCGTCGCACTCGCGTGGATCCTCGACGACGTGTTCGGCCCGGACCCGCGCGTGGAGATGCTCGCGCTCACGATCCACGAGGGGATCGACGGCTACCGCGACGAGAGCCTCGACGCGTGTGTCGAACTCGCCGCGGAGCTGTCGATGCGTCACGAGGTCGTCGCCTACGAGGAGGAGTTCGGCGTGCGCATGGACTCGGTCGCCGAGAGCGACCCCGAGAACATGGCGCCGTGTGCGTACTGCGGCGTGTTCCGGCGCGACGTCCTCGAACGGTACGCCGAGTCGTTCGACGCGGACAAGCTGCTCACCGGACACAACCTCGACGACGAGGCACAGACCGCGCTGATGAACTTCCTCGAGGGCGACGTCCGGCAGGTGGCGAAGCATTTCGACGCCTCGCTCGGCCCGTTCGACGAACGGGGCGGCACCGACGTGTTCGTCCCGCGCGCGAAACCGCTCCGTGACGTCCCGGAAAAGGAGATCGCCCTCTACTGTCACGTCCGGGACCTCCCCGTTCACATGGCCGAGTGCCCCCACGCGGCGGAGGCGTACCGCGGCGAGATCCAGTCGCTGCTCCACGAGTTGGAGGAGAACCATCCCGGCGCTCGTCACTCGATCATGGCGGGGTACGAGGAGCTGTCCGCGATCGCCGCCGACCGCTACCGCGACGGCGACGAGGGCACGTCCGACCTGTCGGCATGCTCGCGATGCGGATCGCGGACCAGCCGGGACGTCTGCCGGAAGTGCCGGCTGCTCGACTCGATCGAGGCGGCGTGACGCGGGCAGGTCGTCCACCCGCTCGACGCGATCGCCCGACCGGACCGGTCCCGACGGGCGCCGAACACCGACGAGCCCGCCGTCGACGACGGTCGTCGGTGAAAGAACTATGCCGTTGGAACTCCTCGTCGGGGTAATGAGTGTCACGGACGTCTCCACCTCGTCGCTCACGCCGCTCCACTGGGTTGGGATCGCCATGGCGCTCGTCACCGCGGCGGTGCATCTGGTGTTGGGCGTCGGCTTTCTGCCCCACTGGATGGGCGTCGCCTTCCTCGTGGCGACCGGCGGCTTCCTCGTCGGTATCTGGCTCGTCGTCGTCGACCGTCGCCGTCGGGTGACGTACCTACTCGGGATCCCCTTCACCGCCGGTCAGGTCGTCTTCTGGTACGTGTTGAACGACTCGCCCGGCCTCGACGCGATCGGGGCGGTCGAGGCGGTCGATAAAGTCGCGCAGGCGGTGCTGATAGTCGTGCTCGTCGCTCTCCTCGTTCGTGACGCGTAATCAGCCGTCGGATCCGTCGGGATCGTCGACCCAGTCCGACTCGTCCGGATCGTCGACCCAGTCCGACCCGCCGGAGTCACCGCCGACCGCCGATCGGCGCGGCGATCCGACCGATCCCCTGTGGCGGCTCCGCGGCCGTATCGTCGCCGGCGTCCGCTCCCGGATCGCCCGTCCGATCCGCCGTGGAGCGCCCCTTATGCCGCTGATCGTGGCCCACCGGCTTCGACGACGGGTTGCGCCCGAGCGGTACACCGACGCGCCGGCGTTCGCGCTCCGCGAGGTCGACCCGAGCCGGATCCGGGAGAGCGTCCTCGAGTCGGCGCCCGGGCGACCGCAGTGGGGTCGGGTCGTCGACGGCGACTGGGACGGCCGAACCGAGCCGTTCGACGAGCGCCCGGTCCCCCGCGGGATCCGCCAGCGCTACCGCGAGGGGCGCGACTGGCGGGACACCGCGCTGTTCGACGCGTTCCGCGACCAGCTCGACCGGTTCGGGAACGCCTGGGGGCACGTCGACGCGGCGGCGTTCGATCGGCGATGCGAGGCGATCGACCGCCTGCACGACGCGATCCGCGATCGTGGATATCGCCGGCAGGAGGTGCTCCACGGCCCCGACGCGTACGCGACGACCGCCCGTCTCGACGAGATCTGCGTCGATATCGACCGCGACGGCCGCCTGCTCTGGCGGACGTACGGCCAGCACCGTCTCGCGCTCGCGAAGCTGCTCGGCGTCGACGCGGTGCCGGTGCTCGTCCATCGTCGCCACGCAGGCTGGCAGGCGCGTCGCGAGGCGGTCCGGGAGGGGCACCCGATGCCGGAAGTCGACCGCGACCACCCGGACCTCCGGGATCTCGTCGAAAGGGACGGGGGCACCCGCCCGGCGTCACGGTCACGGCGGATCGAGGAGGGGGAGAGCGAGTGACGGAGCCCGCGTCGCACGGCACCGATCGACCGGGCCGTCAGCTCTCCCTGATGACGGCGACCACCGCGGTCGCGACGGCGCTCGTCGTCGGGCTGTCCGCGGTCGGATGGCAGGGCGAGCCAACGGTTCCGTACCTCTCCGGCGTCGCGGTCGGGTTCCTCGCCGTGACGGTCGTGAGCCGTCGGACGGTTGCGCACGCTCGGAAAGCGGCCGGTCCACAGCCGCTGACGGCCGCGACGTGGGTGACGCTCGCCCGCGGCTGGCTGCTCATCGCGTTCGCGGGATTCCTGCTCGCGGACGCACCGGGCGGAATCGGTGCGTGGGTGCCGGCGGGGCTGTTCGCCGCGGCCGCCGCGCTCGACGCGGTTGACGGCGCGGTCGCGCGCCGGACGGACGCCGTTTCCGAGCTCGGCGGGCGGCTCGACACGGAGATCGACGCGCTGATCGTGCTCGCCGGCACCGCCGCAGCGGTACTCGGCGGACGTGGATCGGTCCTCTTTCTCGGGGTCGGCCTGGCCCGGTACGCGTTCGTCGCCGGAATCCGACTCCGGCGCGTACGCGGGCTCCCGGTCGCCGATCTCCATCCGAGCCAGTTCCGCCGAGCGACCGGCGCGATCGTGTTGACGACCGCCCTCCTCGCGCTGGCACCGGTGCCCGGAGCGACCGTCTCGTGGTGGCTCACCGCGGTCGTCTCCGTGCCCGTCCTCCTCCACTTCGGGTGGGACTGGCTCGCCGTCTCCGGACGTGTTGGTCCGTCGCCGAACGGGTCGTAGCGAGAGGGTCCGTTGCCACAAGCTTCATGCTCCGAACCGCGTAAGATGACTCGTCCGATGGCTCTCCCCGACGATCCGGCGCGCGGCGTCGACGGCGCGACGGCACACGAGATCGACGACGGCGAGTGGTACGTCGTGGGCGATGCGGCCGCGGTGCTTGAGGCGTACGACGGCACCGCCGCGATCGCCTTCCTCGACGACGCGTGGGCGCGCCCGGGACGCACCGAACAGGGCGGGCTGGCGTACGACCTCCACCCGTTCGACGACCGACTCGTGCGCGCGACCGATGGCGACGACGTCGATGATTCGGTAACGACGACGCGCATCCTCGACGCCTGTCGCGAGGTGCTCGCGCCGGGCGGCTGGCTCGTTGCCGACGCCGACGACTGGCTCGCGCCCCGGCTCGTCGAGTACCTCCGCCGGGAGTGGGGCGACGCCGCGGCCGATCCCGACGGTGGCGGCTTCCGCCGGCTGGGCGGGGTGACGTATCTCGACGCCGACGGGCGTCCCGACTGCGACACCCACGGCGACCGACTCTCGACCGCGGGCTACACCGTCGTGTTCGGCCACGACGGTCCGACCGACCGTCGGACGGACGCCGCCGCCCGGCAGGTGGCGACGTGGCCGACGGCGACGTACGGACGCGGGGGTCGAGCGAAGCCGATCGGCCCCTACGAGGCGTGGATCGCGGGGCTCGTCGACCCCGGCGAACCGATTCTCGTCCCGTGTGCCGGGACGGCCCCGGCGGCGATCGCCGCGAAGCGCGTCTTCGGCGACGAGGCACGGTACGTCTGTATCGACGTCGACCCCGACGCGTACGACGCGTTCCACGAGCGGTACGCGGACGCGATCGACTAGGAGGCTCCCGGGTCTCTCGTGATCGTGGGAGCAGACGACGCAGAACGAGCCGATCATGTTTATAAGGGGTGCGTCGGTGGTGCCGACGCCGGTGTGTGGAAACGGATCGAACCGGAGAATCCGACGGTTCGGGGAACGAACCTATACGTCCGCGGTCCAACGTCGGCGCATGTACGCGGTGTCCGTCTCGCGGTCGTGTATCGCCCAACACTACCTCACCGTTCCGGACCCCGGTCCCGAGGGCGACCTCCACTCCCACCGGTTCGGGATCGAGGCGACGTTCCGCGGCCCGACGCTGAACGAGTACGGCTACCTCGTCGACATCGACGCGGTCATCGAGGCGGTCGAGGCGGTCGTCGACGAGCTCTCCGACCGGACGCTCAACGATCTTCCCGCCTTCGAGGGGCAGAATCCGAGCGCGGAGCACCTTGCGCGAGTGGTCGCGGATCGTCTAACCGATCGACTCTCACCACCGAACGCGACCGAACTCGTCGTCGCCGTCCGCGAGGATGACGTCGCCGAGGTCGCCCACGAACGGGAGTTGTGACGGGGGGATCGACCGCGGAGCGGTTCGGACAGGACGGACGACACGAGCAGAACGGACGAGCCGGGCGGGATGGACGACATGGACGGGACGGGCCGGACGGACGTGACGACGCGGGCGTTACCTACACCCACGCGGACGACGAAACGCTCCACGTCGGTCTCGTCGTCGCCGGCGACCTCGAGTCGACCTCCGGGGGGTTCCGGTACGACCGCGAGCTTGTCGCCCGGCTCCGCGAGCGCGGCGACGCGGTCGACGTGATCGCGCTCCCTCGGCGCGGTTACCTCCGCGGGCTCGCGGACGGGGTCGACCCGCGGGTCCGCCGCCGGCTCGATCGCGACGTCGACGTACTGGTGCAGGACGGGCTGTGTCATCCGGCGGTCTGGCGACACAACCGCCGGCTGACCGGGCCGGACGCCGTCGTCGGACTCGTCCACCACCTTCGGGCTGACGACCCGACCGAACGGTTCGGACGCGGCATCGCGCCGTTCGAGCGCCGCTTTCTCCGGTCGGTCGACGCGACGGTCGCGACCAGCGCCTTCGTCCGGGACCGGGTCGCCGCGCTCGCGCCGGCCGCCGCGTCCGCCCCGAGCATCGTCGCCCATCCGGCCGGCCGCGCGGAGCGGGCGGCCGCCAGCGCCGCGCACGTGCGCGACCGCGCCGCCGAGGGGCCGCTTCGCGTCGTCTTCGTCGGTACCGTCGTCCCCCGCAAGGACCCGGAGACGCTGCTCGAGGCGGTCGCCCGAATCGCCGACCGACGCGAGGACGTCCGCGTCACGGTCGTCGGGAGCCTCGACGCCGACCCCGGCTACGCGTCCCGCCTCCGGAGCCGCGCGGTCGATCTCGGTATCGACGACCGGGTGACGTTCGCGGGCGAGCTGTCGGACGACGAACTCGACGCGGCGGTCGCGTCGGCGCACGTCTGCTGTGTGCCCGCCCGGTACGAGGCGTTCGGCATGGTGCATCTGGAGGCGATGGAGCGCGGCGTCGTCCCCGTCGCCGGCGCGGTCGGCGGGGTCGGCGAGTTCGTCCGCGACGGCACCAACGGGTTCCTCGTGACGCCCGGGGACGACCGGGAGCTCGCGGACCGGCTGGCCACACTCGCGGCCGACCGGGACCGGCTCGGGCGACTCGGCGTCGCGGCGCTCCGGACGGCAGAGGCGCATCCGACCTGGACGGAGACCGCCGATCGGATCCGGCGGTTCCTCTCCGCGGTCGCCTCGGCGGGGAGAGGCTCGCCGGACCACGCCGGCGCCGACGTGACCGCCGCGACGGGAGGTGACCGAACGTGACCGACTTCGTGGAGTATCTGACGGCGAAACGTACCGTCGACGACCGGGCACTGGACCGCCGGACGTGGCGCCGGTTCGTCGACACGCTGACGGACGCGGCCGGCGCCCCGTCACCGGCCGACGACGGCCTCGGCGGTTCCCCGGACCGCCCGGTGCGGATCGTCGAGGTCGGCGCGGGCGTCGGGTCGATGCTCGCCCGGCTCGCGGCGTGGGAGACGCTCCCCGCGACCGTCTCGTACCGCGGCGTCGACCTCGAGAGCGAGGCCATCGCGGCCGCCCACGACCGGGTGCCCGGGTGGCTCTCCGACGCCGGCTACGCGGTCGACGTCGACGAGGACGGCCGTATCGTCGCGACGGACCCCGACGGGCCGACCCGGATCGAAGCGACCTTCGAGGTCGCGGACGCGGCGACCGTCGACGACGAGGCGGACGCGGTCGTCGCCGCCGCCGTCCTCGACGTCGTCGACCTCGACCGAATGCTCCCGGCGCTCCGCGGCTGTCTCCGGGACGGCGGCGTGCTGTACGCCCCGTGCACGTTCGACGGCGGGACGGGCGTTTCGCCGGCCCATCCGGATGACGACCGGATCGAACGCCTCTATCACCGACACATGGACGAGGTGCGGGACCTGCCGGGCAGCAGCCGGGCGGGCCGCGACCTGCTGGAGCGGCTGCCGGCCCACGGCTACGCGGTCGAGTCGGTCGGCGGCTGTGATTGGGTCGTTCGGCCCCACGACGGGTCCTATCCTCACGCCGAGGGCGCGTTCCTCGATCACCTGCTGTCGACGATCGACGGCGCGCTCGCCGACTATTCGGCCGACGTGCTCGACCCGGACCGCCGGGAGTCGTGGATCGCGGCCAGGCGCGACCAGCGCGCCCGCGGGGAGCTGACGCTCGTCGCCCACCATCTCGACGTGCTCGCGCGGGTCGTGCCCGACGACGGCGATTGACCGGTCGTCCGTCAGTCGTCGGCTGCGGTTTCCCCGTCGACAGACGTCGCCGAGTCCTCGTTCCCCGGAGTCGGTAGTTCCCCGTTCGGGTGGGGCCGGCCACGCTCCGCGACCGGGCCACCCGTTTCCGGCGGTCGAACCGGATCGGACACCAGCTCGCGGAACCGGGCGATCCCCTCGGCCGGGTCGTAGCCGTCCTGTCGGAGGTGGGCGATCGGCGAGACGTTCGGATTCCGCTCCCAGTGACACCAGACGTCGGTCGCGCCGGTCCCCGTCGGGAACAGCCGGACGTGCAGCTGCCACGCGCCGGTGAATCCGTCGGGTCGATACGCGCAGCTCGCCGCTTCGTACCGTACTACGCCGTCCCGCTCGTAGGCGTGGAGGTACGCCCGGATCTGCTGGCCGAACCCGTGGTCGTCGACCAGCCGCCGGCGGGCGGTTTCCGGCGGTACGTCCCACACGCCCGCGTACTCCGCGTCCGGCGGCGGCAACACCGACAGCGGCGTCGGCACGATCGCGTCCGGCAGCCGGCGGGAGACGCGCGCCGTGCGCGCCCGGATCCGCCACAGCGGCGCCACAGCGAGGACCGTCGCCAGTCCGGCCACGAGCAGCAGCGGGCCGAGACGGGATCGTCCGCCGAGCGGCTGCGACGAGCCGCTCGGGAGATACGGATCCGATCCGCCGGATGGCCGACGATCGCTCATCCCTCGGTTCTCCCCGGGTACTCCAGTACTACCTGCACCGCCGATTCGGGATCGGAGTCGAGCAGCTCGTACGCCGTCGCCGCACGCTCGAACGGAACCCGGTGGGTGACGAGCCGGCTCGCGTCGATCCGGTCAAGCCAGTCGAGCGCGACGTCGAACCGTCGATCACGGTCCCACCGGCCCCGGAGCGACGGGTCGATCGTCGACACCTGGCTGGAGACGATCTCGATCCGGTCACGGTGGAATCGGCCGCCGAGGTTCAGCGCGGCGCGTTTCGTCCCGTACCACGAGCCGACGACGACCCGGGCGTCGTAGCCGACGGCATCGAGCGCGTCGTCGAGCGCCGCCGGCTGTCCCGACAGCTCGACGGCCAGATCCGCGTCATCGACGGCCGTCCCGGCGGCGTCCGGCTTGATCGTTCGGTCCGCGCCCATCTCCCGTGCGAGCTCCCGTCGCTGGACCAGCGGGTCGACGACGACGAGCTCGGCGAGCGGAAACGCGGCCAGCTGTCGGACGACACATAGTCCGATCGCGCCCGCACCGAACACGACGGCGCGCTCGCCGATCCGCGGCGCGGCGTCCAACACCACGTTCGTCGCGGTCTCCACCGACGGCAGCAGCGCTCCCGTCTCCGCGTCCATCCTCTCGGGCAGCGCCACGACGTCGTCCGGCGTCACCCGGAAGCCCGTCTGGTGCGGGACGAAGGCGAACACCGCCCGATCGAGCCAGTCGTCGTCGACGTCGCGTCCGACCCCGGTCACGACGCCGGTGGCCGCGTAGCCGTACCGGATCGGATACGAGAGATCGCCGTCGAGCGCGTCGATCGTCTCGTCGGCCCGCAGGTCCGACGGCATCTCGTCGCGATACACCAACAGCTCCGTGCCGGCGCTGATAGCCGACCGGCGGGTGTCGACGCGGAGTTCGTCGCCGTCGGGCGCCCCGACGTCGACGGGGCGCGTCCGTACGGTCTCCGGCCCGGTAAAGTACAGCGCCCGCTCCGTCATCGTCGCGGAACCCCCGTCGGATCGGCCGACCCGCCTAGCGATCGAAGCGGTCCGTAATACTCCACACCTCTCCAACGGACTATTTCATGTTAAGTCCTCGTGCCGTGACACCGGTCCGCGCCGTCGGAGTCGATGGATCGATCCGGATCGGATCCCGGTACACTCTCCGTGCAACCTGGAAACGCGTTTTGAACGAGTCCGGAGGCGAGTCGCGCAGTTGACGGTCCACGAACCACTTATAAACCCGCGTGAACGGTCGGATGCGACCCTTATAAACCGGACGCAACACGCCCAAAATCTTCTGCGGTCGGCGCGCGCCGCGAGCGGGCCGGCAGGCCGCCGCGATGCGGTGCGGGTCCCGCGAGCCTCGCGAGCGGGACATCGGGAGTCGCAGCCCGGCAGCCCGCTACTGCAGGCAGCCCGGACCGTCTCCCGGTGGTGCCATGCTGTGTGGGGTGGGATTAAAAGGGGCAGCCGCGATCCCCGTGAGCGGAGCGAACGGGGGCTCGGGAGACGCCGTCTCCCGGTGGGGCGACGCCCGCCGCAGCAAGCACTCGCAAGGTGGGTCGGGCGGTGTCTCCGGCGCGTTACTGCACGCCGGAGGCCAGCGAGACGCGGTTTGTCTCGCCAAGCTGAGAGACCCCCTTTTGAGCGCATGGTTCGAGAATTCTCGTCATCCCGAAAATCTCCGATTTTCGGCGACAGCGGGCCGCGCGAGCCGTCGCGGCTGGGGCTTTGCAGACGGTAGTATCGATCGCAGCAGGGACGACTCACCGGGCAACCACCTATAAACCGACATCGACACCACCGACGTATCTCGTATAAACATCGTACGACGCCGTCGCTCGGCGGTCGGTCGTCGAAAAATCGAATCCGAGGGATGGCCTACCGGATGACGTCCAGGCCGTTGTTCGTCTCGACGGTGCTTTCGCCGCCGTCGGACTCCCAGGCCGCGCGGTCGGCACCGCCGGTCGTGGCCCGGGACTTCGCGTCGCCGAGGTCGCCGTCGATGCTCTCCCGCGAGCGGTCGGCCTGCTTCTGGGTGGAGGGGCCGAGCACCTGCGCGCTCTGGACCCCGGTCATGATCGCCATGACGCGCACTTTGCCCTTGTACTCCTCCTGGATGCGCGCGCCCCAGATGACGTTGGCGCTCGCCTCCAGTCGCTCGGTGATGTTGTCCGCGATCCCCTCGGCCTCCTTCAGTGTGAGGTCGGGACCGCCCGTGATGTGGACGAGCCCGCCCGAGGCGCCGCGATAGTCGACGTCCAGCAGAGGGTGGTTCATCGCGTCGTTCACCACTTCCTGCGTTTTGTTTTTGTCCTGCGTCTCGCCGACCAGCATGACGGCGACGCCGCCTTGATCCATGATCGTGGACATGTCGGCGTAGTCCAGGTTGATCAGGCTCGGCTGGGTGATCGTCTCGGAGATCCCCTTCACCGTCTCCGCGATGATCTGGTCCATCACGGAGAACGCCTTGCCGATCGGGAGGTTCGGGACGTAATCGAGCAGCCGGTTGTTGTCGAGGACGATGATCGAGTCGGCCTCGTTACGAAGGGTTTCGAGGCCCTCCTCCGCTTTCACCGTGCGCGCGCGCTCAACGTTGAACGGGGTCGACACCATGCCGACGACGATCGCGCCCTGCTCTTTGGCGATCTTCGAGACGACCGGCGCCGCACCCGTCCCGGTGCCGCCACCCATGCCCGCAGTGACGAACACGAGGTCGGCGTCGCCAAGCACCTCCTTGATCGTGCCCTGCGCCATCTCCGTGGCGCGCTCGCCCATCTTGGGGTCCCCGCCGGCACCGAGCCCCTGCGTGAGCGACTTGCCGACGAGGATCTTGGTGTCGGCCTCGATCATCTTGAGGTGCTGTTTGTCGGTGTTGATCGCGACGGTGTCCGCACCGTCGACGCCGATGTTGTACAGCCGGTTGATGGTGTTGTTGCCCGCGCCGCCGGCTCCGACGATGACGATTCGGGGATCCCCGAACTCGTCGTCCTCGTCCATGCTGGCGTCCATCTCACGCTTCTCCGCCTCCGCGTTCTCCAGGGCGTCCTGCACGATGTCCTGCATCGTTTACACCTTGGCCCAGCTGCGGTTGCGGCCGCGCTCCTCGCGCTCGCCGTCCTGTTCGTTCAGCATGTCGCGGACGGCCGACCGGATCGCCTCGCTCCGGTTCGGGAACTCGCCCGTCTCCACCATGCGCTCCACCTCGTCGATCTGCTGTTTCGGGATTCGTAGTGTCACACGTTCCATTGGCATTCCCCCGGTAAGACGGTCCGCACACGCCGTGTGTCTTACAGCCGCGAACCGACCGTCAGCGGGGGACCCCCGCCTTCGGCCGGTCGCTGTAAGACGACCGTCTTACGCAGTTGTAGCCACCGAGCCTATAGTTATAAAACTAACGGCGTTTGTAAGACGATCGGCGACAGGTGCATACGCGATCCGGCCGGCCTTCCAATGCCGAAACCGGATTTATGAATGTCTGAGTGGCTCTGAACCCCGTTTACCGATCGTTTAACACGTCTGCCGCCGGTGTCCGACGACCGCATCCCGGACAGAACGCCCAGTCGGTCCGGACCTCGTCGCCACACTCGCAGAACGCCCTGTGTGACTGCTTTTCTCCACAGTTCGGGCAGTACACGTGCTCCTCCGGGACGTTCTCTCCGCAGCCGCCACAGACGCTCTCCGGACGACCGGTCGGTGGTCCCGTCGGTGTCTTACGCCCGGCCGCGTCGTCGTCGGCGGTCTCCTTGTATGCCCGCCCCCCGTCACCGGACGCGTTCGTGGATGTCGGTTCCGGCTCCGAGCGAGCCGATCCGCCCGTCGAGCCTGCCGTTTTACTGCCATCCGCTGTTTCTGTAGTGCCGTCCGCCGTTTCCGCCGTGACGCTCGTGTCCGCGTCGCCGACGCCGGTCCCGTCGACGGTGACGTTCACGGTGAACTCGCTCGGCGAGGACGCTGTGGACGGGGCGTATCCACCGGCTGCACCCGGTAGCGTACCCGCTTGGGGGACAGCGGATCGTCCGAACCGGTCGGCGATCGCGGCGTCGAGGCGGTCCTCGATGAGTTCGTCGATCCGGTTGGCGATGGCTCCGTCGATCCCGTCGTCGGACGCGTCCGACGCCGGGGCGTCGTCGTCCATGTCGTCGAGGTACGCCCGTAGCGCGTCGCGCATCACCTCGCTTTTGGAGGCGTCACACGCTTCCAGCCGCTCGACGAGGTCGTCGTCGGCACGGAAGGTGATCTTGCTCATTGACCACGAATACCGATGCCGTCCATAAGTATCTTCCTCCGTGTCCGACACGTGCCGGACGTGTGTCACACGATTCGATGGGGCCCTCCACATGAGACTCACGTCGTCCGACAAGGATACGAGACTCACGTCGTCCGACAAGGATACGAGACTCACGTCATCCGACAAGGTGGACGAGTCACACGTGCGTCTGACGCAGGTTTATACCGCCCGCGCGGTCATACGTGTGACATGAGCAACCGGGTCGAGGACCTCGAACGCCAGGTCGCGGAGCTGCAGGCCGCAGTCAACGGACTCACCGAGGAGCTGGTGGAGACGAAAGAGCGCGTCAGACAGCTCGAGGACGCAAACGCGGCCGCGGACGAACGGGCACAGCCCGCCGCGGGCCCCGTCGACGAGGGCGACGCCGCGGTCGCGGATCCGGTCGAACGGACGACCCACTCGGACGACCACGCCGACGTCGTCGAGCGAACCGCCGACGGGACAACCGGGTCGGACGACGGAACGGCGGCCGACGACGGGGCGGCCGACGCCGAGGGCGACGACGTCGTCGTCGCCGACGGAGTCACGACGCCGGACGCCGAAGCGGCTAAGGAGGAGGGGCAGCGAGAGGAAGGTGACGACGGGGAGTCGGGCGACAGCGACATCATCGTCGCGTAGGCTCGCGACCCCCACCCGCGAGCACACATGCACATCACGGAAGTCGTTCTGGACGGGTTCAAGAGCTTCGGGCGGACGACGAGGATCCCCTTTTATGAGGACTTCACGGTCATCACCGGCCCGAACGGCTCCGGGAAGTCGAACATCATCGACGGCGTGCTGTTCGCGCTCGGACTCGCTCGGACACGCGGGATCCGAGCACGGAAGCTGACGGATCTCATCTACAATCCGGGCCACGAGGACGGCGAGGCCGCCGGCGGCCCCTCGGAGGCGTCGGTGACGGTCGTGCTCTCGAACGAGGACGGCACGCTCGACCGCTCGCAGGTGGTCTCCGCGGCCGGCTCCGAGAACGTCGGCGACGTCTCGGAGATCACGATCAAACGCCGGGTGAAGGAGACCGAGGAGAACTACTACTCGTACTACTACCTCAACGGTCGGTCGGTGAACCTCTCGGACGTCCAGGATCTGCTCGCGCAGGCGGGCGTCACCCCGGAGGGATACAACGTCGTCATGCAGGGCGACGTCACCGAGATAATCAACATGACCCCGTACCAGCGGCGAGGGATCATCGACGAGATCGCGGGCGTCGCGGAGTTCGACGAAAAGAAGGAGGCCGCCTTCGAGGAGCTGGAGACCGTCGAAGAGCGGATCGGCGAGGCCGACCTCCGGATCGACGAGAAGCTCGACCGCCTCGACAGGCTGTCCGACGAGCGGGAGACCGCCCTGGAGTACCAGTCGTACCGCGACGAGTTAGCCGAGTACCGCGGCTACCTCAAGGCCTCGGAGCTGGAGGACAAACGCGACGCCCTTGCGGCCGTCGCGGACGATATCGACGAGGCGGAAGCGGAGCTGTCGGAGCTGCGCGACGAGCTCGACGTCCGGCAGGGTCGACTCACGCGGCTGGAGGAGGATCTCGCGGATCTCAACCACGAGATCGAGACGAAAGGCGAGGACGAGCAGATCGAGATCCGCTCGGAGATAACGGAGATCGAGGGCGAGATATCGCGGCTGGAGGACGCCATCGAGACCGCCGAGGAGCGCGCCGACGAGGCGGAGACGGAGCGTCGCAACGCGTTCGTCAAGATCGACCGCAAGGAGGAGACGATAGCCGAGCTCGACGAGGAGATCACGGAGACGAAAGTCGAGAAGGCGTCGGTGAAATCCGAGATCGCGACGAAGCGCTCGGAGCTGGCGGACGTCGAGGCGGAGATCGACGGCGCGGACACGGAGTTCGACGAGCTGAAAGCCGAGTTGACCGACGAGAAGGAGCGAATCGAGGAGCTGCGCACGGAGCGCAACGAGACGCAACGCGAGAAGGACCGGCTGCTCGACGAGGCGCGTCGCCGGTCGAACGCCATCAGCGAGGCGCAGTCCGAACTGGAGGCGGCCCACGAGGAGATCCCCGATCTGAACGCCCGGATCTCGGAGCTGAAGGGCGAACTCGACAAGGCCGAGCGAAACCACGAGACGATAGAGGAGGCGGTCGCCGACCTGTTCGCCGAGAAGGCGGAACGGCAGGAGCGGATGGAGGAGGTTGAGGCGACGCTGCGTGAGAAACAGAACGAGTACGCCAAGCTGGAGGCGGCCGCGGACGAACGGGGCGACACCTCGTGGCCGCGGGCGGTGACCGAGGTGAAAAACGGCGGTATCGACGGCGTTCACGGTGCGGTCGGCGAGCTCGGCTCCGTCGAGGCGGAGTACGCGGAGGCGTGCGAGACGGCGGCCGGCGGCCGGCTCGCGAACGTCGTCGTCGACGACGACGGCGTCGGATCCACCTGTATCGACTACCTCAAACGACGGAACGCCGGGCGCGCGACGTTCCTCCCCATCACGGAGATGGACGACCGGGGACTCCCACGTGCCCCGTCGCTGCCGGGCGTCGTCGATTTCGCGCGGAACCTCGTCGAGTACGACGCCGCCTACGAGGGGATCTTCTCGTACGTGCTCGGGTCGACGCTGGTCGTCGAGGACATGGCGACCGCCCGCGAGCTGATGGGCGAGTACCGGATGGCGACGCTCGACGGCGACCTCGTGGAGAAGTCGGGCGCGATGACCGGCGGGTCCGGCGGCGGCTCCCGCTACTCGTTCAGCAAGTCCGGCGGCGGGCGGCTCGCACGGCTCGCCGAGGAGATCGCCGATCTAGAGGACGACCGCCAGTCGCTGGAGGCGGAGATCGACGAGCTGGAGTCGAAGATCGACGATGCCCGCGAGCGAAAGGCCGACGCGGCCGAACGCGTCCGGTCGCTCGAGGCGGACGTCGAACGGGCGGAGGAGGAGCTCGCCGAGACCGAGTCGCGCATCGACGAGCTGAACGAGGAGCTCGCGGAGCGCCGGGAGCGGCGCGACGCCGTCGACGAGGAGATGAGCGAGCTCGACGCCGAACTCGACGAGCTGGACGGCGAGATCGAGGCGGCGGAGTCGCGGATCGAGACGATCGAGACGGAGCTTGCCGACTCGAAGATCCCGGAACTGTCGGAGCGTGCCGACGAGATACGCGGCGAGATCGCCGACCTCGAGGACCGGATGGACTCGCTGGACGGCCGTCTCAACGAGCTCGAACTGGAGAAGGGGTACGCCGAGGAGGCGATCGAGGAGCTGCACGACGCCGTCGAGACGGCACAGAACCGGAAGGCCGACGCCGAGGAGACGATCGCGACCCACGAGGAGACGATCGAGGAGCAGGAGGCGCTGCTCGCCGAGAAACGCGAGTCGATCGCGGAGCTGGAGGCGGAGCTGACCGAGCTGAAGGCGGACCGCGAGGAGCTTCGCGAGGAGATCCGCGAGGCGACCAGGGAGCGCGACGAGCAGCGGACGCGCGTCTCGGAGGCCGAAGGCGAGCTGGAGGAGCTGGTCGACCGCCGCGACCGGCTGGAGTGGGAGATCGACGAGCTGGAGTCGCAGGTCGACGAGTACGACCCGGAGGCGATCCCGGATCTCGATACCGTCGAGGAGCGGATCGCGGAGCTGGAAGCGGAGATGGAGGCGTTAGAGCCCGTCAACATGCTCGCGATCGAGGAGTACGACGAGATGGAGGCGGAACTCGAGGAGCTAGAGGAGCGACGCGACGTGCTCGTCGAGGAACGTGACGCGATCCGGGAACGGATCGAGAGCTACGAGGCGGCGAAAAAGGAGACGTTCATGCGGACGTTCGAGTCGATAAACGATCACTTCGAGGACATCTTTTCGCGGCTCTCGGCGGGCAGCGGGGAGCTCGTCCTGGAGGATCCGGCGGATCCCTTCGAGGAGGGACTGACGATGAAAGCCCAGCCCGCGGACAAGCCGGTCCAGCGGCTCGACGCGATGAGCGGCGGCGAGAAGTCGCTCACCGCGCTCTCGTTCATCTTCGCGGTACAGCGGCACAATCCCGCGCCGTTCTACGCGCTCGACGAGATCGACGCGTTCCTCGACGCGGTCAACGCCGAACGGGTCGGCGAGATGATAGAGGAGCTCGCCGACGACGCGCAGTTCGTCGTCGTCGGGCACCGTTCGGCGCTGCTGGAGCGGTCCGACCGTGCGATCGGCGTCACGATGCAGGGCGACAACGTCTCCGCGGTGACCGGCATGCAGTTCGGCGGCGACTCCGGCGACGAGCCCGACGAGGAGGTGACGGCCGATGACTGACGGCGGCGACTCGACCGACGCGGGGTCCGGCGACGTTCCGGACCTCGACCTGACGAGCGAGCGGGACGGCGGCGTCCCGTTTGGCGGGGACGGGAGCGAGTCCGGCGGGCGTGACGCGTCCGCCGGAACCGGTGTGGACCCCGGCTCCAACGGCACGGATCCCGGAGCCAACGTGGACCCCGACTCCAACGGCACCGATCCCGGAGCCGACGGCACCGCGGTCGACCTCGACGTCGACGCCCCCGACGCCCCCGACGCGACGGACGACGACGAGGTCGAGCCGGTGGAGCTGCTCGTCCAGCTCGCCGAGGAGGGGGAGATCGAGCCGTGGGACATCGACATCGTCGAGGTGACGGACGCGTTCCTGTCGAAGCTCGACGAGACGGACCTGCGGACGACCGGGCGGGCGCTGTTTTACGCCAGCGTGCTCCTGCGGATGAAAAGCGACGGGATGCTCGCCGACGACGACGCCGACGAGGAGCCGGAGGCGGAGCCGTGGGAGCTGGCGATGGCGGGCGGTGCCGACGACCCGGCGGATCCGGAGTTCGACCCCGTCGACCGGCTCGAAGCGGAGATGGACCGGCGGCTCGACCGGAAACACACCCGTGGATCCCCGGAGACGCTCGACGAACTGGTCCGGGAGCTGCGCGAGGCCGAGCGCGACTCGTGGTGGAAGCGGTCCCGCGAGTACGACACCACCGGCTCCCCGTCGGGCTACGGACGCGGGACCCAGACGCTCGATTATCACGCCGGCGACGAGTTCCGTCGCGACGGGGAGCCAACCGCCGACGACGCCACCGGCCGTACCCACGACGAGGACATCGAGGCAGTGATAGTCGAGATCGACGCGACGCTACGGACCCACTTCGAGAAGGGTCGCGCGGAGGTGCTGTTCGCGGAGGTCGAGACCGCGGGCGGCCGACCGTTCATGACGTTCCTCGGGCTGCTGTTCATGGCTCACCGCGGATCGGTCCGCCTCCAGCAGGACGAGCTGTTCGGCGACCTGTGGATCCGCGACCCGTCCGCGCCCGCGGTCGACGCCGAGGCGGTCGCGGACTGAGCCCGCGACCGATCCGGACCGCGGGCCGCGCTCGCGTGTCGCCCGCCGTCAGTCACCCGCGAGCGACGACGGCGAACCCGGTTCGCCGGGGTCGTCGGTCACCGCGTCGCGGTCGACGACCGGATCAGCAGCCGGTGTGTGCCCCGATCGACCGGCTCGTCGTGGTAGCCGATCGGCTCCTCGAGGACCGCGACGCGGTCCCCGAACGACGCCACGTCGACGGCGACGCCGTCCGTCCGGTGGCGGTCGACCGAGCCGGTGGTCGGGTCGACGAGCCGCAGGCCGTGGGCGGTCGGATCGCGGTCGCGGAACCGCTGACCGACGGCGAGCGCGACGCGGTCGTCGCCGCCCGCTCCCGCCGACAGACCGCCGAGCCAGCCGTCAATCGGAGCGGTCGCCTCGCGGTCGCCCGTCGCCGGGTCGACGGCCGCGAGCGTGTGCTCGTCGGGGTGGCGGCCGTCGGTGTCCCGACCCTCTACCGGGAACGTGTTCCCGGTGAGGAACAGCACCCGACCGTCCGCGAGCGCGACGTGGTTCGGGTAGGTGTACACCGTGTCCCCGCCGCGCTCGACCGGACGGCCGAGGTCGACGCGCCAGCGTTCACGGCCCGCCTCGTCGAGCGCGTACCCCCGATAGTCGCCGTGGCTCGCCACCACGGCCCCGTCGGCGTCGAGCGCCACGTCGCCGACGCGTCGCTCGCCCTCGGTGCCGGGGTCCCACGTCAGCCGGAGTTCTCCACTTGTGGCGTCGAGCACGACGAGCCCGCACTGGTGGGACCCGCCACAGCGGTTGTACGCGACCGCGAGCCGGTCGTCCCGGCGGTCGATCGCGACGGGCGAGGCGTCGCTCTCGTGGACCCACGCCACGGTCCCGTCCGGCTCGAACGCGTACACGCGGCTCTCGAAGCGTCGATCGTCACCGTCCCGTTCGTAGCGGCGGGCCGCGGCATACAGGCGGTCCCCGGACGACCGCCCGGGGTCGCTCGCGAGGGCGACGGTCATGGGGTAGTAGAAGAACGTCTCCCGCGTCGCGCTTCCGAGGTCGGTCTCGACGTCGTGCGTCCACCGCGGGTCGCCGGTGACCGCGTCCAGCAGCGTCACGACGGCGGTCTCGCCGCGAGTCCCGACGAGGACGACCGGCTCGCCGTCGGCCAGCGTCGGTTCGAGCGCGACGGCCA
>LFFM01000688.1_pt1 | contig 23712 bp, 20 predicted proteins | sample 643131 | NCBI WGS metagenome assembly LFFM01 (sample SAMN03777445, study PRJNA286221) | soda lake metagenome | biome: soda lake; feature: Kulunda steppe; material: water; isolation source: sample Tc-Br brine of Tanatar trona crystallizer | place: Russia: Kulunda steppe | collected 2011-07
GTAGTGTAGTGGTGCTAACCTAAGTAGAGTAGACAGTAGACATAGGTTACAGTCCAACCTGATTGGTATCCTTTCTACAGTACCTCAGTACCCGTTCAACACTACATAGTCCATTGGTAATCTACTGCGCTCATCCCCGTAAGCCGTAACATAAATTTTCCTGACTGTCTAAGCGTCTTTCAAGGATGGACGAGAAGTCTGCGCAAGTGTTCCTTCCACCACGTGAGCGGTGCTTCGAACGTCTCCGTCTCGCCCGCTTCGGCGAGACGGTGACGTGTATCCATTGCGAGAGTGACGACGTTGTCAAGCGCGGAACGACCGGAAAAGACGCCCAGCAGTACTGGTGCAAGGAGTGTGAGACCTATTTCAACGATCTCACAAACACGATCTTCAGCCAACATCGCTTCGAACTTGAAGAGATGTTCTACATCGTCAAGGAGATGCGATCTGAGCCGAGAGTGGTCGGCGCTATGTTTGAATCTACAGGGCGCGTCTAGGCTCTGATGAAGACAACTCGTCGGACTGAGGTGGTGAAGCATTTGTCGGAAACACAGCTTGATGAGGCGATTAATGAAGCCCAGAAGGCGGACGAGACCCGTCTCGTCCGACGACTCTGCTTCATCAAGAACGTCTCTCTCGGCGACACCGACAAAATGGCAGCACGACGTGTCGGTGCGTCCCAACCAACCGGCGGACGTTGGCTCAAAGCCTGGAATGAAGGTGGAGTCGACGGACTTCGGCCGAGCTTCGCGGGCGGCAGTCCCGCGAAGCTCTCCTCTGACCAGTTTGAGGAGTTCTTTACTCTCCTCGAAGACGGCCAACCCTGGACACCACAGGAGATCGACGATCTTCTTTGGGACCGCTACGGCGTTACGTACGATCGGGCCCACCTTGCACGAATTCTCCGTGCTGATGGCATGCAGTACGCAAAACCACGACCGATGGATCCACGACAATCTCCGGATGCTGAGGAGAATTTTCGTGAGCGCCTGGGAAAGGCGCTCACGAAAGATACCGGGGATGAGCCGCTTGTTCTCGGCTTTTTCGACGCATCGTGGCCGCAACCGTTCGAGAACTCCCAGCGAATGTGGTCGTACGACCGGACCGTGGAAATCGACAAACCACTGGTTACGGTCCCCTGGAAAACGCTTGGCTTCTACGCATTACTTGGGAAGAGCACGCTTATTTTCCGAGAGCGAAAGACGAAAGAGAGTATTTGTGCGGCATTAGAAGCGATTCGTGAGCAGAATCCGGTCGGGCGGATTCTGCTCATCGCCGACAACGATGGCGGTCATCATGCGAAACTCACCCAGCAACGGGCCGACGAACTCGGCATCGAGTTCGTCTTCCTCCCGCCGTACTCGCCGATGTTCAATGCCATTGAACCGCTCTGGAAGACGCTCAAACGGAAGATCTCGCCAGAAATCTTCAAAGGAAAGGACCACTTCAAGCAGTTCGTTACTGACACCTTCCTAGAGCTATCCAAACGCGTCAGCTTCGCCGACAACTGGATCAAAACGTTCCTCCCAGATATTCAAAAGTTATGCTGATCACTCGAGACGTCGTGTTTCTCGGCCAGCTCGGTGAGGAACTCCCGTGCAATCGCGATCGTATACGTCGGAAATAGCCGCGAATGGAGGATTCTGTTCGTTTGCGGATCTACCGCAGCGTACAGCCAGTACTGCTCGTCGTTGATCTGGATCGCCTTCTGATCGACCGCAACGCGATCCGGTTTCACCGCCTTTTGGCTGTATCTCAGCCTTCTGCACCCAGTTATGGATTGCTGTTCGACTCCGCTCGACACCCAACTCCTCGAGTAAAATAACTGTATTCGAAAGCGATAGTCCTGCGAGATGATGCCGAATACCCTTTTCAATGATCTCACGGGGTGTCCGCTCTCGCTGCACAAACTCCAAGTCAATCCAATCAGTAGACTCGGTGAGGCGGTCAGTTTCGGCCATGAGCATCCGAACCTTCGACCGCCTCGTTCCTAACTTAACACCACCTCTGCTCACGCCCTCAATTCTAAATCCGTCGCGCAAGATTCGCTGAGCAGGTCTACGAGCTGCATGTCCAAACCAACTCCACGACCTGTTTGCTTCTCAAACCGTGCTAACTAAACGGTGCCGAGCAACCGAATTAGTATGAGCGTCTGCCTGTCGACGGTAGAACCGATAACCACGGAATTTCTTTACGGTTGAGAATCACGGTAACTGTGCTGGGACTCGTTACCAGTAGCTTCGGTGCATGAGTGACGGCCAATCTCGGCGTCAATCTCGGCGTTTCTCTCCCGACGCTCGTTATCCTTTGTACATAGTTATAAACCTTGGCGACCGTGTTGGCGATGTATTAAAGCTGCCGGTTGCAGATCAGCTTTTTGCACCCAATTATAGACGGGCCCCGGTCGACACCGAATCTACCCATATGGAGTTGGAAACTGAGTCGCGTCAGCTTGCGCGATGTCGCTTCATTCTTCACAGACTCTTACTGAATACAGCACCCGATCGCACGATGGCTGTGTAAACGGACGTCACTGGCGTTCAGTGGGTAGTGTTGATCCAGTCTTCGAGTCGATCAAAGGCCTGGTCGATTCGAGCGAGCGAGTTCGAGTACGCGATTCGGATCCGGCCCCGGCCCGCCGGCCCGAAGACGGTCCCCGGGACCGTTGCGACGCCCCCCTCGCGCAAGAGGGACCAGGCGAACTCGACCTCGTCGTCAAAGCCGTTAGGAATTGTCGGAAACACGTAGAACGCGCCGGCCGGTTCGGGACTGGTCATTCCAGGGATGTCCTCGAGACGCTCGAGGACCCGGTGGCGACGCTCGGCAAACTCGTCGACCATCGGTTCGTGGAGCCCGCTTTCGAGAGCGCGCACGGCGGCCCATTGCGAGAGTGACGGCGCGCAGGTCGTCGTATACTGGCGGGCGCGAACGATCGGATCCATGAGCGGCTCCGGCGCTCCCAGATAGCCGAGTCGCCAGCCTGTCATCGAGTATGCCTTCGATACCCCGTTGATCGTGATGGTCCGATCCCGAAGTCCATCAAGTGCGGCGAGGCTGTGATGGGTGACCCCGTCATAGCGGATCTTTTCGTAGATCTCGTCAGAGAGGACGATAACATCGTTTTCGACCGCGATGTCGCGGAGCGCCTCGGCTCGCTCGGCCGACAGAACGCTTCCGGTCGGATTCTGCGGGCTGTTGACGACGAGCAGCTTCGTCCGATTGCTGATGGCGTTTTCGAGCGATTCGAGGTTCGGTTGGAAGCCGTCGGTCGGGTCGAGTCGGTAATCGACCGGCTCACCGCCCGCGATTTCGACGTGCGCCGAGTAAGTCCAGCTTGGATTGGGGAGCAATACCTCGTCGCCATTATCCACGAGGGCGACGATCGAGACGAACACTGCTTCTGTCGCCCCCGACGTGACGAGAATCTCGCCGTTCGGGTCGTACTCGAGATCGTTTTCCACAGCGAACTTGTCGGCAATCGCCGTCCGGAGTTCCGGAATCCCGTAGTTCGACGTGTAGTGTACCTCCCCGCGGTTCAGGGCACTCACTGCGGCATTCTTGATCGGCTCAGGCGTGTCGAAATCGGGTCTGCCGATCTCCAAGTGGACGATATCTCGTCCCCGCGCCTCGAGCCTGTCACATTCCTCAAAAATCTCGCGGATCCCCGAGAACGGGACGCCGCGCATTCGCTTCGCTGGTGTGGTAACCGAACCCATACACAGGCAGTTGAGACGGTGCAATAAAAAATCGATTATTCCGGTGAGATAGCGGCATAGGAGGCACTGTCTAGTTCAGTACCTCTTCGACTGGCGTTCGACCGTTGAGTGCTTGATTCGAGCGATCATAGTTATAATGGTGTCAGAGCGTCTGAGCCAGCGGTGTGCGCTGGCTGGATTGCCCTGCCAGAAGGAGTGAAAGCGGTCGATCCGCATTGAGACAGCCTGAAACACTGTCTGATGTGGTTTCGATCGCTGTAATCGAGTTGACCGCTCAATTCTCGACCTGCGAGGTCAGCCAGATAGCCGCCAGCATCGACGAGAAACATCGTGTTCCCGAAGTAGTTCCGCAATACAATAAATACCTTAATTCCTATATTAACGTTGGAAAATATAATATAGTACTAGGAGTACACTCAGAATTTTTCTTTACTTCGAGTTAGTGTCAGGCGGAGTCTCTATAGCGGTTAAACCACTCAAGAATGCGCTCCATTCGATCGTTTACTTGTGCCGGCTCGCCGCTTCTCGATAATTCATGCGTCGCACGTGGGTAGCGAACCAGTTCTGTCTCGACGTCATTTAATTTGAGGAAGCGATAGAACATCTCGGCGTTGTGTACCGGAACCCGATAGTCTCGTTCGCTGTGCATAATGAGGGTCGGAGTGGAAACCTCGTCGGCATACGCGATTGGAGATGCTTCCCAGTATGCGTCAGGATCTTCCCACGGTTTTTTCCACGGTCTTCCTGTTCGCCACTCCGTGGCTTGGAAGAAGTCTTTTGTCCCGTATTGGATGAATTGGTCGTACACGCCGCGCTGTGCGACGGCCGCGGTGAACGTATCGGTGTGACCGACGATCCAGCCAGTCATGAAACCCCCGAAACTCCCGCCAGTGACGAAGATGTTCTCCTCATCGACGTAGTCGCGGGATACGAACTCGGCTGTCGCGTTCATTATATCGGTATAGTCAGGTCGATCCTGCTTTGCGATCGCCATCGTGTGTTCTTGGCCGTACCCCGTCGAACCACGAGGGTTCGTCCAGACGACGATGTACCCCTCCGCAGCCATCGTCTGGAACTCGTGCCACATCGTTCCGCTTTGTGTCCACATAATCGGCGGGCCGCCGTGAATTTGAACGACTAACGGGTACGTCGCGTCCTCGTCGAAGTCAGGCGGGGTAAGGTACCAGCCCTGAATTTCGGCACCGTCGCTCTCGACCCAGAACTCAGTCGGTTTCTGTATGTTACGGTGCTCGAGATATTCCTCATTCACGCGGGTCAGTCTCGAGACGCTGCCGGACCCCAACTCGAATGCGAACACGTCCCCTGGGTGATCCCATCCACTTTGACAGATAGCGATGTAGTCCGAAGCGACGTCGAAATCCTCGATGTCGTTTCCGTGCTCCGTATAGACGTCCTCGATTGCGGTCCCGTCGCTTCGGATTCTCCGGATAACGTCTTCCCCTTTGTCGGGGGTCACCACGTACACGTAGTCTCCGTCGGGTCCCCAGACAGGACCACCTTCGACTCGTCGATCCAGCGACGACGTGATTTCGGTATCGGTGGTGCCGTCAGACACCCAAATATCTGTCTGTTGTAATCCGGGGTCTTCACACTCCGTAGAAAAATACGTGTACGCCACCTCCTCGTTATCGTTGACCGCCAGAGTAGGGCTCCAGTCGTGGGTCGTCGTGACAAGTTCCGTCTCGCCCGTTTCGGTATCAGTGGTGAGAATCTCGTGAACCAGATTTTCGTCGGAGTCCCGTTTCGTATAATATAATTTCGTTCCGTCTCCCCATTCCGGGCTATCGTAATCGGCTTCGCCGGAGGTCACACGAGTTACGTCCCCGGTTTGTATCTCGGCCACGTAGATGTGGCGACGCTTTTTGTCGAAATACCCTCCTGCAGATCGATAGACGGTGCGATTAATGACTCGAGGGTCGGGGTCGTCCCGATCGTAGTCGTCCAGACACTCCACGTCCAGATCCTCCTGTTGCTCGTGCATCGTCACTTCCTGGACGAACGCCACCGCTTCACCATCGGAGCGCCACGTGATCGACTCGACGTCGCCGGCGACGGACGTAATTCGCTTCCCCTCGCCACCAGCAGTTGGTACGATCCAAAGCTCCGGTCTTCCCGCCCTGTCAGTGACGAAAGCGATGTGCTCGCCTGTGGGGCTCCACTCGGCCTCGGTATCGTTGTGTTTCTGTAACGTAAACTGTTGGGTCGTCTGCTCCTCAAGGGAACTGACGTACACCGTACGCTCGTACGACTCCGCGGTCGCCGGCTCGCGTTGGATATGGAGAACGGATTCCCCATCCGGGGATACTCGCGGGTGGCTAACTCGTACTAACTCGGTAAAATCGTCTGGCCGCACGTTTCCCATACAGAATCAGCTTCCAGATCTAACATAGTTCTTTCGGATAGTCTGATTTACTCGGACGTTCTCCCGGACCGAAATCTATCGATCGATTCAACGACATCGTCCAACCAGCTGACGGTGCTACCGAGGATGACCGATGCACATCCATTTCCCATCGAGAACGGCTCAACTCCGGGCCGGTATTTCCGAACCCGCGAGGTTGTTGAGGAGGGCCGCGACAGAGACTGTAAACGAATCTTCTCTCGCTCCTATCGACGGATCGGTTCGGATGGACGACGTGGGCGGATGTGCTCTACCGCTGCAGGCTTTTGCTTCCACCGCAGCCTCGTCTCATGATCGGATCGTACGGCCGGTCAGTCGAACGTCAGAATTCGCCGTGGGTTGTCGACGAGTAACTGCGAGATTTGTTCGTCTCCGGCGTCCAATCCCTCGAACATCGGGACTACGTTTTCGAGGATGTGGGCGTATCCGTGACCGCCGTATGCTCGCCTGTGTACTTTGAGAAAGACGTCGTGTGAGATCAGCAGTCGTGAACCGTAACCGTCCTCGATGAGCTCGACCAGTCGTTCCACCCGCTCTACGTCTTGGGGGTTCGCATCACCGGTTTCCGCTCTAAAGCGATGTGGTTCGTCCCCGAAGAGGTCGTATTCGACGTACGCACCGCGTTCGGCGACCGCTCGCTGGTCGTCGAGGTCCGTCTTCCAGCGAGACCGATCACGATGACAGAGAACGACCCGCTCCGGCTCCAACCCTTCCTCTTCGACGATATCTAATATCTCGTGTGTGTAAGGGTCAGCCGGATCGCGCGGCGGGTGGACCGAGACGGGTGCACCCGTACGAACGGCCGCTCGAGCGGCACCGCGTAGAACTTTTTCCTCGATTTCGTAGATGTCACTGCTGAGTCCGATTTCTCCGATAATCCCGGCACGAACGTCCGAATCATCAATTCCGTCACGAACGTCGCTCTCGAACTCGTCGGCGATGTCGTCGATGCTTCCCGAGAAAAGCCGGTCCGGCAGTTCGCTATTTTCGTTCGTGTAGAAAGCCGTCCCGTGGACGATATTCACGCCGGTTTCGTTCGCTATGCGCCTCAGTTGCTGTGGATCCGTCCCCTTGTTTTTTGGAGTGACGTCAACGATGGAGTCGCCGCCAACGTCCCTGAATTTGGCAACTTCTTCGACGGCTTCGGATACTGAATCGAGCCTGAGATTCCCCTTGTGTTTCATCTTGTTGGTTCGTGCCCACCACAGGTTCGACAGCGAGAGGGGTTCTTCGGCGAGGCGACGCTCGTACGCCGAATCTGGAGGCTCGTAGCGATACGTCCCGTCGTTGATCAGGTGTTCGTGCGGAAGCGTTACCCCGAGTTCCTCGGGATCAATACGACCGTTAACGGTGACAACTGTACCGGTGTCTGTTGACATACAGCATATTCCACAGTCTTCTGAATAATACGTGTTTCGATGAGTTCTATCGTGATCTGAACGGGAGCAACCAGCGCTTTGGCGGTGACGACGACCGAGTTGGCTGGTTAGTTTCGCTCCGACTGCAAAAACGATCGAACGATTTCGCTCCAGCGTTCCGGATACTCGGCCTGGACGTGGTGTTTCGCGTTGGTGAGAACGTGCATTTCCGCGTCGTCGATCCGATTGAACAGCGAGAGTGCATCTGCCGGCGTCGCGCCGCGGTTCTCCCTGCTCCAAGTGAGCAGGACAGGCATCTTCAGCTCCGACACGTGCTCGGAGATGTGTACATCTTTGTACTCGAGATTCTCGTTTGCGTCTTCGATCGACGAATTGATCGCCTTGTCGCGGCTTTCCGCGAACTCGTGATTGCGGTCCGCCATCCGGTAGTGTAACTCGACTCGATCGTCAGTTACCAGCGATTCGTCGTAGTAGAACTCGCGAAGTTTCTCACGAGTCCCCTCAAGCGTGGGTTCCTCGTGTGCGTGACCTTCCGGGCCGTAAATGTATTTCCGCCCCTCCGGAGCGGGAGGGAGTGGGTTGCTCCCGTTGAGGCTGTTTATAATGATCAACCTGCGGACGCGCTCCGGACACTCGTGGGCGACGTACTGCGCCAGCCACCCGCCGTGTGAGTTTCCTCCGACGTGGGCGTTCAGATCGAGCGTTTCGAGGAACTTCACTAGGAAATCGCCCTGTACGTCCGCGGGATAGTCTTCGGGCCCGCGACCGGGGGTCTCCCCGAATCCGACGACGTCCGGTGCAATTACGCGAAAGTGCTCGCTCAAGGGCTCCATCACGTCGCCGTAGTTTACCGCACCACAGGACGCAGCGCCGCCACCGTGGATCAGTACCACCGGATCACCGGAACCCGCCTCGATGTAATGCGTTTCGATACCGTCGACTTCCACGTAGCAGTCTTTCCAGTTGGCCTCCATGGACGAATAGTACTTATCAACCAATTACATGAACCTTTGCATTAGCGAAACGATCGGCCCGGGAACAGTGAGTAAAGGCCGATCGAGAGTCAGCGCGCAGTTCTCGCCAGCACGACCGAACGATACGGTCGGAGACCCGACCGCTACTGTTCCAGCGGTTCGCCGGGTTTTTTCGCCTGATACCGGTGACACCGCGAGAGACGGTCAGTCTCGGCTTCGAGGACGTCCGGTTTTTCCGTCACACACGGCGTCTCGAGATAGCTCGATAGGTGTTGGACTCCAGCTTCTACACCCTCTGTAACGTAAGCGTACGTAGCCTCTTCGATCGCGCGGCTGACCTCCTCTGGGAGTTCCGAGAGATCGGACGGATAGAGCTGGTCCAGGATGTACTCGGTCACTTCGTCGGGGCTCGTGGATCGATCTACGATCTTTAACTCCATCCGGACGTATTCGGTATCGATTTCGTCCGCCTCGAGTTTCTTGGCGAACTGGAACGTCTCGCGGAACTGTTGTTGGGTCCCGGGCCAATCCTGACTCGGGATGACCTCCGGACACCGGGTGTGAAACCGGCAGCCATCCGGCGGGTCTATCGGCGATGGTACCACTCCCTTGAGCTTTACGCGACCGGTTCGCTCCTCGGGATCGATTTTCGGGACCGAGGTGAGTAACGCCTTGGTGTAGGGATGTTTGGGATTCTGGAACAACGCTTTCGTAGGCGATAACTCCGCAACCTCACCGAGATACATCACGCAAACCCGGTCCGAGATTTTTCTGACGACTCCCAGGTCGTGGGTAATGAACACCATCGTGAGGCCGTAGGCCTCCTTGAGATCCGAGAGGAGATTGATAATCTGTGCCTGGACGCTCACGTCGAGCGCGCTGGTCGGTTCGTCCGCGATCAGGACATTCGGCTCGGACGCTAACGCCCTCGCGATCGTGATTCGTTGTTGTTGGCCGCCGCTGAACTGGTGGGGATACCGGTCTAGGTGGGACTTGCGTAGTCCGACGTCCTCGAGTAGTTGGACAGCACGCTCGGTTCGGTCCTCTTTCGAGTCACCGATCCCGTGAATCTTCATCGGGACTGTCAAGATCTTTCGGATCGTTTTTCTCGGGTTCAGCGACGAGTGCGGTTCCTGAAAGACGATCTGGATGTCGCTTCGCAGTGAACGGAGTTCGCGTTTCGAGAGGTCGCTGATATCCCGTCCGTCGTAGATGATCTTACCGGCAGTCGGATCGTGCAACCGGGTCAGGGTTTTACCGAAGGTCGACTTTCCACACCCGCTTTCACCGACGATACCGAGCGTTTCTCCCCGCCTTACCTCGAGGTCGATACCGTCGACCGCGTGAACCGTCTCGGCGCTCCCGACAATTCTGTCTAGCAAACCGTCTCCCTGAGTGAAATGTTTTTTCAGCCCCTCAACTTCCAGGATATTATCCTCTTTCTGCATCCGATCCGACTGTACGCTCATGGTGGATTCGTTCGTCGTCATAGTTGGAGGTGTTCCGGTCCCCGGTAGTGACACGCCGCTTCGTGATTGGAGTCACCGACGTCTTTGAATTCCGGTTTGTGATTGTAACAATCGTCCGTTGCCTCAGGACACCGCGGAGCGAAATGACACTCGTACGGAATGTCGATTAGTTCTGGAACTGTACCTTGGATCGGGTTGAGGTCCTCCTGGACACCCGTAACCCGCGGGATACTCTTCAGTAGTCCCTGCGTGTACGGGTGTTGGGGATTCTCGAAGAGTTCCTGTGCGCTCGCTCGCTCCACGATCTCACCCGCGTACATTACGTTGACCCGGTCGCAGAGTTCGGCTACGCTCGGCAGATCGTGCGTGATGTAGATGATGGACATGTCGAACTGTTCTTTGATCTCGGCAAGTTCCTCGAGCAGGTTTGCCTGCGTCGTGACGTCGAGTCCAGTCGTCGGTTCGTCCGCGACCAACAGATCGGGTTTCCCGGCCAGAGCGATCGCGATCATCACGCGTTGTTTCATCCCGCCACTAAACTGGTGTGGGAAGTCGACCGAGCGTTTCCTGGGCTCTGGTATCGCGACGTCCTCGAGAAGTTGGACAACCCGATGCCAGGTTTCGGTGTTTTTCGAAACGCCCAGCAGCTTTCGCTTTACTTCCGCGCTGAGCGTCACCGATTCGCTGATATCTTCCTGGTGCAGTCGAACGGTTTCGGCCACCTGCTCGCCGACGCTGATGACCGGGTTGAGGCCCTTCGAAGGGTCCTGAAACACCATACCGATTTTTCCGCCCCTGACTTTTCGAAGTTCCTCATCGGTTTTGTCGAGCAGCGATTCGCCGTCGAACGAAAGCGTCCCACCTTTGATCTCACCGGGTTCCTCGATCCGCATAATGCTATTTCCGAGAACGGTTTTCCCGCTTCCGCTTTCGCCGACGATCCCGACAATTTCGTTGTCCCTCACCGACATATCGACGCCGTTTACCGCACGAACCTCTCCGCGGTCCGTGTAGAACGACGTTTGCAGATTTTCCGCTTCGAGCAGCGTCATCGTGTTCCTCCCTCCTCAATCTGTTCGCTTACGTCAAAAGCGTCACGGAGGCCGTCACCGAAGAGGTTGAACGCGACGACGGTGATGACGATCGCGATCCCGGGTAACACGCTGAGCCACCACGCCTGGTTGATGAAGTCCTGACCGCGGCTGAGCATCATTCCCCACGACGGCGTTTCGACGTTGACGCCGACGCCGAGAAACGAGAGGCCAGCCTCGCCGAGTATGACAAGCGGGAGCATGAGCGTGAGCTGTACGATTATCACCGCAACCGCGTTCGGTAAAATTTCACGAGTCATGATGCGCCAGTCGCTCATCCCAACGGCTTCGGCTGCCATGATGTACTCTTTTTCCCGTATCGAGAGGACCTCGCCGCGAACGAGCCGTGCGAATTCGGTGATGTACGCGATACCGAGGGCGATCACCACGTTCGTGGCTCCGACTTCGCCGATGAACGCGATGATCCCGATGGCCAGGATGATGGCCGGGAACGCCCACTGGAAGTCGATGTAGCGCATAATGATGTCGTCCACCAACCCACCGTAGTAGGCCGAGATCAGACCGAGTAACGTTCCAACAATGACCGCGACGGCTCCGGCAGCGATCGCAATCCCGATGGAGATACGGGTGCCGTAGATGATGCGCGACAGTACGTCCTGTCCGAACGCATTCGTCCCGAGGACGTGGAACTCACCCCCCGTCGAGTGGGCCATCGGTTCGACGAAGGAATCGTACGACGCCGAGGGGTCGTACGGCGCAAGCACCGGCGCTAAGATACCGACGATGAGGACGAGACAGGTAACAATCAGTCCACAGAGGGCGAGCGGACTTTGCATCATCACCTTCACAAATCGGTCACGAAACCTCTTCGTTTCAATGTCGACACCGTCGTCAACGACGGGCTCTTCGGAGCCCATTGACGGACCGTGGGATTCGTTTTTCTCGCTCATTATTCCTCGTACCTGATTCTGGGATCGATCATCGTGTAAATCATGTCGACGACTAAATTGGCGCCGATCAGGATGGCAGCAACCACCATGATCGCGTACTGAAGCACCGGATAATCGTTATTGAATATCGAGCTCACCAAGAGCCGACCCAGCCCGTTGTACGCGAAAACGAGCTCTACGGTAACGCTTCCGGTGATGAGAGTCGCTATCTGGATCCCGCTGATGGTTACGACCGGGATGAGAGCGTTTTGCATTGCGTGTTTGTACAGGCGGACACGCGGTGCGACGCCTTTCGCTTTTGCCGTCGTCATGTACTCCTGGTTCTTTACCTCGAGCAGGGACGAACGCATCATCCGCATGATCACGGCTGCGTATGCTGTCCCGACGGCGATTCCCGGTAAGAGGATCGATTTGAACCACGCCACGACCCCCTCTTCGGTCAGCGAGGCGTATCCGAACACGGGTAGCAGGTCTGCCCACACGCCGAACACGAGCGCCAGCAACACGCCCAGGTAGAACGCCGGAATGGACAGCCCCAGGAACGCGAACAACGTGGCTCCGTAATCGAGCCAGCTGTTTCGGCGCGTCGCGCTTATGACGCCGCTCGGGATCGCGATAAGTAAGCCGATGACGCCGCCCAACCACGCGATCGACAGCGTTTGAGCTAACGCTCTGTTGAGCAACACCGTAATCCGTTCGCCCGTCGCGAAGCTCCGTCCGAAATCGAGCGTCAGCATCTGGTAGAACCACTCGAAGTACTGGACGTAAAGCGGGCGATCCAACCCTAACTGCGTACGAAGGGCCTGGATCTCGTCCTGGGTTGGGTGCTCGCCGAGGATCGCGACTTCCGGGCCACCGGGGAGCATTCGCATCGCGATCCAGACGACAGTTGCGACCAACCATATCAAAAATATGGAATGTATGAGCCGTTTCGTCAGGTATTTCTTCATTTTGTATGCGTATGGTTACAAATGACGTTCAAAAGACGGTACGTCGGGACTCAGTCCAGATACGATTCCTCGAACCAGACGTGACTCACGTGCTGTGACCAGTTGTTGATGTTCGTCCGGACGGTGACGATGTTATCGAGGTGTTTGATCCACATCGCGGGAACGTCCTCGTTGAGGATGTCCTCAATCTCCCACAACAACTCACGTCGCTCATCTTCGTTGGCCTCCTGTTGTTGTTCGTCTAAGAGTTCGCCGATTCGCTCGTTCCTGTAATTCAGCATCTCGTCGTTCCAGTCACCGATATCTGGATCGGGGTGGAACATCGTCTGCAGGTACGTTTCCGGATCGAGGTCGCCGTAGCTTCCAAGCGGTGTGAAGTCGAATTCGGAGTTTCCGGACAGTTCGAAGTACTGGGCCGTCGGAACGATATTGGTGGTGTAGTCGAGTCCGATCTCCCGCAGGTAGATGCCGAGTCGAATGCCGTCGTCCTCCCTGCCGGGCCAGGAAAGCCACTCGACCTCGAAATCGTCGGGAATTCCGATGTCCTCGTCGACCTCCTCGAGGAGTTCCATGGCCCGGTCCGGGTCGTACGCGTGTTTATCCTCGTCCGGGTCCGTGTATGCGTCCCCCTCGATCTCGACGGGGTCCGAGAAACGCTCTTCCGGTTCCCTGTAGAGGTCACCCAGCGCGGGACTGTACATTCCGTACATGGGGACGCCGTGTCCGCCGACCTGTTCGTCGATCCATTCCTGGCGTGGAACTGCCCTCGACAGCGCCTCCCTGAAACGGACGTCCTGAAAAACGGCTTGATGGTCCGGATCCCTGTCGGGCCGGTCCTGGTTGATAGTGATCATCCGCATCTGGATGTCGGGGACAGCGCTCACTTCGAGATCGGGTTCTTCCTCCAGGGATGGGAGGTGGTCGGTGATCGAGCTGTCCGTGATGTCGACTTCGCCGGTCCGGAGCCCGCTTGCGATCGTCGACTCTTCGGGGATGAACTCCCACGTGATCCCGTCTAGATACGGAAGTTGCCGCCCCTCGTCGTCTTCCTTCCAGTAGTCGTCGAACCGTTCCAGCTCGACGCTGGCATCCGGATCGTGCTCGACGATCTCGAACGCGCCGGTCATCGGAGGCGCGTTCATGAAGTCCTCCTCGTCCATCTCCTCAAGGGCATCGTGATCCGTGGGAACGAGCGCGCGAGCGCTGCGTAACAGGAACACTGGACCGGGCGCCATCTGGCGCGAAAAGTTCACTTCGAGCGTGTGATCGTCGACGGCGACTAAGCCCTCGGGAGGGGCCTGTAGGCGGTCACCGAGGTCACGTTGGATAAGCACTGCTCCGCCGTGATCCATACCGCGTTCGAACGTATTAACGAAGTCTTGGGCAGTCAGTTCCTTGCCCGTGTGAAACACGACGTCGTCCCGAAGTTCGAACGTGTACGTCTGGCCGTCCTCCGTGTGCCAGTCCTCGGCGATGTCCCCCACGATTTCGACGTCTTCCGTGAGGGTGAGCAAACCGTTCGATGCCTGGTGAATAACCTGTCCGATCTGGGTCGAAGTCGTGTATCCCGGTTCCAGGTACTCGGTTCCGTCTTGTAGTGTAGCGACCGTGAAGTGTCCACCGTAGATCTCGTCCCCATCGATACTGACGTCGTCATCATCGGTACCGGCATCGTCATCATCATCGCCTCCCAGACACCCGGCGAGACCGGTGAGTCCGGATGCCCCGAGGAGTTTGAGGGCCGTTCTCCTATCGATCCGGGGCCCTTGTAAATCTTCGACCGAAACATCCAAGTTAGCACCCTTCCCTATGCGTGACTGGTTCTCACTTGCCATACAAACCAGACCTTGTCGCATCTATTTATAAGTATGTATTTTCTACATGTTTGAGCCATAACTTTCATAAATATGTTCTCTAGAGATGGGTTGGCTTCGTTCGGCAGAACGCCAGCATAACACGAAATCGCACCGGGTATGCCGACGAAATAGCTAAAATTCAGGAACGAACTCTGAGAAAAATAAAGGAAGATCGGTGTTTCCGGAGGGACTGTAAAAATCCTCGTTGTACGTACATGTCTGGGCAGACTACTTCCTCTGGTGTTCTGTCACAGAGCTCGAGCATATCTGAATTACTGGAATTGCAACTTTCCAAAAGGAAACAGCCATCCTTCTGGAGTGACGTGATCGTTTGCCGTAAGCAACCGAACACACCCAGCAATCGTAATTAAAAAGGAGGCAATATAATCATTGACCAAATGATTTTAGCAGTACCGAAATTCATCCTCATTGTGACCGATTCTGGACCAGAGACATCGGCAGTGGAGGACCGCATCAACGCTGATTTCGAAACGCACATCGAGAGAATCCGGGAGTCGATCCAGCAACCGAGTCTGAGCGTAGACGGCGTCGGGCTCGAAGAAATCGCCGAACTGTACGTGGACTTTCTGGAAGACACCGGGGCAGACGAAGCGGAGCTCGTGGAAACTGATGGAGCACCGGGCGTCTGGGGCTACTACGACGCGGACGCGGAGACGACGCTTCTCACCTACGGAATGCTCGATACGCGTTTGGTGACGAACGCGGATCAGTGGGAGTACGATCCCTTCGGTGCGGAGCAGACCACCATCGAACCGTACGGGGAAGTGATCGTCGGACGGTGTACCGCGAAGGCTGCGTTCACCGCCTACCTAAACGCGATCGGAGCCATGGGTGAAGCCCTCGACGAACTTCCGGTCAACATCATGGTGCTAGCGGAGGCCGAGGAGATCAACGGCAGCCCCCATTACGAAGAGATGATCGACGAGTACGAGTCTCGAATCGAAGACGCCGATGCCTACTACAGTCCCGGTTTCGGCCAGAACGACGCTGGAAACGTCACGGGGGCGCTCGGCTACAAGAGCGCGCTGTACTTCGATCTACGCGCCTCCGGCGAAGCGTGGGGATACGGGCCACAGGGCGGAGACGTCCACGCGATGAGCAACGCGGTACTCGATAACCCCGCCTGGCGATTGATCGGGGCGCTCGCCTCGCTCGTCGAAAACGACGGTCGGACGATCGCGATTGACGGCTACTACGATCAGTACAAGCCCCCGACCGAAGACGAGCGCCAAGCGGTGCGTGAATTCGTCGAAAAGATGGACGGCGATGAACTGTGGAAAACAGCCCCCGGATTGACCCGAGGGGACGCAGACGTCACGCGTCTAAAAAACGATCTTCACGAGGAAGGTGCTGTAGCGGCGTTCGTCCAGGCGATGTACGGCCCGGAGTCGTTCAACATACAGGGGATTCGCAGCGGTTTCTTGGGCCCGAACACCGGCACCCGGCCGTTCCGTCTCCCACACGAGGCGTCGGCCACGTTCGACATGCGAATGCCCCGCGGATATGACCCCGAGGTCACACTCGAGCAACTCCATGAGCACTTAGAGCGCCACGGGTACGAAGACATCGAGATAGACGTGGCGGCGGCACACCCGTGGTCGAAAACGTCCCGCGACGCGAGTATCGTTCGTACCGTCGAGGATGTCCTCGCCGATCACGGGGCCGACCTCGAATTCGTGCCCTACAGCTGCGGTGGCGTCCCCTGGTCGGTGTTTAAGCAGCGCTTCGACATTCCCGTCCTGCACGGGGTCGGCCTGGGATATCAGGGGAGCGATGGCACACACGAGTTCGTCCGTATAGACGGTGATGACCACGTTGCCGGGCTCGCCGAAGCCGAACTCGGGTTCGCCGAGATCCTGCTCAACTTCGCCGATCACGCAGCGTAACCGTCTTACGTACCGTTTTGTTCGTGGATCTCCCGGAGTATCGTCGAAAGCTCGTCGGAAACGAACTGGAAAATTTTCTCGCCCTTCTCCGGACTCGCACACTCCGGAGCGCCGACTGCGCCCGTCTTCGAGTACTCCTCTTCGGAGCGATAGACCGAGAGCGGACCGCCTTCGAACATGCCGTCGTACCCGTGCGTGTACGGTTCGTCCAGGTACTCGGCCTCAGCTCGGGTTTCGTCCACGAGATCCGGTCTCAGATGCATCATTAACGAGGTTTCCAGTTCGCCCCCGTGGTTCATTCCGCCGACGTCGCTATCGCGGACCTCCTCTGCGATGGGCTCGGCCAGGCCGAAGTACGTGAGGGTGAGCACTTCTACGTCCGGATGGTACTGGTGGCCGACGGTCTTTGCGACGCCCCCAAGCGCTGATCCATTTCCGCCGTGGCCGTTTACCAGGATAACGGCGTCGAACCCGTTGTCGACGCCAGTTTTGATGATATCAGACAGCAATTCGATCATCGTCTCGAACGAGACGCTCAACGTCCCGCCGAGATTGAGATGATGGGGTGAAACGCCCATCCAAACCGGCGGGACGACCAGCACGGGAATTTCTTCGTACACCGCGTCGACCGCTTCGCGGCTGATCGCATCCGCACAAACAATATCGGTCGCGACGGAGAGGTGATGGCCGTGCTGTTCGATACTTCCGACCGGAACGACGAGTACCGAACCCGGCTCCTCGCCCACGCGTTTGATTTCGTCGTAACTCTTCGCTGCCCACGAAAACGGCTCTGACCCGATTGTCTGATAGGTCATACGCTCCTATTTCGGTAGCACCCCGGTAAAGATTTCGGCGCCAATTCTCCGTAAGAGGAACGGTGTGACGGCCAAAACGGACATCCGGACCCGGCCTGGCCCGTGGGTTCCGTCCACCCTAATCGCGCCACCTCCGCGTTAGAGATCGTACAATTCGCCGTACTTCTCCTCGACGTAGGCGATGAAGTACTCGGCAGTGAGGTCTTCACCGGTGGCCCGGCCGATCAGCTCGTCGGTACGGTACCGCTGGCCGTGCCGGTGGACGCGTTCGGTCAGCCACTCGCGAATCGGACCGATCTCGCCTGCGCGAACGAGCGCGTCCACGTCGAGGTCCTCCCGCATCGCCGCGTCGAGCTGAGCCGCCAGCACGCTCCCGATCGTGTACCCGATGAACGCCGGCAAGCTCCCAGACCAGTGGGGGTCCTGGAGACACCCTTCGTCGTCGGTCCGCGGCCGGATCCCGAGGTACTCTTCCATCTTGTCGTTCCAGACGGCGGGAACGTCCTCGACGTCAAGCGTTCCGGAGACGAGATCGCGTTCGATCTCCGTCCGGAGGATGATGTGCATGTGGTAGGTGAGCTCGTCAGCCTGAACCCGAATGTGGTTGTCCTCGAACACCTGGTTGACACATTCGTAAGCTTCTCGGGAAGAAACGTCGTCCAACTGTGGAAAGTGTTCCTGTAGGGTCGGAAGGAACAGCTCCCAGAATGCCTCCGAACGACCGACGTGGTTCTCGAAGAACCGAGACTGTGACTCGTGAACGCCGATCCCTCGTGGTTCCCCGAGCGGCGTCCCGTACTGCTTCTGGGGCAACCCGTGGGTGTATGCGGTGTGGCCGAACTCGTGAAGGGTGCCGGTCAGCCCTTCGGTAAGGTCGGTTTCGTCGTACCGAGTCGTCAGCCGGACATCGAACTGGGTGCCGAAAGAGAACGGGTGGGGGGCGACGTCGAATCGCGTCCGCTCCCAATCGAGGTTCAGGGCGTCCAGTGCCGCTCGGTTGACGGCCTTCTGGGATTCGACGTCGAACTGCCCGTGGAGAGCGTCAGTCGCGAGGTCGGCATCGGCCGCCCGGATCTCGTCGATCAACGGAACCAGCGCGTTCCGTAGGTCGTCGAAGATGGTCTCGACGGTTTCTATCGATACGTGTGGTTGTGCCCGGTACCCGATTCGGTGCGTCCAGAGGACCTCGTAGGGGTCGGTATCGGGATCGACGCGACGGGCCCACTCGCGTTTCAACTCGAAGTGTTCCTCGACGGCGGGGGCAAACAACGACCAGTCGTCGGCTTCACGGGCCCGTTTCCAGCGTTCGTGGGCCTCCGACGTTACACGACCGATCTCGTCGTTGAGGTCGGCCGGAACGCTGTCGGCGATTTCATGCTCGCGACGCACCTCCCGGGCGACCGCTGCCCTGTCGTCCTCGAGGTCCGCATCCTCGAGTTCTTCGAGTGCAGCCCCGAGGTCGTCGTCGGTCAGGAACCGATGATGCGCAGCCGACACCGACGTCCGCTGACTGGATCGTGCCGGCGTCCCGGCCTCCGGCATCATCACGTCCGAGTCCCAGCGAAGCACGAAGTTGGTCTTCTCGAGGTCGAGGACGCGCCCGACGTGTTCGAGGACGGTCTCGTAGGCACGACGTTGCGCATCTGTCGCCATCGTCACTCCTCTCGGTCGGTCCAGAAGTCGAACGACCGGCCAGGTGCGAACACGTCGAGACCGACGGCGGTGTCCTCGCCCTCGTTCGCGACGCGGTGGGGCTCCCACGCATCGAGCCACACCGAGTCGAACTGTTCGATCGTCGCCTCATCATCCTCGGTGTACAGCGTCAGTTCTCCCTGCAAGCAGATACAGACCTGCTCGTTCTCGTGGTCGTGCATTGGTGAGGAGTGGCCAGGGGGCTTCTCGAACCATTCGAAGCTGAACGAATCGCTTCCGGCCATCGACACCCGTCGCCAGCCGTCTTCCGGTTCGTACGTCTCTGCCTCATCGAAGTCTATGAACTCCATACACACTACTCAGTAGACCGAACAATTAATCTTTGGACTTCGGGCATTGCCACCGCATTTCACGGACGGAGCGCGCTACATGGGATCGCTGACGGTGATCCCTAGGCGAGGTGCCCCTTCCACCGATGGGAGAGAACGCACTGCCGGCAGAGAGCGGACGATAGTTCCTGCATGAAAACGCACTTGTAGTCCGACCACCGTTGTCGGACCATGGACCTCGATATCGAGGGGAATGCGGCGCTTGTAACGGCATCGAGCAGCGGCCTCGGAAAAGCATCGGCGACTGCACTGGCTCGGGAGGGTGCAGACGTCGTCATCAATGGTCGGGACGAGGATCGCCTTGCGGAGGCCAAAGCGGAGATCGAAGAAGTCGCGAAAGGGAACGTCGTCGCCCAATCGGGCGATCTCACCGACCCGGACGATATCGAGACGCTGGTCGAAACGGCAGTCGGCGAGTTCGGTGGACTCGATCATCTCGTGACGTCCGCGGGTGGCCCGCCGAGCGGAGCGTTCCTCGAGACGACCGACGAAGACTGGTACCACGCGTTCGACCTGCTGGTGATGAGTGTCGTTCGGCTGGTTCGTAACGCCGAGCCGCATCTGCGTGAGGACGGCGGCGGAACCATTGTCAACATCACCTCTCGAAGCGTCAAGGAGGCGCTGGACTCGCTGGTACTGTCGAATTCGGTTCGGATGGGGGTCGTCGGGTTAGAGAAGACGCTCTCACGCGAACTCGCACCGGACGTTCGGGTGAACGCCATCTTGCCGGGATCTCACGAGACGGCCCGGATCGAGGAGCTCGTCGAGGGCGCCGTCGAGCGTGGCGAATACGACTCCTACGAAGAGGGAATGGGTGCTCGAGCGGAGAACATCCCCGTCGGCCGCGTCGGCGATCCGATGGAGCTTGGAGACGCAGTCGCGTATCTCTCTTCAGAACGGGCGGGTTACGTGAACGGACAGGCGATCGTTCTCGATGGCGGATCCGGGCGCTCGAATCTGTAGCGACGGACGATCGGCCCGCGAATGTTCGGCGATCCGCTTGTTGGTCTCGCGCGTTCCCACCATTGTGGAGAGATTCCGGATTTCGGGGCGCCGCCCCGTCCTCGAAGCGGTGATCCACCATTACCGACCCATAGTTGCGATCTGCCGACACTGTGTGTATGCGGATTTTGATCGCCGGAACCTTCTTGTTGATTCCGGAGAAATCCCTGATTCGATGGTGCAGAGCAATATACAGCAAGCCGACAGCCTCGGGCGGAGCGTGAGTGACCGATGAAACGACGAGAGAAACTCTTCGAGGCGGTCGACAAGGCATTCTCGCCGGATACAGCTCGAGAAATCGCGATCTCGATGACTGACCATTACAGGGCACCCGGAACGAGCGGCTATCGGGATGCCATCGGTCGCGTCGAAGAAGAGCTTCGGGAGACGGGGATCAACGTCTCGGTAGAACGCCCGACGGTTGAGGACGCCTGGGAACCGAACGAGGCCACGCTATCGGTGGTCGAACCCGATCACCACCAGGTGGTGGACTACGAAACTGCCCCGGCGTGTATCGCTTGGTCTTCGTCGGCGACGGACGGTCCCGAGCGATACGAGGTCGTCGACGTCGGAACCGGGGAGCGGCCCGAGGACTTCGACGGGAAAGACGTCGAGGGCAAGGCAGTGTTTATCCACGGAACCCGGCGACGACCGGGGTGGTGGGAAGCCGCGCACAATGCCGTTGACGCCGGTGCGCGTGGCATTATCACCGACTACATGCTCTACCAGACCCCCGAAGTCCGCGAACCGGATCTCGTTCCCGAAGCGACCCAGCTGCTCCGGTTGCCCGACACCGTGGCTGACGAGGACGTGTGGGCGTTCTCGATCTCTCACGAAGCGTCCAATGCTCTCCAGGAGTACCTGGCGGACGGCCCCGTGACGGTCGAAGCCGACGTCGACGTCGACGTGTACGACTCGGAGATGCCGTACGTGGAAGCGACGATTCCGGGAACCGAGCGCCCGGATGAGACGATCCTCTTTTGCGGACACGCCTCGGGGATCAAGCCCGGTGGGAATTGCGCAGAGGGAACGGGACTCGTGGTCGAACTCGCCCGCACGCTGCAGGAACTCGCCGATCGGGGCGAGTTCGAGCCGAGGCGGTCGATCACCTTCATTTTGGGCGTCGAAGGGCCGGTTTCGGAGCGCTACCTCGAGAACAATCCGGATGCAGAGGAGAAGGTAGTGACGTCGCTGACCTATTGTTCGACCGGGCACGACCAATCCGAGACGAAGTCCTGTCTCCTGTTGTCGTCCTCGCCGGATTCGGTACCTCACTTCACCAACGATTACCTGGCCGAACTAATCGAGAGATCCCCGAAGGAGGCCGACTGGATCGGGAAGGAGGGAGGCCAGGAGCTCCCGTTGTTGAACTTCGAACAGCACTATTACACCCCCTGGAGTGATAACGGTCGGTTCGCCGCACACGGAATCCCAGCGCCCCTCTTCATGTCCTGGCCTGATCGTTGCTTCCACAGTCAGTTCCTCACCGAGGACGTCATCGACCCCGCCGCGCTTCGCCGGTCCGCGCTGGTCTCCGGCGTCGCCGCCGTGGAACTCGCGGCCGCGGGCCAGAGCGAAGCGGAGTCGATCGCACGGATCGTCGCCGGCCGGACGATCAGCCGTCTCCACCGGATTCGGGCCGACTATGGCACCGACGCCGGCGACCGGGGCCGTCGCCACGTTGAGTACGTCACGGATCGCGACCTCGAAGCGCTTTCGTCCGTCGCCGAACTGTCCGACGACGTCGAAAACGTGGTCGATGCTCTCTCGGCGCAGATCCGAGAAACCGCCGATTCGGTGGTGAATTCGATCGACGCCGATGGCGAGGACGACAGGCCGGACATCGCGGATGCCGTCCCGGTCCGAACGACCGAGGGATTCGTCAGCCGGTGGCAAGGCCTGGAGTACGACGATCTACTGGCCATCGCCGACGACCTTGCGACGGCGGACGAGGACGCAGGTTGGCGCTCGCTACGGGTCGTCACCGACGAGGCCTGGAACTTCGTCGACGGTGAACGCACGGTCGGGGAAATCGCTGACGCCGTCGGCTTCGAGTTCGGCCTGCGGATCGAGCCCCGGCCCGTGTACCGCATCCTGAAGGGACAGGCTGACGCCGGAAACCTCCGGTTTGAGGAACGATAGTCGACGCTTCCATCCCTTTCGAACGCCGGCAGCAATCGGCGTTCGGTACTCGGAACGCAGGAGCGGGAGGAACACCGTTGAGAACGGCTGGCGACGGGGTGTTGACGCCGAACCGCTCCGCGAAGTCGACGAGGTTAACACTCTTTTCAACGGCGGATCGCGTATCGGGATCGAAAACAGAGCGGACACAATTCTCGAATCCGGTACCGATAAGCGCCACTCGCGGTTCGGCATATCCTCCGGAGAGCCCACCGTTAGTACCGGACACCGCTTGAGCAGTCTGTGGCGTCGCCCCCTCCACGGGAGTTGCACGGTCGGACCGGAGTTACTCGGCCGAACCGGCGATGACGCTTTGAACGTTCACTCGATCGCGGCGACGACGTCAATCTCGACTAGGATGTCGGGGTTCGCCATTTCGGCCTTAACGGCCGTGCGAGCCGGGTAGGGTTCTGACATGTATTGCTGGTACACCTCGTTCATCTCGCCGAACGCATCCATGTCGATCAGGAAGACACCCGCTCGGACCACGTTGTCCATGGAAGTGCCCGCTTCCTTCAGAACCGCCTCTACGTTCGCCAGTACCTGATCGGTCTGTTCGCCGACGCCGCCGTCGACTAACTCGCCCGTTTTCGGGTCAACTGGCACGTTCCCTGACACATACAATGTGTCGCCGTGTCTGATCGCCTGCGATAGCGGGGCGCTGCTCTCGAATGCTTCGTCGGTCTTAATTTCTTCAATCGACATCTGCGTACCGGACGACGGGGTCAGGGATTATCAAAGTACGGATCTGCGGGCGTTTGGCCGGTTTCCGTTCGTCTCGTACCGGTACGTAGCGGGTACTCGTCCCTCGGATGAATTGAGGCCGTTCTCGTGCCGGTTAATCGGTAGGACCAGCGCTTACGCTTTCGGCGGCTGTGTTGAATCACCATACAGCAGCGAGGTAGGCCGCTAAATCAAAGGAGTTGAAGCGGGAAGATTCGGTTGCCTATGACACAAATCTCCCGCTTCATCGGGGAAGTTGTGCCGGTTGCTCAAA
>LFFM01000689.1_pt1 | contig 23708 bp, 29 predicted proteins | sample 643131 | NCBI WGS metagenome assembly LFFM01 (sample SAMN03777445, study PRJNA286221) | soda lake metagenome | biome: soda lake; feature: Kulunda steppe; material: water; isolation source: sample Tc-Br brine of Tanatar trona crystallizer | place: Russia: Kulunda steppe | collected 2011-07
ATCTCATCACGACTGTATCGTTCGTACACCGCAATCTTGTCTTGTTCATCTAATGACTGTCGGAGCATTTCGACCAGGCCGACGCGGGCGAGTTCGCTCACGTTGACGCCACCGATGTGGATCTCATCAAGCAGCTCCGCAGCCTCTTTTTCGGCTCCGGCACGGAACTGAATCGTCTTGTCGTAGCTTGATCCGCTCATACATTGACGTTCGACGTGGAGAGGCATATATGTTATGACGTGTATATACTTGTCATTACAAGTGGCCAAGAATGTAGCGCTATCGTACAGGACTCTCACTCGCAAGGGGTTCGGTTTGAGGAAGGTGGTGTAGAGAACCACTACAATCCAATGAAATGAGCAAAAGCTAGTGAACTCGTCCATAGGGCTGACGATCCAGATTCGGCATGCTCTGAGCTACAAACCACCAACTGTCTAACACTAACTTGTTCGAATGAAGCGTATTACTACGATTTTTGGTTTTATATCGAAGTCCAATCAGGAATTGGTAACAAAGCCACCCAGAGTTTTACGACGGGATTTCATTCAGTCGTTCACCCACGGTTTCGAAGTGGGAAATAAGCCGCATTATGTGGAAGTCGAAGACTGCATACTCTCAGCATCATCAACAATCACCTCGCGAGAGTCCTCGTTCTATCCTTATCCTACTCCCTAACTCTGGATAGCTGTTGAGCCGACAAAAGGGATTGTGCTATCTAACCCATTTATTTGACCCGATAGAGTAACCGGTACTAGTTATATACAAGACGAAAATCCTAAGTATGTACTCTAAGCACGTTGTATCATAAATGATCCAACGACGTGAATTCCTCGTGGCAACCGCTGGGGGAATGACCGCAGCACTTGCTGGGTGCACAAGCGATGATGAAGGAGAGAATGCGGAAATTCTCGACGAAACGCTTACTCTCACCACGACAACGAGTACCTACGATACCGGATTACTCGACGAGGTGAACGCTGCGTTTACGGACCGCTACGGTGTCGAAGTCGAGGCCGTTGCACAGGGGACCGGAGCAGCACTTGAAACAGGCCGGGCTGGCGATTCTGACGTGGTCATGGTTCACGCTCGGTCGCTCGAAGACGATTTCATCCGCGACGGGTACGGCGTCAACCGTCGTGACCTCATGTACAACGACTTCATCATCGTCGGCCCTGAGGACGATCCAGCTGGAATCGACGGAATGGAAGAGGCCACAGAGGCGTTTCGGGCGATCGCCGACACCGGGTCTACGTTCATTTCGCGTGGCGATAACTCCGGGACACACACGAAAGAACTCGCCATCTGGGACGCTTCAGGCGTCGAACCGGGTGGAGAGTGGTACCGCGAGGCCGGTAGCGGAATGGGAGAAGTACTGAACCAGGCGAACCAGACTCCTGGCTACACTCTCGCCGACCGAGGTACATTCATTTCTCAACAATCTGAACTCGACATTTCGATCCGCGTCGAAGGGCCGATTGAAGGCGGTCCGGAACTCCTGGCAAATCCGTACGGCATCGTCGCCGTAAATCCCGGCGTTCACGAGAATGCCAACTACGACCTCGCTATGTCCTATATCGGGTTCATCACGTCCAGAGAAGGACAGGAAATTATTAGGGAGTATACAGTCGAAGGTGAACAGTTGTTCTTCCCTGAGGCGGTTTCAGAGAACCCGAACTTCCAACAGTATGTCCCCGAGGACTGGACCCCTGACGAAGAGTAATTCATAACAATGATCGAACTGGTATCGTCATTAGTTCCCATCGCAGACAGCTTCACTCCGCTCATCGTCGATTTTCCTTTCGAACGGAACTACGTCGAGAGTATTATATACGTCTCGTTGTACGTGAGTCTCACTGCTGTTCTGATCAGTACGCTCGTAAGTCTCCCAATTGCGATGCTCGTTGGATTTTCGGAATTTCCAGGTAAGGGGTTGGTGGTCGCTCTCATCAACACCGGGATGGGCTTTCCGAGCGTCGTCGTTGGCCTTGTCGTGCTGTTTACCGTCTCGAATCAAGGGCCGCTCGGAACCTTCGATCTTATGTTCACGAAAGAGGCAATGATCATGTCACAGTTCGTTCTCGCTACACCAGTGATTACGGGCGTGAGTCTCGCTGCCGTCTCCAGCATTGAGGACGGCGTCCGTGATGCCGCGTATGCGATGGGTGGAACCCGTCTTGATGTCGCGCTCGTGACCATCAAAGAAGCTCGATACGGGATCATGACCGGTATTCTAGCCGGGCTGGGTCGAGCGATCAGCGAAGTTGGATCGGTACTCATCGTCGGTGGCAACATTGCTAGTGCCGACGGCACCTCTGTCACTCGGACACTCACCACGGCGATTCAGCTCGAAGCTCGGCAGGGACGTTTTGAACTCGCGCTGATCCTTGGCGTAATCCTTGTCACTCTCGTGTTGCTGATCAACGGCATTGTGCTCCGATTCGGTGGTGGACGGGTATGATACAGCAACAACGCGGAGACTATGAGTTGGGAACGAACGATGTTCTCACTCTCAAGAACGTCAGCCACGGGTTCGATGATACCGACGTGCTCAATGAGGTAACGTTTTCAGTCGAACAGGGTGAGACTGTGGCGATCATCGGTCCATCTGGAACAGGAAAAACGACGCTACTTCGACTTTTGGCCCTATTTTATCAGCCGAACACGGGAACGATTGAAATGGATGGCACGGATGTGTGGACACTGTCCGAGCGCGAACGGCTCGGTGTTCGGCGACGCATCGGGATGGTATTCCAAGAAGCAAACCTCTTCGATGCAACCGTGTGCCGGAACGTGAGTTACGGACAGCACATCCGACGGAGTTGGACTGCTCGACTTAATCAGTGGGTTTCGCGGATCGGTGGTGGGGACACGAGTGAAGAAGTCGCTCAAGCACTGGATGTCGTCGGACTCGCAGACGCCGAGACTCAATCAGCGTCCTCGCTATCGGGTGGAGAGGCACAGCGAGTAGCGTTCGCTCGCGCGCTTGCGTATGACCCTGACTTCTTGTTACTCGATGAACCCACGTCTGACCTCGATCCCCGGAACACTGCCGTCATCGAAGAGGCCATAGAAACGGCACGAACACGCGGTCTTGGAATCGGTATCGCTACTCACGACATGAATCAAGCGGAGCGTGTCGCCGACCGCGTTGCGGTGATGCTTGAGGGTCGGCTTATCGAATTTGGCCCGACAGAACGGGTGTTCACGAATCCCGACGATCCCCGAGCACGCAAATTCATCGACGGTGAACTCGTCTACTGAAGGAAAAGAAAAACAGACAAGATTCTAAGGTTCCCATGTGAATCACTATATAATGGCTGAACCGAGTGGACAGGGACGTGCTGCGCTCGTACGAGATGGGGTAGAATTCGGCGAGCGAGACGTTGCGCTTCTCAAAGAAATCGATGAGACAGGGTCGGTAGCGAAAGCATCGACAAGCCTGGGTCGTTCACGTGCTCGTGATCTCTCCCGGATTGACGAACTCGAATCGGTGTTTGGCGACCTCGTCGAACGCTACCGTGGCGGAAGCGGCGGGGGCGGGAGCAAATTGACGGACAACGCGACACGGCTGCTCAACCAATATAAACGCCTTGAAGTCGCACTTTCTGCTACCGCACAAGTGCCTGAAACGGTTCTCGAAGGAACGGTCTCAAACATTTCGGGGGAACTGGCAGATGTCACGACGAACGTCGGTGCTGTACGTGGCCTTCACGACGGTGTAGTCCGTGATGATCCTGTCCAGGTCCGGGTGGGAGCTGACTCGATCACTGTCCTTGATCCAACTGCCGATCCAGATCCAGATTCGACGAGTGCGAGAAACCATCTGACAGGGACGATTACGGATATTGAAAAGGGCAAAAAAGTGTATACTGTGGCTATCGGCGTTGACGACACTATCTTTCAGGCGTTAGTTACCAGAGATAGCGCAGATCGACTTGAGTTAACCGAGGGACGAACGGTGATTCTAACGTGGAAAGCTACAGCGACACGACTTACTCACGGGGTTTCGTAACTGTAACTGAATTCGGTATGATTTGGCCGCATTCAGGAGTATCCCGTAACGCAATCTTTATCCATATGTAAGCCATATAGACAGGCATGGGAGACCGGTACGAAATCGAAGGTGAAGAAATCGTTGAACGAGAGGTCAAACCGTTCGGAAGTGGCGGCGCACACGTTACTGCCCCGAAAGATTGGATTGGCGCAGACGTGAAACTCGTCCGCACGACCGCCCCCGACAGCGATAACAAATAACGATGCAACTCACCGAACAGTTCCATCTTCCGGGCGAGTATCACGACGCCTGTGACCGGCTGACCACGCTCGTCGAGAAACATACTCGACGATTGCTCGCTAAAAAATACTGGAGTGACGACCATCTCGACGCCATTAGCGGGCACACCGGGCAGTCCTATACCTACATCAGAGACGACAACCACGACGCTTTCGGAAACGTCGATGAGTACGTGTACAGTCGATTCAAGCGGTGTGTCTATCACCGGGTCACGCACGTTCTCGATGCTCATACCGACGAGTTTCAGGCATTTCAGTTCGTCACCAACACCGTTTCCGAGCGCAAGATCCGACGCATCGGCTGGCGGCGACTCCGCACACGACTGTACGACGAAGACTCACCGTACATCGAGTGGCGCGTCTTGGAGTCCGTCGTCGACCAACTCAACACCTACTACGATACGCATGGACAGTTCCCCGAGACGTACACAGAACTGGTCGAGACGCCCGAACCGAACGGCACACTGCCGTACGCACCGGACAAAGGTGACTACCACATCCACGAGCTTGAGATCGAAGACGGTAATGTTCGCTTCATGCTCAACGTGCCAGACTCGCTTTCGCCGGAGAGTTATCACGACTGGAGTAAACACGAACTTCGCTTCCCGACCCATTCTCGGCTTCGACGGATGCTCAACGTCGGAGACGTGAAAGCACCAACACTCCATGCTTCCGAACATGGTTACACGCTCGATGTGCCCGTGTCGATACCGGAACAAGAAGGTGAGACGGTTGCCGACCGCGTCCTGGCGGTCGATCTCGGCGTCAAAAAACAGGCTACTGCGGTCGTCCTTGACAACGGAGACGACGGAACGCACGAGCAAGTTTCGCCACCACAGTTCATCGACCACCCAGCGAAAGACAAACTGTTCCGCCTGAAAGCCGACGCCGAAGGGATCAACGACCGCCTTGCAGAACTGCGGCGACAGGGCAAAGGACACACGGAACGGTTCGAGCACTTGCTGAGCGAGTTTCGCCAGACACGCCGGAAGGAACGTCGCCTTCGTGAGCAAATCCAGCATGACGTGGCAAACCAGTTGGTGTGGCTAGCCGCCGAGAACAGCTGTGAAACCATCGTGTTCGAGTCACTCGGGCAGATTGATTCACCAGACACAGGTGGTGCAATAGCGTGGTCGATCAGTTCGTGGGCACGTGGCTCTCTGCTGGATTGTGTCGAGTACAAGGCCGAGTTGCTCGGGATCGAGTTCACGATGGAGAATCCGTGGGGAACGTCACGGTACTGCCCTCGGTGTGGCGAGCGTGGTCGCACTGTGAACGCCCCCAATGACCACGAAGAGAGCCGTCACGGTGGGCACTTTCACTGTCCGGAGTGTGGCTACGAGTGCGATCGTGACGTAGTTGGGGCGGTGAATGTCGGGCGGAAGCACCTCTCTGAGGGCAAGATGGAAGAGGCGAACCCTGCTGAGTATAGCTCGGTCGGGAATCACGCCAGTTTTCCATCACCTTTGGAGGGTGCCCGTTCTGCTGGCGTTCAGTCCGCGACCGACCAACGGAAACAGGAGTTGGCGAGCGGTCGTCAGACCCACCTGTCTCAGCACTGTTCGTCGTCACTCACTGTGACACGGCGGGAGACAGCCACGGGTGGACTGCATCAAACTCACGGTAGTAACACCGGGCAGCAGTCGCCCAGCGGGAGTATCACACAGTACGTCCTCGCCAGTACTACTGACTGTGGTTGAATACTCCTAAATACTACTGAAAATCAAAACGGTTTGAGGACCGTTGTTGCCAACGCTTTCTGTAAGGGATTGTTTTATGCCAACAGTAATGTTATGAAAGAACATATAAATCCAACTGTTCGATGAATCTGTTCCACTTACGTAAATAATGGAATCGAGACCGATCTTCCTCAACAATGTACTCCACAAGAGCGTAGATCGAATCCGGAGAGATATCCCCGAAGGATTGCCGAGTTCGACTCTGTAACTTCGTTCTCGCATCCCCGATTTATAATCTATGGCGGTTGACAGACTACCTGATCAAGGTAGCGCTGGACGAGGATACCCGCTCACCGCCAGTATCGACGGCGAAGACGTTTGTGCGGGCGCTCGGTGAGTTCCTGCGCGATATCGGGTAGCCGCGAATTCTCGTAGCTGGGTTCGCAGATCGTGAGTGACATCGCTAAGCAGTAATTCATTCTTTCACCGTTTCTTATCGAGTAACGTACCCTTCTGGTTTCAACTCGCGCCCGCAAATTGATTTCAGGGTATAGAAGTCAGTCACCTCTTGTGTCATTTGCAGCCTTATAACCGCGCGAAGAATATGTAAACAAGAGCCCCGATCGGATCGGTGTTCTCGTTCGACGTGGGGTAATTCACACGATAGGGCGTCCGTGGCGGGGACACACAACACCCTCCGGAATCGTTCGATCCCCTCCGTCCTCCGTGTTACCGAAAGAACCCTCGACTCAAAACGACGAGAACGAGCAACGGAACGACGACGACGATCCCGACCGAACCGACCAACAGCACGTTTCGGACGAACTCGTCCCACCACGGACAGGCGGTTAGCTCCCGAAGGGAGCGTTCTGGACACTCCCCTGTGCCGGACGTCCTGAGATACGCGGCGATGAGCACCGCCACGAGGAACGTCGTGGCGCCGATCGAGGAGACCCATCCCAACACGACGGGTGAGATACCCGACGAGCTATCGTCCATTTTCCGGCTCGACATCCGATGTCCCTCGGTCGGACATACGGGCCGTCCGACATATCAGTGCTGATCGACGGTCAAAAGTCGTCGAGCCGTGTCTGACTCCGCGGTGGGCCTTTTTTAGGCGGTTCGGCTCCCAAAAGCCGCGGGAGCGCCGTATCCGCGAACGTCAGCCCCAACACGAGGACGATCGGTGCGAAAAAGAGCCCGTAGAACCCGAACACGACGGGCCCGAAGATGTACGCGAGCATCAACAGTCCGACGTGGGTCCGCTTGCCGCTGAGATACGGCCGGAGGACGAGATCGGGAATCGTATCGACGATCACGACGGCTAACACGAGAAATCCCACGATGTATGCCAGGAGTTCGAGCGTCCCGTCGAGAACGATCGGAACCGCGGCGAATCCCGCCAGTGGAAAGTAAATGATCTTCATACCGACGACGGGGATCAGGCTAGCGATTCCCGTCAGCGCGCCGGCGAGCGCCGGGTACGGGACCTCGGCTCCGGACGGGGCGACGGCGTTGTACCCGAGGAAGACGGCGATCGCTATGAAGGAGATGACGATCACGTTCAGTAGGTTTCCGAACAGCACAGCCTCTAACTCATCGTCGACGGCCTCGAAATACTCGCGGGCGATGGCCTCATCGTCGAACCGCAACAGCCACGAGCGGAACTTCGAACCGTCGATGAGAAGATAGTACGTCACGACCGCGACGATGAGCAGATTCAAAAGCAACCCCGTCACGAGACTCGTCACGAACGCTGCATGCTCCGTGGCGAACTGTATGAACGCGTCGAGTTCGCCGTCCCGGTAGGCCTCCAGAATCCCTCCGATGCTCAACTCGGGCAACTCGCCGACGTCCTCGAACCACGCGACGTTGTCCGGAGTCGCCTCGAAGACCGGATACGTTTCTACGAACGTTCTCGCCTCGAGAACGACGAGAACGATCGTGTAACTCAAGAGTAAAACCAGTGGAACCGCGAGAAACGAGATCGTCACCGCGGCCCGGATCTGCTTCGGTAGCCGGAGACGCTCGAGTGAGTTGTAAAACCGGCGCGTCGAGTAGTACAGAAAGACCGCGACCGTAAGCGCCGCGATGAATCGGTAGGCCATGTATCCGACGATACCGGCGACGAGGACGCCGAAGCCGGCGACGACCAGTCGCTTTTCGTTCATACGCTATCCTCCGTCGGGGAGCAAATAAACACCGCGACGATCCGTCCGTCCGATCGGTGGCTTCTGTCCCCGTTCTTCGCCGATCCGGCCGACTTCCGGGCGCTGTCGGTTCCGTATCGATCGCCACCGATTTGTAGCCCCCACGGCGAGAGACTACCAATGTGTCCGCATGGCTGTCGTTTCAAAGGGCGTATCGAACCGAGAACTCCGACACGGCCGTCGGGGGCGTGGAGCCGGCCTCGCCAGCCCAGCCGTCTCCGTTCGGGATCGATAGGGGAGGGACGATGACTGACGACGGACGGGGTGACGACAGGGGGCCGATCCGTGATGACCCGGCGGAGATGGATCTCGACGAGCTCCGCGAGGAGATCGAAACCATCGACAGCGAGATCGTCGAAAAGATCGCCCAGCGAACTTACGTCGCCGAAAGCATCGCGGCGGTCAAACGCGAACGGGGGTTGCCGACGACCGACGAGTCCCAAGAACAGGCGGTGATGGAGCGTGCGGGAACGAACGCCGAACGGTTCGACGTGGACGCGAACCTCGTCAAGGCGGTCTTCAGACTCTTGATCGAGTTGAACAAGGTGGAGCAGCGAGAAAGCAGATAGGTAAAAATCGGTCTTTTCAGGCCGTATGTCTGCTGTTTATAAGCAAATCTTTCGGTTAGCTGTTCTCATAATTTCCAGTCGATGAATGACGTTACGGTTCTGGCTGACCATTAGGGGAACTCATCGTAGATGGACGACCGATGCCCAACTGCCCCGACTGTAACACTTGTGCCTGTTGGTTGAATCGTACGATGACACGGTAGTCACCGACTCGCAACGACTGCCACGGCTTCGCACCGGTCAGCGGTTTGGCGAAATCTGGCGGGTCGCGGAACTCGTCGCCGACTACCGCGTCGAGTTTGTCGAGAACGCGCTGCTGGGTGTCGGCGTCGAGGGCCTCTATTCCGTCCGCTGCCCGATCCGAGAGTTCCCACATCCACTCGTCATTACTCATCCGTACCGAATCGCTCGCGGGCCTCCGCTGCGCTCACTGTCTCGCCTTCAGTAAACTGTCGTTCGCTTTCCAGCAAGTCTTCGAGCGCCCGCTTCGAAAGGCGCGTTCCGTACACTGCGTCGCGCAGGGCCTCGCGCATGAACTCCGAGCGCGAGTTGTATCCTTGTTCTTGCCACCGTTCGTCGAGGTCGGCGAGGAAATTCTTCGGAAGTCGAAGGTTCACCTTCTCGTCGTTCCCGTTAACGGTGGTATCAGACTGAGCCATATGTCGTAGTACGTCCGTACTACAGTAAGGACTTTCGGGCATCTCCGTAACCGCGTCAGTATCGGACCACATTTGGTGAGGTTTATTTGGTTACTGGGTACAGGCTTTGTAGGCTACACTGGCGACCATCTGAGTATTCTGAAATGAATAATTCTCGGCAGATATGAAACAAATTTCACTGACCTGAACAAGGTTGAGCAGCGGGAGTCTCGGTAGCTACAAACAGGCGTCTTAGGCCGCTTATTGTCGGTTTGGCTGCCAAATCACCTTCCGATAGCTGCTCTTTCGATTCAGGCTCGATGAAAAACACCATGTCCGGTTTCGATGGCTCCGAAGGATGTGGTAGTTACAAGAGGGCAAGAGTTTTGCTCCTGTGCTCACAATGTACACATATGAGTTCCGAGTCCGAAAAGAAGCGCGTCCAGTTCCGTGCACCGAGGGGACTAGTAAACCGGGCCGACGCGCTCGCTGCGGTGTTCGAGACGGATCGGACGGACATCCTCATCTCCGCGCTTCGGGACTACCTGCGGGACGCCGCGCACTCCGACGAGATGAAACAGGAGATTGCAGAGGCCTTCTACGACGACGATATTACGTTCGAGGAACTGAAAGACCTCGTCGGGCACGAGGAGGCCGCCAACTTCCGACTGCTGAAAGAGCAACTGACCGACGAACTCGTGGACGAGGTCGCGGAGGAGCTGGCCGACTCGTAGATGGTTCAGATAGTCGCCGACACGTCGGCTCTCGTAAGCCTCGGGACGGTGGCGGGCACCTCACCGAACCCACTCGACCTTCTCCTCGATTCGCACACCGTGGTCGTCCCAGAGCAGGTCGTCGACGAACTCATCGAGACCGCGTCCTACGACGACGCATCCGGTGAGGCGGCACAGGCGGTTCTCGACCGTCGCTCTGCGTTGGAGACTCGTTCCATCGAACTGGACGAGACGTTCCCGCTGGACGACGGCGAGAACGCGGCGGTCACGCTGGCGAACGATATCGACGCCGTGCAACTGCTCTGTGACGAGTTCAATCGACTTGCGCTCATCCACGCCTCGCTGGCCGAGACCCGCCTCGTCACGACGCCCATCCTCCTCACCGCGCTGGTTCGCAACGACGCGATCTCGCCCGACGCTGCCGACGAGTTTCTGACCGAGATGAGTGACGCTCGCAGTTGGTCGTCGAACTCCTACGTCGAGCGGGCGCAGTCCACGCTTCGACAGCAACGCGAGAACGAGCAACTCGATCCGAAGTGATCGACTCGTTAGACCCGCGCTGGCCGATCGGAACGACTCTCGGTAGAGCAAGGACACCTCATTTAAATATGCCACCGATGCACGCCCTTTGCGTACTGAATTCTGTCGTATTGGACGTGTCGCTGGACACTATTTCAGAGAATCCGTCATGGATTTTAGCTACCTGAACAAGGTCGAACAGCGAGAGAGCCGGTAGCTCAATCGAGGCCGAGGCTCAGCTGTAACGCCTCGTCAACCTCGCCCATCGTGGGTCCGTCGAGTGAACCGGCGACCGAGTGAATCCGTTCCGAGACCGAAACGGTTCGAATCTGGTCCAGCCGGATTGACGAATCCTTTTCGAGCGGTGACCCATCCGCCTCAACGAACACCTCGAACGGATACTCGTGGTAGGTCCCCGTGACGGGTGCAACGATGGTCGTACTGGAATTCCGGTTTCCGATATCGTTTTGAACCACTACGGCCGGCCGTATCTTTTTCATCTCGTGTCCTTCGGCGGGGTCAAGCCGAACGATAACCACATCGCCCCGTCGTACGTCCCCCCCGTCACTCATCGAGGCGGTCCCACGCTTCGTTAGACGTTTCTCTCCACTCCTGGGCGAGCGCCTCCGCACTCTCGGAAGCCTCCCGATAGGCAGCTGCCAGCTCGTCGTCGTCCGGGCGGTCGGACTCCACTTCAACGACGGCGACGGTTACACGCTTGTTCGCGTACTCGGTGCCGAGGTAGACCCGGCCTCGGTCGTCCGTCTCGTTCGTTTTGAGGTCCGTTGCGTCGACCTTCATACAGGAACGGTACGAACCCACCGCCAATATGTGTTACCCACTATTACCCACGAATTTCCCGTAGAGGAGACAGGGCGTATTATGGATTCCAGCTACCTGAACAAGGTAGAGCAACGGAAGAGTAGATAGGGCCGAGAAAGGCATTTAAGGGGCTTGTACATCCGCATTAGTGAAATGAGAGTCGGGTCTCGACGCCACCATGCGAAATTTCAGACTCGATAAGCAGCCGGAAGATTCGACGCAACACCGTCGAACCGCGGCCACGACAACCACCAGGGGTACCACGCTTCGGTCGGCTGGGACTCTATCCTCCGTCCGGAGTCATTCCTCGTCGGTCGGTTCGAGCGGGACTCGTTCTACCTCGATATCTTCGTAGTCCTTCTCAGAGGAGAGTACGTCCATTCCTCGCGTTTCCGCAGTCACTGCGTGGATGGCGTCGAACGGCGTCATTCCCTCGTCGTAGTGGTTGACAGCTTTCAGAACTACCTGTTTTTCTTCCTCGTTTCGCACCGGGACGAGTTCGAGCAGGTTCGCTACCAGCGGAACGTAGTCGAACTCGTATCGTTCTCGGGCGAGGAGGAGTTCGAGGTACGAGAACGGAGACGTTTCGACGTCGTGCTCGTCGAGGGCGCCCTCAGCGGAGTTCTGCAACCAATCAGTGTCTTTGGCGAGTGCGAGAAGAAGTCCGTCTCGACGTACACCGTCATCTGCCGCCACCGGTTTCCTCAGCCTCGGCTTTCGCTTCCGCCTCAATGCCCTCTCGGATGTCCTCGACGGATGCATCGTGAAGCTCGCCTGCCGCCTCGCGGACAGCGGCGAGTGGGTCGTCTGCGACCGGGACCAGCTCGATTCTGTCCTCGTACATGACGATGTGATACTTCTGGTCGTACTTCTCCCGCACTTCCTTCGGGATGTATAGCCGCCCCTGTGCATCTGTCTCCGTTGACACGGATACGGCTACGTTACCACGATAAAAGAAACTTACAAAGTGTAGATGATGACATCAAACAAACCGTTTCAATAGTGTGTATGGCGGATTTCATCCATTGAACAAGGTCGAGCAGCGAGAAAGCCGCTAAGCGGTGGGGTTAGTTCACGCTTTTCGAAAGTTCCGCGCCTGCCTTGAACTTCACCGTATTCTCGGTATCTCCATCGTCCAGGAGGTGTAAACACGACCCAGTAAACGGTGTGCAGACACAGTAGATATCGTTACCACCGGAGGAGACAGCCTGCTCGAGCCGTTCAGCAAACTCATCATCCGGAAGTACCTCTGCTCGCTCTGCATTACGGAGTGACCCATCAAACAGTTGCGACCCATTCGGAGAGATATCATCGGGCAACAGCCGTCGAACCACGTCCCCTGTAAGTTCTCGCCCCGCAGATACTGGGATATCAACGACGCTCACTTTCCCGGCTCCACCTCCCGCGCTCCGAGTCGATGTGACCACCGTTATGGAGTTCGAGTACAGACACGACTCATCGATGACCCACCCGCACGAGTAGATGTATTGGTCGTTGTTCTTGTGACGTTGGAGATGTAGCAGGGCCGGGAACGGACACGGGCATCCAGCGGGTTGGACGAGTGCCTGACAAACGATAGTCGACGTGGAAGACGAAGGACCGTCTTCACGCCCCCACTCGTCTAAGTTATCAACCGTGGTTGGCTGTCCATCAGACGTTACTCCAATCTTCGAGTTCTCGTCGGTTGCGACAGGCGGTGAATTGATAATACCAATCCCCCCGTTAGTCTGGATCGGTTCGAGACTCCCATAGGTGTGTATTGGTTCGGATATCGCTGTGGACGAGTTACCCCAACAGTACACCTGCCCCTCCGTCGACAGACTGCTCCCGGAGGTGGTCTGCCCACAGGACTCATCGTCATCGTCGTCCTCAGAGGCGGCGAGTTTCTGGTAGTCGTTTTTCCCCCACGAGTATACGTGGCCCTCCGAATCCGCTCGACCAGTAACAAACTGGATGACTCGGTCCGGCGTAATCAGTCCCTCCAGTGTCGGCCCACCACGTGGCACCCGCGCATCGGGAAGAGTGATAACCGATTGTTCGCGGATTACGGGGTCGTCTTCGAGGTACTCGTACATCCCACGTATCTCGTCATCGCTCGCACCGGTCAGCGACTGTAATCGCTCAATCGAACGGCGGGTGTGTTCATCCGAATCGTCGTTCTCGTCCTCTATCGGTCGCCCACCATCCCCGTTCGAGTCATCATCGTCGTTCTCCGGCAGTCGCCCGCCGATACTGCTTCGTCGTTTGTTCGAGCGGACCGAATTGTAATCTTGGGCTTTCGACGTGAACGTCGTGTTCGTCATCCATGCTTCGAGCTCGATTTCTCCAGAGAGGAACTGTTCTTCGACACGTACGGTTGGTGTAAGTCGAACGGTATCACGAGGTGTGGCGGACAGTAGGCGGTCGTCGCGAATGCCGCCAAACATCGCCGCGGGGGACGCACCCGTATTTGTCGCATTACCGGCAACACGACTGAGACAACCGCTTAGACTCCCGATTGCAGCGAGACCGCTGGCCGTGAGGACTTGGCGACGATTGATGACACCATGTGACACACGCGGTTCACCACCGTTCGGTCTGTGTGAGCTCATAATCAGGTATCAAAAGCGAGGAGAAATGATAAGCTTTCTTATACAAATGGTTTGAGTGCATCCGACTAGCCCACTACGTTCTTGATCGCTAGATTCGAATCCTGCCGTCTGAATTGCTATACAGAGCGCAATAGCGGCAACACACGCAGTCTCTATAACAGCCGTTGGCTACCTGAACAAGGTTGAGCAACGAGAGAGTCGGTAGGGTAGAGAGCGCGCGTTCAGAACTTTGGATGGTGAACCTTATGAGACTGAATCAAGTAACCGGCGCGGTGAATCGTCTCGGAGTCGAGTGGATCGAAGATCGAAGTTTCTCGTCATCACGGAGCCCTTCGAGTTCCGCACGACCTCGGGTGCTCGCCCTGTCCGCTTATAAAAAACATCGATCCACACGGTCGAGGCCTCAACGACACGAGTTCAAAAACGGATCCGGGCGCGCGAACGAGGTGGGAAGATGGGGGAATGTGGGGGGAAAGCGCGCGCCCACCGGGAGATAGCGTCGGAATCACATAAATCTGCGTCAGACGTAGGCAACACGTCCGCGCCTCGCATCCGTCACGATACGTGATCGTACGCGAACGGTGCCCGTTTTTCCTCACGTCGGTTATGGGAAGACAGTCCGAACCGTCGATCGCCGACGGAACAGGTTTTTTTCCGATCGCGGAGACGTTCGAGGTATGTCGTGGGATGAGCTGTTCGAACGGGCGAACGCACGCGAAACGACGATCGAAGAGATACGGGAAACGCTCGAGGTGAGGCGAAATGGGCGCCGGTAACACGAACCCCGATTACGCCCGTCTGGTCGCCGACGCGGACGTCCTCGCCGCGGATCTGCTCGTCGGTGGGGCGTCGCGATCCGTGCTCGATATCGTCCGTGCCCATTCGTGGCTCGAACTCCTCGCGACCGAACCGTTACTTGCGGACGCAGCGGCGGTTATCGGGACGCTTGTCGACACGGGACTGGCAGCCGAGTGGCGCGAGGTGATCGACGAGCTGGTGACGACCGTCGAACAGCCTCCCGCCGACCACCCCGCGCTCGCGGCCGCCTACCGGGGCGAGGCGATGCACGTGCTCTCGCTCGACGACCGACTCGGGAGCGCCGAGGCCGGAGCGAACCTCCGTGCCGCGATGGACGTGAGCGTCCGGACGCCCGACGCGTTCCTCGCGGTCTTCGATCCCGAAACCGCGTACGAAGCGACGTTCGAAACGTCCTATCCGGGGCCGGACAGGGACCCTCGCGCGTGAGATCACCGACGGCCGTCCGCTCTCATCGCCACTACCGGTCGACGAACCACTCGGCGAACTTCGCGAGCGCCCGCCCCCGGTGGGAGACGGCGTTCTTTTCGTCGGCGCTCATCTCCGCGAACGTCGTTCCCCGGTGTTCGAAGATCGGATCATATCCGAACCCGCCCTCGCCGCGGGGCTCGACGATTCGACCCGGAACGGATCCGACGAAGAGCTTCACCGGCACCGAGCCGTTGGCGACGGTGTCGTCGGCGACCGCGGCGGCTCGATCGTCCGCCGAGAGGTCCCGACCGCGACGGTCGTCGCTATCGATCGGTTCCGGCGACGCCTCAAACGGCTCCCCGTCGCAGTAGGCGATCACGCACCTGAATTTCGCTCGCGTAGCCCCTTCCCGTTCGGCGAGGGTGCCGACTCGCTCGACCCCGAGCGTGTCCTCGACGTAGGCCGAGTACGGTCCCGGAAAGCCGTCGAAGCCATCTATATAGAGTCCCGCGTCGTCGACGATGACCGGCTCACCGGCGTGTTCGTGGGCCGCTCTGGCACCGTGGGCTGCGACGCGTTCGATGGCGTCGGCCTGGATCTCGGGATAGTCGTACTCCAGCGCAGCCACATCGTCGCCGAGGTACGCCTCTGCCTCGCGAACTTTGCCGTCGTTCGTCGTCACGTAACGGAGCATACCGGGTGTTCCATCCCCGGCTGAAAAGGGTCTCCGGTCCGGGTCGACGAGAACGATCAGCGATCGACCCAACCCGTTCGACGTCGAGCCAGGGGGTACACGACGATCCCCGCGACGAACGCGACCCCGAGGTTGATTACGACGCCGAGCGCGCCGATACCGAGAACGAGCGGATACGCTTCCGTCCCCCGGATACTCGTCGCACCCAGCTGTAACCCGATCAAGACGAGAATCACGCCGAGTACCGAGAGCGGATACGCGCTCACGAGTCCGACGGCCAACAGCGCGACGGCGATGTATCCGACACCCAAGACGACGTTCGCGCCGGCCGTGCGCGCGCCGAAGGCGTATTTCCCGGCGATGCCACCGCTGCCGTGACACATCGGCAGGGCACCGAGCGGGATCGAGACGAGGTTCATCGCGCCCATACTCGTCGAGAGCTCGTCCGGCGAGACGTCCCGATCGAAGTAGTCCGATAAGAGAACGGACGCCGCCAGCGCCGCGTTCCCGATCGTCATCGCCAGTTGGGCGAGCGTCGCCTCGATCGTCGGTAGCGTCAGGCTGGCCTGGGAGACGAGAAAGAGCCCATCACTCGACGGGATCGTCGGAGACGGAACGCCCGTCCGTGTCCCGGCTATGAGCCCGCCGAGAACGAGGACGACGATCGCAGTCACGTTCCAGTAGCCGAGGGCGACGAGGAGGACGGCGACCCCCACCGATAGGCCGGCCAGCCGGGGATCGGACACGCCGATCCGGAGGCCCGTCTCCACTAACACCAACGCGACACCGAACTGCACCCCGCGAACGACCGGGTTGCCGATGTACTTTCCGAGGACGGCGAGCGTTCCCGTCGCGCCCAAGACGAGCAGGACGACCGCGAGGATCATCCCGGCCAGGAGGAACTCGCCGACCGTGATCGTCCCGGCGAGGATGAGTGCGGCGAGCGCCTTCATGGGTTCGACGGAGATCGGCGCTCCGTGGTACATCCCCCAGACGATCTGAAAGACGCCGAACCAGACGAGCATCAAAGCCAAAGAGAGATCGCTCAACACGGCGATCGCGACGACGAACGGGAGTACCGTAACCGAATCCCCTATCGCGCCCGTGAACTCGTTCCGCGAGAAGTCAAGCGCTGTATCACCGCCAAGTGGGGCGATATTGCCCATCGAACGGTCATTTTACACCGATACATAAGTAGTTGTTTAGAAACCGAATACAGTTACACCGCCGTCTCGAAAGACTGGTTTTCGTTTCCCGGGACGGGCGTCCGAAAAACGGGTTTTTTCGATTCCGGTGGCGTCAGCGGCTGGCTCCGCTCAATCGACCGAAGACGCCACCCAGAACGACGTCGATAACGCCCGCTCCGACGGCGATGGCAGCGAGCACGAGTGGCGGGACGCCGAGCCCCAACCCGAACGCTTCGAACAGCCCGATCGCGCCGACGGCACCGCAGCCCAGCCCGATCCCGGTTCCCGAACCGGTCTGCCATCGGCTCGACACCCAGACGGCGATCCCGACGACGAGCGCCCCAGCGGCGGCGAAGGCGTACGGGAGGAGAAACGAAAGCGCGCCGAGCGTGAGTCCGCCGCCGATCGAGCCGATCCCCGCGCCGCCGAGTCTGCTCGGGCCGTCCGGGGCTTCGCTGGCCATAGGTGGCGTTGTCCCACGGGACGTATGAAACGATAGGATCTGTTCGGCTTTCGCCGAACGGCTGGAGGGATCGACGATCGGATGGTGACACACGCTTCCGAACGTACGCCTATAGAGAATATATAGATATATGTGGGGAAATATATTGATACAGCGCAATATACGGACCTCATAGCAGCCTACTTATTCAAAACCGGGATACGCTCAGGTGATGGCAAACGACCCGTCCCGGCTCGCAACCCGACGAAACGTCCTCACAACAGCTGGCGCGGCCGCGGCCTTCGGGCTCGCCGGCTGTTCCGGCAACGGAAACGGTGGCAACGGCGACAACAGCGGCGGCGGTAACGGCAATGGTGGTGGCGGCCTGAGCGGAACCATCGACGCCTCGGGTTCGAACACCGTCGCGCCGATCACGTCGTGGGCGGGCGAGAACTTCCAAAACGAGTACCCCGACGTCCTCGTCGACGTCGATCCGCAGGGAACCGGCGCGGGCTTTCAGGAGTTCTGTCGGGCAAACTCCGACGTCCAGAGCGCGAGCCGATTCATAACCGACGAGGAGATCGACCTCTGTGACGACAACGACGTCGACTACGACTTCCTCACGGTCGGCCTCGACGGCCTCGCCGTGGTCAAAAACTCCGAGAACGACTGGGTCGACAACATCACGCTGGAGGAGCTCGATCGGATTTGGACGTTCGAGTCCGACGTCGAGACCTGGAGCGACGTCCGTCCCGAGTGGCCCGACCGCGAGATCGCGCTCCACGGCCGCGACTCCGCGTCGGGGACCTTCGATTACTTCACCCGGGAGATCACCGGTGGCGGCGAGGAGATCGGCCTGGTCAGGGACGACTACTCCGCGACCAGCCAGACCAACGAGATCATGGGCGCGGTCGCCGGGAACGTCGACGGGTTCGGGTTCGGCGGCGTCGGCTACCTGCGGGCGATCGAGGACGACGAGCCCATCGAGGCCGTCCCCGTCGAGAGCGACGTCGACGGCGACTTCTATCTCCCACAGGAAGAGAACATCGAGAGCGGGCTGTACTCCCCGCTGGCCCGACCGCTGTTCGTCTACTTCAATATGGCTCGACTCAGAGAAGAGACGGATCTCCTCGGCTCCTTCGGTCGGTTCTACGTCAACGATCAACAGCAGTTCGCACGCGATGAGGGTTTCTACGCGACGCCCGACGAGACCGTCGATGAGAACCACGAAAAGCTCGACGAGATGCTGAACGAGATCGGCTCCTCGCCCGAAGAGCTCACCGTCCAGCGAGCCTAACCGATGAGTACGGAAACGAATCCCCCCGATATCACTGCCGGTGGCGGTGACGGGGACGGTATCGCCGCTGACAAGAAGCGAAACCGCCGGGCGCGCCGACTGCTGTTCGGCTGTGCGGCCGTTACGGTCCTCACGACGCTCGCGATCTTTTTCGTGTTGATCGACAACGCCGCGAGCTACTTCTTCGGCGCGAAGTTCACCGAGATGGCGCTCGGAGCGGGCTTCGAGCGGACGGTCACGTTCACGGAGTTCTTCACCGGAACGCGGTGGGCGCCGGACCACGCCAGGCCCGCCCACGGCGCGTTGCCGGTGATCTTCGGGACCCTCTCGATCACCGTCGGCGCGGCGTTCGTCTCCGTTCCGATCGGGACGGCGACGGCGCTGTACATCTCGGAGTACTCCTCGAAGAACGTTCGGCGCAAACTCAAACCGACCCTCGAGGTACTCGCCGGGATCCCGACGATCGTCTACGGCTACTTCGCGATCGCGTTTATCAACCCGGTGGTTCTCGGACCGATCGCGGACGCCCTCTTCGACGTCAACATCGGGCGCTACAGCATGCTCTCGGGGATGCTCGTCGTCGGCTTCATGACCATCCCCATGGTCTCCTCGATCAGCGAGGACGCGATGCAGGCCGTCCCGGATGAACTCCGAAACGGGGCCTACGCTCTCGGAGCGACGAAGTACGACGTCTCGTTGAACGTCGTAATCCCGGCGGCGATTTCGGGCATCTTCGCCTCGTACATTCTCGCGGTTTCGCGCGCGATCGGCGAGACGATGGCCGTCTCGCTCGCGGCGGGCTTTAACGCCAATATCACCGCGAACCCCTTCGACGAGATCATGACGATGACCGCGTACATGGTGTCGATGGCCCGCGGCACCTCGGCGGTGGGAACCGTCGAGTATCAGTCGCTGTTCGCCATCGGGTTTTTGCTTTTCATCATGACACTCGTCATGAACCTGTTGAACGACTGGTTCAAACGCCGGTTCCAGGAGGAGTACCAATGAGTACCGAAACGCCGGAGCCGACGGAGTCGGGCGAGGACCTCTTCGCCGATATCGATCTCGGCCGGGAACACCTCAAGAACCGGCTGTTCTTCGGGTTGATCTTCGCGGCGGCGATGTTCGGCGTCGTCGTGCTCGGGCTGTTGTTGCTCGACGTCCTCACCGACTTCTACGTCGGAATCGCGGAGTTCGAGATCAGCCTCGTCGAGTTCTTCAGGAACGACGGCTCCCGGCGCCCCGAACTGGCGGGCTTTCGCGGCGCGATCATCGGCTCGGTTATGCTGATGATCCTGACGGCCGTACTGGCGTTTTTCATCGGGGTCGGATCCGCGATCTACCTGGTCGAGTACGCGCCCGACAACCGGGTCACCCGGCTCATCCAGGCGAACCTCTCGAATCTCGCCGGTGTCCCGTCTATCGTCTACGGCCTGTTGGCGCTTGCGGCGTTCGTCAACGGGATCGGTTTGGGGCCGATCTTGCTCGTCGGCGCCTTGGCGCTCGGGTTGCTCGTTATGCCGATCATCATCGTCTCAGCACAGGAGGCGCTGCAGGCGGTCCCCGACGGGGTCAGGCGCGGCTCGTACGCGACCGGCGCGACGAAGTGGCAGACGATCCGTCGGGTCGTGCTTCCGGCGGCGATGCCCGGTATCCTCACCGGAACGATCCTGGCGCTCGCACGGGCGATCGGCGAAACAGCCCCCCTGTTGATGGTCGGGGCGCTTTTCGTCAACCGGACGCCGAGCGGGCCGTTCGGTCGCTTCGGCGCCATGCCGACGCAGATCTACGGCTGGGCCGCCGAACCGAGCCGACACTTCATCCATCTCGCAGCGGTCGGGATCGTCGTGTTGCTCGCCTTCCTTTTGAGCATGAACGCGATCGCGATCTGCCTGCGAAACAAATACGAGACGGAGATCTAACCATGTCAACCCAGAAAAGCGACGACTCGCTGATCACGACCGACGTACAGGCGACCGACAACGGCCGCGAAAGCCGACCCGACGAAACTATCGTCGAGACGCGGAACCTCGACGTCCACTACGGTGACGAACGGGCGCTCGACGGCGTCTCAATTGAGATCCCCGAAAACAAGGTGACGGCGCTCATCGGTCCCTCGGGCTGCGGAAAGTCGACGTTCCTGCGGTGTATCAACCGCATGAACGATCAGATCGACGTCTGTCGGGTCGAGGGCGATGTCGTGTTCAAGGGCAAGAACGTCTACGACGACGACGTCGACCCCGTCGCTCTGCGGCGGAAGATCGGTCAGGTGTTCCAGAAGCCGAACCCCTTCCCGAAATCGATCCGTGACAACGTCACGTACGGTCTCGAAGTACAGGGGAAATCCGCGACCGACGAGGACGTCGAACGCGCGTTGGAGGGGGCAGCACTCTGGGACGAGGTGAAAGACCAACTGGACTCCTCCGGCCTCGATCTATCCGGTGGGCAACAACAGCGGCTCTGTATCGCCCGAGCCATCGCGCCCGATCCGGAAGTCATCCTCATGGACGAACCGACTTCGGCGCTCGATCCGGTCGCGGCCTCGAAGATCGAGGATCTCATCGACGAGTTGGTCGAGGACTACACCGTCGTCATCGTCACCCACAACATGCAACAGGCCGCCCGGATCTCCGATAAGACCGCCGTCTTCCTCACCGGCGGCGAACTCGTCGAGTTCGACGACACCGCGACGGTCTTCGAAAACCCCGACGACGACCGCGTCGAGGATTACATCACCGGCAAGTTCGGATAACCATGGCCAGAGTCGACTACCAACAGCAACTGATCGACCTCCGCGAGGACGTCGTCGAAATGAGCGATCTCGTCCTCGAGCGGTACGAGACCGCACTCAGGGCCCTCGAGTCGAAGGACGTATCACTCGCTAAGACGGTTATCGACGGCGACGAGGAAGTAAACGAGCTGTATCTCGATCTCGAAGGCGGGTGCATCGACCTGTTCGCGCTCCAACAGCCGGTCGCCGGCGATCTCCGGTTCATCGCGTCGTCGTTCAAGATCATCACCGACCTCGAACGGATCGGCGACCTCGCGGCGAACCTCGCCGAGTACGCGATCGCCGCCGAGCGGGATCGGTACCCGGAGGTCGACGTGATGTACATCGGGGATGAGGCCGGATCGATGGTCTCGGAGGCGATGGCGGCCTACGGCGACGGTGACGCCGACGCCGCCCGCGAGATCGCGAGCCGTGACGACCGGATCGACCGACTCTGTCTGGAGGCGAGCGACGCCGTCGTGGAGGATCTGATCCGGACGGAGTACGGCGACGAGGCAACGGAGGTTATGGACGACGTCTCTCGACTGTTGTTGACGATAAGGGATCTCGAACGCGTCGGCGACCACGCCGTCAACATCTGTGCCAGGACGGTCTACATGGTCGATCACGACACGGAGTTGATCTACTGAGATGGTCCGAACAGTCGGTGACGGGGGCGGTCCGATCGAACGGAAGGTCCAGGTCACGGGCGGGTCGACGTACACCGTATCGATCCCGAAAGCGTGGGCGAACGCTCGGGAGATCGGCTCCGGCTCCCTCGTACATCTGTATCCGTTCACCGACCGACTCGTCCTCGCTCAGCCGAACGGGAGCCGCCCGTCCCATCGGGCGATCGTCAACGTCGACACGGTCGGCGAATCCGGACTCGACAATCGGATCGAAGCGGCCTACGCGGCCGGTGTCGACGAGATCGTCGTCGAGTCGGATACCGGCTTCGATCCGGGGCGCCGTCGTCCCGTCAGCGACGCGATCACGGGACTCGTCGGGATCGAAATCGAGACCGAAACCGATCACGAAATAATCGCAAAGGGTCTCCTCGATCCGACCGAAATCTCGCTCGAGGGAACGATCGACCAGCTCAGACAGATCTCGCTGTCGATGCACGAACAGTCGATCGCCGCCGTGATCGGAGCCGACAGCTCGGAGATGGCCGAACACGTCGTCTCCAGAGACGACGACGTCGATCGGCTGTTCGCGCTCGTCAGTCGGCAGTTCTACCGGGCGCTGACCGACGTCCGCCAGATCGACAAGCTGCGGACGGACCGGCGGGTCGCGTTCACCCGCTTTCGGACAGCCAGACAGCTCGAGCGGATCGCCGATCACGCCGAACGCATCGCCGAAATCTCCCTGCGACAGAACGATCCGCCGTCGCCAGAGATCGGCGACTCCTTCGAATCGGCGGCGACCGATGCACGACGGGTCGTTCGGACCGCGTTGGAGGGCAACACCGGCGAGGCGTTGCTCAGATGCGACGACGTGCTCGAAGCGCTCGAAGCGCTCGACCGTGAGCTCTACGAGGAGCCGGACGACGACAGCTACCTCTACGGACGGGTCCTCGAAAGCGTCCGACGGACGGCGGAGTATGGCGGCAACATCGCCGAAATAATTACGCTTGCAGATCTCGCAGCCACAACCACCGATGACTGATACGATCACGCTCGGGTTCGTCTGTGTACAGAACGCCGGCCGAAGCCAGATGGCGACCGCATTCGCCGAGGCGGAACGAGAAAAACGGGGTCTCGAGGGGGCCGTCGAAATCATTACCGGCGGGACAGCCCCGGCGGATTCGGTCCACGGAATCGTCCTCGAAGTCATGGCGGAGACCGGGCACGACCTCTCCGATCGGATACCGCGGACGGTCTCCGACGAGGAACTGGCCGACTGCGATATCGTCGCGACGATGGGCTGTTCGACGCTGGAGCTCGATACCGACACCGAACTTCGGGATTGGGCTCTCGAGGACCCGGACGGTGCCGATATCGACGAGGCACGGCGGATCCGTGACACCGTCCGAG
>LFFM01000690.1_pt1 | contig 23701 bp, 26 predicted proteins | sample 643131 | NCBI WGS metagenome assembly LFFM01 (sample SAMN03777445, study PRJNA286221) | soda lake metagenome | biome: soda lake; feature: Kulunda steppe; material: water; isolation source: sample Tc-Br brine of Tanatar trona crystallizer | place: Russia: Kulunda steppe | collected 2011-07
CATAGCGGTTTCCACTGGATCTGTGGTTCTCTGAATAAGGTTTTCTACAAGGTCTTCGAATTTTGAACGTGTAATTTCGTAGTCAATATTGTATGTTTCGCCATCTTCCTGGTGGATAAACGGAATATTGATTTTAGCAGATTTTTTAGAGCTTAGTTCTTTCTTGACTTCTTCCGCTTTCTCTCTAATTCTCTGCAAGGCCTCATCGTTTTCCAGTCGGATGTCGTTTTCTTCTTCAAATTTGTCTAGAATCCATTCGACTATTTCTTCGTCAAAGTCGTCTCCTCCTAGGTCGTTGTCTCCTTCTGTGCTCTGTACTTCGTAGATTCCGTCTCCCATTTCCAGTACTGTGACATCAAAAGTTCCGCCACCAAAGTCGTAGACTAGAACCTGTTTATCTTGGTCGTCGTCTAGTCCGTATGCTAGGCTTGCTGCAGTAGGTTCGTTTAGTATTCTTTCGACTTCTAGGCCTGCGATCTCTCCTGCGTCTTTGGTTGCTTGTCTCTGGGTATCGTCGAAGTGCGCTGGTACTGTGATGACTGCTTTGGTTACTTCTTCTCCAATTTTGTCTTCTGCATCTTGTTTTAGTTTCTGTAGGATCATTGAGGAGATTTCTTGTGGGGTGTATTCTTCTCCTTCAAGTGTGATAGTATAATCTTCTCCCATGTGTCTTTTGATGGATTTTACGGTGTTTTCTTCGTTGGTTACCATCTGGTTCTTTGCTGGTTTTCCGACCAGTCTTTCTCCGTCGTCGAATGCGACGATTGAAGGAGTTACTCTTTCTCCCTCCGAGTTTTCAATTATTTCTGGTTCTCCGTCTTTGATGTGTGCTACTGCACTTCTTGTTGTACCTAGGTCGATTCCGATTATAGCTGCCATTGTTTTCTAATTCACCACATTTTTACTTACATGAATAAAAATTTTTAAACTGGATGCACTGATTTTCTTAAGACTCTTGCCTGTACTTATACACTATTTTTGCAAATCTCGCAGGAGGATGATGAATGTAGATAAAGAATTTTTTCAAGGCAGATTTCTTGCCAAATAACTGGATCATTTGTTCAATCCCTTTGTTGTAGTTCTTCAGGCCTAATTTATCGATTACATATAATTCGGCATCTAGTTCTATTGAATAGGATGCTATTATAGCTGTTAGAAAGATTAGAATTGTGAATGCTAGATAGATAATAGGGCTGCTAAATAGAAATATTGAGAATATTTTTTCGCCAGTGAAGGTGGTGTAAGAGAGCGAGGTAATCAATAAAATCCAGATAATCAGCATAGGAGGCGATAACAAGTAAGTCCCTATTACGCCATATTTAATTAATTCTTGTTTACTATGGCGCTCCTCGTGATAGTAGGCTAATTTGATAGCTTCCTCAAACTTAGATTCCGCTAATTTCTTATTTAGAAGTATTTCGTTAGTGAATAAATATAGGCCTGAAATATTTTCTGATTCAAATGTTCTAACCTTCCCGATTTCATCTATTTCTGTGTCTAAAAGTTCGGTAAAACCTCCTAAAATAAATTCAGTCAGCCACAAATAGAACTTAGATAACTGTCTTTTAACCTTCATCTAACTCCCCAACTACCACTTCTGCCTCTCTAAGGACATTATCACCGAACATGTAACCTTTCCTCTTCTCTTCAATTACTTTTTTGCCATCTTCTTTCTTCTCTACTGCTTTATGCAGGTTAGGATCAAACTCTTCTCCTTCTGCATCAATTCTTTCAAGACCTTCATCTTCAAGTTTTTTGTAAAGTTGATCAGCAACCATTTTCACTCCCTGAAGAAGTGCAGAGTCTTCATCGGCTGATAAAATCGCTCTCTCCAGGTTGTCAATTACTTCTATCATTTCCTCTGCTAATTCTTCTTTGGCTTGATGCTGCCAATTCTTCTTTCTCTTATCCTGTTCTTTTTTGTAATTCTCGTGGTCGGCTTTGATCTTTTTCGCCTTTTCCTCCCATTCTGAGGCCTCTGTCTGTGCTTTTTCCAGCTCTTTTTCCATCTGATTTAAGGCCTCTATTTTCTGTTCTTCTGAGAGTTCTTCATAGCTCATGTTGACTGTTTAAATGATAAAATTGAAATAAAAGAAAGGTAGAAAATGTACCGGATTTATCCGAAGATGCTGTTCATCAGGTTGCCAACAAACCCAGGTCTTTGGGTTTCTTCTCCTGGTTGGTCATCGAACTGATCATCTGAAGGTCCTTCTGGCTCGGCTTCTTCTAATGCTTCTTCAGCCTGTTGCGGTGACTCTTCAGGTTCGGTTGAATCTTCTTCTGAACTATCTTCTGGTTGGGTTACTGGGCCTTCTTCTGGTACTTCCTCTTCAGGAGGTACGTCTTCAGGCCTTTCTCTTTCTTCTTCTAACTGTTCTTGGAGGCTAGATACTTGTTGTTCGAGCTGATTTACTGTGTCTCTAAGGCTTTGTACTTCGTTTTCTAATGCCTCTCTGCTCATCTCAGTTACTTCTGCACCTTCCTCATCTAATAGCTCCTCTTCAGTATCTGATGTTTCTTCAGTTTCCGATTCTTCTGTTTCTTCTTCAGAAGGCTGCGGCTCTACAGGCTGAGTTATTTCTATTTCCTGTGTCTCAGAATGCACTACTTCATTATCTTCAGTTACCTCTACTGTAGCTGTGTAGGTTCCAGGTTCTAACTCTTCCCTTTCATCTACATCTACTACTTCAAGAGCATCAGCTGCAGGCCCATCAGGGCTTGTTACATCCATTGCAAGCCTTACCTCATCTTCGCCAGATGAAACCTCTGTCTGATATTCATAGCCTTGTTGCGGGAATGTTACTTCTCCGTCAAAGACTACTCCAGATTCTTCAGTCTCTATCTCAAAGTTATACTCTGAAGAAGATTCTCCAGTACTGAATTGTGCGGCCGCTCCACTTACGAAAAGCGCGAGCGATAACGCTACCAATAAATTCTTTAGATTTAACATACTCATTAATCTCTACTATAAATATATAAAATTATCTACAGTATGCTCCAACCACCTTTTTAACTAAAATTAAGAATAACTATGGTTTAAGTTGTACTTCTTTTCATAATTTAATTTGAGGTCTTATCTGTGATCTCTTCTAACTATACTGGTATTTAATTAGTATATCTAACTTTGTTGTACAGATTATAACTAGAGAATAAAGATAATTCGAAATAAAGAAATGTTTAAGATGTGTCTAGGTTGAAGCATCTATGTGTTAGCGTGTTTCCTTCATTGCTGATTTCTATAGTTGGGGTGTCCTCTGGGTCATCGTCATCTATATGTATTCTCCAAGACCTTTGAGGGTTAACTATATCGTCGTTTCCTTCTATTTCTACGTCAGTTTGGTCGAACTCATAGTAGTAGTTTACCCTTGTTATGTTCAGTGCATCTGAAGGATGCTCGTTCCTAATCTGTAATCTTACCTGTTCTTCGCTGCTATTGTACCAGCAGCTCTCAACGTTTAGAATATCTGTATTGAATTCAAGCATAGGAGCGCTCTGTTCAGCAGTTTCCTGTGTTTCTTCTACCATAGTCCATAAAGTTCCTGCCGCTGCTACTGTTACAGCCATTAAAAGAACAATTGCAACAACAGGAGTAATTCCCTTCATAATATCTTTTTGAGGCCTCGCTATTTTAATCAGTTTCCAAGAACTTTATCAACGAGAGAAGTTATACTTTCTTTATGTCAGATCATCCTTTTGTAGACGAAGAAGCTAGGAAAACTTCAACTATTGTAACCAAAAACTCAATTGCTATACCTGAAGACCGTCAAAAATATAAGTTGAGTGAGCGGGCCTGGAACTGGGAGAAATTAGTAGATCTATTCTTTCCTCACGAACAGTCGCCGAAAAGGAACAAATACGCCAAAATTTTTCTGCGGGAGTTAAAGGCTGAAGGAGAGATTGATTCAGAAAAATTGAATAATTTCGGAGAATGGGGTCATGAAAAAGGCCTTTCAAATCTTAAGAATAATATTTTGCCGAAATTGAGGTGTCTAGGCGTTATTCAGTATGAATATTTGGAGTATCGTGATTCGAGCGAAGGGTCTCAAGGCCGTCGAAAAGTCGTGAAACCTGCTAAGTCTTTTACTTCGATACTGGATTCTATGGCTAACGGCTGGGCTGCTTTCGAGTCTGCTGCCTACAGTAATCAGGAATAAAATCTGTTTTCCTCCGGAGGAATTCTTTTCCTTTTTCTCTGGCAGCGCTGCTTTTATTTTTCTTAGAGAGCGGTCGCTGTAACTACTTCTGCTTCCGAATTAACTTTAGGGGCTTCTTCTACTTCTAAGTCCTGTGCTTCAAGTTCGGCTTCAAAGTTGCGTGTGTTGGCATTCATTTGTGTGGTTGGCACCTCTTGTAGTCTATCAAATGTTTAAGTCGTTGATAAGAGGAGTCGAAGAGCAGACCTCACCTTGCAAGCCAAGCCTGCCCTTGCTAGTTGTCCTCTAACCTAATCTGTTCCGCAGAAGCAGAGGTCAACTAAGCATTTTCAATTTTTTTGAGTTTTCGCGGTCGGTCGCTGGTCCACCAATCGGACCAAGACTTCATCCCGCTTTACTCTGCCAGATAATTAATAATGGAGAATTTAGTCTTGGCCCTATGGTTAAAGCTAGGTCTCACCAGATCCATTGACATGGACATGTTTCCGGTCAGCCATTTAGTATTAGCAACTAGGGCCATTTTCAACTAACAATTGGAAGACCCTACTTAAAAATCTTTAGATCCCAGTAGCTTTGGAAATTGTTAAAAATTCCTAAGCCAGTCTATAACCATATGAAAAACTCTGGAGAAGAAGTGAATGGTGATGTCGCACTGGCGGTACCTATGTATAATCAAAAATATCTTCTTTTACAGAGAAGTGAGGAAAACTCCAGCTCCGGAGAATGAGTGTTCCCTGGAGGAAAAATAGAGGAAAACGAATCACCGAGAGAAGCAGCAGTTAGGGAGCTTAAAGAAGAGACAGAACTTACTGGAAATATTTTAGAAGCAGGAGAACCCTACATTGGAGAAGGCGAACTCGGATACTGGAAGATATATCCTTTCCAGATGAAAGTTAATTCTAGGGATATAGAGTTAGATTACGAACACTCTGACTACAAATGGTTGGAACTCGATGAGCTAAAGGAGCACAACACAATGGGGCAGCTGAAATCTTTGAAGGCCTTAAATATTATTTGACGTGAGGTCTGTAAACTTCTTGATCTAGCTTATCTACAATAATTTCAGTAAGTTCCTGAAGGTTTACAGCATCGTACTGATTATACTTAACCAGTTTTTGTAAGGCCTCTTTGTTATTGTTTTTCTCGTATTTTTTCCAGAGTCTGACAGCTTCTCTACCGTCAATATCTTCTAATTCTCTCTGTATTTGAAGCTCTTTCTCGATTTTCTTCAGGCCTCCGCTTAGACCTATTCTCTTTGCGGGATACATTAAATCAATGTGAGGTGTCTCAATATTCAGATCAAAATTTTGTTCTAGGAATGGTGCATCGAACCGCTTACCGTTGAAGCTTACAAGAATCTTGGACTCGAAAAACTCTTCTTCTAATCTTTCCTTTGTCAGATCTTGGCCTCTAATCAAGGTCTTAGACTCTCCGTTGCGGTAGAAGCTTACAGTTGTAGTCTTATTTCTCTTAGCTGAAAGCCCGGTGGTTTCTATGTCAAAAAAGCAGGCCTGTTCTGCAAAATTTTCGTAAATTCTCCATAGTGATTTAGAAGGTAGTTGTTGTTTGAAGTATAGCGAGTTTCCGACCTCTAAATTCTTTTCAGCCTTTTCTAAATGCTTTTTTTTACTGTCGCTTAGGCTTCCAGAGTCTCTTAAATGATCCCAGTGTGTTAATCCCTTTTTCCAGTATTTCTTTTCTGTTTTTTCTCCTATTCCGGGGATATGGATGAAAGAATTTTCGATCTTCATAAAGAAAAAATGTGGGGGAGGGGTTAAAAAGTTGCTTCCAGTTTTACCTGGAAGTTCTGACGTCTGCAGCTTGGACTGTCTTACGACCTGCGTGTTCTGCGAACTGCTTTGATTCTCTTGCTCTATCTTCTGCGTGAGCTTCAAGTTCGTCTCTCAGTTCTTCAACAGCGTCTTCTGATACTCTTGCTGCTCCGGACTGCTTAATGATTCTTTTTACAGGTGCTAGTGGTAGTTCTGCCATAATTAATTTTTCACCTCCTTGGTTGTGCCTTTCGGCTTTATTATCTAATAATTATTTAGACACCTATAAAAGCCTTTCCTGCTCTCAAGCCTTGATTGCTTGAATGATGCATGCAGTAAGTTAGAAATATCTTAAAGAAATGAAACTATGTCTCAATCAATTAATGTAAAATAGAAAAGGGAGACGGGTAAATATTGGAAGGCCTAGATTTGCTTGAAGTCAAATTGTCTTTAACTCAACCTCAAAACCGTTTTCTACATTCAGTATGCCATAATGTCCTTCCATTACAGGCCCAGGATTCACCATGAGGGTGTCTCCTATTTTATCTGTTCCAAATGATTCGTGGATGTGACCTGTGAGCAAGAAGTCAAAATCTGTGTTTTCTAAAAGCTCTCTAACTTTTTCAGAGCCTACATGATCTCCATCAGCAATATCTAGCTCAGTATCTTTAGGTGGTTGATGAATTACTGCAGCTTTCAGCCCGGAACTCATTCTGCCGTGCAAAACTTTCAGTGAATCATGGATATCTTCTTCGGAAGGCTCAAAAGGTGTTCCAAATGGTGTCAGGCCTCCTCCAAAACCTACGACATCAAATTCTTCAAAGCTTGCGATTTTCTTATGAATATTCATTTTTCTATCTATCAAAGATCTTACAGATTTTTCTTCAGGATCCATGTTTCCGGGAACTGCTTTTACTAGGCCTGAGCTCTCTTCCATTAATGTTAGAACTTTATCAAGTTGGGACTGGTAGTCTTCGAACTCTGAGGCGTCGCTTAAGTCTCCAGCGCATAGGATGCCATCAAACTCTTCTTTTGAAATGATTTTCTCTAATTTTTCTGTATCTCCATGAATGTCTGTCAAAAGTAGAAGTCTCATAACAAAGGTTTTCGAGATTCCAGTAATAAATTCCTTGTTAAACAAATGTATGTTATGAAGCAACAGGTCTTTGATGCAGAGTACGAGACTGATCCTTTGAAGGTTATACTCTATGGGAGAAATAAGGATGGCTGCTATAAATTAGTGGATCGAAGCTTCAAACCTTATTTCTATGTGATGCCGACTGATCTTGAGCAACTCAATGATGATGTTGAAGAAAACGATTTTGAATCAGATAAAGGAGAAAAGCTTGAAATTCTTGAGACAAAGGTTGAGGAAAAGAAATACGGTCAGGAAACAGTAGAGGCCTTGAAAGTTGTTACAGATATTCCTGCGAATGTCCCTAAATTGAAGAATGAATTATGGGATCTAGAATCGGTTAGAAGGTGTCTAGAATTTGATATACCTTTTTACAGGCGTTATCTGATTGATAAGGGTATTAGGCCTGGGAGCTGGGTGGAGATAGAAGGTGAGGAAAAAAGTTCTGATAATTTTGAGAAGGAAATAATAATTGAAGATATTAGCTCTGTAGGTAAGGAAGAGGATTTTGACTGGAATAGTATGGCTTTTGATCTTGAGGTTATTGATGATAGGATTGTGATGGCTTCTTTTAGGTCAGATAACTTTAGAAAACTTCTAACGATGAAAGATATAGATTTGGATTTCGCTGAGAAGGTAGAAGATGAAGCAGAAATGTTGGAAAGATTTATAGAGATCATAGAAGACCAAGATGTCGACATGCTGACAGGATACAATACGGATGAATATGATTTCACAGTCTTAAGAGAAGCAGCAAATAGAAACAAGGTTGAGCTCTCACTAGGAAGAAACGGCGAGAGAATGAAATTTAACCGGCGCGGACGGTTTAAAGGCGCCAGAATCAAAGGGAGAATGCATATTGATCTATACCCGTTTATCACTCATATACTGGCGCCAGGTCTTGACAGCGAAACACTGGATCTAGACTCTGTAGCTGAGGAAATGCTAGGCCTGAATAAAGACGATCTTTCCTGGAGCGAGATGAAGCAGATTTGGGAGACAGAAGAAGACTTAGAGAAGTTTGCCGAGTACGCGATGAAAGATGCTGACATAACATTCAAGTTAGGGAACGAGATTACTCCGCAGGTTATGGAATTATCGAAGATCACAGGGTTGATTCCTTTCGACTCTTCAAGGCTTACCTACGGCCAGCTGACAGAGAATTACTTGATTCGGGAGGCCTACAACAGGAACATGTTGGCTCGTAACAGGCCTTCTCAGCAGAAGAGAAGTAAACGCGACCGAGAACAGGCTTATACAGGAGGGTTTGTCTACACGCCCGAAGAAGGCCTTTATGAGAACGTAGCGGTATTCGACTTTAGGTCGTTGTATCCGACAGTTATGGTGGCTCACAATATTTCGCCAGACACATTAAATCTGGATGAATGCGGCGACAGGTTTAAGCTAGAAGAATTCGATTATGACTTCTGTCAGGATCAACAAGGGTTCTTCCCGGAATTAGTTGAAAACTTGGTAAGCTCTCGCTATGAACTAAAAAAAGAAATGAAAGATTTGGAAAAAACCTCAAAAGAATACAAATCGATCAATAACCGTCAGCAAGCCCAAAAAATTCTGGCGAATTCCTTCTATGGATATCTTGGATATAGTGGAGCTCGTTGGTACTCTAGGGAAAGCGCAGAAGCAACAACTTATCTTGGAAGAGAATATATCAAGGATGCAATAGAAATAGCAGAAGAAATGGGCTTCGAAATGACCTATGGAGACACAGATTCTGTGATGCTGAGAAAAGATAATCTAAAAGAGCACTTAGATGAATTCCTTGATAGAGTGAACTCCGAATTACCAGAATTTATGGAATTAGAGTTTGAAGGCCTTTTCAAGCGAGGATTTTTCACTTCAAAAGAATCAGGAGAAGGCGCCAAAAAGAAATATGCTTTGATTGATGAAGACGGTTTAATGAAGATAACAGGGTTTGAACAAGTTAGGAGAGACTGGAGCCCTATAGCTAAGGATACTCAAGAAAAAGTATTGAGAAAAGTATTGGAAGACGATGTAGATGAGGCTGTAGATATAGTTAAAGATACTATTGAGGCCTTAAAGTCTGGAGAAGTAGATGTTGAAGATCTTAAAATTTATACTACTTTGACAAAACCTCCTGAAGAGTATGGAAATACTGCGCCTCATGTAGAAGCCGCTAAAAAGGCGATGAAACGTGGAGACCAGATAGAGCCTGAGACAACGATAGACTATGTAATTACAAGAACGGGTAAGACAATCTCAGAACGAGCCGAATTAACTAAATACGCAGAGAATTACGATGCAGACTACTATGTAGACAACCAGATAATACCTGTCACTATGAGGGTCCTGAAAGTCTTCGGATATACAGAGGACCAGTTAAAAGGTAAAGGGAAACAGTCAGGCCTCGGACAGTTCTAAAAAATTCTTTTGCCCTATTTGAAAACTTTGCCGGTTCTTATGGACCACAAAACTAGATCTAAGGCCTTAATATTTATGCCTATTTCTTCTGAGAATCTCTGAACTTTATTCTCTATATCTATGTATTCTTTTTTATTTTTAGGAGGTTCTAAACTCTTAATCACGTCTAGATCGGCTAGAACTGATATTGTATGCTGTGAAAGAATAGCAAAGCCGTTCCCATAACCAATATTCCTGAGAAAATGTGAGGATCCTTTCCAGGAAAGGCCTGAAATATTTCCTGAGAACCAGTATCTTGTCTTATCCAGGTGTTCAGGCTTAATTCTGGACTTTATTTTCAGATCTGTTGAAGGATCATCAAACGTGGGTTGAGAAAGAAGCTCTCGATTCTTAATTATGTAATCTGCTTTTCTCTCCTCAAATTGGACTTGTTCTTGTGCTAGAACATCAGTAATCTCGGTTCTAGAGTTCTGTACTAAACCCTTTTCACCTATTCTTTCTGCCGCCGACCATGAATTTTCGGCTGAGCTCTGTGAAGAAAAAATAACGAAAGAAAGTTCCTGGAAAAGCCTCCTGTTGGAGGCCTCACGCAGGTTTTCAAATTTATCAAGTCTTGACTCTATTTCAGTCTTGTTGTTGCGGTAATGTTCTACTACTTCTTCTTTGTTCATAGATAGTTTGTTTCAATTACTGAAACTAGGTTGTTCCAGTTACTTACTCTATCTTCGTTTACAAAGACTGTTGGAGTCGAGCTTACACCGTTATTACGGGCAATCTCATTATCTCTATCAACTGCATCCGAAGTCTCTCTGTTGTCGATACATTCCTCTAACCTTTCGTAATCAAGGCCTTCAGTATTCTGTTCAGCTAGTGTTCTAAGGCCTTCAGCAGTGTAAGCTGTCTGACCTTGGTTGTCAAATAATGCTGTATGGAATTCCCAGAACTGTTCTTCATCCTGCTGGAATACACATTGAGCAGCTACTGAGGCCTGTCCATTGTTAGGCTGGAACTGCGGGAGGTTGATGTCCATATAATAGAACTTTACATCTCCGCTATCAATTAGCTCCATTAAACCAGGCTTCACATCTTGCTCGAATGACTGGCAAGCCGGACACATATAGTCTCCAAACTCTACAACAGTTACAGGTGCGTCTTCACTACCCATCATCGGCTGATTCTCAAGATCAAGGTCATTGTAATCAATAGTACCTCCTCCTGCGAACAATCCAGCGATAGAAGGTGCTGCAAGATATACTAATGCGACGACTACTAATCCTGCTGTACCTCTAAACATCATCTTTTTCCGCCACTCTCTCTTATCGGACTTAGCGTCCTTCTTCTTCCTTAAGGCTTTCTTAGCCTTCTCTTTATCATGAGAGCTTAACTCATCCATCAGGTTCTCTGCCCAATAAAGGTGCATATCCTCCTTAGAGTCAAACTCTTTCTCACTATACTTATCGTCTTTAACCATAACAAAAAGAATTTACGCTACAATCAATAAAAAACAACAAGTTACCACTAGGTATGAATACTCTTATCTAAGGCATCTTCACAGGCCTCCTGAAAACCTTCAGGAAAAGTGGGGTGAGCATGAACAGTATTGACTACATCCTCAAGGTAGGCCTGCATCTCTAACGCCAGAGTTGCCTCAGCAACCATATCTGAGGCCCGTTCAGAAATAATTGTTACGCCAAGTAATTTGCCTTCCTCGGATGCGACGACTTTGACAAAGCCTTTGCCGCCGTTCGTTGTCAAAGCCCTTCCGGAGTGTTTCATCGAAAACCTTCCAACCTTAACATTCTCATATGCTTCTCTTGCCTCATTCTCTGTAAGGCCTGCGACCGCGACCTCAGGATCAGTGTACATCACTTTAGGTATAAACTGCGAATCCATTCCGGCAGGTTCACCAGCAGCAACTTCGCCAGCAACTTTTCCCTCCATGTAGGCCTTGTGCGCCAGCATTGGTTGTCCGGCAGCATCTCCAATAACGAAGATGTTTTCGCTTGCTTTCATCTGAGAATCTGTATCAACAAAACCATTCTCATTAATTTCTATACCGGCATTCTCTAATTTAACATTCTTTAGATTTGAATGGGTCTCTCTTCCAACAGCAACAAGAATATAATCTCCGCCCACTTCTATCTCTTTTCCTTCCTGTTCCGCCACAAGAACAGGATTTTCTCCTTCTTTAACCTTTGAGGCCTTGGCATTAGTATAAATTTCATTATTGTAGCATTCTGAAGTCTCCTGAATATTATCGACGACTTCTTCCTCAAAGTTTGGTAATACTCGTTCTTCAGCTTCCACAATTTTGACGTGGGAGCCGAACTTGCAGAATTTAGTGACGGCTTCCATACCTATGTAGCCTCCGCCGACAACAACTAACTCATCAGGCACTTCATCTAAATCAAGTAATTCTCGTGAAGAAATAACGCCCTCCTTGCTGAATTCAAGGCCTGGAATTTCAATAGGTTTGCTTCCGGTTGCGACAATACATTTCTCAAAATTTAGTTTATCTGTACGGTGCTCTTCTTCAACTCGTACAGTCGAATCATCGATAAAATGTGCTTCACCGTTCATCACTTCTACCTCGACTGCTTCAAGCTTATTTCTAACTCCAGAGTTCAGTTGCTCTACAATACCATTTTTCCATTCCTGTATCTCCGTGAAATCTGCTTCAATATTTTCTGCATGGATACCGAGATTATCCCAGTGCTCCATACTGTTTTCAAATCCTGCGGCATGAATCAAGGCCTTTGCAGGTATACATCCGCGGTTAAGACAGGTTCCGCCAACATCATCTTTTTCAACCAGTGTCACGTCTAGGCCTTTCTGTGCTGCTCTAATCGCTGCAGCATAGCCTCCAGGGCCTCCGCCAATTACAAGAAGTTCCGTGCCGGTTGCTATATCTCCTACAACCATTTATATATCAACCAACATTTCTCTAGGATTTTCCAAATCTTTTACAATCTTGTTCATGAAACGAGCTGCCTCAGCGCCGTCAACAACACGATGATCATAACTTAAACTTAACTTGACAGTTTTCCGCGGCACTACTTCTCCGTCTACTACTTCAGCAGTTTCCTGAATCTTACCGATTCCAAGGATAGCAGATTGAGGAGGATAAATTATTGGTGTAAAGGCCTCGCCTCCGATAACACCAAGATTTGTGATAGAAAATGTACCGGGTTCCATCTCGTGTCTTTCCAAATCGTCTTCTTGAGCTCTTGAGGCCTTATCTCCTATATCTTCTGCTAACTCAACCATGTTTTTCTCATCTATGCTGTCTATTCTTGGAACTAGCAGGCCTCTATCAGTGTCGACCGCAATATTAAAGTCGTAAAAGTTTTTCTTAACTATCTCATTTTTTTCTTCATCCAGCTCAGAGTTTAATTTCGGATATTCTCTTAATCCTGCTACACAGGCCTTCATGATGAATGGCAGGTAAGTTAAATGCGCGTCTACCTCGTTTTTAACTGATTCTCTTAGTTCGACCAGCTCTGTGATATCAACCTTCTCAATATGGGTTACATGAGCGGCCTTATCTTTGGAGTGAGCCATTTTATCAGCGGTAGCCTTTCTAATACCGGACATTTCAATTCTCTCGACATCACCTTCATTGTCAACTTTAGAAGTTTTCTGAGTTTCTTCTTGAATTTCATCTTCAGTTTCTTCTGGTTCTTCTCCAGCAGCCTCTAAAACATCTTCCCGGGTGACTTCTCCATTTCTACCTGAACCTTCCAGTACTGAGATCTCGATTTCGTGCTCTCTAGCTAGCTTACGGACAGAAGGCCTAGCACCAACATCACTCATATCTTGAGGCCTAGAATCTTCTTCCTGATTATTTTCAGGTTCATGTTTCTCTTCAGGCTCTTTTTCTTGCTCCCGGGTATTCTTCTGCTGTTTGGAGCCTGAGGCTTCTAAGACGTCTTCTTCAGTTATTCTGCCCTCAATATTTAGTTTACATAGTTCTACTCCTTTTTCCTCTGCCAGTTTTCTGACCTTTGGAAGCGCTAGAATATCTCCATTGCTTGAGTCTGAGGTCTCTTTTTCTTTTTGAGTATTTTCTTGTTCTTCATCGTCGTATGAGCTTGCGGAAGGAGAACCGCCCATTACTGCATCTTTCTTACCTTGAGAATCTGTTTCAGGGTCTTCAGTATTTGGATATTTGGTTTTAGCTTTCTCTTCACTGACCTCATTTTTCGTCTCTGGTTTCTCTGAGCCTTCGTCTAGTATCATTATCACGTCTCCGACCTGTACGTTGTCTCCTGGAGAAACTTTCAATTCGTCCACAACTCCGTCAGCTGGTGCTGGTATATCGACTACAGCCTTATCTGTTTCTGCTTCCCCGACTATCTGATCTTCCTCTACCTTTTCTCCTTCACTTATTTTCCATTCGAGGAACTGGCCTTCTGTTACTCCTTCTCCGGTGTCAGGGAATTTGAATTTCAAGTCTAAATCACCTAGAACTCTAGTACTCTTTCTAGGCCTTTCACAGCTCTTTCTTTGTTTGGCATGTAGAAGTCTTCCAGCGTGTAGAGCGGATAGGGTACGTCTGGTGCTGCGACTCTTTCTACGGGCGCTTCCATTTTGAGTATTGCGTTTTCCTGTATTCTTGAGCTGATTTCTGCACCCCAGCCTCCTGATTTTGGAGCTTCATGCAGAATCATGGCTCTTCCGGTTTTCTTCACCGATTCAGTTATAGTTTCGAAGTCCATAGGATAGATGGTACGCGGGTCAATGATTTCTACGTCGGCATCGACTTCGTCTGCTGCGTCTTCAGCGACTGGAATCATTGCGCCCCAGGCAATGAGTGTAATATCTTTGCCTTCTTGGACAATTCTGGATTCTTCAAGTTCTACTTCTTTGTCGCGGTCAACTTCTTCCTTAAAAGCTCTGTAAGCCTTCTTAGGCTCTAGGAACACAACAGGGTCATCCATCTGAATCGACTTCCTTAGAAGAGAGTAAGTATCCTGAGGCGTGCTTGGAATTACGACGTGAAGGCCTTGAGCATGAGCATAAAACGCTTCCGGACTTTCCTGGTGATGCTCCAATGCGTTGATTCCTCCTCCATAAGGAGCTCTAACAGTTAGCGGTACTTCGTAATCGCCACGGCTTCTAATCCTCATACGGGAAGCATGCTCCTTAATCTGGTAGAATGCTAGGTAGGAGAATCCTGAGAACTGCATTTCAACTACAGGCCTGAAACCGTAAAGGCTCATTCCGATTGCGGTACCTGCAATCCCTGATTCGGCTAGCGGTGATGAGAAGCATCTTTTGTCTCCAAATTTTTCTTGAAGGCCTTCTGTGGCCCGGAATACTCCTCCATCTTCTCCGACATCTTCTCCATATGCTATTACTTTTTCGTCGGCTTCCATTTCATCTTCTAGCGCTGCGTTAACAGCTTCAATTATATTCATTTTTTCTCCCATTACTGGTTCACCTCTTCTTTAACTTCTTCTTTCTCTTTCTTCAGCAAATCAGGCATGTCCTTATACACGAAGTCGAACAACTCATCAAACTCAGGATCATCCATCTCCATCGCCTTATTGGCGGCCTCATCAACCATTTCCTTAGCTTCATCTTCGAAAGCCTCTAATTCTTCATCCCACATTCCATGCTCTTCCAAGTAGTCTCTGAAACGTTTTAATGGATCTTTATCCTTCCATTCTTCGACTTCATCTTCATCTCTGTAACGAGTAGAGTCATCTGAAGTAGTATGATCTTCTAGACGGTAAGTATCGGCCTCAATCAATACTGGTTCGCCGTTACGGGCCTTTTCTAAGGCCTCTTGAGTAGCTTTAATAACTGCCAAAATATCATTTCCATCAACCTGTATCCCATCAATTCCATAAGCTAAAGCTTTCTGAGCAATAGTCTGAGAATTAGTCTGTCTCTCTATAGGCATGGAGATCGCAAACTTGTTGTTCTGAACAAAGAAGACTGAATGTGCGTCATGCACTCCTGCGAAGTTTAAAGATTCATGAAAGTCTCCTTGAGAAGTTGATCCATCCCCAGTAAAACCGATTACCGCATTCTCATCTTCCTCGAAAGCCATGGCCATCCCCAAGCCTGCTGTATGCAAATTCTGTGTGCCTACAGGGATCGCTACAGGCAAAGTATTCAAGTCAGATAGGCCTTTCTGACCATTTGCATCGCCCATCCATCTCTGGAAAATCTTCTCTAGAGGGGCGCCTCTCTGAATAAATGCAGCGGTCTCTCTAAAGCTGGGTACCATCCAATCATCTTCTTGCAAAGCAAAAATAGCGCCGATCTGACAGGCTTCTTGGCCCTTATGGGGTGCGTAAGTAGATATTTCTCCACGTCTTTGAAGTGAGAAGGCCTTTTCATCGAATTTTCTTGCAATCATCATTTTCCTGTAAAGTTCTCGGTACTCATCTTCCTCAATCCAAGGGAAATCTTCGTCATCTTCAGTATCCATTACTTCAATTCGCTGGATTGAACCAGAATATACTTCTTCACGCGCCATTATACTTTGGAAAGGCCTCTCTTTGTATATAAAAAATCGTTTGCGACTTTCCGGTGAACTTTAATAAGTTTTGTTATTGATAAGTAGCTATATGGTCGATGAAAGCTATTCCTTTGATGGCGAAAGAACAGTTGATATCGCTAGATCAAAGGCTTTAGGTTCAGACACGGACCATTTTCAAAGTAGCGGTTGGCCATTTAGAGGGCTAGAGGATGAGTTTCTAGAAAGATTTGATACAGGTCATGCGATAGGTACTGATAATGGTATGAAGCCTGATATACTTTTCCCTGGTGTGCATAATTTTAGAGTAGAATCGCTTATGGGCAATATTGAATTTTTAAGTGATATTTTTTCCTTAGGTAATCTGAGTTATGAGGTCGAATACTCTGCTGTGAAGCCTAGAAGTTCTCTGAAGCCTAGAGAATTTATAGAAAGTGCAAAAATAACTTCTAGTCAGGATATACTTGATGTAGAACTCTCAGCAGATGTTAATACTAAGCATCAAGATGTTTATACTAGAAACCAGGCGGGCGAACTAGCGATTTCATGGGATTATAACCCTCAAGCCCGTCCAGGTTACAATAACGGAGACTTTCAACAGGAGCGAGAACTTGCTATGAAGTTCCTAAGAAATTTTGATCACAGCCAGTTTCCAGTGAATTTGAACTTTGATCCAGAAGCATTTTCGAATATTCTAGAGATGGATTCATTCAGACCTCAATGGATTGAACCGCCAGGTATGGAAAGATATGAGAACCAAGAGACTGCAGAGTTATGGCTAGATGCTCTCTCGTCTAATCAAAATCATGATCGCGCCCATGATCAAGATTATGAATTAGAACAAATCGTTCTCGAAGACAGATATGTAAATGGCGAAGATATAGAGCATAGATACAGAGTTGTGGCCTCTCATGACTTTGATGAAGACCTTAGATCGGATTTCCTACAAGATATCTCATATCCTCACGAAGAGTTCGAAGTATACGCTTCAATAAGTAGAGAAGACGAATCTACTTTCATTGAAGAAGCCGAATTTGAAGTAGATTTATGAAGAAATAGATGAGAGATTATAGGAAATTCATTCTGAAAAATAATTCCATCTGTATAAATTGACAAAAATTTAACGGTTCTATTACTTTGATATGGTCAGAGTAGTTTTGATCCGGCACGGGGAGACTGAGCACAACAAAGACGATGCGATAACAGGTCAGATCGATGTAGGCCTAAATGAATTCGGGGTTCAACAGGCGGAGAAAGCAGCTGAGAGGCTGGAGAAATGGAGTTTTGATGCGGCTTATTCAAGCGATCTTGAAAGGACATACGAAACCGTCAAGATTGTAGCGGAGAAACATGATTTTCATCCGGAATCTTTCAAAGAGTTCAGAGAAAGAGCTTTCGGAGAGTATGAAGGAAGGCCTAAAGATGAATGGCGCGAACTAGTTAGAAACCATGATGGGGATCGCCATACCTTGAAAGCAGATGAAGGAGAAAGTTTAGAAGAGGTAGGAGAAAGATTCATCGGAAAACTCGATGAGCTTAAAGAAAAACATAATCAGAACGATCAAGTCCTTGTAGGAGGTCACAGCGTCGCGATCAAGGCCTCTATAATGAAGGTTTTAGATCTTCGAGGAGAAAGTTATGGAAAATTAGAATTAGGGAATACTGCGTTGACAGTCTTGGAATCAAGCGATAAATATGGCTGGAAACTAGTCAAGATGAACGATACCGCGCATCTGGAATAAATTTGCAACTATAAGGTAGACTCACCAACCTATTAATCCGGTCAGTCTAAACTAGAATTTATGCTGGAGAAACTTTTCAGGCCTGAAAAAATAGCGGTGGTAGGAGCATCCCGACACGAAGGTAAGACAGGTCACGAAGTATTCGATAATTTACATCATGATTTTGAAGGAGAAGTCTACCCTGTTAATCCTACTGCAGATGAAGTAGAAGGGGAAAAGGCCTACGATGAGATTCCAAGAGATACTGAACTAGTGGTTGTGGTGGTTCCAGCAAAGATAGTTCCTGACATAATGAGGGATGCTGCAGAAAAAGATGTTGAAGCAGCAATAATTATCTCGGCAGGATTTTCCGAGACAGGAGAACAAAAACTTGAAGAAGAAATAGTTGAAATAGCGGAAGAAAACAGTATAGATCTTCTAGGGCCAAACGTTTTAGGCCTGATAAATACTGAGAACTCTATGAACTCAAGTTTTGCTTCAAAGATGCCAAAAGAAGGCAATATTTCTTTCATGAGTCAGAGCGGAGCGTTCTGCACAGCAATACTAGATTACGCAAAGGCTGAGCACATCGGGTTCCAGCATTTCGTCTCTCTAGGCAATAAATCTATGTTAAATGAAGTCGACTTCTTGAAAAAATGGAGGGAAGACGACACAGAAGCAATCTTATCTTATACTGAAGGAATTGAAGACGGTAGAGAGTATATGGAAGAAGCAGAAAAAACTTCCAGAGAAAAACCGGTGATCACAGTTAAATCAGGCCGAACCAGTAAAGGAGGAGAAGCCGCATCCAGCCACACAGGAAGCATTGCAGGTTCATATCAGGCCTACAAAGCAGCGTTCAGAAAAGCAGGAATAATAGAAGCAGAATCAAATAGAGAACTACTCGATTACGGAAGAAGCTTCGCCTACCAACCACTGCCTTCAGGAAAAAACATAATGATTATAACGAATGCTGGAGGGCCGGGAGTTATCTCTACAGATGAAGTTTCCCAGCATAATTTAGAGCTTGCTGAACTCGAGACAAATACAAAAATGAGTTTTCATGAGTTCATGCCTGAAGAATCGACAATCAGAAATCCTCTCGACCTGATAGGGGATGCGGGGCATAATCGCTACAAGAAGGCCTTGAAAGCAGTTGGCAAAGATGAGAATGTTGACGGCATTTTAGTGTTATTGACTCCTCAGGCCAACACAGAGATAGAGAAAACGGCTAAAACTATTGCAAGAGCTGAAGAGGAGATAGAGAAACCGGTTTTCACGTGCTTTATGGGGGAACAAGACGTTGAATCTGGAGTAGAAATACTAGAGAAAAATGATATACCAGATTTCGAGGATCCTGTCGACGCTGTAAAGGCCTTCAAAGAAATGAATAACTACAGAGAGTTCCTAGAAACTGATAGAAATTATGTTGATGTAGATTACGATGGTGAGAAGGCTCATCAGGCATTACAAGATTATAATGGTTATATGGACGGTCATGAACTACTGGAGGCCTATGGTTTTGACATGCCTATGACAGAGAATGGGGAGGCTCCACATCCTGCTGAGGAAGCCGCAGTCAATATTGGTTATCCTGTTGTGATGAAGATTAATTCTCCAGATATTTCCCACAAAACCGATGTAGGAGGGATCAAAACAGGGGTTTCAAGCAGACAGGAAGTCAACGACACTTTCAATAAGATAGTCAACAACGTTCACCACGAAAAACCTGGCAGTAAAATCAACGGAGTAATAGTCCAAGAACAATTAGATGGGTTAGAAGTCGCACTAGGTATGAAAAGAGATCCACAGTTTGGGCCGATGATAATGGTAGGCCTAGGCGGAATTTACATAGAAGCACTTCATGACATAAGCTTTGGAATAGCCCCTATCAGTGAAGAAGAAGCAGAACAAATGATCTCAGAACTCCAGGCCTCAGAACTATTTGAAGGAGTAAGAGGCGAAACGCATTCTATGGAGGCCGTGAAAGAAGCCATCATCAAACTCGGTGAGTTAGCGTTGAATCACGAAGAAATTCATGAAATCGACATCAATCCTCTAATTTTAAAGAAAGATAAGGCCTATGTAGCAGATATAGAGATGAGTGTGGAGTAATATTTGGAATAAAATGTTGATATAACGGCGTTATATCTAAAATTCTTTGGATCAAATATTTAATTTTTGGCTTATATCTATCTATTTATGTCAAAGGTTGATGTTGATTCCCATGGAAGAGTTTATATTCCCAAGAAGTACCGTGATAGATTTGGGACTGCTTTCAGAATTGTGCCGTATCGTGGGGAATTAAAGCTTATTCCGGTCTCGGAAGAGGCTGTTGAAGACTTAAGAAGCCGCACTAAGGAGATTAGAGAGTCGGAAAAATCGGCTGAAGAGTTAAAGAGTGAAGCTCGTAAAGAACTGGAGAGGATGGCTTGTGAATGATGAACAAGTCTACGCCGACACTGATTTCATCCTAGCTATTATCAAAGAAGACGACTGGCTTCAATCAAATGCCAGAGAACTCTTAGAAAAACACGATGGAAATATAGTAACTTCCGCAACTACATTCTTAGAAACTTTGCTAGTCCTAAAAAGAGAAGGAATCAAACAGTATACCCCTATAGTCCAGGATATCCTAGAAATAGCAGAACCATTACACGTAGAAGAAGAAACTCTATTCCAAGCAGCATTCTACATGGAAGACGGAGCAAATCCATTTGACGCATTCCATTTAGCTCAATCTAAAAACAGAAAAATAATAAGCTCAGACAAAGAATTCGACCAACTAGGCGCAGAAAGAATCAAATTAGAAAAAGAAAACTAGGCCTCAAAAATCTCTAGCCTTCTCCATTTTAGGCCTTGCATGCATTCGACAATAAGCATCTTCAGGATTCTTCTCGAAATAATCTTGATGTTTTTCTTCAGCAATGTAAAAATTTTCTAACTCTTTGACATCTGTAACTATTTCCTCTTCGTATGCTTCTTGCTTTTCCTCTATGAAGGCCTCAATAATCTTTCTCTCGTCCTCGGTTTGGTAGAGGATTATTGATCTATACTGGCTGCCGATATCCGGGCCTTCTCTGTCTTTCGTTGTAGGATTATGGATTCTGAAAAATAATTCGAGAATTTTTTCCAGGCCTATTTCTTCCTGGTTGTATTCTATCTTGATGACTTCGGCATGTCCTGTGTCTCCAGAACATACTTCACGGTAGGAAGGATTCTCTGTATGGCCTCCGGCATAGCCTGATGCAACTGATTCAATATGTTCTACCTGTTTAAATGCTGCTTCGGTACACCAGAAACATCCTCCGCCTAGCACGATTTCTTGTGTCATGGTTTATCGGCCTCGAATTCTAATGCAATTCCATTGATGCAGTACCTTAGGCCTGTCTCATTTTCAGGGCCATCTTCGAATACGTGTCCTAGATGTGCTTCGCAGTTGGAGCAAACTACTTCTGTTCTTTTCATGCCGTGAGATTGGTCTTCTTTTTTCTCAATATTTTCTGCGTCCAGTACGTCGTAGAAGCTTGGCCATCCAGAACCTGATTCAAACTTGTGGTCTGATGAGAATAGGGCCTGTCCGCATTTCTTGCATTTGAAAGTTCCATCTCTTTTCTCATTGAGTAGGTCTGATGAGAACCTTGGCTCTGTCCCACACTGCTCGATTACCTGTCTTTCTTCTCTGTTGAGATCATTCATTTTGTTCTTTCTCAATACTTTTACCGAATCCTGCGCTCAGCGTCCGTGTCAAGGCCTGTTCTGCAGTCTCGTTTGTTTCAATAATGTTTTCAGGTTTTAACTCCAATATAAGGCCTGTTGTGATGTTTGGAGATGTTGGGAGGAATAGTATTTCTCGGCCTTCTTCTGTCTGATTTCCTGTTTTGAAAGCTGTAAGCTTCACGTTATTCAGCTCTATCTTTACAGGTTTGCTCAGCTCTTCTGTACCGTTTATAACGGTCTCTGTCGTGGCTTTCGTAATTCTATAGATTCCTCCTAAGAATGGAATAGAACCTAGTATCTTATCTATTGTCTTTTCTACTCTAAAACCTATATTTTTTCTAACAGCTTTGCCAGTTAAAGTGGCTAAAAGTGTTCCCAATCCTATCAATGTTGCTAATTTTATCGTCTGATCTATAACATAGTAGCCCGTTAAATCAAGAACTTCATGGTAAGGTATCAGATCGATTTTGCTGAATAACCATGCTATGATTACAGTTACTACAAGGATAGGGAATAACACGATTAGGCCTTCAAATGCAGGTTTCTTCTGATTATTTACTCCTAAGTTTCTGAGAATCTGAGACCTATTCCTATTGTAATAACTGAAGTTCCGTCTACCTCTCTTTAGACTGCCTCTTAACAGCTTGTGCGCTCCTTCATGGAGCTTTTCTTTACCTTCTTGCAGGTCATCTTCAGGATTTTCCTCATTAGACATAAAAAATAGATTTAATCCTGAAAGTTAACTGTTCTTTGGAAAAATAGTTGCAGTAAAATATAAAGAAAATATTATTTATTTAGCGCCGCATCTATCACAGACCTTAGATAGCTTTGGATAACCGCATTCGCTGCAGTAGGCCTCCATTATTTCTCTCCTCAAGCAAGTCAAGGTTTACATGAGTTGGCACGAAGTCAGGGTCCTGGAACTGGTTTGCAGTAGTCAAAGTTTTTTCCACCTTCTAACCTAAAGTTATCCTTCAGGCCCTAATAAGGCGATTCGGAGCTGTCCGAAAGTCCGAAAAAGTCTAAACTTTTACATCAATTTGCATACAATAATCATATATGACAAATAGAGAAGAAGCCCTGGAACTTCACAGCAAAAACCCTGGAAAAATTTCGGTCGAGCCCTCAGTCGAGATTAATGGGAAAGAGGATTTAGGCCTAGTTTATACTCCAGGAGTTGCAGAGCCCTGCAAAGAAATCAGCAAAGACAAAGAAAAGGCCTACGAGTACACATCAAAAGGAAACTTGGTGGCAGTCGTAAGCGATGGAAGCGCAGTTCTAGGCCTTGGAGATATCGGCGCTGGAGCTTCTATGCCTGTAATGGAAGGTAAAGCCAATTTGATGAAAAAATTCGGAGAAGTAGATGGGTTCCCGCTTGTAGTAGACACGGATGAGCCAGAAGAAATAATTGAAACGGTAGAAAATGTTTCGCCAACTTTTGGAGCTGTAAACTTAGAGGATATTTCGGCGCCAGAATGCTTTAGAATTGAGGAAGCCTTGAAAAACCGGCTTGATGTACCCGTGTTCCACGATGATCAGCACGGAACTGCAATAGTGGTTAAAGCAGCATTAGAAAACGCCTTAGAACTTGCAAATAAAAAGTTGGAAGACTCCAGGATTGTAGTCGTTGGCGCAGGAGCAGCAGGCATCGCAGTATCAAAATTTTTACTCGAAGCAGGAGCAAAAAACATAGTTCCGGTTGATTCATCAGGGATTCTAAGAACCGGCGATGAAAACATCTACAAAGCCGAACTAGCAGAAAACACATTGGCCTCAGAAGAAAGCGGAGGCCTATCTGACGCATTAGAAAATGCTGATGCAGTTATTGGACTTTCAGTTGGAGGCCTAATTTCAAAGGAAATGGTGGAGTCGATGGCAGAAGATTCAATCGTCTTTGCACTTGCGAACCCTGAACCAGAAATCTTACCTAGCGAAGCTCAAGAAGCCGGAGCACTTATTACAGCAACAGGCCGCTCGGACTTCAACAATCAAGTAAATAACTCTTTAGCATTTCCAGGCGTTTTTAGAGGTGCTTTAGATGTACAGGCCTCTGAAATCAATGAAGAAATGAAATTAGCGGCATCGGAAGCAATAAGAGAATTTGTTGATCCAGAAGTTGAAAAAATCGTCCCTGAAACCTTGGATAAAGAGCTGGCGATGAAGATTGCGGAAAAAGTTAGTGAAGCAGCCCGGAATTCAGGAGTGAATAGGAAGTAAAGTTTTTCACTTTATGTTTCTCTCTTTTTTCTATGAATCAAGAAATAAAGGAAAATTATGTTCAAGCAGGCCTTGTAGTTCAAAAGGCCAGA
>LFFM01000691.1_pt1 | contig 23697 bp, 20 predicted proteins | sample 643131 | NCBI WGS metagenome assembly LFFM01 (sample SAMN03777445, study PRJNA286221) | soda lake metagenome | biome: soda lake; feature: Kulunda steppe; material: water; isolation source: sample Tc-Br brine of Tanatar trona crystallizer | place: Russia: Kulunda steppe | collected 2011-07
CAGACCGGCTCGATGGAAGTGCGGGGCGGCGACTACCCGTACCGTGGTGCCGGCTTCGTGGCGACAGTCATTCTCTTGGCAGGCGTCACGAACGTTCCGCGGATCAAGGAGCTCCAACAGGTTGCCATCGAGGCGCAGGATAACCTCGACGAGATCCGCGACGAGAGCGAGGAGAACCTCGACGAGCTCGTCAGCGACGACGGCGACGAACTCGAGTCCCTCTTTTAACGGGTCGGATGGAGGTTCTGGTCCCCTTCTCCCCCGACCGACCGAAATCACGGCTTGCAGAGTTCTTTTCGCCGGACGAGCGCGAGTCGCTCGCCCGGTCGATGCTCGATGACGTGCTCCGTGCGGTAACCGGTGCCGGCGGCGACCCACGGCTGCTCAGTACCGAGCGGCCGGACCCGCCGGTTGATCACCCGGTTACGGTCGACTCGCGGCCACTCACTGCGGCGGTAAACGCGGTTCTTGCGGAGCGCGAGCCCACCGAGAGCGATCCGCTCGCGGTCGTGATGGCCGACCTCGCGCTGTCGACGCCTCCGGTACTCGGTCGGCTGTTCGATGCCGATGGCGACGTGGTGATAGTCCCCGGCCGGGGTGGCGGAACCAACGCGCTTGTCGTCCGCACCCCCTCGTTCCGCGTCGACTACCACGGGGCGTCCTACCTCGATCACCGCGAGTCGGCCGCGGCGGTTGACGCTGAGGTCACCGTCTTCGACTCTCACCGACTTGCGACCGACATCGACGAGCGGGCGGACCTCGTCGAACTACTGATACACGGCGACGGGGCGGCCACAGACTGGCTTCGAGAGGCCGGCGTCACGCTCGATATCGACGAGGGACGTGTCGGCGTGGGCCGTAGCGACAACTGAGGGGCCGACCCGGATCCGGGACCACATCGCTTTTGAGACCGCATCGCGGAGAGGCTCTCGTGTTCACGGCGGCCGACGAGTACGGGATCCGGATCGACATCGACGACCGTGAGGTGGAGCGACTGCTTTCCGTGACGCCCGCGGACGCAGAGACGCCGGATCGGCTGTCGTTTGCGAGGAACGTATTCATCCCGTTGACCACCGCCTGTCGATACACTTGTACCTACTGTACGTACTACGATGTCCCCGGGGAGGCGTCGCTACTGTCGCCCGAAGAGGTCCGTCAGCGATGTCGCGTGGGTGCCGACGCGGGATGTACGGAGGCGCTTTTTACCTTCGGTGACGAGCCGGACGATCGCTACACAGCGATCCACGAAACGCTCGACGAGTGGGGGTTCGACTCGATCCACGACTACCTCTATCGTGCCTGTGAGATCGCGTTGGAGGAGGGGCTGCTCCCGCACTCGAATCCCGGCGACCTCACCGAATCCCGGTTCGCCGATCTCCGTGAAGTGAACGCCTCGATGGGCGTCATGCTGGAGACGACCGCCGATGTCGACGCCCACAGCGGGGGCCGACGCAAGACTCCCGGCCAGCGACTCAACACGATCCGCGCGGCGGGTCGACAGGGCGTTCCCTTCACGACCGGGATCCTCGTCGGCATCGGGGAGGGATGGCAGGATCGCGCGGAGAGCCTGCTGGCGATCCGCGACCTCCACGAGCGTCACGGCCACGTACAGGAGGTGATCGTCCAGAACGTCGTCCCGAACGAGCGCTCGGACTTTCCGAAGCCGGACCGGGAGACGATGCGCCGGGTCGTGGCGATGGCACGGGTCGCGCTTCCGCCGGAGGTGTCCGTACAGGTCCCACCGAACCTCTCGCCGGCGAGTGAACTCGTCGACTGCGGCATCGACGACCTGGGTGGTGTCTCTCCGGTGACGGACGACTACATCAATCCGGAGTACGCGTGGCCGGAACTCGACGGGCTCCGAGCCGTCGCCGACGCTGGGGGGATGCGACTCGTCGAGCGACTCCCGACGTACGCACGGTTCCTACCGCCAGACCTTCGGCCCGCCGATGTCGACGCCGCGCCGCCGCCGACGAACCACGAGACCTGGCTTCCAGACCCGGTCGCCGACCGGGTTCGCGATGACGACGTTCACGGTCGTCGGCTACGGGCGGTCGCACGCGGGGACGGGCCGCTTCGACCAGACCCACACTAAAAGACCGCTGATGGGATCCGGAATCGACGCCGCCAGTAGTTATTTTAAATGCGGTCCGAAACAGGCGGACAATGCTACCGTTGCCGCTTCAGTTCGACGCGGACGCACTGGTCGTACTGCTCGTCGATTTCTTGCTTGCGCTGCTGCTGTTCGCGGTGGGAGTCGTCGGTGTGTTGTTGATCGGCAAACTTCTGCTACTCCCGTCGATCCAGCGTGTACTGGGGTCGAAGGAGTTCGACGACGCAGTCAAGAGTCTCGGAACAAGCGTCGCAAACGCGGTCATCTGGGTCGCCGCCATCGCCATCGGATTCACGATTGCCGGGTACGGCGCGTTCCTCTCGGCGTTCGCCGTCTTCGGCGGCGCAATTGCGCTCGCAATCGGCTTCGCCGCGCAGGACCTACTGGGTAACTTCGTCGCCGGGATATTCATCCTGAAAGATAAACCGTTCGAGGTTGGCGACTGGATCGAGTGGGACGGCAACGCGGGCCGCGTCGAGGATATTGACCTGCGTGTCTCACGGGTACGGACCTTTGACAACGAGCGGATCACGGTCCCGAACGGCGACCTCGCGAACAACGCGGTCACCAATCCGGTCGCCTACGAGACGCTCCGGCAGAAGTTCGTTTTCGGCATCGGCTACGACGACGACATTTCACGGGCGACGGACATCATCGTCGAGACGGCCGAAGCGCACGAGGCCATCCTCGATGACCCTGGTCCGTCGGTGCGACTCGTTGAACTCGGGGATTCCGACGTTGGCCTACAGGCGCGCTGGTGGATCTCCGATCCCGACCGCGGCGACTTCGTGAAGGTTCGGTCCGAGTACGTGACGGAGGTAAAGGAGGCGTTCGACGAGGCGGGGATCGACATCCCATACGTCCATCGTCAACTCACCGGGAGCGTCGAGGTCATCGAGTCCGTCGCGGCCGAGGAGTGAGCGCGGACACTGCCGCGTGTTCGGCTCCGCTCACGACGGGTCTCCGTCGTCTCCGCTGGGCCGATACTGCCGACTGACGGCCTGCCACCGGTTCGACCGGAACCGGATGCCGTTCAACACTGCTGGAACGAGCTTCTCCAGTATCACCGCTGCGTACAACCCGGCAACGCCGAGCGCCGTCATCATGCCGACGAGTGCGGCGGGAAGCGCGAATAGATACAGGCCAACGATCGACGCGAGGAACGGCCATCGAGTATCGCCGGCCCCACGCAGGGACCCGGTAACGGAGCCATCGATCCCGAGCGGTATCGCAGAGATCGCGGCAACGAGGACGAACGCCGTCGTTGCCGCCACGGCGGCCGGTTCGTCGACAAAGACGCGGGCGATCGGGTCCGCGGCCACGATCACAGCGACCGAAGCGAGCAGGTACACAACCGCCGACAGGCGGATCACGTCGCGACCGTACGCAGTCGCGAGCGACTCCTCGCCTGCGCCGAGCCGCTGCCCAACAAGCGTGCTCGCGGCGATTGAAAAGCCCCAGCTGAAGCTCCCAAGCAGCGCCCTGATACGGCGGCCGACTTCGAGTGCGGCGACGGTTGTAGAGCCGAAGCTTGCCGCGATCCACAGGAGGGGGAAGACGACAACCCCCTCGGCGACCCGACGAGCCATCAGGGGCGCAGAGACCCGGAGGAGCTGCCGAGTGAGGTCGATGTCGAGCCACGGACCGGACTGTCCAACCGGGATCGGCGACGCACCGTGGCCGAGATACGACCGCCCGCTCATCCCCCACGCAAGGACGATACCGACCGCTGCTATCGAAACTGCGGTACCGATAGCGGCTCCGAGCACGCCGAGCCCTGCGCCAAGCACGAGGCCGGCGGTGAGTCCGACGTTGAGCACCGCACCGCCGGCACGGATCACCATTGGGGTGAACGTGTCTCCGACGCCGGCGTACGTGCGGCTCGCGATCATATTGAAAAACTCGAAGGCGAGCGCGGGCGCGGTGACGACGAGGTAGATCACGCCAAACCGGAGCGCGTCACCTTCGCCGCCGACAAGGGCGATCAACGGCTCCGCGAACAGTATAAACCCGACGACGACGGGGGTAACGAGAAGCCCCGCGACGAGGAGCGACTGTTTTACGACGAGAGCGGCTCGGGCAGTATCGCCACCGCCATAGTTCTGTGAGACGAGCGAGACCGTGCCCCCGGCGAGGCCAATAGAGAGGAACTTCGCAAGCTGCCAGTAGGCGAACGCGAAGGCGAGCCCCGCGACCGCAGGCGCGCCAAGCACGATCCCGATCACCGCCAGATCGACCGTGTTTTTCGACATGATCGCGAACCCGGTGATGATCCGCGGCCACGCCAGATCGAGCGTCTCTCCGAGTCGGTCCCGGTCGATCACACCGCCACGGTCGAGCGCATCGGCGACGTTCTCGCCGAGACGGGAAAAGAACTCACGCAGTAGAGAGACCACATGTCGGAGGCGCGAGTCCATTGACATGAGTACGTGTAGGAGCGGTTTGGGTCTGTCCGTCCCGGCACGCGGTTCCAGTTACCTACAAGTGGCACTCGGTATCGCCGACAGTTGTGGGCGCTGACACCCACCACCGCCGAACGCAACGGCTTTTAGGAACTACTGAGTGTTACCACTAATGAGTCCACACGAGTGGCGGACGTATCTCGTCACGGGCGCGACACACTCCGCGGGCCGGAGCACCGAGCAAATAGCCGAGGCGGCGATAGACGGCGGCATCGATGTTATCCAGCTCCGGGATAAGGATCGGAGCGCCCGCGAGCGGTATCGAACCGGTCGCCGGCTCCGTGAGGTGACCGACGCGGCCGACGTGCCACTGATCGTCAACGATCGGATCGATCTGGCGGCCGCAATTGGTGCTGATGGCGTCCACCTCGGACAGTCGGATCTGCCGGTCGATGTTGCTCGCGACCAACTCGGTTCGTCCGCGATCGTCGGGGTCTCCGCGTCCACGGTTGCGGAGGCAACGGCGGCAGCGGCTGCCGGTGCTGACTACCTCGGCGTTGGTGCCGTGTTCAGCACCTCCTCGAAGGACGTTCCGGACGAGGAGAACGGGATCGGCACGGAGCGGATCCGAGCGGTGGCCGACGCGGTCGGGATTCCCGTGATAGGGATCGGTGGGATCGACGCGAGCAACGCGAGTCGCGTCCGTGAGGCGGGCGCTACCGGAGTGGCGGTCATCTCGGCGATCACGGCGGCGGATGACCCGCGGGCCGCGGCTGCGGCCCTTCGGGAGGTGGTCGCCGATGTCTGAAACACCGGCGTCGTCCGACCCGCTCGACGGGAATGAGTTTGCGGACGCGGTGACGGCGGTCGGCGAACTGTCGCCGCTGGTCCACCATCTCACGAACGACGTGACCACCAGCGAGACCGCAAACGCGACGCTACACTGGGGAGGACTGCCGGTGATGGCCGATGCGCCCGCGGAAGCCGGAGACATGGCTGCCGGGGCGGACGCGGTCGTTATCAACACTGGCACGGCGACGACGACGGACATCGGTGCGATGGTCGATGCCGGTCAACGGGCGAACGAGGCCGACGTACCGGTCATTCTGGACCCCGTCGGCTACGGCGCGACGCCGCACCGCGTCGAGTCGGTCGGCCGGTTGCTCGACGCCGTCGCGTTCGACGTCATCAAGGGGAACGTCGGGGAGGTACGCGGACTCGCCGGCGAGGAGGCGACGGTTAAGGGCGTCGAGTCGGTCGATGACGGCGAGTCCGGAGTCGCTGACGCGGCGCGGGCGCTCGCGGCCGAAACCGGTGCCACGGTCGTTGCGTCCGGTTCGACGGATGTCGTTGCTGACGTGGACGGAGCGGCGTACCAACTCACGGTCGGCCACGAGCGGATGGGCTCGTTCGTCGGCTCGGGCTGTATGCTCGCGAGCACGCTCGGAACGGTGGCGGCGCTGACTCGCGAGACGGACGGGCCGGTGTCGACGGCGACAGAGGCGGCGCTGGTTGCGACCGTGGCGTACGGACTAGCAGGCGAGCAGGCGGCGACAACGGAGCCACCCGGACCGGCGAGCTATCGGACGGCGTTTATGGACGCAGTCGCGTCGCTGGCGGCGGATCCGTCCGGTGTCGATACCGACATCAGTGAACGCGTGTCGAAAATATAAGGGCGAACAGGGTGGTGTGTGTCGTCCGAACTCTCCGGGGTCCGGCTGCCGATTCGGACGGCCACTCCGCGCGGAGCCACACCACCCGCGTTCCCCCGCGCGGCACGTCAATCGAGCACGAAGGGTCTGGCCGCGGTATCGTATAAAACGGGACGCTTGTCTCAGCCGCTGTGTCGTTCGTCTTGACTACCGGGTCGCTTGTTTCCACTCCCGGAGGCCGATCCGTTCACCGTGGAGTTCTTCCGCGGGAGCCTCCGTCGCGGCCCAGACGAACAGCGGAGCGACGCTCTCAGGGTCGCGGGCGCGCTCCATTCCGGTGAGGTCGGTTGCGACCAATCCCGGGTCGACGACGCCGACGGTCGCGTCGAGGTCGGCGGCGAACCCTCGGGCGACCGCCTCGGCAGCGGCTTTCGAGACGGCGTACGCGCCCATTCCGGCTTTCGATTCGTGAGCGACCGACCCGGACGGAACGATCACCCGGGCGTCGTCGGCGAGATGTGGGACCGCTTCGGCGAGCGTTGCGAACACGCCACGGGCGTTCGTCCGCATCGTGTCGTCGTAGTCGGCGTAGCTCGTCTCGTCGGTCGGGTTTTCTCCGGGCGCACCGTGAAACACCGCCGCGTTGGCGAAGACGATATCGACGGGTCCGGCTTCGCGAGCGACGTGCTCGAAGAACCGTTCGAGGTCGAACTCGTCGCGAACGTCGACGCGGGACCCCCACGCGGTACCCGATGGGGTCGTCTCGTCTCCCGTCTCCGCTTCGCCGTCGTTCAACGCCTCGACGGTCCGGTCGACCGCGTCGCCATCGCGGCCGGAGACGGCCACGAACGCACCCGCCTCGACGAACTCCGTGGCGACCGCCCGTCCGATCCCGCTCGTTGCTCCGGTGATCGCGACCGTGAGATCCATGTGTCACGAAGTACGGCCGTGGTCGACTTAGTCGTACCCACTTGAGGCGTCTGTGTGGTATTTATACCGTTCCCGCCCTACGATCGGATATGGACGCGGCCCCGGACATCGACTCCGTAGCTGGCGAATCCGTCGTCGTTATTGGCGGCGGATTCGGTGGTCTCTCGACAGCCTGTTACCTCGCCGACGCCGGCGCGGACGTCACCCTCCTCGAGAAGAACGAACAACTCGGCGGGCGCGCGAGCCGGCTCGAATCCGACGGGTTCCGGTTCGATATGGGCCCCTCGTGGTACCTCATGCCCGACGTGTTCGAACGGTTCTTCGGACACTTCGACCGGTCGCCCGACGACTACTACACGCTCTCTCACCTCGACCCGCACTATCGAGTGTTCTGGAAGGACGGGGATCAGGTCGATGTGCTCCCCGACATGGACCACAACCGCGAACTCTTCGAGTCCTACGAACCCGGCGCGGGCGACGCGCTCGACGAGTACCTCACGGAGTCGAAGCGTACCTACGAGATCGGCATGGAACACTTCGTGTACGAGGATCGCCCGCGACTGCGTGACTACGTCGATACGGACGTGCTCCGCTACTCGTGGGGGCTCTCGCTGTTGGGCAAGATGCAGGGCCACGTCGAGGGGTACTTCGACCATCCGAAGCTCCAACAGCTGATGCAGTACACGCTCGTCTTCCTCGGTGGGTCGCCCACGAACACACCCGCGCTGTACAACCTGATGAGTCACGTGGATTTCAACATGGGCGTCTACTACCCGGACGGGGGAATCGGCGCGGTCGTCGACGGCATCGTCGAACTCGGCGACGAACTCGGCGTCGAGTACGTTACCGACGCCGAGGTGACCGGTATCGAAGGACGCTACGGCGCGTTCGCGGTCGACACGACCGGCGACGAGGACGGCTCCGACGGGGAGCGTTACCTCGCGGACATCGTCGTCTCGAACGCCGACTACGCCCACACCGAGCAGGAACTGCTGCCGGAGAAGAAACGTCAGTACACAGAGGAGTATTGGGAGTCACGAACCTTTGCTCCCTCGGCGTTCCTGCTGTACCTCGGCGTCGAGGGCGACGTTCCGAACCTCGAACACCACACGTTAGTGCTGCCGACCGAGTGGGACCAGCACTTCGAGACGATATTCGAGGAGCCAGCGTGGCCCGACGACCCAGCGTATTACCTCTGTGTGCCCTCGAAGACGGATGACACGGTCGCACCGGAGGGCCACAGCAACCTGTTTGCGTTGGTCCCGATTGCGCCCGGGTTGGAGGACACGCCGGAGATTCGCGAGCAGTACCGCGAAGTCGTCCTCGACGATATTGCCGAGAACACGGGCGAGGAGCTCCACGACCGGATCGTCTTCGAGGAGACGTTCTGTGTCGAGGATTTTGCCGACCGCTACAACAGCTACGCCGGGAGCGCGCTCGGGCTAGCACACACCCTTCGCCAGACATCACTGCTTCGGCCGCCACACCGGTCGGAGACGGTTGACGGGCTCTACTTTACCGGGTCGACGACGACGCCCGGTATCGGTGTCCCAATGTGTTTAATAAGCGGTGGCATCACGGCTGAACGGGTCGCGGACACGATCTGAAAGCGTGAGTACAACCGATCCGAACCCGACGGGTGTTGGGAGCAGAGCTATCGAAGACCTCCGATACCTGCTTGTGCTCTCTCGGCCGCGCTTCTGGCTCTACCTTGCGGGTCCCGTTGCGGTCGGCGTTACGTACGGGATCAGCGACGTGAGCGAGCTGTTCACCCCGGTAACGATCGGCCTCGCGGCGTACTTTCTGGTGCCCGCAAACGTGTACTTATACGGCGTAAACGACGTGTTTGACGCCGATATCGACGAGGTAAACCCCAAAAAGAGCGACCGAGAGGAACGCTGGCACGGGGACCGGTTCGTTCTCGCCGCGGTGTCACTGTCCGCAGTAGCGGGGTTGGTGACGTTCGCGGTCACGCCGACCGTCGCATGGCCGTACCTCGGTGGGTTCTTTCTGCTTGCGGCGGGATACAGTGCGCCACCGGTCCGATTTAAAACGACGCCGCTTCTTGATTCGGTGTCAAACGGTCTCTACATCCTTCCAGGCGCAGCCGCGTACGCGACGGTTGCCGGCACACATCCGCCGCTATTCGCGTTTATCGGCGCGTGGCTCTGGACGATGGGAATGCACACGTTCTCCGCGATTCCGGACATCGAGCCGGACCGTGAGGCGGGTATCCGAACGACAGCAACGCTGCTCGGAGCGGGTCGGACGTACGGGTACTGCGGGGTCATCTGGGCCGCAGCAGCGCTGTCCTTTGCCGTGGTCGACGTGCGACTCGGCGCGCTGCTCGGGGTCTATCCCGTGTTCGTCTCGTGGGTTGCCGTCTCCTCCGTCGACGTTTCACGCGCGTACTGGTGGTTCCCCGCGGTCAACACCGTCGTGGGGACGCTGCTCGCGATGGGCGGACTCTGGCGCGTCTACCCGCTCTGGGAGGTGGTCGGATGAGCGGCGATGACGCGTCGAGGACGGCCTCGGCGGGAGCGACCGAATCGCTCCGCGCTCGGCTCCCGCAAACGCGTGAGGGGGTTGAGGCCGCCCTCGACCGGATCGTCCGGGAGAATCGGTTTACGATTGCCGTGCTCTTCCCCGCTATCGGCGCGATTACACTCGTCGGGAGCGCGGAGGGCTGGGTGCCCGACCCGCTCGCGTTCAACCCGTGGTTCGTGCTGTTCGGCGTCGCGGTGATGCGGTCGCCGCTCGTCGTGGGAGTACTTCCGACGCTTGACCGCCAAGCGGTCGGCTGGATCGGCGTGTTGATCGCGTACACGTACTTCATCGAACATCTCGGTGTCAGAACCGGGTGGCCGTACGGAACCTTCGAGTATACGATCAGCCTCGGCCCCATGCTCGGTGGGGTCCCGCTCGCGTTGCCGCTCTTTTTTATTCCACTCGTGATGAACGCGTACCTGCTGTGTCTGTTGTTGTTGGGCGGACGAGCGTCGAGCGGGTGGGTTCGGCTGTTTGCCGTCATTCCGACCGTGGTGGCGATGGACGTGGTGTTAGATCCCGGCGCGGTCGCGGTCGGCTTCTGGGACTTCGGCGGCGGGGCCTTTTACGGAGTTCCGCTCTCGAACTACGCCGGCTGGGTGTTGTCGGCGACGGTCGCGGTGATCACGCTCGACCGCGCGTTCGATATGGCTGCGATCCGTGACCGGCTAACGAACTGTGAGTTCATGCTCGACGATATGGTGAGCTTCGTGATCCTCTGGGGCGGAATCAATCTCTTTTACGGCAACTACATCCCGGCGGCGCTCGCGGCCGCGTTCGGGATCGGACTGGTCCGCACCGACCGCTTCGACTCACAGCTGTTACGACCGTGGGGATAGCGTGAGCAGATCGGTTTATAAAGCCCGTCACAGTTGACGGCAGCGACGTTCGACGCTCCGAACCGGAAACGGATCGACGGAATCGATCTCTCAACTCTTGATCCCTGCCGCCGACTCGAAATCCCTTATATACCTCCCGCTCCTGTCTTCTGTATGGAACGGATGTCGAGCGGAGGAGACCGACTACGTGGAGTCGATGAGTAGTCTGGCGATCGAGTACGGAACCCACGAGCGGGTTCGGGAGATAGTCGACCGGCTTCGGTTTTGTGCGGAACACGTCAGCGTCGATTTCGACGGCTGGGATGAGCCTCACGTAAAAGGGCCGGGACTGTACTTCGCAGTCGTCGCCGACCGCGACTACGGTTCATACGCGGACCCAATGGGGGACAACCAGTGGCCTCGGGACCGATGTGCGTCCGTTTTTGAGGAGGACGCGTTCGTCGAGGCCGCGGAACGCGTGAGCGTTCGAGCGGACGGCGGCATCGTCGTCGCCGTCGACGGCGAGTTGGAGGGCCAGATGGTTCGGTTCCGCGATCTGGGAACGAGAAGCGACGAGACCGAGCTCGTCGACGACGTCGCCTACGAGCCGTGGATGGGGTCGCGGCACATGAGCGCAATCGAGACCTCTGTCCGACCCGAGGTGATCGCGACGATTACCCTCAGCGAGGAGACCGGTCGTGTAAGTGTCTTCCGCGACGGCGAGGCCGACTCCACACCCCGCGGAGAGATCGGCGGCCCCTGGCGTGGCGACTGATCGTCGGCCCCTGGCGTAGCGACTGACCGTCGGCCCCTGGCGTAGCGACTGATTGTCGGCCCGGTTCACCCTTGGACCGATGACTCGGACCGCCAATCGTTATGGGGCCGCCCGGCGAACGGTCGCGTATGTACGACGACCTGCTGGTACCGACCGACGGGAGCGAGGCGGTTGAACGCGCACTCGATCACGCGATCCCGCTCGCGGCCGACCACGACGCGACCGTTCACGCGCTGTACGTCGTCGATCGGAGGGTGGCGACCGCGGGATCCAGCGAGCTCCACGACGAGGTGATAGCCGATCTGGAGAGTCAAGGCGAGACGGCGGTCTCAGCGGTCGCGGACCGGGCCCGCGAGGCCAGTATCGATGTCGAGACGGTCGTCAGAACTGGCACGCCTGACACGGAGATCGTCGCGTACGCCGATGAGGCCGGTATCGATGTCATCGTGATGAGCCCCGAAGGGAAGTCTCCGAGAGAGCGGATCCGCTCTCTCGGCAGCGTCTCGGACCGCGTCACGGACGACGCGACCGTTCCGGTGTTTCTGATAAAATGAACCGCAGCAGGATCGATCCCTGAACACTCGACCAGATTATATGTAGCTGCGGGCGTAGCGTGGCGTATGGAACTCACGGTTCTCGGTACCGGCAGCGCGATGCCGGTTCCGGAGCGCGTCCAGGCCGGGTACCTCCTCGACGACGACGATCGGTCGTTGCTCGTCGACTGCGGAAGCGGCGTCCTCCAGCGACTCGCCGGAACCGAAACGGGCTATGAAGGTGTCTCGACCGTTCTGCTCACCCATCACCACCTCGACCACGTCGCAGCGCTCATGCCACTTATCAAGGCGCGCTGGCTCGCCGGCGAGGAGCATCTCGAGGTTGTCGGCCCGTCCGGAACGAAAGCGCTCGTCGACGGCCTCCTCGACGTTCACGCGTATCTCGACGGCCGGATCGACCTCGCAGTTCGTGAGGTGTCGCCGGCGCGATCGTTCTCGGCAGGTGGGTTCGATGTCGCCGCCCGCGAGACGCGCCACTCGATGGAGTGTTTTGCCTACCGGTTCTCCCCGCCGAGCAGCGGTGTGGACCCCGCGGACGGGCCGCTGACGCTGTCAGGTGACACGGAGGCGTTCGCGGGCCTCGCGAGTTTCGCCGACGGAAGCGACGTTCTCGTTCACGACTGCGCGTTCCCCGACGGGATCGACGTGTCGAATCATCCGACACCCACCGAACTCGGCGAGTCGCTCGCGGGCACCGATATCGAGACGCTGTTGCTCTCGCACCTCTATCCACACACCGGCGGACGGGAAGCGGAGATGGTCGAGAGCGTCCGAACAGCGGGCTTCGACGGTGATGTCCGGGTCGCCGAGGACGGACTCCGTGTAAACATCTGAGCCAACGTAACCCTGAAGGGTTACGTCAAACGGAGTTCCACCCGGACTCTTAAGCGCTCGTAGTCGTTCCCATCGGGTATGGCCGAGCCGCTCGCTGACGACTTCGGACGGGAGGTGACGGGGGTTCGCGTCTCACTCACCGATCGCTGTAACTTTGACTGTGTCTACTGTCACAACGAGGGGCTCGGCGACACGCGCGGTCCCATGGAGCCGAGCGAGAACGAGATGGGAACCGACGATGTCGTCCGGTTTCTGGAGGTCGTCGAGGAGTACGGCGTCGACTCCGTGAAATTCACCGGCGGGGAGCCGATGCTCCGCCAGGACTTAGCAGAAATCATCGAGCGCACGCCTGACTCGATGGAGGTCTCGATGACGACGAACGGGACATTCCTCCCCGGGCGCGCAGAGGACCTGAGGGCTGCCGGGCTCGACCGCGTCAACGTTTCACAGGACGCGCTCGATCCGGACGACTTCGCGGAAGTGACGAAATCCGGGGCCTATGAACAGGTCCTCGAAGGAGTCAAGGCCGCCGTCGACGCCGGGCTCGACCCCGTGAAACTCAACATGGTCGTGTTCACGCACACCGCGGGCTACGTCGAGGAGATGGTCGAGCACGTCGCCGACAACGAGGGACTCCAACTCCAGCTCATCCAGTACATGCCCGAACTCACGGGCAAGCCGGAGTGGAACGTCGACATCGGGCGCGTCCACGACTGGCTCGCGGACATCGCCCACCGCGTTGAACACCGGGAGATGCACGACCGCAAGCGGTACTTCGTGGGCGGGAGGGGCGACGAGAGCGACGGCGGGGTCGCCCAGAGTGCGCGCGACGGCGACACCACAAGCGGCATGGTTGAAATCGTCGATCCCGTCGAGAACGAGGACTTTTGCGCCAACTGTGGCCGGGTCCGCGTCACCCACGAGGGGTACTTGAAAGGATGTCTCAACCGCAACGACGACCTCCGGTCGATGGGAGAGATGACACGCGCAGAGATTGCGGAGACGTTTGAGGATGTGGTGGCAAACCGCGTCCCCTACTACGGCGAGTACTTGATTGAGAACGACGATGGCGAGTACGAACTGAACGAGAAGTACCTCGGCGCGCCGAGCGCGGCAGACTGAGAGCTGGCACTGAGGATTTTTCAGGTCGATCCGGTGATTAGCGTCTCTCTGAACGTTTCGGCGGACTCTCGATCCGCGAACGTCATCCGGAACTCACCCGGCCATTCGCCGTCGACGATAGCACTCGCCAGCGCGCCGTCGACGCCGAACCGATCCTGCTCTTCGTCGTTCACAAACACGACGATCTCGGCTTCTCCGTACTGTTCACCGAGATCCGCCCTAACTGCGGTCTCCGTGGCCGCGTCGAGCCCCTCGTCAGTCATCTGGAGCGAGACGTACAACTCGCCTCGCTGCCCTTCTCGTACCTGTCCGACCGTTTCGATGTGGCGACCCTCGAAGAACGACCGAGTCTCATCCATTGTCATCGCCGGACGCAATCGGTTCGGTGTCACTCGACGCGTCGCCGATGGCGTCGTCGATCGCGGAGTCGATACAGCCGGCGATCGCGGTTGCCGTGACAGCACCACACAGACTGAGCAGAAAGCGTCTTGAGGGCGGTATACGACGGCAGTTCGCTGGGGTAATTTAAAAAAACCGTAGCGTAAGCAGTGGAGCCTGTTTCGCGTCACTCCGGTGGCTCGTACGGCCGGCTGCTCCCGTCGTCCGGGAGCCGACGCAGGTACTTCGCAAACAGGTCCGCCACGCGGGTGTACGCATCGAGAACGTGGTCTAGTTCGCCGAATCCGTGCGGCTCACCGTCGTACCGACGGAACTCGTGGCGGACGTTGTGTGTTTCCAGTTCCTCTACGAGTTGCTCAGATTGGCTGATCGGGACGCGAGCGTCCTCTTCGCCGTGGAGAACTATGAGTGGGTCGTCGATGTCTGGGACCGATCGGATCGGGCTCGCGTCGCGGTAGGCGTCGAGGTCGGAGACAAAGTCGCCGAGTTCGCGCTTGAGCAGCTGCCAGCCGATGTCGTCGGTGTCGTCGACGAACGACTCGTAGTCGTACACGCCGTAGAAGGCGGCGCCGGCGCGGAACCGGTCGCTGTTGCCGAGCGCGTTCACGGTCATCAGTCCGCCGCCGGAACCGCCGAAGATGCCGACTCGGTCGCCGTCGACCGCGTCGTACCGCGCCGACGTGGCATCCGCGGCGCGAATGACATCGTTGAGGTCGCCGCCGCCCCAGTCGCCGTCGTTGGCCATCCGAAACGCGCGACCGAAGCCGTCGGAGCCGCGGTAGTTCGGACGGACGACCGCGTAGCCGAGCGCCGCGAAGTAGGCAGCTCGGTGATCGAACCCGAACCCATCGAAGGCGGTGGGGCCTCCGTGTGGCTTCACGAGCAGCGGGACCGACTCAGGCTCAGCGTCCGACGCTGGAGGGTGGACAACCGCATGGACCTCGGTTCCGTCGGAGTCGTAGGTGAACGCCTCCGGCGCGGGGAGCCGCGCCGCCAGCCCAGTCGTTGCCATCCGGGTGAGCCGCTCGCCGGTGGCCGCGTCGACCGCGGTCGGCGGTTCGGTCGGTGTCTCCCGGACCGTAACCACGCGGTCACCGTCCCAGCGCGGCGCGCCGTGGATCGCGTCGCCAGACGCCAGCGGCGTCACGCCCGCGGCCATCTCGGGGTCGACCTTGGATCCGGGGCCAGCGTCCGCGAGCACGCCGTCGACGGCGACCTCGTGGACACTGGCCCGGCCGTCCTTCGTCGCCGTCACGGCGAGCCGGTCACCAGTGTCGTTCCACTCGGGAGCCGCGATTTCGGTCTCCGAGACGCCGTAAATCGGAGTGGCCGGGTCGTCGCCGGAAGCGGCCGCCGTAGCGTCGCCAATCCCGTACACCGCGTCGTACCCACTTCCGTCGTGGACGAACGCGACCGCCTCGTCATCGCCGGGTCGCGGGCGCGGACAGGTCGCCCGGACACCGGACTCCGCGAACAGTTCCGTGATCTCTTCGTCGCCGTCAAGCGAGACGCGGACGAGGGCGGCCTCGTAGTCGAACAGGTCTGCGTGTCGCGACCGCGTCGCGACGACGCTCCCGCCCTGCCAGTGCGGATCCGCGTAGAGGTACTCGTCGTTTGCTATCGCCTCAATGCGGTCGCCGTCGGGCGAGACGACCGCGAGGCTCGCCCGCGAAAAGCCGTCGGTGACGATCACGATCCCGGGCTCACCCCACGCGAGTCCCGAGATGCCACCCTCCAAGTCAGTCAGCACCTCGACCTCGCCGGTGTTGGCGTCGACAGTCGCCAGCTCGGCGTCGGCGGTGACGAAGGCGATCCGGTCGCCGTCGGGGCCCCAGTCAAGCCACCGCGCATCGGTGCGGTCGTAGCGCATGGCCGACGCGCCCCGACTGGTGAGTCGGCAGTCCTCGCCGTCGGTCGCCAGCCAGATGTCCGTGGTCAGTTCGCGGTTCTTCGCGTAGGCGATTCGGCCGGCCGGTCCGACTGCGGCCTGAACAACTCGGTCCGCGACGGTCATGTCGGCGAGCAGTCCGTCGTAGCTGGTGTCTCTGAGGTCTCGTCTGTACATGCGTGTGATTGCGGTGAGCGGGTACTTGGGTGTGTGGCTCGCGGAAGGGGGCGGACCGTCGCGCAGTTCAGTTTAGCGCAACCGAACGAGCACGGCGGGACTCAAACCTAAAATCGGACGTTCTCACTCGCTTCGCCCGCAGATAGCGGGCACAGTGGGATTCGAACCCACGACCGTCGGATTAGAAGTCCGACGCTCTATCCGGGCTGAGCTATGTGCCCTCAATCCATTCCTCGGTAGCGGCGGATAAAAACGGTCGTGGTTCGAGTCCGTTACTCGATTGATGCGGGACCGAACAGCGAGTCGTCCGGATCGAACGATCCGCTCACCGGGAACTCGGGCGTATCGGCGAGGTTCGAGTCGGCGTCGACGACACGGTCGTCGTTCAGCCGCAGGTCGGTTCCGAGCGCAGCAGCGACATCATTGAGATTCTCACGCGCGCTGGCTGGCGCGGCGGCAGATCCAACGAGCACGACCGCACCGCCGGCGTTCTGGTAATCGGTGAGCGCGTTGAGTTCGTTGTCCGTGTAGGGCCGGTCCGGAGCGGTGAGGAACACCGCTCGCGGTGTCTCCTCTTCCGCGGGAAGCGTCTCGACGACATCGTTGATCTGTCGGAGTCGCCCACCGAGTCCTTCAACGTAGCGAAGGTAGAACTGGACTCGTTCCAAAGGCACCGATCCGGGAATGTCGAACTGTGCGTGGCCTCCCTCGATGATCACGTCACCCGTAGTCTCTGAAAGCTCGTCAGCGACGTTCGTGAACAGTGCGAAGTTGCGGTATCGCTCCGGCTCGTCTGCTTCCTCGACACCCGCACCCTCGCCGGGCTCGTAGCGCTCGTGAAGGAGTACACCACCGACCATCGCTACACCGTTGTCGTCATCCATCGCAACCAGCGGTGGCTGGTCGTAGCTGTCGAAACCGTCACCGTCGGGGAGCGACTCCTGTTCGGCTGTGTCTTCTGCGGGGAGCACGATCTGGTCATCATTGAGTGGACCGGTCGTACTCGTCACGCTAGAGGCTCGGGGAACGAACACCTGATCGTTGAGGACGGACCCGTCGTTGCGGATCTCATCCAGCGCGTCGAAGTCTGACGCGCTCCACACCCGCTCACCGTCTGCGAGGGCTGCCTCTTCCTCTGCGGCGAACTCATCGTGGCGGGCGAATCCTGAGGAGTACACGCGTGCGTATCCCTCCTCGACGGTCTCCTTGTTGTAGTCGACGCTGAAGTTGCCGTCTTCCGGGTCGGCGTCGAAGTCGTTTGGGTCGTACTCCATGAACATGAGTAGACGACCGAAGTTGCCACGGAGCGGTTCACGCTCGCCGAAGACGGCGCGGATCCGCCGCCCCTCGATGTCCTCATCGCCCGCATCGGCACCGTCGGGTGCCATCACGTCGAGCGCGAAGTCGGTCGCGTTCCCGCCCCACGTGTCGAGGTGGTCGAGCTCGTCGTCGGGGATCCCGAACCACTCCTCGGGCTCGTTCGTCGCCCCGCCCGTCTCCGCGGTGTCGATGCCGAGGTTCCGGATGACGTCGCGGTACCCGTAGTCGCTGTCGAACTCGATCTCGAAGGTATCGCCGTCGAACACCCGGACGACGCGGCCGTAGTACGCCTCACCGCGCTCGAAGTTCACCGCGATGGAGCGGTCGCGTTCGGCGAACACGCCGAGGTCGTCCGGGTCGGCGTCGTAGTTCTCCGTCAGCACGTCGAACTCGGGGCCGACGTTGCTCTCCTCGTCGTTGACCTGATCCGAGTTGAACCGGAAGTCGAGATCGAGTGTGTCGGCGACCTCGTTGAGGTTTTCCGTCTCGTCGAAGCCGTCGAAGTCGGACTGGTCGAGGAGGAAGACGGCACCGCCGTCGTCGACGAACGCCTCCAACTCGTCGAGTTCGAGGCTGTTGAACGGTCTGGACGGGGTCGTGATCACGACGCCGTCGACGTCGTCGAGGCCGACGCCCTCGATCCCGTCGAACACGTCCTCGTATCCCTCCTCGTTGAAGTTCGTCGTCGTCGGCACGAACGGCGGACCCGCGTTGTTCACGTCGTCTTCGACCTGGTCGGGATTGAACGCGAAATCGAGGCTCAACTCTGCCGCAATGTCGTTGAGGTTCGCGGTCTCTTCGTTCTGGAACTCCGACTCGTCGAGCAGCCACACCGTGCCGCCGTCGGCGACGAAATCGGAGAGGGCCGAGAGTTCGTCGTCGCTGTACGACTCCGAAGGCGACGGGATGGCAACCGCGTCGGCGTCGATCGTTCCGGCGCCGCCGGCGTCGTTGCCGATCTCGAAGTCGACGGTCTCCGTGACCGGGTCGGCGTCGCCGTCGAGCGTCGCCGAGGCCTCGTACTCGCCGGCCGCGGGGTTCTCGACCCCCTCGACGACGATCTCGATCGGTCCGGCCACGTCGGTCTGTAAGATCCCGGAGAGGTCGAACGTCGCGCTCGTTCCCGAATAGTTCCCGCTGTTGACGCTGATCTCGGAGGTGTCCTCGCCGCCGGAAAGCGTTCGAGTCATCGTGACGGTGACGTCCTCGTTCGTCAGTCCGTCGAGACTCGTCCCGTCAGGGTACTCGACCGTGATCGTGTCGACCTCGTCGCCGTCGTTACCCGGTTCGCCGAACGCAACGTCCTCCAGCGTCCAGGTGTGTGTTGCGGTCGCGTTCGCGTCCGCGGGGTCGGCGACGAGTGCTCCCGCCTCCGAGAGCAACCCTTCCTCACCCGACGACTCGAACGTGTACCCCTCGGCCTCGATGGCGTCCGCGAACTCGCCGAATTCGTCCGAGGTGTACAACGTGTCGTGCGCGTCGTCCCACAACAGCGTGCCGGACGGGCCGACCGTGTCCGCGAGCAGGTTCAGTCCGAACTGCTCGTTGACCTCGGAGAGGTCTCCGTCCTCGAACAGCTCCGGCGTACCGAAGCCGACCACGTCGCCCTCCCGGGAGACGATCGGGATGTCGGTGTCGTCGTCGTAGATGTAGGCTCCGTCACCTTCCGTGTCGACGTTCTCTGCCGTCGACTCTGCCCACACGAGGATCCGTGAGGGGTCGGTGAGCGCCGCGTCGCCGCCCGACGCGACCTGACTCGCCGTCGACGGGAACGACAGCGACGCGCCGCTCCCGACGAGGTCGCTCGACGCCTGTAGGTCGTACCCCTCGTCCTCGGCGTACGCCGAGAACGAGTCATACGAGTCGAGCCCCCAGAACTGGCCGTGGCTCTCGTCCCACGCGATTGTCGCGTCGGGACCGATCAGGTCGTCGAAGAGGTTGACGAGGAACTGCTCGTTTTGTTGGTCGAAGCCGCCGTTGCCGTCGGCGACGAACTCGGGCGTCCCGAAGCCGATCACGGGGTCTGTCGTGTCCCGTGAGACGAGCGGCACGTCGTTGTCCTCGTAGATCACCGGGGGTGGACCACCGCCGTCCGATTCGAAGTTGAACGCGGTGGACTCGCCGCGAACGAGCGCCACGTCGTCGTCTGCGAGTTCGCTCCCGTCCGGCGCGCGCTGGCTCGCCGAGGAGTAGAACGACAGCGAGCCGACGGTGCCCTCGACCGGCGGGTCGTCTGGCGGTGCCTCAAGCTCGGTGTCGGCACCGATCGTGATTGTCACCTCGCCATCAGTCGGGTCGTCGCCGGCGTCAACCCGAACACCGACCGGAACCGCCGTGCCGACGTCGAGCGGGACGGTCGGCTCCGGGCCAAGTACCTCTCCGTCGACGAGGAGATCGAACTCCGCGTCGCCGAGTTCGCCGTCGTCGACCTCGGCGAACAGTCCGACGTCCTCCGTACCCTGGTTCCGGACCTCGAACACGTCGGACGTCTCGTAGACGGTGTTCGATCCGAAGCCGGTACCGCCACCCTCGACCTCGTCGAAGACGAGTCCGAGTTCGCCGTCGTCATCGAGGAACGCGAAGTCGTCGTCGAGCGGTTCGAGCGCGAGAAACGCGTTGGCGTCGTCGGCAAGGCCGATCGTCGCCGAGCGCTCGGCGGTCGCCGAGTCGAACGCGCCGGTCGCGAGCGCGCCACCGCCGGCGGCCGCGCCGAGACCGACGAGCACTGTGCGGCGTTTCATTCGATCCCCCCTCTGTCCTCAAACAGCCCGCTGAAATCGTCGAGATTGAACTCGGAGGTCAAGAAGTCGAAGTTCTCGTCCGGATCTTCGACTTGATCCGAATTGAACCGGTACTCGAGGTTGAGGGCGTCAGCGATCTCGTTCAAATTCTCGGTCTCATCAAAGCCATCAGGGACATTTCCAAAGAATGTGAAATCGGACTCGTCGAACAAGAGGACACCACCGCCATTATCCACAAACGAGTTGAGCGCATCCAACTCGTCGGTGGTGTATGACTCTGTCGGGGAAGCGATCACGATTCCGTCCGCGTCGTCGAGGTCGCCTGCGACATCCGTCGTAGCTTCGAAGGAATAACCGTTCGATTCAGCGTAGTCGATGAAATCATCGAAGGAGTTGTCTTCGTCCTCGGTTATCGTCCAGGATCCGTCGTGCCCTTCGTCCCAAAGAATCGTACCGTTCCCCACTATTTCGTCAAGTAGATTTAGAACGAACTGTTCATTTCCGACCGAGAAGTCCGCCTCTTCGTCTTCGATCAATTCGGGCGTCCCAAAGCCCGCGACGGTCCCGTCAACCGACACGATCGGAATCTCGTCGTCAGAGCCGTATTCAACTGGATCCGAGTCCGACTGATCGATGTTTTCGGAACCAAGCGGTGCCCAAGCAGCAATAACGGACTGGTCCGTCAGTTGGCTCTCGCCGTCAGCAGCGATCTGGCTCGCACCCGAGCGGAACTGTAGTTCATCAAATGGGTCCGGTTCCGGCTCCTCTGGCGGGTCCTCGCCCTCCTCGTCGAACTCGCCGGCGATCTCGATGTCGATGTCGACGTCGTTCGTCACGTCGACGTCGCCGGTCTGGAGGTGCGTCCCGATCGACTGACTCTCGCCGACTGCGAGTTCGATCGCGTTTGAACCGTCGTCGAGCTTCTCATCGCGGTCCCCCGTCGGATACAGCTCGAACTCGCCGTCGAACGATTCGGTGTCGGTCGTGATCGTGATTGAAGCGGGGTTCGTCGCTTGGTTGGCAATCGAGAAGACGAGGTCGAAAAAGTACTCCGAGTTTCGTCCGATCCCCTCGCCGTCCGTCGAGACGCCGGTGAAATCGAGCGCGAGTTCGCCGTCGTCGTCTATCGCGTAGTCGCTTTCGGGGACCAACCCGAGATACGCGTCCTCGTCCTCGGCGAAGTTGACGGTCGCCGTCCGCTCGGCCGTCGCCGTGTCGAACGCTCCGCTCCCGAGGATCGTTATGCCGCCGATGCCACTAGCCGCGCCGATGATGACGTTTCGCCGTCGCATGAAGTAAGTCCGCGGCCACCGCTCGCCGTCACGGGTGCTCTCGTAACCCCCCACCGGGGGGTCGCCCGGAACACACGGGGACGAAAACAGTCTCGTGCGGGTACGACAGCCACGATGAAAGCCAAGGGGAGTTAGTTATTATATCTTTATATTATTTCTCTGTAACGTTACGTCGTCGGACGCGTTCGAACCACCTCTCCCGTTCGACCGCCGGGCCGCTCAACAGCAGACATAAGTCCGGCACGGCAGTAGCCGTCGGTAATGAACGTTATCGGTACCGTCGGCTTGCCGGGGAGCGGCAAGGGTGAGGCGGCCAACGTCGCCGAGGCCGCCGGCGTTCCCGTTGTCGTAATGGGCGACGTGATCCGCGAGGAGTGTCGCGAGCGCGGCCTTGACCCGGCCGAGCACCACGGTCAGATAGCCGGCCGCCTGCGAGCGGAGGAGGGCGACGACGCCATCGCCGAGCGGTCGCTCCCGCGGATCCGGGAAGCCGCTGCGGACCACGAAGCGGACACCGTGCTCGTCGACGGTCTCCGCTCGACCGTCGAGTTGGAGCGCTTCCGTGAGGCGTTCGGTGACGGATTCACGCTCGTCGCCGTCCATGCCCCCTTCGAACTCCGGGCTGAGCGACTGGGAGAGCGCGGCCGCGACGATTCTGATTCCGATCTGGAGGCGCTTCGCGAGCGCGACGCCCGTGAACGCGACCTCGGCCTCGGCGAGACGCTCGAACGCGCCGACATCGACATCGACAACTCCGGGTCGCTGTCGGCGTTTCAAAACCGGATCCGCGAGGTACTTGGGGTGAGCGACGCTGCCAACGCTGCGTCGAACGACGAGCCAGTTGAGCCCACCGACGGTGGTGGTCGCCGGTGATCTACAGCATCGACGTTCGGATCGTCGCACCGGTCAACGATACCGAGGTCACCGACCGGGTCGACGACGCGATCCGAAACGTGTTCCCCGACGCGGAGCCCGTCTACGAGGAGGGACAACTGGTCGCCGAAGCGCACACCCTCGATGCGTTTTCCGATGTTCTCCACGAACAGGAGATCCTCGACACCGCCCGCCGGGTGTTCCTCCGGAACTCGACGGCGGATGGGTTCGCGTTCGCATTAAAAAAGCAGGCGGCCTTCGAGGGGATCGTCAACTTCGCCGTCGGCGAACCGGACGAACTCGGCGAGATCGACGTGGAGGTACGCGTGCGCCAACCCGATGTCGAGTCGTTCATCGACTACGTCGCTCCCGAAACCGACGAGGGAACCCCCGTCGATCCGGCTCGGGAGTACGGCGACCGATACGAGCCTGAAACCGACGAGTACTGACCAAAAATCGGTGAAGGGACTCCGATAGTCGACTCGCGACTACGGGTTGTGGACGCGGTGGTCGAGAGTCTTGGGGGCGTCGATTTATAAACGGATGCGACGCTGCTTATAAACTCACTTTCGACCGCAATCTGGCGAGGCGCACCCGAGCCTCTTGTCGGCTCGCGCCGCGGACACGACCCGTCTCGTCGTCCGCCATCGAGACGAGGGACAGGCGGTCCAAGATCGGGGGCCAGTCGGCCGCGCCGGCGGCCTCTCCAGCGAACTCGACGGCGTTTGCGAGACCCTCGCGCTCCGTCTCGCCGACGCGGCTGACGGCGGCGTCGGCGGCGCGTCTGCGACCGGCGACGAACAGACGGTCGCCGGCGGCGGCAGGCAACCACACAGGGACGAGACAGACCCAGAGCAGAATCCCTGCCGCAGCGTACACCGGTGCCGGGATCCGCTCCCGCTCCGGTTCGTAGCCGTGGATCCGGTTGACGCGTCGGTCCGCTGGGCTCCGGTCGGACCGCCGTCCAACGAGCAGCGTCGCGAGCAGCGCGATGGTTTCAACCACGACAAGCGCAGGGAGCAACGCGGTGGTAAAAAGCGCCTCACGGCGGCGGAGCCGGACGAGCGCGTGTCGCAACGCTGCGTCCCGATCGGCCGCCGGCAACGAGAGGAGCCGCGTGGAGACGACGAGTCGCGGGCCGCGGTAGCCGTCGGTGACGGCAACGTTGGCAGCGTCCGCTCGAACGACGGTGACTGCCGGCGCGTCGACACCGACCTCGTCGGCGAGTTCGTCCACGCGGTACTCGACGAACGCGGCGGG
>LFFM01000692.1_pt1 | contig 23693 bp, 21 predicted proteins | sample 643131 | NCBI WGS metagenome assembly LFFM01 (sample SAMN03777445, study PRJNA286221) | soda lake metagenome | biome: soda lake; feature: Kulunda steppe; material: water; isolation source: sample Tc-Br brine of Tanatar trona crystallizer | place: Russia: Kulunda steppe | collected 2011-07
CCCATTTTGCCCGTCGACGGATTGGAGATAAATCGCGCCGGATCGATAAATTCTCGCGTCGGCCCGGCACTGACGAGCACTTTCTTGCCGTCCAGAATCGACGGTCGCGTCGCCCCGTCGACCGCCTGAACCAGAACGTCCGGATCGGGGAGCCGCCCCGGTCCGACCTCCTTGCAGGCCAATTCGCCCTCGTCGGGCTCGACCACATTGTGGCGCGGAGTGTCGGCGATGGTCTCCAGATTGGCCTGTACTCTCGGGTGGCCCCACATCTGGGTATTCATCGCCGGCGCCACCACCACCGGTGCCTTCGTCGCCAGTAGCACCGTCGTCAGCAGATCGTCGGCCATCCCCTGGGCAACCCGGGCGATGAGATTGGCCGTCGCCGGCGCCAGAAGGGCCACGTCGGCCCACCGCGCCAGATCAATATGGCCGATCTCGCTTTCGTAACCCGCATCAAAGGTCGCCGTGCCCACCGGGTTTTCACTCAAGACCTGAAGCGTCATGGGACGGACGAATTCGCAGGCCCCGTCGGTCATGACGACCCGGACGTCGTCGCCGCGCTTTTTGAACTCCCGGACCAGACCACAGGCCTTGTAGGCCGCGATCCCGCCGCTTACTCCGAGCAAAATATTCATGCTCATCCTCTGCGCTATGCCCTGGCCTCATCGCCTCTTAGAAACTCCAATAACTCGTACAGCATATAGCCCGTCGCCCCCCAGATCAGGTGGTCCTGATAGTCGTAGAAATGGAGGTCGAAGGTATGTTCTCGCCACTGCCGAGCCTCGATGCGATGACAGGAGGGATCGGCCAATTCGACAAGAGGCGCCATGAATAGCTCCTCGATCTCGCGGGGATTTGGCTCCAGCGTACAGCGCGGATCAAATTCGCCGACAAAGGTCGTCACGTCGTAGCCGGTGACCGTGGGCATGCGCACCAGATTGCCGTAGACGGTGACGTCGTCCGGCGACAGCGCGATCTCCTCGCTGGTCTCGCGGAGCGCGGTCTCCAAAAGATTGTTGTCGCCCTCTTCGATCCGGCCTCCGGGGAAGCTGATTTCCCCGGAGTGCTCGGCCATCGTATCGGGCCGCTTGGTAAAAACGGCGCAGATCCGGCCGTCGATTTCCGTCAGAGGCGCCAACACCGCGGCGCAGGTCAGTCCCTCGGGATCGACGCCGGAGATGCGACCGAACTCGACGTGCGGAGCCTCGCCGAGTTGTCGGAGGCGCCGGCGTAGATCATCGGTCAATAACGGGGGCTCGCTGCTCATCAACGGACCTCGGCCTCAAATACCTTTTTGCCGTCCTCTTCGCCGCGATACTCAATCTCGAGGACCGAGAGCATCAATTTGCGCACGCGTCCCCGGGGAAGCCTGATCTTGACGTATTGATCGTCTTCCACACTCAAGATCCGGCACTTTCCGAGTTTGGGATGATCCAGAAGGTCGCCTCGGGACATCATCGGCTCGTCGAAGTCGTAACCGGCAAAGGGGTCGTGTTCTTCCTGGTCCGACGATTTCGACGAGACTCGCGACGTTGTTGCGCCATTTCGCCGCTTCTTTTTTTTCTTCTCCTTGTCATCGGCTTCCGCAATCGCCTCGTCCCAGGACATCGACGAGCCGGATTCTCCACTGCTGCTATCCGCTGAGGAGTCCCCGGGCGCCGATTGGGCCGGCGATGTTGTCGATTTCGAAGCCGACGATGAGGCGTCGGCGGCGCCCGGCTTGCGCTCGATGCCCTCCAGGATTAGTCGGCCGCTTTCGGGGTCGAGTTTTCGCTCCATCTCCAGATCGCTGAAGGTCTCGATGACAAATTCCGCACTCTGAGCCCGGGCTCGCCGCAGTTGACCGCCCACCATCTGCGGCCCGACGGGACCGACGACGTTAAAGACGGCGTCGAGCCGAAGGGCCACCTCATCGCCCAGTTTCGATACATTGCCGCTGAGACTGACAAGCTCGAAATTGCCCTCGCCGTCGACCAGCGTTTCGTAGCGCTGTTCGGCGGAATTGAAATGCAGCAATTCGATGGCGTCGAAATGACCGACGGCGCGGATTTCGGCGGCTGTCACGCCGTGATCGTCGCAGACATTACTCAGTGTTTCGACCAATTCATCGCCGGTGTCGAGGCGTCCGACGAGTCGCTCACTGGCCCTGGATACTCGAAAAATCACAGCTTCATCCTTTGTTGCATTGGTGGGTGCGCACATTGTCATTGTGGGGGACAAAAGTCGGTGGCGCACACTGGCACACCAATGCGTCGGCGACAACCGCTGAATTTATGTTCCCACGAAGCACCAATCCGGCGGCATCACCACAACACATCCTGATCTTCGGTGACCCCGAAGAGCGTCACCGGCCGGCGCTGGCCGTCGACCTCGATGGTCCCCTCGAAGCGGCCGGCGGGCTGGACGAAATAGCTGTCGATGATCTTCCAGTCCCGGGATTCCCGGTAGACGTAGCAGGGCTCGAAATACAGATCGACGGCCCCGTCGTCGGTGCGCACCGTCCAGTAGTGCTCTGGATTCGACGACTGATACTCGAATTGCGCCCGCCCCAGCGAGATCAATTGATCGCCGACCCACAGCGCATTCTCATTGGTCGACTCATCGCCGTCGTTAAAGCCCGCGACGAGATTCAATCCCACCGGTCGCCCGTCGGGGAGCCGCCCCATAGCGAGGGCCCAATTCCAACTGGTGCGCCGACCCAAAAGGCCCTGGGTATAATCGAGTCCCACCAACCCCTGGTCGAGTCGGTAGCTCCGGGATCCGGCGTGAAGTTCCCCGGCCATCGCAAGCCCCGCCCACTTCTGGGTGACATTGACCACACCGCCGTCGACCGGCGAGATCACCGTCAGCGCCGGGCCCGCCCCCTCCAGATCGATATCGGCGTCCAGGGCCAATCCGCCGGGTTCGCGCTGGCGCAAGGCGTGAAGCCGGTGTCTCCAGCGGTAGCGTTGGGACGACTCGCCGCGCTCGAGGGCCAAATCGATACCGGGGGCCCGATACGACGAGTGATGCCCCCGTCCCGGACGATCATTGACCCGGGCCTGCATCCCCGGAAGTCCGGCACTGCTGATCTCGGCAACGGCCCGCTCCTCGTAGAGATCGACGACGTACATAAAGCCCTGACCGAAGTAGCCGCCCTCGATGACGGCCTGACAGATCAGCACTTCGTCGGTGACCCCGATGGTGTAGTGCCATTTCTTTCGCCGGGCTCTCCAGTGCCACCACCGAGGCCGGTGGCGACCGGCGAGTTGGCGCAAATCGACGGTCGGAAGTTCGCCTCGAAAGGTCCCGAAGCGCGGCGCTCCCTGGCGGCCGACGACGGAATTGGGCACGACATTCAACTTCGCTTGTGTTGTTTTGATCTTCATACTCCCCTTAAGCGAGCATTCGCCGGCCGATGTACACTCCACTGAAGGCCAGCGCCACCATGGCGCTCACCACCAATAATCCCGAAAGCCCGGCCAATAACGTCGTCGCCTCGCTGTCATCATCATCGTCGCTCACCTGTTGGGCTTCGGTCTCTTCTTCGAGGTCCCCGGCGGCTTCCTCGTCGGAGGGCGGCGGCTGCGCCGGGGCATCCACATCTTCACCGGATTCCGGGTACACCGCATACATCGGATAATTCTGGTCGAATACGGTGGCGTAGACTCTGCCGTCGACCTGGATCTGAGCGGTGTGACGATACCCGGCGTGGCTATCCAACAACACCCGGTTGGCCACCTCGATTTCTTCGGGCTCTTCGGTGCAGTCGTAGGTCTGATGGTAGTGCACTCGACCATCGCTGCCGGGGTATTCGACAAATCGGGCTCGCTCCAGTGAGCAGGTCTGATCGTCGGCCCGGATTCCCGTATTGTCGTCGAGATACGTCGTCAACTCCTCGCGAAGTTCCTGGAGCTGGTCATCTGTGACATCGTCGTGATGTCCCACGTATCCGAAGTGGTGTGCCAGGTCGTTGGCGGAGATGCTCAACAATTGTTCGACGTCCCCACTCGACGTGTCGATCTCGGTGTGGTGTTCCGATTCGTCGGTCTGGTGAGCGTCGGCGACGCCCGTCACACCGAAGCTACCGACCAAAAGCGCCACAAGCGCCGTTGCAATGATTCGCTGCATCATATCGTTCCGGTGTCTATCCGTGAGAAGTAACCACGAGCGCCCCAGGCAATTCGCCGAGTCGCATCAGTTGCGTCGAAAGGCGAAAATCACACTGTCGGCACTGGCGGCGATGAGGCGGCGCGACGAGACCGCCAGCCGTTGAACGGGAGCCGGCACCTGAATCTCCTGCTGTGGTTCGTCGCTATCCGACGAATACAACAGAATTCGCCCGTCATCACCGCCGGAAATCCAGGTCGACTCATCGCGGGCCACCGCCGTCGTGCCATCGCCGAAGTGCCCTTTGAGTTTGCCAGTGCTGCGGCCGCCTTCAGCGAGTCGGCGGACCGCGCCACCAGCCTCGACCCACATCAAGGTATCGCCCACCGGGGCCAGTCCCCGCACCTCGTCGGCGGTCTCGATCTGGTCGATTTGAAGTCCCTGGTGGTTCCAGAATCGAATCGTATTATCTCGGCCGGCCGTCACCGGTCCCCGCCCGGTAAACGCCACTTCACAGACCGGTGCGGCGTGTCCTTTAAGCCGCATGACGCACTCGCCGTCGGCCATCGACCACACATAGGCCGTGCCGCTATCACTGCCGACGAGAAGCACATCTTCATCCTCGCTTATCGCGGCGCATTGATACCGGACGCCGGTCTGTTCGACCGAGGCGTGTCCCATCGATTGTGCCTCGTCGTCGCCGGCCGGTGGCATCCACCACAGATCGATGACGCCAGAGCGCGCCACACCGTAGGCGAGCCGCTCCTTTTGGATAAACCCGACGTCCATCCAATTTCGCCCGGGCATCTTAAATGTCAGTTGTGGCGCATCACCGTCGCCCCATAACTTGATCTCCCCCTCTTTTCCGGCGCTCAACAGCCGGTGGTCTTTCGGCGACAGTGCCACGGCCATCTCGCCGCGGTGTCCGGTCTTAAACCGCAGCTCCGGCCCGTAGTCGCCCATCGATGGCTTCGACGGCTTTAAGACACCCATCGGCGGCGCCGTCGACGTGCTGCGACTCCACAACTCGCTCCAGTCCATCGTCTCGAAGGCCGACGATGCCGACGTCTCCTCGTCAGCGACGGTTCGGCCCTGGTCGGGTTCCGGGATATTGAGCTCGTCTTCGTCGACACTATCGCCCGGAACCAGTCGGCTCCGGGTCGCGGCGTCGCCGAGCCGAGCGGCCTGTGCCTCGACATCGGATTCGGCCTCCAGTCCGCCATCGGTGGCCTGGGAATCTGGCGCGAGATCATCGACGTGAAACTCTCCGGTCTTGCGTCCTTTCAGGCCTTTCGATGGCCCCTCGCCACCCGATGCTGCCTCGCGACCGGCGTTGCTGTGCTGGGGACCGTCGCTCTCCACATCACGGGCCGGCGACGCCTCCGGCGACGGCTCACCCGGGGAGCCATTGGGCCGCGGTCCGCCGCCCGGCATGGTCGTATTGCGCCGGCGCCGGAGGGCCTGCGTCGTCTCCGAGTTGGCGTCCATTGGCGGTCCATCGGAAGCCTCGGAGGCCGTACCGCCTGCCTCACCAGCACCGCGGTCTTCGCCGACCGACGATGCAGCCCCCGACGCCCCGCCATCTGTCGAGGGCTGGCGATTGCCCAATTTCTCTTTGAGATTCTTTGACAGCGTCTCCAGTTTTCGACGCCGCACCGACTGATCAGCCTCCGCCTTTGGGCCATCGGCTGCGTCGGAGGCCGTCGAAGACATCGGCGTCGCCTCGCCGTCGGCGTCATTCGGCGATGTAAAGGGCGTCATCGTCTGATGTGCACCCCGTGGATTCATCGGATCATCGACGTCGTTGTCGACGGCTGCAGCGGGCATGGCGACGCCCTGTTCGGTACCCGACGCCGTCGGAGGCGACGACGGCGATGCCGGCGTCGACGCTTCGACCTCCGGTCGGCCGGGGGCGCTTTCATCGTGTTGTAACGTGTTATCTCCGCCGCCGGCCCCATCTCGAGCGCCCCGGGCAGACGACGGTTTAGCCTTTCCCGACAGATCCTCGTCATCACTGCTCGGCGACGAATCGACGTCATCGGGCGGTCGATCGACGTCTCGCTTGCTGGCCTCCGTGCTATCAGCATCGGCGTCGGCACCTCCATCGGCATCGGCGTCGTCGATGGCGTCGGCGACGGAACTCGACAGGGCCAAATCCAGGTCGTCGTCATCGGGAAGAAGCTGTGACAGGTCCTCTTCGGAACCAACAGATTGCGGACCCTCGTCTCCGGCGCCACCATCTCCAGCGCCACCGACTCCGTCGGCATCCTCACCGCCGTCGACCGGGTCGAAGACGGAGTCCATGATATCGACATCACCTGCCGAATCGGCGTCGGCACTGCTCGCGGCATCGCCGTGGACCTGATCGAATGCCTCTTCGGAGATGTCGCTCACATCGGGAAATTCTCCCTCTGAATCGAGGTCGACGGAATCGAAGGCATCGTCGACATCGACGTTCTCCGAGATCTCGACATCGCCTCCGCCGAGTTCCTCGGCAATTGCCTCCGACGAATCGCGATCCGCCGCATCGAGCGCCGACAGGGCATCGCTGCGCTCGCCATCATCACCATCGTCGGCGCCGAGTTCGTCCGGGTCGAGCTTCTGGGTCACCGCTCTCGAAGTGGTATCAAGGGCCTCGGCGCCCGTCTCACCGGCCTGGCCGGCGTCCACATCATCGAGGTGTCCACCGTCGCTGCCTCCGGCTTCGGTGTCGACGCCGGCATCTTCCAGAAGCAAGCTGTCTTGTTCGGCTTCCCCCAATTTCGGATCGGAGTCGAAGTGTTCGGCACCGCCGTCGCCATCGATATCGGCGCTGTCACCGTCGCCCCCCAGGTCGACGTCGTTGTCGTCGATGGCGTCTTCGAGCATCGACAGCGCCGTCGCCTGACCGCCTTCGGTGCGCATCGGCTCCTCTTCAAAACGACGGACCACCTTCGATTGCCGGCGATCGAGCTCTGCTCGGGAGGCCCCCACAATCGGGCGTCGATCGTCGTCGAGCCCAAAATCACTGCGCTTAAAGGAGGTCTCGAATTCGAAATCCCGGGCCATCGACTGCCCCAGGACCGCTCGGCATTCCAGGTCCGTCGCCGACCACAGCCGCGCCGTGCGGTCACTGGAGAGACTGGCCACCGTATCATTGCCCAGCCACACCAGATCGGTGACCCAGTCGTCGTGCCCCTCCAGAACTTCGACGAGACGGCCCTGGCGCCAGTCCCAGACGCTGACATTGCCGTCATAGGAGGCGGCAAACACCTTCGATGTGCCGGGGATTGGCAATACGCGAACCACGTAGTCGTCGTGGTACATAAACTGGAATTTCGGCGCCAGCGCCTGGCTGTCGAAGGCCAGTGCCGAGTTGTCCCAGGAAGCCGACAAAATCGCCTCATCGTCGCCGGCCCACTGCACGTCTTCGACCCACCCGTGGTGTTCAAAGCGCACGCTCTGAAGTGGCTGATCGGACGTCAAATCCCAGAGATAGACTCCGTTGTCCATTGCTCCCGTGACCAATTTTCGTCCGGAGTCCGAAAAACTCATCGACAGTGGCCAGCCGCCGGAATCGTCCAGTCGCTGCCGGGGCAAAAGCTCCAGGTCGCCGTCGTCGCCCAGCGACCAGATGACGATATCTCGCTGGCGTCCGGCCGTCGCCAGCGTCAGCGCCCCCGGAGCCAGTACCGTGACCTCCACCTTGTCGTTGTGGCCCTCGTCGCTGGTGACAACGCGCGGCTCTTGACCGTCGACCAATTCCATGACCGCAATCTCGCCGCCGGCAGCGCCGATGGCGACTCGGCGGCCGCCGGATGCGCTCTCCACACAACTGGAGACGGTGTCGATCACCACCCCCAGGTCATGGCTCCACGACGGGCCCGGCGACTCCTCGCCTCCCAATCCGTCCAGCGGCCACCCCAGCACCAGCCCCGTCTCGTGCAGCGTGATCAGTTGATCGGGCTCATCGACGACGAGGCCGACGACGGCGCTCCGATCGGTCTCCAGGCGAGCAAACGGTTCTGTGTCGCCCTGGTCTTGGACCGTATCGAGATCCCAGAGTCGAATCGTCTGCGCACTGGTGGCCAGCGCGAATATTCGGGATGTTGGCGCGAAACCAAATTTGGGACGCTTGAGCATATGTCGCCACCGTCGTTGTAAACTCCAGATCAGGGGCTGCGAAGCGATCATCCGAACTCTACGACATCCCCCTTCTGGTGAAAAGCCCGCCGACCGCCTCCATCACACCCCGCACCGCCCGGGGCCCGTCTTCTCAGGTTGCCTTCCATCGAAAAAGGGACTATTCTTCGATGTGAATGTGGCCGGTCGCATTGTGCGGGACCGGTCGAAGTAGCGACAATTCCTCTTTGTACCGTTGTCCACTTCTAAACGGCGCCGCGATGACAGACGAATCGCCCGATCACACCTCCGATCTCTCCGAGTCGTCGGACGCGACGATGATCGTCGACGCCAACAAGCTTCGACAGGCCCAGAATCAATCCGCTCAGGAACGCGAACAGGCCTATCTGATTGTGATCTCCGGGCCCCATGTCGGCAAAATGTTCAAGGTCGACGCCGACGAGGCGACGCTGGGCCGCTCCTCGAAGGCCGATATGCACGTCAATGATGTGGGCATCTCGCGCCAGCACGCCCAGCTCGTCACCTACGGCGAAGACGTCTTTATCGACGATATGGACAGCGCCAACGGAACCTACCTCAACGGCAATCTCGTCGACCGCCGCCAGCAGTTGCAAGACGGCGACAAAATCACGCTGGGCTCGACGACAATCCTCAAATTCACCTACCACGACGAACTGGACGAAAACTTCCAAAAAGAGCTGACCAACGCCGCATTGCGGGACGGATTGACCGGCGCCTACAACAAAAACTATCTGCTCAAACACCTGGAGACGGAGTTGGCCTTTGCGCTGCGTCACAAGACGCCGCTGAGTCTGGTGATGATCGACATCGATCACTTCAAGCCGGTCAACGACAACTACGGCCATCTGGCGGGAGACGCGATCTTAAAGCGGATGACCGAAATTGCGGTGTCGTCGCTTCGCACCGAAGATCTCTTTGCGCGCTACGGCGGCGAGGAATTCGCCATCGTCTCTCGCGGCGCCACCGTCGATGACGCCGTCGCCATCGCCAACCGGGTCCGGACCAACGTGGAGACCACGGATTTTATCTTCGATGGCACCAACATCCCGATCACCATCAGCGCCGGCGTCGCCACCGTGCCCCGGGTCGCGGCCTCGGTTCCCGACGAGTTGATCGAAGCCGCCGACGCCGCCCTGTACGACGCCAAAGACGGCGGCCGCAATCAGGTCTGTTCGGCCCACCAGTAACCGGCCCTTCGATCGCCGGCCGTCCGGTCGGGGATCGGTGCTTCCAAAAAATTTGCCCTTCCGTCGCCGCCCACTACCGTAGGGCGTGCTATGCATCCCCTTGTCGCCCGCATCCATCCCGCGCTTCGAACCGCCTTTTTTGCCTGGCTTATCAGCCGCACCGCCCTGTGGTGGGTGCAGCCGATACGCCCCGCGGAACTGGCCGGTGGTACCCCACTTCCGGGCCTGCTGGAGGTGGCCCGAAACTGGTTGACGACATCGACGTCGTCGCCGGCGATGACCATCGTCGCCGACGTCGGCCCCTGGGTGGCGCTGGAATTGGCGATGCTCGCCGCCGGCGTCGCCGTCTACCGCTTTGTGCGCACCACCACGCTGCCCCAGGCCGCCGAACGGGCCTGCTGGTTGTGGTTCTTTAACCCCCTGCTGGCGCTGTACGTGTTGGACTGGGGCACCCAGATGGCGGCCGCGGCAGGAGCAATGGCCGTCGCCGCCATCGCCACCCGGCGGCCGCGGACCGCGGCGGTGGCGGCAATCGTCGCCGTCGGTTGCCGCATCGAATTGATCGTGCTGTGGCCGGCGCTCGCCGCCTGTGCCTGGCGGCGTCACCATCCCGGAAAAGACCACCCGGCAGCCCTCATCGCCTCTGTGGCGACGATCCCCCTGGCGTTTTCGGCCTGGATCGGTGCCAGCTGGCATCTGGCCGGCGCCGCCGGCAGTTCGCTCCGGGGCCTTCACGGCGATGCGGCCTGGCGCGATCTGTCGACGGCATTGCCGGCGTCGATGGCGGAGTTGGTGATCGTCATCGGACTTGTGACGGCCGCTATATTGGCGATCCGATATCTGCGGCGATGTCCACTGTGGTACGGCGTCTGTGCTGTGGTGGCCTGTCTGTGGCCCCTGTTGCAGGTCCCGGTAGCCTTCGGGGCAATCACCGTGGCCTGGTCGCTTCCGACATTCGTCCACCTGGCGACAGCCACCGATGATCGGGCCGTGGAGCGTCCCCTGTTGGCGGGCCTTGTGGTGGCCTCTATCTGGGCGGCCACCGTCGCCTGAAGGGGGGCTGCGTTGTCTACGAGGACCGTCGGCGAGTTACGATCCGTCGCCGCGCTGTTCGGCTTCCTGGACGGCCTCGTCGCGCAATCGAGTCGCCTCGTCGTCGTCGACGTACTCCAACAGCGCCAACTCCAGATCGACGTCGCGCTGCTGCTGGGCCGTCGATCCCGACTGATGGCGGCGCACCATCTGGACTGCGCAGGCATCGTGGCCGACTTCGTGGGCCTGCAACTCGTATTGAATCCGGTGGTCCCCATCGTCGCGCCACTGGGTCGATAATCCGCGATCGCCCCGGGCATACTCCACGTTCTGGAAGCCGGACTCCCACAGCATATCCTCCGCCAGCGGCAACAGCGCCGGGCACCCCATCTCGTAGACATAGCCTCGCACCATCCGATCCAGGGCCACTCGATAGGCCTTGCGCTGCTCATCACTCATCGAGGCCGGACCCACACCGGCGCAGCCCGCCGATGCCACCGCCGCCCCGACGGCCATCCACACCACCACGGCCATCACCACCGCCTGTGGCACCCTTCGTCGCCGTCGCCAACTGCTCATCATCCCCCCGTCGCTTCCCGATCCCCTCAACGAATCTTGCGCTGTGCTGGCCGGCTGCCTCGGTAATTATGACCACCGACCGGCGCCCTGCCAACCGGATGGCCCATCTGCCGGCTCCCCGTGGCAGTCGGTCGCTGTCATTTCACAACCTGTTCACGGACTCCTTGCGAGGCACTACCCCCTGTTCAATACCGATGCAACGGCGTCGGCGCCGGCGCAGTCCGCCATCGGATCGCCGCCATCGGTGCTGCTGCAACCGATTCCCATCATTGACCCTCGCCGATCGGTGTCCACCTTTGCCACAGAGTGACGTAAACCATCGCCATATCATGGGGTTACGCCGAAGTCTTCGGTATTCCACTGGGCCCTCCCGGGGTGGATACCGAAATCGGTTGGAAATAAAGCTCCCCTCTGGCTATGTTGTGGTAGCCGACGGGGACAGTGTCCTGTTCAAAAGCTAAACAATGACCGATAATTGAGGACGCTGTCGCTGAGGGGATTGGGCCAGACCACTCACGACCTGGTCTCGTACCACCCGATGACGCAGTAGTGGACGGACAGAAGGTATGAGGTAGTCCATTCACCACCTCCATACATCCAGAAGGATCTGATAATGACGACCACCGAATCGACTGCTGATAAGTCCAGCGGCTTTCCTGCTCTCGCCGAGATGTCCGGAGACCTCAGTCTCCCGATGTTCTCCGAGGGCAATCTCAATATTACTCCCGATACCGACGCCACCAGCGCCTATCTGCAGCGACTCAATTACATCGAGCCGCTGCCCGCCGAAGAACAGCAGCAATTGGCCGAAAGCTACGTCAACGACGGCGACCAGGACGCCGGCAAAATGCTGATTTTGACCAACCTGCGCCTGGTCGTAAAATTGGCCCGCGAGTACTCGCGCAACTGGTCGAATATCCTGGATCTGATCCAGGAGGGCAACGTCGGCCTCGCCGAAGCCCTGACGCGCTACGATCCATATCGCGGCGTCAAATTCACCAGCTACGCCCAGTACTGGATCCGGGCCATGATCCTCAACTACCTGATGAATCACTGCCATCCGGTCAAAATCGGCAGTTCCCGGGCCGGCCGCAAGTTGTTCTACAACCTCAAAAAGGCCCGCCGGGCCCTCATCAAACAGGGCGAGGAGCCAACTCCGGCCCGCGTCGCCGAATACCTGGACGTCGACGAAAAGGAAGTCGTCCGCGTCGCCGCCCAACTCGATGCCCCGCCGGTGCGTCTCGATGCCGAGGCCCCGGGCTACGACTCGACGACCATCGGCGAGCGCATGGAGGCCGATGTCGCCACCCCCGAAGAGCTGGCCAGCGAACACGACCTGGCGAGCCGACTTCAGGGCGCCATCGACGCCTTCGGCGAACAGATCGATACCGACCGCAAAGAAGCCATCTGGTTCGAGCGCATGATCGCCGAAGATCCCAAAACCCTGGTGACCCTCGGCGGCGAGTGGGACGTCTCCAAAGAACGTATCCGACAAGTCGAAGTCCAGATCCGAGAGGAATTCAAAACGTTCCTCTTCGATGAACTCGGACGGGATATCGAAGTCGAATTTCTCGAGTCCTGATGACCGAGCTCCACCGGTTCGACCGGGCAACCTGACCCGGTCGGCCTGTGGTGGCAAGCCCCCCCAACATGGCAAACAGGCCTCTCGATGCGACGCCCCCAGAGGTCACCGAAGACGAGCACTCGTAGCATCGAATAACAGCGGACCATCGGCAGTGAGCAACCGCCAAATGACGGCGCCGTCCATCGATTCGGTGGGCCGCGCCGTCTATTCGCTTCTTGGGCGCCTACGCCACCGGCTGCGGTCATTGCCCAAAGTTCCGATGCACGGTAAATTTGATCAACCTTTATCAGTCATCAGTAATTTGGCTCTATCGTTGAGGACCACCCGATGCGCAATGCTGTCATCGTCGTATCTACCATCTTCGCGTTGACCGCCATGGGTTGTGACGAACCGGCGCCCTCTCCTCAAGCAGAAGACGACGCTGGCAGCGATGTCGACTACCGATGGCTCCCCGACGACGACGCTGAAAAGTTTTCGGCCATCGAAGATCAATTCGCCGGCTTTTCACAGACCATGCATGCTGTCGGTCATCGCTACACCGAATTGTACTGGGCGGGTCAGGATCGCAACTGGCAGTTCGCAGATTACCAACTCGAAAAGATCAACGACTCCATCGAGCGCGGAATCATCCGTCGACCGGCACGCGCCGAATCAGCTCGTGACTTCCTCGACGACGATATCCCCGGTCTTCAAGAGACCATCGACGCCGAAGATGGCGACGCCTTCGACGAACAATTCGACGACTTGACACTGGGCTGCAACACCTGCCACGCCAAAGAACAAGTGCCATTTATCAACATCGGGCCCCCGGAACACCGACTGTCTCCGGTGCAACCACTCGAACTGGAGTAATTGCCGGATCACATCATATTCGAAGGTGCGCGCCACCGCACGGGAAATCGACATGACGGCACGAGGGTCCGCTCCCCCGGTGGCGGAGAAACCTCAGCGCGCTGTAGCCATGCTACACCGAGGGGGGGACCAGTAGCCCAGTCCCCCCTCGGGAAGTCTCGTCATTGCTGCATCAACTGTCGACATCGTAGCGCAATACGATCTGATCACTTGGCGTCTCTTGACGTTGATCGACTTCGCCGGTCACCTTGAGCGAATACGACGAAAAGGGCGTGGTAAACTGCACCGAACCGGATTGATTGTCGTCCAGACGCAGTTGACCGACGTTATAACGGTTATTCGACCCATCCGGTCTCAACCAGACGGAGTATGTCGACATCTGCTCGTCCAATCTCGACGGATTCGGTAGATGCGAGACCTGAACGTCGACGATATCATTTCCATTACCGTCGCTGGTCACCGAGATTTCCCCATCGGCGCCCACTGTCCGATCTCCGGACTGCATCTGATGGACCGTCGGCGACGCGCATCCGGCGACGACCGCCGCTGTGATAGAGCAAACAAGAACTGCGATAAGTGTGCGATTTCCCATGGTACAACTCCTCTATAAAAATACGTCTGTTGCATCGCCAGTGCCCGGGCGACGCTCAGATCAACGACCTGGAGACAACACCTCGCCTCTGCGCCGGTACAATCACCGGCAATGACGGCTCCATCATTCGATTTTGCGGACACTGATTCGCGGCATCATTATGTCAAAAATCGGGCCAAAAATCGAACGCCCCCGCCGTTGAAGAGGCCTCAAAGTCACCCCGCATCGTCACCGTCGGGATTGACAGTTCGCCGTGCCTGCTCTGATGGTCATCCGTGGTTGGCTGATGAGCTATTATTCTCCACTGCATCGGAGCGAGTGATGAGTCGTTTTACACTGATTTCCTTTGATACCTGCCCCTACGTCGAGCGCAGCCGCATTGTGCTCCACGAAAAAGACCAGGAATTCGACCAGAAGTTCATCGACCTCGGCGACAAACCGGATTGGTTTCTCGATATATCACCGCGGGGCAAGGTCCCGGTATTGGTCGTCGACGACGAAGCGATCTTCGAGTCCAGTGTCATCAACGAATTTCTCGACGAAGTGCTGCCGACTCCGCCGATGCTTCCCGATGATGCCGTCGGGCGAGCCGCCGCCCGCTCCTGGATCGAGTACAACAACCAGGTGTTGATGGCCGCCCACGGCCAGTACCTCTTTGCCGACGATGACCAGCAGCGAAGCCAGGCCCGCAGCCAGTACCGCAAGGCCTTTGAGCGCCTCAACCATCGACTCTCGGAGCGCGACGACGGCCCCTACTTTACAGGGCCTCGATTCGGACTGGTCGATGCCAGCATAGCGCCCATCTTCACGCGCTGGGATGCCATGAAACAACTCGGAGAAGCCTCGTTACTCGACGGCCTCCACCATCTCGACGAGTATCGCCAGGCTCTCCTTGAACGACCCAGTGTCCAACGAGCTCGAGGAGCTGACCTGACCGAAAAGACCGTCGACCTCATGCGTTGATTTTTCATGGCACACCGCCTACCCCGATGATGGTTCCATCGCCGTCGTTTCGACCTCGTGCCATGCCGGCATCCAATGACCACGTCGATATACGGCGCGGGCACCGGCGACATCGCACATCGGTGCCCGACTTTTTTGAATTCGATGGAATGAATGGCACGGTTCTTGTTTGTTGGTATCGGTGGTGTGGGACCGTAGCACCACCTGCACCACCGCTCGTCTTTTCAACCATACGCCCTGTGACTGAGTCGGCGTTTGAATTTGTCAGGAGATTTCATGCTTCCAGTCAGTATCACGAGGACCACCAAGGCGACTCTTATTGCCATCATTGCTGTCGGATTGGCACTTTCGATGGGATGTCAGTCCAGCCCCGATACGCAGTCTCAATCCCAGGAGTTGAGTGAGCCCAACGACGAGGCTGCTCCGGCAAGCGAGCCCTACGAGGACCCCTACGACGACACGGAGCAACAGCAGGAACCTCAAGAAGAGCCACAACCTCAAGAAGAGCCGCAACCTCAAGAACAGCAGCCCCAGCAACAAGAACAGCAGCAACAACAACAGCAGCCTCAGCAGCAACAACAGCCCCAGCAACAGCAACCGGGGGCTCCCGGCCAGGCTCCGCAGGCCCAGGAGATGCAGGAGGTCGATGACGAAACGCTCGATGACTTCGTCGATGCCTTTGTCGCCATCTCCGAGATGGACGGCGATCCCGAGCAACGCCTCGAAGAGGCGGAATCCGTCGAGGAGGCACAGCAGATCCAGCAAGAGATTCTCGGCGAACTCCAGCAAGAGGTCGAAGAGACGGGTATGAATTTTCAGGAGTTCATGCAATTGAGCCAGCAAATCCAGCACGATCCCGGCCTCCAAGAGGATGTCGAAGAAGAACTCGAGGACCGCGGTCGCGAAGATCTCCTGGAGCAACCGGCGGGCATGTAATCGCTATCTGTAGCTGACGCCCGGCGTCGACACCGGCGTCCGGCCGTGCTGTGGCATTGTGCAACATGTCGTACTATGAGACGACATCATTCGGCAAATTCGCGAAACCAGGCGCCTGTGAATGTTCATGTCTCTGCGGAGTAATGAGATGAAGTGGTCGGCACGAAGTCCCAACCTCATCGAGCGCACCGCTGTAATTGCCGCATTGAGCGCTCTCGTGGTCGCCGGCTGTCAGAGTTCGCCGGAGCCCTCGGCCGATGAACAATTGGAAGAGATCGAGCAGCAACAGGCCGTCGAGTCTCCCGGTGAAATAGATCACGCCGATGGTGACATCGATCAACGCCCCGGTGATGAGGCCCATCACTCCGGTACGGAGACCGACCCCCCGGCGACGCCGGACCGTGAACTGCCCGCATCCGATGGCGGCGAACCCCCGCAACAAGACAGCCCATCGGAGCTTCCAGCCGATCGCCGAGAAGTCGAACAACATCACGACGATGTCGACGCCGATGAGGCCATCGACATCCCGGATGCCGACGATGCCTCTCCTGCTGAACCGGACGACGTATCGGACCAGCAGGCCCGCAGCTTCGCCGCCGCCTACACCGATGTCCGCGATCTCCAGGCACAATACGAGCCCCGGATCGAAGAGACGTCCGATCCTGACGACGTCGCCGAACTTTCCCGGCAGCTCGAAACTGAAACAACGGAGGCAGTACGCGCTCATGATTTGACGATTCAAGAGTTTAACGCAATATCCGACCAACTCGAGCAGGACGATCAGCTCCGAGATCGGATTCAGTCCGAAATCGATTCACTCGCTAACTAGGATGACGCTCTGTACGCAGAGCGATCGTCGAAGCGATATCACATCATCGATATCGTCGACCTACTGACTCACAGAAGGATTTTCCCATGTTGAACAAAACGATTGTACGACTTCTCGTCATTGCACTCGCCGCCGGACTTACGTTGACGGGCATGACCGCCTGTGACGCACCGGAAGAAGGCGAAGACCCGGTGGCTGACCAGGAAGTTGAAGCACCGGAAGCTCCCGATGAAGATCCGGACCAGGAAGGCCCGGATATGGAGGCCCCGGAGGGCGATGACGAAATCGCCATTGATGGCCCCGACGACGGCCAGCCTCCCATGGGCATGCAGGGCCAAGATCACGATGAAGAAGTCACGGACGAACAACTCGATAACTTCGGCGAAGCCATCGAGTCGGTACAGGAACTCGAAGAAGAGGGAGACGACCCGGAAGCCCGCATGCAGGAAGCGGATAGCCAGGAGGAAATGCAGCAGATCCAGCAGGAACTCATCGGTGAAATTCAGGGTGCCGTGGAAGATGCCGGAATGGAGTTTGAGGAATTCATGATGCTCTCTCAGCGCATCCAGCAAGATCCGGAACTCCAACAGCGACTCTCGGAACGGGTCGATATGGAGGAGTTGATGGGTCCGGCTCCCCAGCAGCAGCCCCAGCCTGGCGGACAGCAGCCCGGCGGACAGCAGCCCGGTGGACAGCCCGGCGGCCAGCAGCCTGGCGGAGCGATGCCGGAAGGCCAAGAGGGTGACGATGACGCGCCGACCCTCGAGTAACCACTGATTCCAACAGCAAAATGCCAAAAACCCCGCCGGTCTCCCGGCGGGGTTTTGTTGTTTCTCGGCTCCTCGATCGGCGCTTATCCGACGTCACCGGCTCCGGCAATGACGTCATCGGCGACCCACCGCATCACATCGACGGGGGTGATAATGCCCACGAGGTTCTCATCGCCATCGACCACCGGCAGTGCTCCCAATTTCGTCGCCACCAGTTGATTGACCGCCTTCTCCAGCGGTGCATCGCGGTCGATGGTCACCACATCGCGGTCGATGAGAAATCGCGATTTCATCACCGCCGCCACCGGAGCCTCCAGGGCCTCGTCTATCGACGACTCATCGAGTCCATCGATCACCCCAGGGAGTCCGTGGATAAAAGCCAGGTCACGATTGCTGACAATCCCCACGATGCCCCGGTCATCGACGACCGGAATGTGTCGAATCGACGCCTCGCGCATCAGCCCCATAATGCGCTCGACGGTGACATCGGGCTCGACCGTAATGGGATTTCCGGTCATGATATGTCGGACCGGCATGGATTGGGGGTCGGCGTGTTGGTGTACCATCGTCGATTCTCCTGATCGGTTTGGTGTTATCGGACATGGCGCTGCGCAACGCCGATTACTCGATTGAAATACCCTCTTCGCGGTAGTCGCGCAGCCGGTACTGAACTTTGCGTACACTGATATCGAGGACCTCCGCGGTCTCTGATGTGCTGCCGCCGGTCGCCTCGTAGGTTTCGAGGATGGCAAACCGCTCCAATTCTTCCAATGTCGCTCCCGGAATATGCAATCCGTCTGCCACCGCGCCATCCGGCGCCGCGAGCCCATCGGGTAGATGCCTCGCCTCGATGCGCTCTGCGCTGGCGAGTACGACGGCTCGCTCGATAATATTTTCCAGCTCTCGCACATTGCCCGGCCAGTCGTATTGCTCGAGGACCTCGACAGCCTCCGGCGAGATATCGCGGATCGCCTTATCGTTTTCTTCGGCATATTTGGCAATAAAATGACGGGCCAACACCGGAACATCGCCCATGCGAGCCCGAAGCGGTGGGGCCTCGATGTGGATGACATTGAGTCGAAAATACAGATCTTCGCGAAAGTTCCCGTCCTGGACTTCGCGCTCCAGCTCGCGATTGGTTGCCGCCACCACCCGGACGTCGACACTGAGCGTCTCGTTGCCCCCGACGCGCTCGAACTCGCGCTGCTGTAAAAAGCGCAGCAACTTGACCTGCACCGACTGCGGAATTTCACCGATCTCGTCGAGAAATAGCGTTCCCCCGTCGGCCTCTTCGAAGCGCCCTGTTCGACGACTGGTGGCCCCGGTAAATGCCCCCTTTTCGTGTCCAAATAATTCGCTTTCCAAAAGACTCTCGGCAAGGGCCGCGCAGTGAAGCCGCACGAAGGGGCCGTCGCTTCGCGAACTCTTGTCGTGGACCCGACGGGCGACCAACTCCTTTCCGGTTCCCGATTCTCCCGTCACGAGCACGGTAGCCCGGGAGTCAGCGACCTGATCGATCATCGAGAGCATGCGCTCTATCGGCGGACTGGAGCCCACAATCCGGGCCTCCGTCTGATCGTCCTGAGCACTGCGCAGCGATTCCAGTTCTCGTCGCATCTTCTGGCGCGAGACGGCCCGCTCCAGCGTGAGGGTCACGGCGTCAAAATTCAGCGGCTTCGTCAGGTAATCGTCGGCTCCGGCCTTCATCGCCTCCACTGCATTTTCCACACTGCCAAACGCGGTCATCACCAGACAGGCAATATCGCCGTCCTCTTTCCGAGCCTTCTTGAGCAACGTCAGCCCATCCATCACCGGCATCCGCCAGTCGGTCAACAGCACATCGGGCGCCCAGTCGCGGACCACCCCCAGGGCCTTGAACCCATCGGAGGCCTGGCGCACTTCGTAGCCGTCGCCCTCCAGTAATTCCACGAGAGCCTGTCGGGCCCGGGGCTCATCATCGACGACGACAATCCGTGCCGACGGCCCGGTCTCCTGGGAGTCGCGGTCTGACTGCTCAACGGCTTGTTCGACCTGCTGTGTCATCGTAGCTTCTCCACGCTATTGAATCGGTCGTGGCAAATAGACTGTAAATGTGGTGCCCTGACCGGGTCGACTCATGACATCGATCGAGCCGTCGTGGGCCTCGACGATTTTGCGGGCAATCGACAGCCCAATGCCCGTCCCCGACGGTTTGGTGGTGTGAAATAGATCGAAGATTTTGTGGACATCACCGGACGACATCCCCTGTCCGTCATCGCTGAATTCAATGACCACCCCGCCGGTCTTGCCCTCGATCTGGACGTCGATTTGTCCCCCGTCGGGCATGGCCTCTACGGCGTTGGTCAACAAATTGACAAAGACCTGATGGAGCCGGGCGGAATCGCATTGGAGTTGGGTATCGCCGTCGGTGGCGACGTCCATCTGCACATCTCCGGCATCGAGCGTCAACTGGTGGGACTGGCGGATATTCTCGAAGACGCTCCCCAGATCGGCAAAACTGCGGTCAATCGTCACCGGCTTGGCAAAATCGAGGATCTCGGAATTCATCTCCTTGATGCGGCGCAACTCGGTCTGGACGGCCTCCAGTACCGGCTCGTAGACATCGCCGTCGACGCCGCTTCCTCGGAGTTTGCGCTCCAACAACGTCATCTGCAACCCGATCGAGTTCAGTGGATTGCGCACCTCGTGGGCCAGTCCGGTGGCCAGCGCCGCTGGCATCTCGAGCTTCTGCTGCATCATCTCATCCCAGTACGACTGGACCATAATCGTCAATTCGATATCCAGAATCTTGTCCACACTGGCGACGGCCACCGATACCGAGAGGTTGTCCTCACCGTCCACGAGATCGGCGACGGCCTCCGATTCTCGTTGCAGCAATATTTCGACGAAATGGCTGCGGATCAGATTCATGGCCCCGAACATAAACTGGGGCAGTAATCCAACGTCGACGTGGACCTCGCCGATGCGCTTTCGCTTTGTATAAAAGGCCTGGTCGTAGACTCCACCGAACACACCGTCGAGCCAGTCCTGCAGTGAGGCTCGGAGTCGCTGCACCTGTTCGGTCCCGTCAAATACACCACGAGCCCGGGGATGTTCCATCAATCGTTCGTAGAATCGCTCCACGACCCGCTCAAAATAAGGTGCGACAACGGGCCGAAGCATTTCGAGACGCCGGGCATCGGCCTCCGTAAACCCGACGTAGGATTTGATTTCATCGAATAGATTCATACACGCTCCTGAAGTCGGCACCGGAAGCGACTCCTGCCCGATGGCCCGCCGTCGTCTCGCCAGTGTAGTAGCAAGACCAATGCCAACCAGAGGCCCATCGACGGCGTCGACATCCGCGGTGGATGGACTCAATACCGCGTTGTGGAGGGCCATGGCAGCTACCTCCGGCATCTGAAGCCCGGTCCCATCAAGGGACGCCACAATGCGATGACAACTCGATGCATTCCGTTGTTCTGCGGTCCAGGCTCGACCGTTAAAGACAGTGGCCCGGAGGCTGACGTGCAGAGTTTGCGCCGCGCTTCCGTTGTGCGCAAACTTTGCGGCGACCTGGCTTCAACATTGCCGCCCCCCTGGGATGTTCCATACACCGCCGACGGCCTGCGACAAAACGCCGAAATATTTGCGTTCCCGCGTCCTTCCAGACAGTTAGCTCCCTCTCAGTGCGATCTGGGACGCACACTGACCGCCGTGGCACAACGCTTGCTTCCATCATAGTACGGCATATTCACTGTTGTTTGTCGGGAGTTCACTCACTGTGCTCCCCCGCTTCAGCCCCCGGAGTTATTATGGCCGCCCCCATCCCCTATCAACCCGCATCGCAGCCCCGCCTTACTGCCAATAGCGATGAATCACCATCGATTCATCCCCTCGCCAAATTGCGCAGTGAGAGCCGCAATGGCGCCATCCTCAGCAATGATTCGCTGACGACCTACATGAATCAACTTCGCCGTGTAGAAGTCCTCGACCAGGACCGCCAGGACGAGCTGGCCCGCGCCTTTGTCGAAGACAATGACCAGGAAGCCGGAAAAACCCTGGTGTGGACTAATCTTCGCCTCGTCGTCAGTATCGCCAAGGATTTCCACCGCTCCGGCCAGAGTCTCATGGAGCTTATCCAGGAGGGCAACCTGGGGCTTAGCGAAGCGCTGATCCGCTTCGACCCCGACCGCGGCACGCCGTTTATCGGCTATGCTCATTTCTGGATTCGAGCCATGATTCTCAATCACCTGCTCAACCTCAGTCATCCGGTCCGTCTCGGCAGTTCACGAGATAGTCGCAAGCTGTTTTTTAATCTCAAGAAAGCCCGCCGGGCCGTCCGCCGCCAGGGCCGGGAGCCGACGGCCGAACACGTCGCCGAATACCTCGACGTCGACCCCGACGAGGTCATTCGCGTCGGAAATCTGATGGACTCCGGAGGCGTCGTCCATCTCGACGCTCCGACGTTTGATGACGACGAATCGCCGTCCAAACTCGATATGCTCCGCGACAGTACCGACGATGCCGACGACCAGGCGACAGACCGCCTATTCCGACAGCAATTGGCGGAACTGGCCGATGACTTTGTCGACACTCTTCCCGATGAGCGCCGCCGCACCATCTGGAGAGAACGCATGATCGCCGTCGAGCCGCGCTACCTCAAAGACCTCGGCGCACAATACGACGTCTCCAAAGAGCGCATCCGCCAGATTGAGATGGGAATCCGCCGCCGCTTTCGAATCTATCTCGAAAAGCATCTCGGCGATGAGCTGCGTGACTATCTCGGTCACTGATGATCGAGGAGCGCCACGGCCGCCACATGCTCGTCGACGGCGCCCAGGACAAAGCTCCAATCGTCGACCTCCTCGCCCGGGCTGGCGACGAGGTTCGGTCGACCGGTCTCGTCGAATTCAAAGATCACCCGGTCCAGCCCCGCGGCCACACCACGGCCATCGGCCTTCAGCCAGGCTTCTTTGAGTACCCACAACTGCAGGAATCGCTGGCGACGACAGGCTTCGTGGAGTTCTTCGATGGCCCGCTGCTCGCTTTCGTGAAAAAAACGTTGGGCCACCAGTTCGTGATCGACGTCTCGATTCGAGGGCTCGATATCGACTCCAACCCGCCGACCGTCATCGACGACGGCCAACACAACTCGCCGGTCGGAATGGGCAATATTGAAATCAAGCCTTCCGACACCGGACGCCGTATTGGCGATGGAAGGCCGCCCCTTTTGCGTTGTTTGGAAACGCCAGTCTTCGGGGCTGCAGGAACCAAATCGCGACAATGTGGTCCGCACCAGCCGCCGCGTCACGAGATGACACCGACGGGACGGTTCGTGGCGCAAGCGATCGCTTCGAGCCCGCTCTCGTCGACTCATCATAGCCCGGATACGCTCGAGCTCTTCAGGCGATAATTCGCCAATATCGTCCCAGAACAACTCGACGCCGAGTTGTTCGATACGCTCGCTAAATGGCACCTGCATCACCATAATCCGGAGTCCGGGGGCCGGTCATTTCAGTTCTGTGTTCAGCAGAAATCATAGCGAAATTTTTCGCCACGAGAAGGCGCAAATCATGCCGCTCCGCGCGCACCGGTGCGCTCCCGGGCCCGGCGACGTCACCATCGTTTGGCGATATCGGCGAATTCGGCTCTTTCGGCCCCTCCGGCCTCCGTCCCCTGTGTTTTGGGGCGACTTGTTGAATTGTCGGGACATGGCGCGCCTTCTGACGGCTATCCTCGAGATGTATTCCATCGAGTCGAGACTGCACTTTTTCGACCCTGTATTCGCGACCCGTGAAGGCCATCGTCTCATCTGGTTACCCCTGTGAAGGGGCGGGTTTTTTAGCCCCGATTATTCATGATGCGTCTACTGCGGCGCATCAGGCACCGAGAGGCCGTTATCTCACCCCAAGGGCACTTCCTCGCTAGCGCTCAGGGCGCACTCCTCGACGGTGCTGCGCACCGCCTGCGGGGCTTTTATGCCTGGAAGGTGCGATTTAGGCCTCTCGATGCTGATTTTGCCTCGTCACGACGTCTCATGAATAATGCGGGTTAGGGGGGAATGCCAGTAAGTTAAATGCCAGTACGTTAAACGAGACGAAAATTAACTAACACTACTTGGTCATTTTCGCACGATTGGCACGCACAGCGCAGA
>LFFM01000693.1_pt1 | contig 23681 bp, 25 predicted proteins | sample 643131 | NCBI WGS metagenome assembly LFFM01 (sample SAMN03777445, study PRJNA286221) | soda lake metagenome | biome: soda lake; feature: Kulunda steppe; material: water; isolation source: sample Tc-Br brine of Tanatar trona crystallizer | place: Russia: Kulunda steppe | collected 2011-07
CGAGCATTCCTCCGTCGGGAGGTGAGCGCATTGCTGTGAAATCCGTTCTGTGTTTGCCCGTTGCGAGAGGTATCACTGTCTTAATCGGCTGATTTCGGACGTTTCGTCCGACTGACGGCCGTTTATTCGTGGTTAGTCGCTGAAGTGACTGCATAAGTAACCGGAATCAGAGCTGCGTTTTCACAGCAAACGGGATTCTCGTGCACGGATTCACCGGTATTCGCAGCGCCACACTGGAATTTTCGTATAGCCACATATGGTTTATAACCCACACACATTTTCCCATCCGATTTCCCATGGTTTACGCAGACTCAATCAGTCAGCATAACACAAATATTAATAGATAATCTAACTAAAGCGCTAAACAACACGAAAATGGCACTCTTAAAATCACCATACACCAGAGCGAGAAGGCTTCTACCGAGAATTAGCCTCACTCGAGATCACAACAAACGAAATCCCAGAGTCCGATGAGCCAGCCAGATACCGACCAGGATGGCTCGAGTGAAGTGGAACAGTCACCCTCACTCGACGTCGTTCGGTGGACAACATGCTCACTCGAGGATTTCACAGACCTATACTGGAACGAGATAGCCCCATGCCTCGAGGCAGAAGGCATTGATCCAAAGAGCGAGAAGCCGACTCACCAGTGGTTTCGAGACCATGATGCACGGTCGTTCCTCGCAGCACTACGACGCCATCACGACCGCTCCTTCGGGGAGTTCTGGAACGAGGACCTAGCTCTTGCTGACGATGATGAGGGTTACGTCTGGGCAACAGACGATCAAGAAACAATCGACGCCCTCGAGGAGTTTCTCGAGCGGCGAAAATCCCGATACGGCCTCTCTACTTCCTCGGTCAACACACTCCGAACACGACTGAACCTCTACGTTCGTGCCTACCGGGAGGCCAACGGGACAGGTGACCTCCTGACACCGGTGAAACGGCAACAGGAGACACCAGCCTACGAAGCCGTCGACGCGTGCTACGCCGCGTTCGACTGGTTAAACGAGGGAGCCGAACACGAGTACAGCGCCCAGACCCTCCAACGTGTCCGACGTGTCGTCGACGCCTGGTATCAGCATCTGGTCGGCCGACGGATCGCCTCAATGAATCCCGCGAGTGGCCTCTACGACGAATTTAAATGGGAACTCGAGGAGTCACCGACGCCGGCCTTGTCAGTAGAACACGTACAGAAGCTCATGCAGGCAGCAGCGACAACTCGAGACCAGCTACTCGTCGTGGCATTAGCTGGCTGGGGGCTTCGGGCAAGCGAGGTTGCAGCACTTCATGTATCTCAGTTCAATCGCGACGTTCCCGAAGACGATGTCCCTTTTATTGCGTTCGAGAATCGAAAGAACGGGCCCGGGGAAGTGTCGCTACTGTATGGGCTGGATATCTTCGACTCCCGAATCGATGAGCTGGCGACCGATGAAGCATGGACCGGATATCTGTTCCCATCCCCACAGGGATCAAAACCACACGTCACGCGAGATACAATCCGGAACTGGTTCCAAACCCTAGCGTCGGAAGCCGATCTTCCCGATCGAATCAAAGGTGAACGACCGAGTCCACAGCTCTGTCGTCGCTTCTGGTACGACACCTACACGGCCGTCCTCGAGGGCGTGCTAGAAGGTGTCGAAGAGATAGCCACAGAACAGGGAAGTAGCGATCCCAAAGTGGTTATGCAAAATTATCTTTCAGACTCGCGATATCGACGAGTTCGCCGCGAATTCATGCGAGAGCAACTAAACGCTGCCTTCGGAGAAAGCGAATAACCGATCACGAGAGAATATTGCTAATTAAAGAGGGTGTCATAGAACTCTTGTCACACCGTGATGATCGTGCTTCCTGGATTGTCCCCTCGTTCGGGGTTAGTGATCGCAATGACGAGACGCAGACACAAGGACAGGAACACCTGTACTCGTGCATGGACGCGGCCTCGGGCGCGGACGTGCCCGAGGCCGCAGTCCTTGACTGCATCGTTAGTTCGTTCGACGCCTGTCCGGCGATTGTACGTCTCATCTAACGTCGATTGCTTCAGCTTCACGTCCTTGCTGTGTTCTTTGATACGGTCTTCGACTTTGTACTCGATGTCGAGTGAACCGATCCGGCAGCTGCGTTCTTGTATGGACTCCGCGAGAAACATGATCTCTCCGAAGCGCTTTTTTGTCGGCAGGTTTATATATCGGACTTCCCTTGCTCGATTAGGATTGAACGGCCGGGTTGACTATACCGATCGAAACCTGATTGAAAAGTGGTTTCACACCTTCAAAGTGCGTGTTGACCGTTTCCATAACTCGTGGGTGGGCAGTCGGCGGAGTACCCGCAAATGGATTGAACAATTTTCGCATTACTACAACCATCAAAGACCGCATCAATCGCTCAATGGAAAGACACCAGCTGACGAGGTGCTAAACTAGACAGTGACATAATTATCAGGAACTCAGCTGCCTGGCCAATCATCTCGTAATCCCGTTCCATTGCTCTCGGATACGGACTAAGTCACCTCAAGCATAAACAGATTACCTACGACTGAACGGACGACATTAGAGTCGAAACGCCGATCATCACTTTCAGACTGACAAGCCGGTTGACACCCCCGAACCAGATTTCTACCAGCCGGCGGCGTTCAGCGAGATTATTTCGCTTAGGGAGATAGACGATCGATAGATTCAATGGCGTGTTCTGAGATAACATGTCTATGGAAGAGATTGAAACTGATAAGGCTCCGGACGCTATCGGACCATACTCCCAAGGAATCAAGGGTGACGGCCGCATATATGTGTCAGGACAAGGACCAGTAAATCCCAAAACTGGAAAAGTCGTCTCGGAAGACATTCGTGAGCAGACAGCTCAAACGCTCAGGAACATTTCGGCGATCTTAGAAGCGGTCGACGCCTCCCTCGATGACGTCCTGAAAGCAAACGTCTACGTTACGGATATGGACGACTACGATGTGGTAAACGACGTGTACTCAAAGTACATGAATGAACCGTATCCAGCCCGAGCAGCCGTAGAAGTATCGCGACTTCCGATTGAAATTGGTGTAGAGATTGAAGTCATCGCACGCGCTGAGTGATCATTCTTAATATCAGTTCCACCCCTATTATTTTAAGTATTTAACAGTTCTGAATACAAACTTCCAAATGCTAAGTCGTTACTTCCCGAACGAGTCGAGAGAGTGCTGTCTGAACGCCACAAAATAGTCACTTTCTGTATGATTTGGCGGTCAGTCTCGGCGGCTACCACGGTGTAGATCGAAGCAACTCTAATCCACCGCCTCGGACAGACGAGATCAACCGGATTTCGACGGGATCTGCTGAAAGCTGTCGCTACCGCCCGAGCAGGCCGTGGGCTGACCCCGTCAGCCCGCGGCCATTGCCTGTGACGCCGGCACACCTACCCCGTTCGCTTTGATTTTCCACTGCCGACATAACTCCTCTTCGAGCTCATGACGAATCCAGTCACAGAACGTCTTGAACGTGAACTCCTCGGGCAGGTCGCGCCCGCCCCGTCGCGGGCGGGCGACGACCGCCCACCGCAGCACCAGCCACAAGTTCTCCAGCAGTGCTGCGACTAACATGATCGCAAACCGCACGACGGGATCACGTGTTGTCGTGATCCCTCGTGCTTGCCGAAGCAGTCGGTAGCTTGTTTCGATACCTGAACGCTTCCTGTAGAGGCGCTCGACCTGCTTTGCTGATTGATCAGTAACACCACAGGCGACGTACCCACGAACAACTTCACCACTCTTGCTTCGATCTCCTGCGTGATAGGAGACAGCGACCGCGAGCGGGAAGCGCAGTTCCCGCTCGCTGTCCTTGTACATGCTATAGGTTGTCATGTACGACTTGTGCGTGTCGAGTTTATTTTTCATCCGTTCGCCCTTCTTTGGTACGTGGACAACCGTCGCGGCGATATCACGAGCGCGGCGGATGACGCGCTCGTTGTAGAAGCCGCTGTCGGCAAGCAGTAGGTCGATCTCGAACGGATAGTTCTCGACGCGGGCGAGCACGCGCTCGACCGCGTCGGCCTCGTCTTCGTCATTGCGGACGTACGTCATTGCCAGTGTCACCGGCTTCTCGTTGGAGACGACGTAGGCGGTGCAGTAGCGATGGCAGGTCGTCGTGCCGTCTTTGGGTGCCATCGAGCAGAGTTCGCCTTCCTCAGCGTAGTGCTCACCGTGATAGGGGTTGTCGATGAAATCGATGGAGACGATTCTCGACCGGTCAGGGTCGAGAATCGTCATGGCAAGGCGTCTAAGCAAGAAATTGGCGACGAATTCAAGCCAGTGACGGTCAAGGGTGTGGAGCCACGTGAGGACGGTGTCGTCACAGGGCGTTCCATTGGTGTCTTTGCAGGTTTCCCAGATCGAGGTCTGGTTGACACAGGCCAAGATGACGACGAGCCAGATGTCGCCGGGGTCGAGGGGGCTCCCCTCGACGCCCGGCAAGGGGAGCGGATCAATGACTTCTTCCGCTACGTCTTTGACGTCCGAGGCCGAAAGGTAACCGTCTGGATCGGGGATATTGAACACATCCAGATCCAGACACTTTTCCGTGGTTAAATCGACGATGCAATTCTGTGGATTACGCCGATTGGGAAATACCGTAAGTGAGAACTACAACCGAGAGCTCCGTGCGTTTGATGCTGACACTATTCAAAATAGCGCCGAGGTGGAAATGGTACTCAGTTAAATATGTTATTAAATCTAACTTATCGATTGAACGGCACTGATGGGATGAAAGCCTTCTAAGTCCCCACGCATGGATGAACGAATGGGGTGCAAAGGCTGACAACTAGACAGCGGGATAATTATTCATAGTTCAGATAGCATTGGTGTTCCGTCGGCCCTGGGTCCAAGCGTCGGTCCGATCATGTCGGCAGTCAAATCGATACGCCGCATCTTCCGGTAGTCCGTTGAGCGCTCAACGGGGATACGGCCGATGCTCGCTATCATCTCGGCCAAATCGGTGAACCCCCTGAATTCGCCGTGGTCTCCGCCAGCACGCTTGGTGATTTCTTCGGACAGGATGGTACCCATAAAATCGTCAGCCCCACAGGTAAGCATCTTCAATCCCTGAGTGTCGCCATATTTTACCCACGAGGACTGGATGTGATCGATGTTGTCCAGAAAGAGCCGAGAGACGGCAATGAGGAGTTCATCTTCATCGGTTGTCGCCCCTCCGGTTACGAGTCCGCTTCGCATCAACGGTGTATCCTGGTGAACGAACGACAGTGGCACGAACTCGGTTATTGCTCCGGTCTCGTCCTGGAGGTCACGAACGCGTTTCAGGTGCAGTATCCGATGCATTTCGTTTTCCACATGGCCGTACATAATTGTCGCCGTCAGCGGTAAGCCGACCGCGGCGGCAGCTTTCATCGCCGAAATCCACTCGTCGGTACTGATTTTTTCCGGGCAGATGACCTCCCGCACTTCGTCAACGAGGATTTCGGCTGCGGTACCGGGCACCGAATCAAGGCCGCTATCTCGAAGTCGGCGGTAAATCGTCTCGTAGGACCAGTCTGATCCGCGACGTGCGTGGTAGGCTTCTTCCGGAGTAATTGAGTGAACGTGGACATCATCGACGCTCATCGCCGATATTTGTTCGCAGTAAGTCCCGGGTGATGTTCTGTAGCAGTCGGGTGGGGTGTAGTTTGGCCCGTCGTTTTCGAGGATTTCGCGGTGCTCGTAATCCAACGCGAACGCTGGATGGAGTCCCGAAACTGAACAGACCTCGTAGATACCCTTTTCAACTCCGTTCCGAACGATTTCCTGCGATTCTGCCGGTGTTTTGGTGAACCCACTTGTCGCGGCATCGGCACCGACCTCGAACGTTTTAGCCGAGTCTTTGAAATTACAAAACAGACAACCCGTATCACAAGCTGTCGTAACGTTATTGTTTAGATTCGCGACAAACGTGACCTCCTCTCCGACGACCTCTGCTCGTCGCTGGTCGGCAGCTTCTAAAACCATGTTTTTTCGGCCAGTGTCGATTCCCGGTTGATCTGTGCCAGTTGTCAGTAACGCAACGCCATCATCGACCGTTAGCCGTTCGCCAGCTCTCGCCTTCTCGAGAGCGTTTTCGAAGGACTGGTTTGTCTCTGGAATATAACTGAATTGGAACCGTGACTGAGAGCTCCCAGTACGCTGCTGCGGACTGTTGGCCATATCTCTTTCAGGAGGAGACAATATATAAATACTTGTACACGTCCAAATTTCGTTGGGAAACAACCAGCCAGTCACCGCTCGGTTCCTGCCGTCTTAGAACTAGCTGACATCGATACGATATTAAATTTCCGACCGAACCGTGGGCTGCACAGACTGAGACTCCAGCAGTGCTAGTACTGTCCCAACCGTGGACTTACTAGCTTATTATCTCTGAGCGCCTATCTATAGGAATGCCCAACAAAAAATACGTAGTCGATCTATCTGAGGAAGAATGCCAAGAACTTGAAGAGTTCACGTCGAAAGGCACACACCGAGCAGAGGACATTAATCGAGCTAAGATCCTTCTCAAAGCTGACGACGGGCTCACTGATAGCCAAATCAGTGAGCACGTCGGCTGTCACTCTCAGACAGCCCACAACACGCGTAAGGCGTACTCAGAGAGAGGGATTGCGGCGATTCATCGCCGCAAACCCGACCGAGACTACACACCGAAACTCGATGGTCGCGGTGAAGCCCATCTCGTTGCTCTTGCCTGTTCAGAGCCACCAGAAGGACGAACTCGCTGGACGTACGAACTCTTGGCTGATCGCCTTGTCAATCTTGAGGAGATCGAATTCGATTCGATCTCTGAGGAAACAGTTAGACAGCGATTAAAAAAACGACCTAAAGCCACACCTCTCTGAGTACTGGCTTATTCCTCCTAAAGAGAACGCTGAGTTCGTCTACCGGATGGAAACGATTCTCTCGCTCTATCAAGAACCGTACGACGAGACTCGTCCAGTCATCTGCTTTGACGAGTCCAGCAAGGAACTTCGCAAGCACGTCTGCGCCCCGCTCCCGGCCCGACCGGGAGCGATCGCTCGCACCGATCATCATTACGAACGCAACAACAAACGGATGCTTCATGTGGCGACCGAGCCGTTGACTGGCTGGTGTCGCCTCCATGTAACCCAACGGCGACGAACAACCGAGTGGATCGACTGTATGGTAGCGATTGCTGACGACTACCCGGATGCCGACTGCATCCGGGTGGTCTTGGATAATCTCAGTACCCACAACCCCGCCGCTTTCTATCGATTCTTTCCGCCCGAGAAAGCACGCGAATATCTTGATCGGTTTGAATTTTATTACACGCCCACGCACGGGAGCTGGCTGAACATGGCCGAACTGGTCTGGAGTTCACTACAGACGCAGTGTCTCAACCGCCGCATCCTTGACGCAGCGACCCTCCGTGCGGAGGTCGCTGCGTGGGAACGAGCACGCAACGAGGAGAATGTCACTGTTGACTGGCAGTTCACAGCTGAGGACGCTCGAATTAAACTTCACAGCCTCTATCCATCAATCGAAGAGGTAGAGAACTAACAACTCGACGCTTGGGACGGTACTAGGTTCATTTGTTGCGGGAAATCAAGATATTGGTGAATGGCATGGGGAACGGAGAGTGGCTATATTCGGAGTTGCACGACCGCTACGACGACTCAACGGCGTTCGACGAGAAGGACCCACCCGCTTCCGCCCTCGAGCAGAAGCGGCCGGATGCGTCGTTACACTTAGAAGGCCTGTTAAGGAAAATTACGATTCACAGAACGTTCAGAATCTGGTCAAGAAGATTGGGAATGGGGTAGGTCATTGGCTTATGTTCGTCACAGATCAGGACTTCGATTGGTGAATAATCGCGCATAGCGCGCTCTACGCGAGTAAGTGGCGCTGCAGAAGATGTTTCAGAACCTCCGCTCGGCCGGTTGGATTCAATAGTACACTTCTTATAGAAGTTCGAGTTCCTCGAGTCGCGTATTTAGTGTTGCACGCTCAGATGCATCCATTTGACGAAGCGGACTCCGAAGCGGCCCAGCATCAAAACCACGGAGCGAAAGTGCGCTCTTGACTCCCGACATGTAGCTGCCGCCCGATGTTAAGCTGTCACGAACAGCAAGAGCAGTACTTTGGAGTTCGTGGGCACGCTCTCGATCGTCATCAATGTACGCCTCATAAAGCTCGACAACGAGTTCAGGGAAGACGTTTGCAACAGCGCTTACCATTCCAGAACAGCCGACTACGAGGCCCGTGTAGAGAAGTGAGTCCGACCCCGAGAGAAAGGTCAGTTTGGGATGCGCGTCGACAGCTTGGACGAGCCACGGCACGTCCTTGCTCGAGTCCTTGAGACCGACGATGTTGTCGATGGCCGCGAGCTCAGCGAACGTTGACTGGGTGAGCCTGTTTCCTGTGCGATCAGGAATGTTGTATACGTAAATCGGAATGGATACAGCGTCTGCGATACGGCGGTAATGATCAATGGCTCCGGTCTCATCGAGCGGGTAATAATATGGGGTGACGACGACTATTCCGTCGGCACCAACTGCCTCCGCGTGTTCGGCGTGAGAGACGGTCTGGTACGTACTGGGTGCACCGACACCGGCAATTACAGGTACATCGCCGTTTACCTCTTTGACGACAGTTTCAATGACGCGGTCTCGCTCTGACTGGGTAAGAAGAGCGAATTCGCCGTTCGTCCCGAGGGGAAAAACACCGTGAACGCCTCGATCAATGACGAATCGAGCATGGGCTGCAGTACGATCGTAATCAACAGATTCGTTACCGTTGAACGCCGTAATTGTCGGTGGAATTACACCTTTTATGGAGAGTGGATCAATCATACCTGGGTCTGGAGTTGCCATAGAAGATTTCCGTAGAGTGGGCACATAACTCACTGTGGTATCGGCAAACCTGTATAGTTATTAATTTATGACGTGCATAGACCGACGTTCGCTTCACGTAAGACAGTATACAGCAAGGGTCGGCACCCCGCTAGGACACGGAGACCTCGACATGAGCGAACCTGAGTTTACCGGGCGTCTCGAACACTCGGCCGAGGACGTCCTCGAGCACATTATTTCCACAGTTCTCGTCAGCCCAGAACAGCACTTTCTCATCCTCGCCACTGTCACCGTTCCCAACTGGGCCACCCTGCATCCTTGACGGTCCACCAGTTCACCAGTGAGAGAGTATTCATTAGACTGCTACGAAATTGGTTTGGCGACAAGTCACTATCCAACTACGCAATAGTTAATATATCGGGTGAAAAGTGGTGGACATGAAAATCGGACGTTTCCGAGCAGACGGTACTGACCGGATCGGTGTCTTCGAGAACGGAACGGCATTGGACGTCAGCGACGTGTTCGACACGTTTCAGGATGCTCTGATCGACCCGAAAGCGGCATCGACAGCCAATGGAGATTCGTTCGACATCGCGGACATCGACTACCTACCTCCGATAACTAAAACCAATATGGTGTACTGCGCTGGGCTCAATTACGAGGCGCATGCCGAAGAGTCAGAAATCGCGGTACCCGACCAACCGCTTATATTCATGAAGCTCCCGCAGACGCTCGTCGGTCATAAAGAGCCAATAGCATACCACTCCCGGGTAACAAACGAGATAGATTACGAGGCTGAACTGGCTGCCGTCATCGGAAAAGCTGGGCGTCACGTCCCCGGAAAAGAGGCGCTCAACCACGTTGCTGGGTACACGATCGTCAACGACACCTCCGCTCGGGACCTCCAATTCGGCCTTTCGGTTGGCGACGACAACGTTATTGACTGGTTCTCAGGCAAGGCAATGACCAACACCACGCCGGCCGGCCCTTACGTCGTCGTCAACGATATCGACGATCCGCAGGAACTCGACATCACGTCGCGGGTCAACAATGAAACGCTACAGGACGACAATACGGGGATGATGGTCCGGTCGGTCGCAGATCTTGTCTCGTTCGTCTCCAGCCGGGTGGAACTCACCCCAGGCGATATCATCGCCACCGGGACACCGGAGGGAGTCGGAACGTTTCAAGATATCAAGCTCGAAGATGGCGATACTGTAGAGGTTGACATTGAGGGGATCGGGACCCTCGTCAACACGGTCGGGGACGTTGACGCCAATCGCTGATCGAACGGAGTCTCGGGTCCCGCGCTCCCCTAGCCGACGGCCGTTCGTAAATACCCCAGACGAACGAGAGCTCCAAGCCAGAATATTAATTTTCGGCCGTTGGAAATCGTTTGCTGCGTTTGATTTCACTGATTGAACACACACTAGAGGTATCTCGAAAAAATGACTTAAAATGCCTATCGAATGGTCGATGTGACCGTTGCCAGTCAGAGCCGGATCGAAACGGACTAACTTGTCAACTAAGCTTACTTATTCTGGGTATTCCCACGCCCTCTGACGACCGAATTCTACCGTGTTCACTCTGATTGGACACAAACTACCAATCTTACAAACGAAAGGATGTAATTTACAGCCGTACGTTTGTAACTTCTTTCGGTGGAATCGTTCACTATGAATGGACGCCTAAGAATAAGTTAGGTTGATCCCCGAAACGTTCGCCTGGTTGGTAACGGTTTCGCGTATATCTTCTGTGAGGCGGGAACCTTTCACCCGACTAGTCGGACCGCACACGCTCATTGCCCCAACGACAGTTTCATTTATTTTTATCGGGGCAGCTAGGCATCGGAGCCCGATCAGTCGCTCCTCGTCGTCAATCGCATACCCTCTGTCCCGGATCGACTCGAGTTCCTCATACAGCGCTCTGCGATCGGTGATCGTGTGTTCGGTGGATTCGGGCAAGCCGTGTCGATCGAGTATCTCCTCGACTTCTTCATCGGGTTTTTCCGCGAGAATACATTTTCCCAGCGCCGTGGAGTGGAGATGGACGCGTTTGCCGGCATAGGTGTCGAGTTGGACCGCCATATCGCCTTGCGAACGATATACGTACACGCCGCGGCCGTGCTCCTCGACGAGCAGGTTCGACAGTTCTCCAGTTTGGGCCGCTAAATCGTCTATATTGTCCTTACAGACGCGGTATATTTCCATTTGTTCCCGCGAGTACGCGCCAAAGCCGAGGGACCGAAGTCCGATGCGGTACTCGTCTTCGACTTTGGTCACGAACTCTCGGTCGTGCAGCGTATTCAGGTGGCTGTGAGCCGTACTTTTCGGAATGTCAAGTTCTCGCGCAACTTGCGTAACTCCCGCTCCGTCAAGACGGCGTAGCGTCTCCAGGACATCGAAGGCTAACTCGACCGCTTGGATCGATTTCGTCTGTGACTGTGTCATGACACCATGTTACATGCCAGTCATCATAAAGTTGTCCACTCTGATTGGACACTCACTTTTCCGAACGGTACTCGCGCTGCCTTTCACGAAAGAGTAATCAACAAACGAGCGAGCGAGGAATTTTGATCCGTTTTGACGATGTAAAACCGAAGCAGAAAGTTTCCTCACCCAATAAATGCAAGTGTAGTATGTCAGCGGTCCGGCACTCGGCTGTTTTCAAAGAATAAATATATAAACCACGCAAAATGATTTATAATTCCGCTGCACTTCGAATAGTTATCGACTACGACGCGGAGGGTAAACATAGGATGACATACACTGCAGGGATCATTGGAACGGGAGGTATCGCTGGCATGGGTATCCTCGGTATGCACGATGCCGACGAAATCGGGCGTGTCAAGGCTCGGGCAAGCCATGCAGGAGGATACGATGTGGCAGAGGAGATCGAACTCATCGCAGCTGCGGACATAGACGGGGAGAAACTGGACCGATTTGGGGAGCTGTGGAACGTGGATGCCTCGAATCGGTTCAATGATCACGTCCGGATGTGTCGGGCAGTCGACCTCGACGTTGTTTCCGTCTGTACTCCCTCGCTGTACCATCACCAGCACGTGCTCGATATCGCCTCACTCGAGGATCCACCGTCGGTTATCCTCTGTGAGAAGCCGATCGCGACGAGCGTCAAGGACGCCGAGGAGATGGTCGCCGCCTGTCAAGAAGCAGAGATTGAGTTGGTGATCAACCACTCGTTTCGTTTTACTGAGAAACTCCGCTGTCTCAAAACGCTTCTCAAGGAGGAAGGGCTAATCGGCGAAGTCCTTTCGGTATCAACCCAGTTCCGGATGGAACTATTGCGAAACTCGACACATCTGCTCGACACGTTACTGTATCTACTGGACGCGCGTGCGTCGTTCGTCTCCGGATTCATCACCGAGGAAAACGAGGCCGTCGATTCGCTCAACGTCGGGCGAACCGTCACTGACTCCGGCGGCGGCGGTCACTTCGTCACTGAGGACGGCACGTTCGTCACCATCGACTGTACAGTTCCACGTGAATACTCCTCGATGCTCTATCACGTCATCGGAACCGAGGGACGGTTATATCTCAACAACGACGACGGGGAATGGCGGTACTGGACATTGGAAAGCGGAACCCACAACGAACGCAAACTTCCCGGGATTGGAGGATCGTGGACATGGGAAGAGGACTACCGCGAGGCGTTCGCGAATGCCGTCGACCACGTCGTCGAGTTGCTCAACGAGACGGGAACCAACCGGTCATCCGGCGAGATGGCGACGAAATCCCTCGAGATTATCGTAGCGTTCTACGTCTCCCATTACACCAGTGGTCGAGTTTCGATCCCGCTTGACGTCCCTCTGCGAAACGTCGAGATCACCTCCTGGTGATCGGAGAACTTCTTTGGAACCCTCGCCCTGTCAGAGTCAGTCCTTCTCGGGATAGCCGCGTTGATACAGTCCTTTGCGCTCTGACCCCAAGGCGTCGATTATTGTGGCCACCGCATCCGCGATAGTCGTGAGGAATGCTTTTCCGCCGTCGAATCGGTCTCCGGACGCAGGTGCGAACCGTGCGTTCTGTTGCGCCAATCGGCATGAGGACCGTCGACAGGTCGGCGGTTTTGAAAGAGGAGTTGACGTCCGGATTGCGACGCTATTTCAATAGACGTGTCATACAAGTTATCTTCGAGGGAGAGACGTCAAACCGTACCGCCACCCGGAAGATTTTTTATATATCTCCAAGAATGTGGTATATGTTAGTATGGCACTTATCGAAACTGAAGGTGTAGACGCAGTACCGACGGAGAAACGAACTAAGGGATTTTGGCAAATATTCGCTCTCTGGGCGGGGTTCTCTATCGTCATTACCAACTTCCTATTGGGATCGCTAACGGTCGAAGCCGGGCTTACTTACGGGACGATAGCGGCCGTACTTAGCATTCTTGTTGTCGGTGTGATCGTCTATTTCGGCACGCGAATTGCCGCCGCAGAGGGGACCGCAGGAACGACGGCGATGCGTGCGCCTTTCGGGGTTCAGGGTCGAGTGATACCAGCGATCGCCGTGGTGATCGCCGGCGTCGGGTGGTTTGGCGTACAGACAGGAATCGTCGCCCAGAGCACTCAGTTGATCCTAGCCGACCTCGGCGTGGATCTCCCGTTCGCACTGCTTGCGGCGGTACTTGGAGTGTTGATGGCCACCGTAGCGGTCTTCGGGTATCGGTGGATCGAGTGGTTGAACCGGCTCGCTGTCCCCGTGATGACCGTCCTCCTAGCGTTAGTAGTCTACCAAATTTGGGCCAACTATACAGTCGACTTCGCAGGAGCTGGCTCCGGTGAGATGTCGTTCTGGGTCGCGCTGAACGTCTTCCCAGCAGCGACGGCGGCTTTCTTTATTGTGGCGATGGATTATGGTCGATACGGATCGGCCTCGAAGCCATCTTCGCCGAGTTACGGGGCGACCACCGCATGGATCATTTTTTGTCTCGTACTCGCCGTCATCGGTATCATGGCAGCGGCAGTTGCCGGCACGTGGAACCCGGTAGATATTATGGTTGAACTCGGGCTTGGATCAGTCGGGCTCCTCCTGCTGATCCTCGGTTCGGCAACGACAAACGTCACTAACGTGTATATTGGCGGCATCGGCCTTTCGCAGATTTCGGGGACGAACCGGGTCTACATGACGATATTGTCGGGAGCTATCGGAACCGTCCTCGCGATGGTGGGTATTTTCAGCTTAGGCGGCATCGAAAGCTTCCTCGGAGCGTTGACGATTACCCTCGTCCCGACCACAGGTATCCTGCTGGTTCATTACTACCTCGTCGAAGGGGGAATCGATACTGATCACCTGTTCGACCGGAACGGCAAGTACTGGTACCTCAAGGGCTGGAATCCGTCGGCCTTGATCGCGTGGCTTGTCGCCGCAGCGTATGCCGTGCTCGCACCCGAGTGGGTTGTGCCTGCACTTTCCAGCGCTATCGTCGCTGGGATCCTCTACTACACGCTGAACGATCCAATTCTTGACCGCCTCGACATCCGCACCGCAGAGCCGACCAACCTGGATTGAGTTCTCCGATTGGAACGGTATAGCTGAGATATCTTGGTGTTTATTTTTGAAGTCTCGATCCCTCGTCAAGAGAAATCCGTGTTTCGCGGTCAGACGCAGCTCTCCACGCCTCACAGACCTCTAGCGAGGCGACTACATCCTCAGGTGACGCAGCGTTGTTCGGGTACGATTCGTTGCGAATGGCCGTGAGAAAGGCGTCGAGTTGTCGCTTGAGGACTGGGGATGGGGTTCGCCCAAACACACGTGTCTCTCTCCCTCCGTCGGAGGTATCGGTCCATTCGAAGCCCTCGTAGCCGTGATGTACCGTCCGTACGAGCCCGTCGGTGCCGACGACCTCAACTTCCCAGTTGCCGAGTGGTTCCCGACAATCAGTCGCGTACTGTAAACGCATGGATGCGATGAGCCCGGAATCGAACTCGACCGTCGCGAGGCCGGTATCCGGATGGGTCGAATGGGGGGTGTTCGCGTTCGTAAGCGTTCCCGAAATGGCAACGGGCAGCGAATCGCAGAGCCATCGGACCAGGTCCGCAGTATAATACCCCATCGCGAGTACCGCGCCCGCCTCCTCGGGTGCGTGTTCGGCGTTCCACTCGATGCCAGTCTCCGGAACACGGTCGTGTCGGATCGTCGCCTGGATCGCGATCGGATCACCGATCCGGCCTGCGGAAACGCGCCGTGAGAGGTCACGGACTGCGGTATCGTAGCGTGACGGCGTCGTCGTCATCGCAAAAACGTCAGCTTTTGCGGCCGTATCGGCAATACTGGCGGCCTCGACTGACGAACTCGCCGCGGGTTTGGCCGTCAGCACCATAACCCCCTCTCGAAGGGCACGGACAGCGTCGTCAGCTCTCCGACTGGTTGGACTTGCGACGACGATGCCGTCTAGATCACCGCCCGCAAGTAGATCATCCAAAGAATCGTGAAGAGTGCCGAACCGTGCCCGAAGTTCCGATCGGGTGGGGCGGCCGAGGGCTAGCAACGCGTCGTCATCGACATCTGAATCTGGAACGATTCCAACCACCTCTGCGTCGGCCGCATCCGTAATCAGGCTGGCGTAGTGGGGGCCATAAAATGAGGCCGAGCCGACGACACCGAGTCGTATTGTCATCAGTCTGCCCCCGGGAGACGACCAATCGAGGATGACGCGGATCGTGATATTGTTCGTGACAGTTCGTGCAGTGTATGTGCTTTCACCATACAATGGTATTTTCTCCACATGTGTGTAAATCTACGGAACGCCGTACTATGGTCGATACGGGAGGCAACAGGGCCGATTCTGTTCAACCGCTGCCGCCGGAGGATCCCGCACAAATTGTCTTCGCGATAGGTTCTGTATAAAACTAGAGTCTCGTCAAAACTTAAGTAGGTACCGCCGGATGGTGGACATACAATGGAATTCGGCATTTACCTGAACCAGTACGGTGACGAGCGAGCCGAGTGTTCGTTCGACGACATGTTCGAGCAGGCCGACGTGATGGAGGAACTCGACTACGATGTTGCGGCCGTCGGACAACGGCACTTTTACCAGGATGGGTTTTACGAGCCGTTCACGTGTCTATCGGCGCTGGCGGCACGGACCAATTCGCTCGAGCTCATGTCAAACATTCTCATCCTGCCGGTGTTCCATCCGATCCATCTAGCCGAACGAATGATGGCGATCGATCATCTCACCAACGGTCAGAGTTCGTTCGGTATCTCGCTCGGTTACCGAGAAAGCGAGCTGATAAATTTTGGCGTCCCGATGGACGATCGAGTATCTAAGTTCATGGAAGGGGTTCACGTCCTCAAACGGCTGCTGGAAGGGGATCGATTCGACCACGATGGCCAGCATTTCCAGTTCGAGGACGGCTTCGTTCGCCCCCAGCCGGTACAGGACCCACGACCGCGGATTGAGGGCGGTGGCAGCAACGAGATTGCGATCAAGCGAGCCGCCTTCCGCTGTGACGGGTTCACGGCGGCAATCACCGATCCCGAGATACTCGAAAATGATATCGAGACATACTACGACGCGCTTGCGGAGGCCGGAAAGGACGAATCTGACGGCCACGTGACGATCATGGTCGATGGATACGTCGGCGAGACGACGGACCATGCCGTCCATGAACTGGACCCGTATCTTATTGACCTCCAAGAAAAATATATTAAATGGGGGAACCCGGAGTTTGAAGGACGACCTGCGTGGGAAGACATCGAAGACCAGCTGATGTTCGGTACACCCGAAGAGGTGGCCGAGCGCGTCGAAACGTATCGGGACCTCGGCGTCGATCGCCTCATTTTCCGTACTCAGTTCCCGGGAATGACACAGGATGCCGCGCTTGACAGCATCGAACGGTTCGGCGAGGACGTGATACCGCAATTTCGGTGAGCCGTGACTTCGGTTCGTCGCGTCCCGGACGCCGACGATGGTGCCAAGAACTCGGGGAAGGATGCCGAACAACCGTCATGTTCGTTCCTCCCTATGCGAGCTGCTGGAGCGCTTCAGCCATAACAACCGTCGTGGTTGCCGGATCGGCCTCGCCCGCTTTCTTCAGTCCGTGACCGGTCCCGAGCGTCACCGCGGTGTCTCCCCGTTTTACCGCGTCGCTCTCTGTGAGAGCCACGACGTTCGCGGCGCTGTACGGTTCCTGCACACCCCGTCCTCCCGTACCAGCCGACAGGTGATTGACTCGTGTTTCGCTTCGCCTGTGTGCGCGGAAACACACAGGCGTTCGGCCGTTCGTGTGGGACACAGGGCTGGTGTAGTTGCTGAACCACAGTGTGTCGAAACCGGCCGCCTACACTCTCGGCCCGGGCTAAATTGTCCCCAGGGAATTGAACATGGCCCTGAGGGCGATATTCATTCGCATACCGTCAGCTGTCAAGTCGGCACAAGTATGGGGTTTTGGCCCAGTGTTATCGTTTGATCATTGCTCTTCGGCCGCGGTCAGTGTCTTTACCATATTCCAACAGAGATACTTTCAAAGCTAATAATTTGGATTTTACCCAAACATTATTAATCAACCTCTTAGAACTACTCATAGTAGCATATGGCAAACGATAGCAACGGTCAATACGTACGCTCAGCTGTATCACGACGCCGCTTCGTCGGCGCGGTCGGAACTGGAGCCACGTTGAGTCTCGCAGGCTGTACTGGAAACGGTGATCCGATTGAAGGAGACGAACTCACGTTCTGGCATCAAGAGGGCGTCCCACATCGCGCCGAAATGTTTGAGGAGTTCGCTGCACGGTTCAGCGAGGAGCACGACGACATCGATGTTACCGTTGAAGTCCAGAACTGGGACGAACTCTTTGGCGCACTCACGTCCGCACTCGAGGCGGGTCAAGAACCCGACTTCATGTTCTCGTTGCCACCAAACACAATGACGTTCCAGGCTCGTGGGGACTTGGTCGACGTTACTGAAATCGTCGAGCGAATCGACGACCAGCATTCGTTCCTCGGCCCAACGGTCGCTCCATTCGAGTACGATGGTGGCACGTGGGGGATTCCGATGTGGGACATGGTGTATCTCAGCCACTACCGTTCCGACATCTACGGTGACGTTGATGTGTGGCCACCGGACAACTGGGAAGAGTGGCTCGAAGGGGTTTCCCAAGTGACTGACGAGGGGTCTGATGAGTACGGCATCACTCTCCCTGCCAACCGGAACCTCTGGACGACGCAGAACCTCTACACATTAATGATTCAGAACGATGCGTACGTGTACGGGCCCGACGGCGGGATTATGTTCGACACCGAAGAAACCGTCGAGACACTCGAATTCTACAAAGATATGTTCGAGGCGGCGAGCCCACCGGATGCGACCGGCTGGGACTGGGCTGATTGGGAACGTTCGCTGTTCCAAGAGAATTCGTTCTCTACCAACGGCTTTTCATCCTGGATCCGGGGTCTTCAGGATACCGACCACTATGACCAGTGGGAGGCGATGGAGCAGCCCTATCCCGAGGGCGGGAATCCGGGTAGCGCTCACTACGTCAACAATATTATGGTGTTCAACGAGGATGAACTCGATGCAATCGGTGAGTTCGTCGAGTGGCTCCACCAACCAGAAACCTACGGCGAGTGGTTGTCCAGCACGGAACCGACGCTGTACCTGCCGGTCACGGAAGCCGGACGGGAATCTGACGCGTTCTGGGAGCACGAACTTATCAGCCAGTACGAAGACATGGTCAATCAGCAATACGAAGCGCTCGATAACGCCAGTATATACGGGTTCCGAGACCTCCACATTGAGAACGATCTCTACTTACCAAGCATCGGTGAACTCGAGGGTTCACACCTACTTGCGGAGGTTGTCGAACAACTTATCGTCGAGGATCTAACCCCCGAGGAGGCAGCATCCTGGGGTCAAGATCGTCTCGAAGACGGGCTCGACGTCGAGACCAGCGACGCACTCTGAAATGAGCATCGTCAACAAACGGGTTATCTACGAACGGTTCGAGGACCTCGGTCGACGAGAGGCACTTGTCGGTATTGGGCTGGTCGCGCCGGCGGTACTGTTAGTGCTGATTACGATCGTCTACCCGTTCCTTGATGCCATCCGAATTAGTTTTATCGATCTCGGGACGGGCGAGTTCGTCGGACTGGATCACTACCAGTGGCTGTTCAGTCGCGGTGAGTTCTGGACCTATACCTGGTACAGTATTGTTTGGACCGTCGGCAACATCACTTTGCAGGGTGCGGTCGGAATCGGTATCGCCCTCTTGTTGCACGACCAGTTCTTTGGGCGTGATACAATCCGGGCGGTGATGCTGATCCCCTTCATCGTACCAACAGCGGTTGTCGCAGTCACCTGGCGGTGGCTTCTTAACGGAACCTACGGACCGCTCCCGGCGATGGTGGAAGGTGTTGGACTCATGAGTTCAGTAGGTAGCCCGCTTTCAAGTCCGTCGTATGCGCTTGCGACCGTAACAGCCATTAATGTCTGGCGGTGGGCACCATTGGTCGCACTGGTTGTGTTCGCCATACTTCAGACGATTCCGCGTGAAGAATATGAGGCGGCTCGTATCGAGGGTGCTGGTTTGATTAGCGAGTTCCGTCATGTTACCTGGCCACACCTCCAAGGCTCGCTGACGATTCTGGGCCTGCTTGGTGTTCTATTGACGTTCAATATATTCGACATGATCTGGCTCCTCACTCAGGGTGGACCGGTTAACGCGACGACTACACTCTCGGTCTTCATCTATGATATCGCATTCAACTTCCAGAGCATTGGCCGAGGAACTGCTGTCAGCGTCGTTCTCTTCCTGCTCTTGACTGGCTTCGTGATCGCATACTTCCAGCAGGAGGACATGAAAGAAGGTGGTTTCGCATGACAAGTTACGCCACCCGCCGCCGGATGTTCCGCGGCCTCCGGTTCGTATTACTGGCTATCGTGCTTGTCGTCTTCCTATTCCCGTTCTACTGGCTGTTCAAGACGTCAATTGAGTCCACTGGTGCAATTTACGGGGATTTATCACTAATACCCGGAGGGTTCACATTGGAACACTACCAGGAAGCGTTCGCAGTCGGCTTCCACGAATCGGTCATCAATAGCATGATCGTTGCCGTAGGAACAACGGTTCTGACAACCATGATTGCGCTGGTAGGCGCTTACGGAATTCTCCGGAAGGTATTCCCCGGACGGACCGTGGCAGCCAAGTTGGTTCTGCTGACCTACATGTTTCCCCACGTTGCACTGATCGTACCGGTGTTCTACCTGGGCGCACAACTTGGGTTGCTCTCGAGTCCAATCATCCTGATTGCGATGCACACAATGCTCGCGTTGCCATTTTGTATGTGGATTCTCCAAGCGTTTCTTGAAGATATCCCGCGAGAACTGGAGGAAGCTGCCATGGTTGAGGGAGCCAGCGAGTTCGGTGCCTTCATGCGTGTCACTGTCCCGTTATCGTATCCGGGTATTATTGCAGCCGGCACGTTCGCCTTCATTATGTCCTGGGGCGAGTACATGTTCGCGTTCATACTGATGACCGAGTCGGGGGCACACACCGCCCCGGTCGCACTGAACAATCTGATGGGGTCGTACACCATTGACTGGGGCATGCTGGCAGCTGCCGGCGTCATCGCGACGCTACCGGTGCTTGGCCTGTTCTGGGTGCTGGCGAAGTATCTTGGTGAAGGTATCGCCAAAGGAACTGGAGTAGTCTGACATGGGTAAAATCAATCTCGACAATGTGACGAAGCAGTATGGTTCGCTAACCGCCGTCGATGGCCTCAATATCGAATTCACTGAGGGTGCGTATACGATGATCCTCGGTCCTTCAGGTTGTGGAAAGTCGACGACCCTACGGATGCTTGCCGGCCTCGAACGGCCAACCGAGGGCGATGTCCTGATGGACGGGGAAGTGGTGACCGACAAACCACCTCGACAACGGGACCTAAGTATGGTGTTCCAAAGCCTGGCACTGTGGAACCACAAAACGGTTCGTGAGAACATGGGCTTTGGTCTCAAGATGCAGGGTGTCGACAAAGAGAAACGAAACGCCCGGATCGAAGAGGTTGCTGAGATTCTCCACATCAAGGACAAACTCGACGATAACCCTGCGTCATTGTCGGGTGGCCAGCAACAGCGCGTCGCGCTGGGCCGATCGCTCGTGCGCGAACCCGAGGTTGTCCTTCTCGACGAACCACTGTCGTCACTGGACGCGAAACTCCGGCTGGAGATGCGTACGGAACTGCTACGAATCCAGCAAGAACTGGGGACGACTTTTATTCATGTAACTCACAATCAAGAAGACGCAATGACCGTGGCCGACGAAATCCTGCTGCTCAACGATGGCAATAAACAACAATTCGGCGAGTCACTCAAGCTCTATCACGAGTCTGCTAACGAATTTGTCGCTGACTTTCTCGGCACACCGAGCATGAACCTCTTTGATGCATCAGTTAAAAAATATAACGGAAGCGCATCACTGGAGGGGAACGGATTCTCACTCTCGATTCCTGAGCGCTATAGTGATCAGGTACTCCAGAACGTCAACGAAGCCGACATCCGGGCTGGTATCCGTCCCGATGCGCTGTCTATCGACGGTCGGACTGACGGATCAACCTTCGAGGCGACAGTTGACGTCGTTGAGACGTTTGGAGATTTTAACTGGTATTACCTTGATGTTGGGACCGGGGAGAATCTAGTGCTTCAGACCGGCGATGACGACGTAATGGCGTCGGTCAAGCGTGGAGACGAAGTCACCATCGGGGTCAACCCAGACTCGATCCACTTCTTCGACCCCAATACGGGTGAGGCCGTACGCTGACCATGTCGTTCTTCTGCCCTTCCTGCGGTGATCAGCAGCCACCCGGACGGCCTGTCTGCGTCGACTGCGGTTCGTTTGTTGAGTATCAGGCGAGCGAGAACGCTCTCCGTGCCGCAATCAATGGGGAACCGACGGCAGCGCTCCCTGGCTCAGGTGAATCGACGATGGGCGAAGGTGATACTCCACTGATCAGCCTACCCAACCCTCAAAATGTGTTAGGGAAACTCGAGTCGCTGAACCCGACCTGTTCGTTCAAGGACCGTGGAAGTGCGGTAATCATCTCGGCTGTTATTGATTCCAACACTCCATTTGAGGGAGTTGTCGTCGCCAGCACCGGCAATACCGCCACCAGCGTAGCAGGCTACGCAGCCCGGGCAGATGTCCCCTGCACTGTGCTTGTTCCCGAAGGAACGGGTACCGCCAAACTCGCCCAGGCCGCTGCCCACGATGCGGACGTGTTCGTCGTGGAAGGGACTTTCAGCGACTGTTTTGAACTTGCACAGGCGGTCGCTGAGGACGAGCGTATCATCAATGCGACAGCTGTCTACTCCGCAAACTCCTTTGTTGCGGCCGCAAATCGGGCGGTTGCGTTCGAACTTGTCGCAACGCTAGGCGAGGTCCCTGACTGGGTAAGCGTCCCTGTTGGAGCAGGCCCACTCCTCGGTGGAACGTATCAGGGGTTTCGAGAACTCCGCGACGCGAGTCTGATCACACGGACACCGCGGATGCTCTGTGTCCAAGCACGAGGATGTCACCCGATTGTCCAAGCCATCGAGCGTGGAAATCCGGTGGCGGTCTGGAACAAACCAATCAAAACTAACGTCGGCGCAATCGCCGACCCGCTTCGTGGTTACGCGGCAGACGGACAACACACCAAAGAGGCCGTCCTCGACAGTGATGGGGCCGCGATATCACTCGCCGACGAAACGGTCAAAATTTGGCATGATCGGCTCGCAGCAAAAAGCGGCGTCTATGCGGAGCCGGCTAGCGCCGCAAGTGTCGGGGCGGCCGTCGAGTGTAGCTCAGTTGCCGACGATGAGACCGTCGTCTCGCTGATTACCGGACACGGGCTCAAAGAACCGGCCGAATCATCAGTGAAGCCAGACCCTGCTCCGTCGATGACGGCGATCCGATCCGCGCTCGTCGACTGACGAGTGGATCGGTATCAACCACCACCGGTCCGTTGACTCCGTGGGGAAAGAAACGGTATCGTGAGCACGTCTGTAATGACCGTTGTGGTCAAAACGCTCAGCCTCCAATAAAGAATACAGGTAATTCGGCAGGTAGGGAACTGATAGATTAGCGGGGACTCCCTAGCAACGGAGTGCTCCCCGCATGTCTGCCGCGGGGGTTGTCAAATAACCATGTACGAACTTCTTGGACGGTTCAGGTGTGATAGACCTCCGCATCTCGAGATGATCGACTGATTTCGGACACGACTATCGGCGATACGTATATTTTCCGACCGTAGAGATTGAGTTCCGATCACACTTGGTCTATGGCCGCTTGGATCCACGAAAGGTTTCGTTCGGGTAGGAGGCCGTAATTGTAGAAGCTAACCCGATTAACGCCGAATTCGTCAAGCCCCGCGACGATATCGACGACTGTCTCCTCGTCGTGGACAACCGGATGTCCCGGCAGAACACCGGCGTGTAGCGGCGTGTCGTCGACCATCGTCTCCGCGGTTTCGAGCGCTTCGACGGCATCCTCCCGGTTAGACTCGTATGTTATTACAGTCATGTAATCGAGAAACTCCGCCATTGCATCAAGGTCAGTCCCGTGCACCCAGTTGTCAGCAACATCTAGCAAGCCGAGATAGTAGCCGAGCTCTGCGTCGATTCCCTCCGTAATCGTCGCATAAAACTCTGGTAGGAGGAGTTCACGATGATCAACGTAGGCTTCGAGCGCTGGCTTGGTTCGAAGCCACTTGCGGCGATCCTGATTCCCGTCCACGTCTCCCGATATGATGTCATCTAGTCCCGTCCGAGCGGCGGCTCTGGCTCGATCAACATCGATGCCGGCATTTCGTCCCCGACCCACGCAATGGTCACAGAAACAGATCCCGTACAGGAA
>LFFM01000694.1_pt1 | contig 23666 bp, 23 predicted proteins | sample 643131 | NCBI WGS metagenome assembly LFFM01 (sample SAMN03777445, study PRJNA286221) | soda lake metagenome | biome: soda lake; feature: Kulunda steppe; material: water; isolation source: sample Tc-Br brine of Tanatar trona crystallizer | place: Russia: Kulunda steppe | collected 2011-07
CATGTAGTTCAGTCCTTGACATAATTATATGCGCGAATCGGATCAGACAACGACTGAAGCAACCATACTGGTCGTCGACGACGACGCGAGGACGGCGGACCTCTACGCGGAGCTGTTCACGGAATACGAGGTCCTCACCGCATACTCGGGCGAGGAGGCGCTCGTGCTCGCCGACGAGACGGTCGACGTCGTACTGCTCGACCGATCGATGCCGATGGTGAGCGGCAACGTCGTGTTGGAAACCATTCGGAGGCGGGATCTCGACTGCCGCGTCGTCATGGTCACGGGGACGGAGCCCGACATCGAGACGCTCGAGCTCCCGTTCGACGACTACCTAATCAAGCCCGTTTCGCCGAATCGGATGCGTGATGTCGTCGCTCGAATGCTCGACCGAAACGCGTGTGACGACGCGTCCCAGGAGATGCTGATGATCATCTCTAGAATGGCGACCCTCGAGTCCAAGATGGACCTCGACGAACTCGAGATCAGTCCGGAGTACGCCGCCCTCGAGACGGCCTTCCGCGAACTGCGGGCTCAAACCGTCGCCGATCGATCGAACACGAGCATGTACGCGGAGTTCACCGACGAGAAAATACGGAGCCTGTTGAGTTGACCGTCGATTCGGTTCCACCTCAGAGACCCTCTCTAAGTCATTTCCGGAATTTTAGATATCTAATCCGCGTATCGCGACGCTTCCGTCGTCCCCGTCGCCCTCCGTCACCTGCCCGATCACCCGTCCGTCGGTCGCGTCCGCGAGCGACTCGGCCGCCCCGGGGTCGAGTGCCGCCACGAAGCCGGTTCCCATGTTGAACGTCCGGTGCATCTCCTCCTCGGAGACGTTCCCCTCCGACTGCACGAACTCGAAGACCGGCTGCGGGTCGAAGGGATCCTCGACGACGTAGCGGTGGTTGCCAAGCCGGCCGAGGTTCGTCCAGCCGCCGCCGGTGACGTGTGCTGCAGCCCGCACGCCGTGTGCGCGCATCGGGTCGAGCAGGTCGACGTAGATACGCGTCGGCTCCAGGAGGGCCTCTCCGACCGACTCGTAGCCCTCAAAGGGGCACGCGTCCGTGTAGGCGTGGTTTCGCGTGGCGGCCTCGCGGGCGAGCGTGAGCCCGTTCGAGTGGATGCCCGACGACTCCCAGCCGACCAGCGCGTCACCCGGCTCGGCGGCGCCGTCGAAGACCGCGTCCTTGGCGGCGAGCCCGGCGCAGGTGCCGGCCAGATCGAGCCCCGTCACCACCTCGGGCATCACCGCGGTCTCGCCGCCGACCAACTCCATGTCGGCCAGCTTCGCGCCGCGGGCCAGCCCCTCCCCGATCTGTTCGGCGAACCGCTCGTTCGGCTCGTCGACCGCGAGGTAGTCGACGAACGCCACCGGACGAACGCCCGCCGCCACGAGGTCGTTGACGTTCATCGCGATGCAGTCGATCCCGACCGTCGAGTAGTCCGAGAGCGCCTCCGCCACGAGGAGCTTCGTTCCGACGCCGTCGGTCGCCAGCGCGAGGTATCGGTCGCCGATGTCGAGCAGGCCAGCGTAGTCGCCCTCGCTCTCTCCGACCGCGCCGATCAGCGCTGCGGTCGCCGCCTCGCTCGCGTCGATGTCGACGCCCGCGTCGGCGTAGGTGAGCTCGTCGTCGTCGCCGTCGCCCTGAGTCATGTCTCAGGGGGGACGCCGACGGAGCAAAAACGCACCGTTCCCGACGGGCACACGGCTGGCGTGACGTGCGCCGGAGCCGAAACCGACGTCAGAACGGGCCGCCGAAGCCGAATCCGAAGCGGAAGACGAGCGTGAACGCCAGAAGCGCGGACGGCACGAACGCGACCGCCCAGACGGCTTTGCTCCAGGCGATCACCGTCTTTCCGTCGAGCGGGCCGTACGGGATCAGGTTGAACGCGGCGAGAAAGAGGTTGATCGCGATCCCGCGCTCGCCGATCAGGGCGACGATGGGGCTTCCCAGAACCACGCCGGCGACGAGGATCGGCACGAACGCGACGGTCAACGCCAGGTTCACCACGGGACCGGCGATGGCGATGTGGCCGTGCTCCCGCTCGGTGAGTCGGCCACGGTGGTGGACGGCGCCGGGTGCCGCGAAGATGAACCCCAAAAGCGCGGTCATCACCGCGAGAAACAGCATGCCGTTGTCCGCGCGAAACTCCGCGACCTGCCCGTACCGGACGGCGACGACCTTGTGGGCGACCTCGTGGAGGAGAAAGGCGATCCCCGCGGTCACGAGGCTGACGACGAGCGGCAGGACGACGCCGGCGGCCAGCAGCCGGTCGAATCCGGCGGAGCCACCGACGAAAAAGAGCATGAACGCGACGCCGAGCGCGAGCCACGCGACGAGGAGATCCCTGAGTTCGGTGCCGCTGAAATAGAGGTTGCCGACACGACGACCCTTGACGTTCATGCTCATGATCAGATCGTGGTCATCAGCCTGCGAAGCAGGTCGGCGCTGTTTCGTGCGCCCTGTATCATCAGCCGGGAGACCTCGTCGAGGCCGCCGATCTCCGCGCCGAACATCGCCGGGATGACGTACACGGCAAAGAGGAAGCTCGCGATCATGCTCCCGACGTTGGTCATCGCGACGACGACGATGAGCTTGAACAGCGGGACCTCCAGCATCGCCGAGACGAGCTCCCCGGGGGATTTCGTCTCGTCCGAGAGGAGATCGTTGAGCGTGCCGATGTCGCCGACGTTCACCGTGAGGTTCCGGAGCTCGACGTATCCCGCGAACCAGCCGGGCGCCAGCATCGGATTGATCGACGTCATCCACGCGACCGCCCCGCCGACGCCCGCGGACGACCAGCGGGCGCCGGCGAGCTTCGCGAACGAGAACGCGAAGACCGCGTTGATCAGGAACCACGCCCCGAACAGCCGGAGCAGGAACCCGTCGCGGACGCCGGCCATCGCCAACAGCACGAAGAAGGTCACGAACGCGATCGCGAGCGCGTAACCGATCGCTTTCCCCCACGGGAATCGCCGTCCGCTCTCCCGGCCGACCAGACTCTCGACGGGCGGGAGGCTCTCCGGATCCGCGAGGTACCGCTCGATGCCGGCGCGGTGGCCGGCGCCGACGACGGCGACCACGTCGTGGCCCGCGTTTCTGAGCGCGACCAGCCGGTGGGCGATGAACGCGTCGCGCTCGTCGATGAGCGCCTCCGCGCCGCCGGGCGAGAACTGTCTGAACTCCTCCATCATCATCGTGACGACGTCCGTGTCGGTGAGGTCGTCCACGTCGAGATCCTCGATGCCGCCGTACTCCGCGGGCTCACGGCCGCCGAAGAGGCCGATGACGCCGGCCGCGGCGAGTCCCGCGAGCAGTCCGAGCCCGACGCCAAGCCCGAGGCTACCTATCGCGCGGATGGTGAACGACCCGAGGTACGTCGCGACGAGGTCGTCGCCGACGCCCGTGGCTGCGACGGCGACCCCGCCGCCGAGGCCGACGCCGACCGCGGCATAGAGCCGGGCGTCGGGCGATAGGGCCGCCTTCCCCGCCGTGTCGACGATGAACGCCACGACGATGGCCGTCAGGACGCCCGCAGTCACGCTCGTCAACAACGTCTCGCCGATCCCGAGGGCGCCGCCGAAGAGTCCGATCGCGGGACCGACGATGATCCCGACGAGCAGGCCGGCCACCACGCCGACCACCCGGGAGTCCGTGATCCCGAACGCCAACCCGCCGACCATGCGGAGCTTCTCGGTGATCGTCATTCGCGCCCAGAATCGCTGGATCGTCGTCTGGATGTCCCGGTCGACGAGCGCGACGTCGATCCCGAACCCCTCGGCCACGTCGATGGCGGCCTTCATGTCCGCGCCGGGCTCGATGTCGAACCGGTCGCCGAGCTGCGTCTGGACGTACGAGAGCATCCAGTAGGCGAGAAACTGAAAGACCGTGTTCCCCTTCAGGAGGTCGCTCGCGTCGAGGTCGTCGGGCGTCTCGCCCTGCATCTGCCGGTAGCGTCCCTCGTCGAGCTCGACGGCGACGACGTCCGGCCGTTCGCGGGTGATCGTCTCCTCGACCTCCTCGACGGAGCGTTCGGAGACGTGGGCCGTCCCGACGACGGTCACCGTGCCGGGTTCACGGTCGGCGGGGGACGCGTCGACGGCGGAGGCGTCGACTCCAGAGGAGCCGTCCGTCGATCGCTCGTCCGCGTGCCCGGGCGTCTCGGTCATTACCCACGCATACTGCTCCCCCGCGTTTAGGGCTTGTGAGTCCGAGCGACCTACACGCCGGTCGCGGACGGCTCCGCCGTGTCCGGGAACCCAACAAGTTTGTATCGATGGCCGTTCGACGGTCGCACATGTCCCGGTTGTTGCCCTCCCTGCCGGATTCGACGCCGGACGATCGGGAGCCGCGAGTCATTGGCGTCGAGGACGACGAGGCCGATGACCTGATCGCCGCGCTCGGCTCCGAGACCGCCCGGAATCTGCTGACGTCGCTACACGAGGAGCCGGCCACGACGTCGGAGCTGGCGACGGAGCTCGACACCTCGCTTCAGAACGTGCAGTATCACCTTCGGCGGCTCTCGGACGCGGAGCTCGTCGAGGTCGTCGACACCGCGTATTCGGAGAAGGGACGTGAGATGAACGTCTACGCGCCGGCCGACGAGCCCCTGGTGTTGTTCGCCGGCGGATCGACGGACGCCGGAGGGCTCAAGACGGCGCTCAAGCGTCTGCTCGGCGGCTACGGAATCATCGCGCTCGGCGCACTGATCGCCCAGCAGCTGTTCGCGTTCGGGCTCCCGGGAGCCGACGACGCGGCGGAACCGGCCGAGGAGGACGTGGCGGCGACGGACGACGAGCCGGCCCCGACGGACGACTTCGAGGTCGCAGAGGAGGAGGTGGCCGCGGACGAGGTGCCCGACGAAACGGGCACGGACCCGTTCGCCGACGCCGTGGAACCGATCATCGACGCCGTCGCCGCGCTGGAGCCGGGGATGACGCTGTTTCTGCTCGCCGCGCTCGTGTTCACCGTGATCTGGGTGTATCGGTACCGCGTACCCGGGCGCCGTTCGGCGTGACCCTCGAGTCGGACGTCTGCCGGCCCGAACGAGGGGCGACACGTCTCCGCGGGGACAGCTATTCATGGGACCGCACCGATGGGATCATATGGAACACGAAGCCGAGGTCGTCGGCGTCGGAGCGGGGTCCGCACCGGGGGGTGACGTCCCGGCCGTCGTCCTCTCCGTCCGCGGCGAGTACGTCCCGATCTTCGTGAGCGGCGACCAGGCACGGTCGATCGGCACGGTTCTCGAGGGCGAGCCGTTCGACCGGCCGCTCACCCACGATCTGCTCGTCGAGATGCTCACCGAGTTCGGCGGCGCGATCGACAAGGTTCGCATCGACGACCTCTCGGACGGAACCTTCTACGCGAAGATCGACGCGGAACGGTACGAGGACGGTCGACCGGAGCGGTTCGTCTTCGACGCACGCCCCTCCGACGCGCTCGCGCTCGCCGTTCGCGTCGACTGTCCGATCGTCGTCAGCGACGAGGTCATCGAGGAGGCGGGGCGGCCGTCCGACTCGATCCGGTTCGGGGACGGCCCGGACGACGACCGCTGAGCGGTCCCCGTGGATTCAAGTCGATTCGAAGCGGGTTTGCGCCATGAACGATACCGCGACCCTCGCGGAGTCGTACACCGAGATGACCGAGCTGCTTCTTCCGAACGATACGAATAACCTCGGCCGCGCGCTCGGCGGACGGGTGTTACACTGGATGGACGTCTGCGGCGCCATCGCCGGGATGCGGTTCGCGAGCCGACAGGTCGTTACCGCCTCGATGGATCACGTCGATTTCATCGGCCCGATCGAGATGGGCGAGGTGGTCGTGATCGAGGGATACGTCTTCAACACCGGCCGCACGAGCCTCAACGTGAAGGTGGACGTCCACGCCGAGGATCCGAAACGCGACGAACGTCGCCGAACGACGACCTCGTATTTTACCTTCGTCGCGCTTGACGAGGACGGGTCCCCGACCGAGGTCCCCGCGTTGACGTGCCCGAGCGAGAGCGAGGATGCGCTCCGTGAGAAGGCGATCGAGGGTCGCCGCACACAGCTACAGGAAGTCATCGAGCGCTACGACGCGGCCGCCGAATGACTTATGTTTTCGTGACACGTATTGACACGCCGCCGGATGCGTTTAAACCGGCGATCCGTGGAGTCCGACCGACTCGAATCGACGGTGCTGCCCGGCCCGTCGAATCGACTCGTGGTCGGCCGCCCGTCCCCCGGACGGGTGCGCGCCCTCCCTCGGCCTGCCCGGACGATGGAGGTCGCCGCGGAACCGGAACGGCCGCTTTGCCCGGGCGGTCGTTCCGGCCCGACGTCGACCGGTCTGCCCGGACGGTCGACGTCGAACTTCTTTCGAGCGCGTACCGCCGTGCGACGACACGTAGCGGCGCGGACGGCACCTCGGGAACCCGCGTGCGTCCGCCCGACATTCACGCGTCGTCGGGAACCGCACGCGCCTGGCGGTGGGCGTTCACCACGCCATCGACAAGCGCGTCGACGGTCGCGCCCGCCGCGAGATGGGACGAACAGGCGCAGTCGGACGCGCCGAACCCCTCGACCGGACCGCCCGGCAATCGGGTCGCGACGGCACATTCCACGTCAACCCCCCGACTCTTCACGACCTCGACGATCCGACTCGCCGGATGTCCGAGCAGGTAGTCGACGTGCCAGTGGCGGACGTCGTGGTCGCCGGCGGCGACCCGTCGATGTCGGTCGACGCGCGAGAATCCGCCGGCACCGAGCGCGCTTCCGGTGTACGCGTACGCGCCGGCGGGAAGGCGACGGTCGCCGAGCGCGCCGACGGTCAGCGCGATCGGCTCGGGAACCTCGACCACGAGCGTGTAGGTTCCGTGGTCGGGTTCGTCATCCGGGTCGCTCACGGCGTCGGTTCCGGCGTGTCGCTCGCGGCCCCACGAAGCTCCTCGATCAGCTCGCGTGCCGGATCGCGGAGCTCGTACTCCTCGTGATAGTCGTCGGGATCCCGGCCTCGACCGGAGAGCGTGCCGACCACGTCGGCGATCCGATCGTAGTTGTCCCGAACGAGCCCGCCGACGATTCCCGGCGTGCCGGCGCGGCCCGCGAGCTCCTCGGCGGCGGCGCGTCCGGCGTAGACGCGTCCCTCCCGAGGGTCGACGAGCACCATTGCGAAGGGGCGGGCGCCGAACTGGGCGTCCAGAAACGGCCCGACCGGGTCGGCCTCCCACGGCACCGCGACGATGCCCTCGATCCGACGCAGCGCGACCGCCGCGACCGAACAGTACGGGCAGTCGCCGTCGAAGATCAACACCGGGGCGTCCGTGTCGTCTGCCATGGGTTCACTACGTGCTCCGGACGGTTAAGCGGTCCTTTCCGGGCGGTTTTGCGGACGTTTTGTGGAGCGAACGGTCGCCCGAGGACGTGGCGGACGGCTCAGTGGGAGTGTCCGAGCGCCTCCTGTAGCGACTGGCCGAATCGCTCCTCGAAGAGCCGCTCCGCGGTCTCGTTCATCTCCGCGATGTCCTCGGGGACGTCCCCCTCGCTGTGGTGGACGATCACGTGTGCCTGTTGGGCCATCGCCTGCAACACGACGTCGGTGATCACGCGAGTCGGCGACTCGCCCTGGTCGCTGAGGAGGTCGACGAGTCCGGCGGGCAGTTCCACGGCGTCCTCGTCGCCGTCGGGTCCGGTCACGGTGTAGGTCTCGGTTTCGGCCATACGTGGTGGAGGGAACACGGACGTAAGAGTCCGTGGAAAGCGCGCGCGTTTGCCACACGACCGCGCGAACGGCACCGACGGAGGCGGTTCCGGACCGCGCGATCAGTGCATCGACAGCGACGTTGACCGATCGGAGACGGCCACGGCGAGGAGGTAGATCCCGATCGCGATCACGATGATGGAGCCGCCCGGCGGGAGGCTCGCCCCGATGGAGACCGCGAGCCCGCCGATCACGGCGATCTGGCCGACGAGCACGGAGAGGTACAGCGTCTCCCGGAAGCTGCGTGCGATCTGGGAGGCAGCGGCGACGGGAATGACCAGCAGGCCGGCGACGAGGATGACGCCGAGGATCTGCATCGCGCCGACGACGACCGTCGCGGTCATCACGATGAGCAGCGCGTTGTATCGGTCGACGCTGAGCCGCGCGACGTTCGCGGCGCGCTCGTCGAAGGTGATGAAGAGGAACTGCTTGTAGTTGTAGACGACGAGGGCGACGACGACGACGGAGAGGACCGCCACCAGCCGGGCACCGGTCGCCGTTACGATCGCGAGGCTCCCGAAGAGGAAGTCCTCGATGTCGATGGCGATGGCGACGAAGTCCCGGCTCCAACTGATCACGAGGGTCCCGACCGCGAAGCTCCCCGTGAGCACGATGGCGATGGGGACGTCGCCGTAGCTGTCGGTTCGATCGGTGAGCCATTGGAGCCCGAGCGCACTCAGCGCGCTCACGACGAGCGCGACGAGCAGCAGCGTCCCGCTGGATCCGAACAGCGCGACCGCACCGCCCGCGACTCCGGCCCCAAGCGCGACGAACAACATGCCGAACGCGACGCCGGCGAACGCCGTGTGCGCGAGCGTCTCGCCGATCAGCGCCATCTGTCGGTGGACGAGGAACGCGCCGACGACGGGGCCGACGACCCCGACCAGCACGCCCGTCGCGCCCGCCCGCCAGACGAAGGGATGCCTGAAGACGTTGGTCCCGAGGTAGAAGTCGACCCACGCGCCGAGCGTCAGGAAGCCCGCGAACCAGGAGCCGGCGAGCGAGCCGACGGCACCCGGCGCGTCGCGGAGCCAATCGAGCGCGATGAACGCGAGCATCGCCGCCGCGAGGAGGCCGACGAGTCCGATCCCGACCAGCTCGACGAGTTCCCGTCGCGGGACGTCGCGGCCGGCAAGCACGTTCTCGCGTTCCGTACCGCCCTCCTCGTCGTACTCCAAAGTCATGGGTGATCGTGTGTCAACACGCCGCTGGCTCGGCCGTACGCGTCGGCGAGCGCGTCGCTTTCGAGGAACGAGACCGTGTCCCCGTGGTGGTACAGCTCGACGTTGATGCAGGCGACGGTGTCGACGTGTTTCGTGAGCACGTCGATGTCGTGTTCGATCAGGACGATGGTCATCCCGTCGGCGTTGAGGCGGTCGAGCAGTCCGTAGAACCGGTCCCGGGAGTCGGCATCTATCCCGACCGTCGGCTCGTCGAGCGCGAGCACGTCGGCCTCCGAGGCGAGCGCCCGCGCGATAAACACCCGCTGACGCTGTCCGCCGGAAAGCCCGCTCACGCGCCGCTCCGCGAGGTCCTGTACCTCCACGGTTCGTAGCGCTTCCGCCGCGATCGCCCTGTCCTGGTCGGTGAGTCGGGAATGACCGGCGTGGGCGAACCGACCCATCAGGACGGTCTCCCTGACGGTCACCGGCATCGCGTCGCCCCGGTCGGCCGCGCGCTGGCCGACGTAGCCGATCCGCTCGCCGGCCTCGAACTCGTGGGCCGGCTCGCCGAAGAGGCTGATCGATCCCGCGTCCGGCTCACGAAGTCCCAGCATGAGGTGTAACAGCGTCGTCTTGCCGGAGCCGTTCGGGCCGATGAGCCCGAGGAACTCCCCGTCGTCGACCGTCAACGACACGTTCTCGACCGCGACCGCGTCGCCGTACGCGAACGTGACGTCCTCGACGTCGATGACCGAACTCACTGTGATCCCCTCGCGGCGCCCATCGATTTAATTCCGTCTACATCACGTCGGGGGCGGTCGACGTCGCCTCCGGGACGCACCCGACGGCGCGTGGTCCCGTTCACGCGTCGAGTGCCGTCCGGAGCGACGGGACGTTGATCTCGAGCATCTGTTCGACCCAGCCCCAATCGTTCTCCTGCCACGTCTCGGTCGTCCCCTCCGCGGGGGTGAGCGGCTCCGCGTTCTCGACGTCGGAGTTCTCGAAGATCACCTCGACCATCTGTGGGATATCAGTTTCGGGGTCGGGCGCCTCGAAGGGGTCGTACAGGACGGTGTGAATGTCGTGCTCCTCGATGACGTCGATGAGCCCGGCGATGTCCTCGAACGACTCGGCCGCGTCCGGCGAGATTCCGACGGGCGTTCGCAGCTCGAAGTCGTAGCGCCGCTCGAGGTACTGAAAGGAGTCGTGGCCGGCGAAGACCGCGACGTCGCGCTCGGCGTCGGCTGCCAGCGACTCGAACGCCTCATCGACCTCGTCCATCCGATCCGTATACGCCGCCGCGTTCTCCTCGTAGTGGTCGGCGTTGTCGGGGTCGAGTTCGACGAGCGCGTCGCGGATCTCACCGACCATCTCCTGGCCGAGGACCGGATCGGTCCAGACGTGCGGATCGTGGAACTCGGTGGCACCCTCGTCGTCGCTTTCGATCACCGACAGCGACGACGGGTCCTCCGCAGTGTCGTGGATCACCTCGTCGCCCTCGAGGATCTCGAAGACGAGCGCCGTGTCGCCCGTCTCGAGCCCCGTGAGATCGACCTGGCGACCGTGGGCGTCGACGTCGATGATCTCGGCCTCGCCGTCGGCGACGCGCGCGTCGAGCCGGTAACGCTCCCCGTCGCCGAGCGGAACGACGCGGTCCTCGTCGTCGAACAGCACGACGCCCACGGGGACGGTCGAATCGAGCGGCACGTCGGGAACGCCGCCGTGCCAGTGGTCGACGTGCCAGTAGCCGAGCTGGTCGTCCGACCGGAGGTCGTAGATGTCGAACTCCTCGAGCCGCAGGCTCTCGCGGGGGTAGTCGTGTCCGCGGTCGAAATCCGGAAGCTCCCCGGAGTCGAACCCGATGAGGTACGGTCCGAGCCCGTCGAGGAGGTCGTAGACTCCGACGTCTTCGTAGTCGCGTTCGAGTTCCGCGGCGACGTCCTGTGCCCAGGCGAACTCGGGCGTGTCGAGGTATAAAAACGCCTGCGTGGAGGCGATGTCGCGGGCGACATCGCCGTCGGGGCTCCAGCCGTGTCCCATCTGTCCGACCGAGACCGGATTGGTGAACTCGAACCGGTCGCCGGCGACGTGTTCGGCCCAGTCCTGGATCGTGAAGAACGCGGTGTAGCCGGTGCCGTCGCCGTCGCCGGTGGCGGGGCTCCCCACGCCGAGACACCCGGCCAGTCCGCCGGCGGCCGCGGCGCCGACGCCGGACCGGAGAAGAGTTCGTCTCGTGAGGTTCATGCACGGTGATTGGACGGTAATCCCTAAAAGGGTTATTATCGGAGCGTGGGTTGTTAATAACTCGTGGAGCGTCGACGTGCGAATTTGTTAATCGAAGCCTCCCGTCGACGATGCCGCCGTCCGATCGGAGCGTGATCCGCGATCTTTACGCTTCCCCACGATATGCGACCACCCTTACTTCCTTCCCAACGAATATATATCATGACGCGGATCCGTCGAAGCGGTGAGACATCATGTCCAAACGACCCGCTGAACGAACGCTGCAGTCGGAACTGCTCGGCCGGCCGGTGGAGTTCAACTACTCGGAGACGTGGCTCGCGTACTCGATGCTCGGGCTGCGGCTCGTGATGGCGTGGGTGTTCCTTCAGGCCGGTCTGGAGAAGCTCCTCGACGGGGGCATCGGCGATCCCCTCGCGTGGTCGTCCGCCGGCTTCCTCCAGAACGCGGTCGCGGACGCCAACCCGCTTCAGGGGCTCTTCGTCTGGTTCGCCGACTTCGCCGCGATCATCGACCCGCTCGTGATCTTCGGACAGATCCTGATCGGGCTCGCCCTGCTGTTCGGCGTGTTCTTCCGGTTCGCGGCGGCCATGGGCGCGATCCAGATGTCGATGTTCTGGACGGCCGCGTGGCAGGGCGGACTCCTGCAGGGCTTCCCGGTCGAGCATGGCTACTTCGTGGACAGCTCGCTCGTCTACATGCTGTTGCTCTTCGGACTGGGCGCGTGGGGCGCCGGACGCCTCCTCGGCGTCGATCACGCCCTGGAGCAGACCGAGTTCGTGAAGGACAACCCGTGGATGCGCTACCTGCTCGGCTGACGCGTCCCGGTCACGGGTCGCTTTGCGTCTCTCTGCTCATCCCGTGGGCCGCCGGCCCGTCGATCGCGCTCCGACCACGACCATCCACGCTCCGGCCGTGAGCGTCCGCGGCTCCGACCGGAGGCGATCTCGTCGTTACCGATTCCACGCCGCATCGTCGGGATCGATGATCCGATCGCCGTCCGCCAGCGCGTCGATCGCGTCGAGGTCCGCCTCCGGAAGCGTCAGATCGAGCGCCCGGCGGTTCTCCGTGACGTGATCGCCGGTCGCCTTCGGGATCGGGACGATCCCGCGCTCCAGTCCCCACGCGAGCGCGACGACGGCGGGGGTGGCATCGTTCCGCTCGGCGACGTCGACGAGAACCGGCTCTTCGAGGATCTCCCCGCGGCCGAGCGGCGAGTAGCCGACGAGGTGATGATCGAGCTCCCCGGCGAGCCGGCGAAGCTCGGACTGTTTGAATCGTGGATGACACTCCACCTGATGGGCCGCGATCGGCGCCTCGAGGATCGTCCGTGCCTCTCGGACCAGCTCCGGCGTGAAGTTCGAGACGCCGACGTGGTCGGTCACGCCCTCGTCGCGGAGCTCGTCGAAGACGGGTAGCGTCGCCTCGGGTTCGTACGCGCCCATCGGCCAGTGGACGTAGAGGAGGTCGACGCGATCGAGCCCCAGCCGACCGAGGCTCTCGCGGGCGGTCGCTCGGACGTCCTCCGGCGCGAGGTTATCGTAGTGTATCTTGGTGGCGACGACGACCTCCTCGCGATCGACGTCGCTCGCGCGAAGCCCCTCCCCGACCGCGGCCTCGTTGTCGTACATCTGTGCGGTGTCGACGTGGCGGTAGCCGGCATCGAGCGCGGCCCGCACCGTCTCGGCGCACGTTTCTGCGTCATCGAGCCCGGAGGTGCCGATCCCCATCCCGAGCGTGAGCGGTGGCATGGAGATGACTCACGGTCGCACCGGTTAAAGACCGTACGCCTCCGGCGGGATCCGAACCCGTCCGGCGGTTCGCGTTCAGGGATTCGTCAGCCGTCGGCCGTTCGTTCGGCCGACGGGCCGGAGATTCGGGACGCTACGAACTCAGCGATCGTCGCCGTCGCGCAGCGCCAGCGCCTCCGTTCGGCTCGGTAACGACGTCATCGCGCCGCGGGCGGTCGTCGTCCGCGCCGCCACCGCGTTCGCGACCGCCAACGCCCCCTCAAGTGGGTTCTCGCCGTCGAACGCGGCCGACGGGGCGGCCTCGTCGCCCGTTCCGATCGCGCCCGAGAGCGACGCGATCGCGCCGGCGGTGAAGGCGTCGCCCGCGCCCGTCGTGTCGACCGCCTCGACCGGATAGCCCGGGTGCTCGACAACGATCGGGTCCCTGGTCGGATTCCACGGCGCGTCCGGTTCCGCACGAACGAGCGACCCGTCTCCGCCGCGCGTGACGAGCGCCGTGTGCGGACCGTGTCCACAGACCGTCTCGGCGACGGCTGCCGCATCGTCGTCCGTCGTGCCCGGCGGTACGAGCTCCGCCGCGAGGAGATCCTCCACGGTCGTCTTCACCACGTCGACCGCCGCGAACGCTCTCTCGACGGAGTCGCCGAGATCGTGTTCGATGAAGAGCTCCGGGCGGGCGTTGGGATCGAAGGAAACGACGACGTTCTCGCGGGCGCCGGCACGCTCCAGAAGCTCGAAGGTCGCCTCGCGGCTCGATCCGCCCGAGAGCGTGACCCCGCCCGCGTGCACCCAGTCGACGGGCTCGAGGTCCGAGTCGGACACCGCACCCGGCTGCATCCGCGTGTCGGCGGTCCCGTTCCGGTGGAAGCTGAACGAGCGCTCCGCGTCCGGGTCGAGGCTCACGAACACCAACGACGTCTTCGCGGTCGGATCGCGGACGACGTGTGCGTCGTCGACGCCGGCGTTCACGAGGGTTTCGAGAAGAAAATCGCCGAACGCGTCGTCGCCGATGCGGGTCCAAAACCTCGGCGTGACGCCGAGCCGGGCGAGCCCGACGGCGACGTTGGCCGGCGCGCCGCCCGCCCGGCGGTGAAACGTCTCGACGGTCGACAACGGCCCGCGGGAGCCCGGGATGAAGTCGACGAGCGCCTCGCCGGCAACGAGGATCCGTGTCATGGCCGGGTAGTCGTCGGCCGACCACAAGTCGGTTCGGATGAGTGCCGACCCCGAACGGCTCGACTGACGCCGGCCGCCCGTTCCGTTCCACCCGTACGCTTATTCGCCCGTGTCGGCTGTATTCGGTGCATGCCGACCGAGCCGACCATCGACCTCGCGACGGGCACGCTCCGGCTCGAGCGGTACGGTGACTCGCTGCTCGTCGATCCCGGCCCGTCGCTTTTCATGGCGGCGACGAGGGCGATGGCCGAAGCGGCGGTCGAGACCACGTCCCTCTCCGTGATGGCCCGCGAGCCGGTTCTGGAGACGGTCACCGACGAGTTCCGCCGTGCCGGTCGCGTGGCCGACGTCGTCGAGGCGGGTCGATTGACGCTGCACACGCTGGCAACCCCCCAGCCGAACGCCGTGCTCCTCGGACGCGAGTCGGGGGTCATCATCGTCTCCACACCCCGAGGGCGGTACGCGGTCGGAACGAACGGCGACCTGCGGGACCGATACGAGCCGCTCCGTGCCGAGGCGGAGCCCTTCCGCGTTCGGACGCCGAGCCCACGTCGGATTCGCGAGGCGTTCGTCACACGGTGTGACGAGACGGTCGCGGAGGACGTCGCCGCCCTCCTGCATGCGGATCCGGATCCGGCGAACGACGTCGCCGGCCCGCGCATTCGGGCGTACCTCGCCGGCGCCTGCCACGGCGTCGACGACTACGTCCTCCGCCGTGCCTGCGAGGAGGCCTGCCTCGGCAGCCCGTCGACGTTCACGGCCGTCAAGCGCCGGCTGATCGACGCCGACCTCGTCGCCACCGAACGCGTCCCGACGCCGGTCGGCCGGCCCAGAAAGCGAGTCGTTCCCGGCCCCGTCCTCGCGGACGTAGCGTTCGACGAGTTCCTCGATGTCACACGGGAGACCCTCCGTTCCGCCGACCCCGATCATTAACCCGCTCGTCCCGAAGGTCGAGTCATGCGCGTGCTCTCTGACGACGACGTGGCCGCCGTGTTGGACCTCGAATCGCTTCTCGACGTGGTCGCCGATGGACTTCGGGCGCAGGGTCGCGGCGACGTCGAGCGGCCGCCGAGACCGCACTTTCCGGTCGGCACGGGGCTCGATGCCGACGGAGACGGCTCGCCCGACGACGTGCCGCTCGGAACCGGGCTCGTCATGCCGGCATACGTTCACGGCGCCGACACGTACGCGACGAAGATCGTCGGCGTCCACGAGGGCAACGCCGAGCGGGGGCTGGCAACGGTCAACGCCAGCATCACGCTGACGGCCGCCGACGTGGGGCTGCCGCGCGCGACGATGGCGGGCACACGGATCACGAACGCCCGCACCGGCTGCATCGGCGGGCTCGCCGCCCGGGAGCTCGCAGTCGACGGGGCACTCACGGTCGGCGTCATCGGTGCGGGCCGACAGGCGCGCTGGCAGACGCGGGCGATCGCGGCGGCCGCCGACGTCGATACGGTTCGCGTCCACTCCCCGAGCGACTCGAAGGCGGCCTGCGCGTCGGACCTTCGGGATCGCGGGATCGACGCGCATCCGGTCGGGTCGCCGGCCGAGGCCGTCGTCGACGCCGACGTGGTCGTCACCGCGACGACCGCGACCGAGCCAGTGTTCGACGGCGCGACCCTCACGGACGGCACCCTCGTCGTCGCGGTGGGTGCTTACACATCCGAGATGCGCGAACTCGACGATCGAACGCTCGAACGGGCCGCCGCGATCTACGCCGACGTTCCCGGTGAGGCGGCCGAAACCGGCGATTTCCCCTCACACGATCCCGACGATCTGACCCCCCTCGCGTCGGTTCTTTCCGGTGATTTCGGTCGTGACGCGTCCGCGGACGTGATCGTCGTCGCCTCCGTCGGAACCGCGGTGCTCGACGCGGCGGCTGCCGAACACGTGTACGAGCGGGCGAAAACCGAGAGAATAGGCGTCGACGTGCCGCTCTGACCGGGTCGATCGAGCCGGTCGACCCGCCCGTGGTCAGCCGTCGTCGAACTCCTGAAAGAGCCGCTCGAACTCCTCGTGCTCGTCGACCTCCTCGAGGGTCCGATCCAGCTGCTCGCGAAGCTCCTCGATGCGGTCCGTGAGGTTCTGGTACTCCTCGTGGTCCGCGAGCGCGCTCGCGCTCTTTTCCGACTCGAGGACGGCTCGCTTCGAGGTCAGCGCGAACAGTTTCTGGACGCCAGCGTCGTAGCTGCCCCGACGGAGGAGCCCCGTGACGGTCTCGCGAAGCGCCTCCTTCGTGACCGGCTTGACGAGATAGTCGTCGAATCCCATATCGAGGATGTCGAAGTCGGGCTCGACCGCCGTCACCATCGCCACGCGGCAGTCGATCCCTCGCTCGCGGATCTCGACGAGCACCTCGTCGCCCGAGAGACCGGGCATTCGTCTGTCGAGCAGGATGGCGTCGACCTCGTCGTCGAGCTGGTCGAGCGCCTCGTGGCCGCCGTAGGCGGTCCGTACCCGGTACTCGCCGCCGAGCCACGCGGCGTAAAGATCGGCTAGGTCGGGCTCGTCCTCGACCACGAGGACCAGCGGGGGTTGCTCACTCATGGATCGTCGGAGCGGCGACGGTCTCGCTCACACCCATGATCCGATCCCACGCTATATCAAAATACCTCTTCCTCGCTTCCGTTTGCCGCCCGAATACCGGCGGTAATCTCCGAAACTGCTCGACCGTGGGCGAACTCACGCGTCGACTTCCCCCATCGGAACGTCGGCGGGATCGTCGTAGCCGGTGATCGTGAGTCGGGTCGCCTCGACGTCCTCGACCACCGCACCCCACCCGCCGACCGTCCATTGACGGTCCCCGTCGTCGAGTTCGACGGTCACCTGTCCGGCGAGCTGTCCGATCGGGATCTCGCCGTCGTCGTGCGGCTCCCCGGGATAGATCACGTCGACGACCCGGCCGGTGACCGTGATGGCCGTCCCCGTGCCGACCTCGGTGCCTTCCACGGTGGCGTGAATGCTGATCCCCTCCTCCAACAGCGGTTGGACGTCGCGAACGAACCGTCGGAGGTTCGCGTACGTGATGGGTGGCTCGTCCGCTCGGTCGTCGTACACCACGTCCCAGACCTCCCAGAGGCTCGTGTCGAAGTACCACCGAAAGACGTAGGTCAGCGAGAAGTCCTCGACCAACACGCCGTACTCGTTCACCGAACGTCGGTGGGGGGCGAAACACGTGGTGGTTCTATCGACGATGGCGACGAAGGGCGTCGGCAGCGTCCGGTGGCGGATCTCCGTCGCGGCCTCGCCGTAGTCGGCCGGCAACTCCTCCAACGTCCCCGACGTGTGTATCGAGACCTTGACGATCGCCCCGTTGGCCTTGGCGCTCGCGAGCGCCCCGCGAAGCCGCCCGAATCCGTCCGGGGTGACGGCGACCTGCACCTCGGTCGTGGCCTCGGCGATCGCGTCCGCGGCGTGCTCGAAGACCGTCTCGAACCGCTTGACGATGTCGACGCGGTGTTGATCCAGCGCCGGCGCCTCCCATCGGTTTTCGATCTCTTCGGCCGCCGCCGTGAACCGATCGGAGCGCGTCCGGAGGTCCTCAAGCACCTCGGTCGGGTTGCCTGCGCGGGCCCTGAGGCTGTCGCTCTCGTAGGTCTCGACGTAGCCACGATCCTCCAGATCACGAAGGACGTCGTAGATCCGCGCGGCCGGCACGCCGCTGGCGTCCGCGAGCTCCGTCGCGCTCGCGGTCCCGAGCCGCAACAGCGACGTGTACGCCTGTGATTGATATTTCGAGAGCCCGGCGTCGCGAAGCACGCCGCGAAGCTCGGCTGAATCCATACCGGTTACACGGATACCGCCGTCTTAACCTCTGTGCTGGGTCACCCCTCGGCTCACTCGTTGGGGCTGTAGTTCGGCGCCTCGTCCGTGATCATCACGTCGTGGGGGTGTCCCTCGGTTTGACCCGCACTGGAGACACGGACGAACTCCGCCCGCTCGTGGACGTCCGGGATCGTGTGGGCGCCCACGTATCCCATGCCCGAGCGCATCCCGCCCGTCAGCTGGTAGAGCTCGGAGGCGAGGGTTCCCTTGTACGGCGTCGCGGCCTCGACGCCCTCGGGGACGAACTCCTCGTCCTCGTCGGCGTCCTTGAGGTAGCGGTCGCCGCCGCCGGATTTCATCGCGCCGACGGAGCCCATCCCGCGGTACTGTTTGTACTTTTTCCCCTGCATCGTGATGACGCGGCCGGGCGCCTCCTCGGTGCCCGCGAAGTACGAGCCGAGCATGACGGCGTCCGCGCCCGCGGCGATCGCCTTGATCGCGTCGCCCGAGTACCGGATCCCGCCGTCGGCGATGACGGGCACGCCGTGTTCGCTCGCGACGTCCGCGACCTCCGAGACGGCCGTGATCTGCGGCATTCCCGCTCCGCTTACCACCCGCGTCGTACAGATCGAACCCGGCCCGATACCGACCTTCAACCCGTCCGCGAAGTCGACGGCCGCCTCGGCCGCCTCCCGAGTCCCCACGTTGCCGACGACGACGTCCGCCTCGACCGTCTCCTTGATCGCCGCCGCCGAGTCGAGCACGTTGAGGTTGTGCGCGTGTGCACAGTCGATGAAGAGCACGTCGGCGCCGGCCTCGTCGGCCGCGACCGCGCGCTCCTCCTCGAAGGGCCCGACGGCGACGCCGGCGAGCAGCCGTCCGTCCTCGTCGCGCGCGGCGTTCTCGTGTTCGCGTCGCTGGAGGATCCCGCCCATCGTGACCAGCCCGACGAGCCCGTCGTGCTCGTCGACGATCGGCACGCGCTCGATCTTGTGGTCGTACATCAGCTTGAGCGCCTCGCGGGCGTCGACGTCCTCGGTGGCGGTGATCACCTCGTCAGTCATCGCCTCTCGAACCGCGTCCTCATCGCCGACCTCCAGATAGGGGCGGATGTCGGTGCCCGAGATGATCCCGAGGACGACGTCGTCCGCGTCGACCACGGGCGCACCCGAGACGCCCTCGGCCTCCATCGTCGCGTCCGCCTCGCGGATCGTGTCGTCGGGGCTCACGGTGACGACGTGCTCGCGGCGGATGACGAGCTCGTGGGCCCGCTTGACGCGTTCGACCTCCGCGGCCGTCTCCTCGACGGTCATGTTGCGGTGGAGCACGCCCAGGCCACCCTCGCGCGCCATCGCGATCGCGAGGTCGCTTTCCGTCACGGTGTCCATCGCCGCCGAGAGCACGGGGACGTTCAACTCGACGCGTTTCGAGACGCGCGTCGCGAGATCCGCGTCGTCGGGCTCGACGCGGCTCTCCTTTGGTCGGAGCAGCACGTCGTCGAAGGTCAATGCCTCCGGTACGTCCAGTTTCGCCGAGAATCGGCCGGAATCCGTCGCCATGTAAACCGTCGTGAGGCGCCGCTCAAAAGGATTGCGAGTCACCACGGACGTGCACCACCGTCACACCCCAACGTGCGGGATGTTCAGGATCGTGTGGATCGTCGAGGCCACTCGGCTCCGGAGGCGACGTCACCGGAGCCGCGAGAGGTCCGCGACCAGCACCTGGTCGGCTTCGTCGGGAGCGGCGGACGGATCACGGCGCTCGAAGCCCCGTGCGTGGTAGAACTCCCGCTCGCTCGGCCGGTCCGAGTCGACGGTCGTTCTGAGTCGCGAGACCCCTTCACGGGAGAGCGCGTCGGCGACCCGCGAGAGCAGGCGATCGACGATCTCCTGACCCGGGTACTCGGGGTGGACCCACAGCGCCAACAGTTCCGCTTCGATTCCGTCACGATCCGGATGGGCGACGGCGACCCCCACCGGCCGATCGTCCTCCTCGACGACGAACGAACAGTCCGCCTGCCCGGCGGCCTCGCGCACGCCGGCGGCGGACACGTCCAGTAGCGGTACGTCGACGTCGTCGAACACGGCCGCCTCACGCGATCGTGAGACCGCCGCCCGTAGCGTCTCGGGGTCGCCGGGACGCGCCGGTCGGACACGCATGTTCGAAAGCAAGGACCGACCTCCGGTATACCTTTCGGGCCGGGCAAACGCGGTACCGAACGGCAAAAACGATACTCGGCATCGAGTCAATCGTGGGCGTTCGGGAGCGACCATGAGCGTCCGGGAGTCCTCCCACCGTCGACCACGATCGACGGCTCACCGGCGGCTACGAAACGGGACGGTCGGTCCGTGATCAGGCGACCGGTTCGATCCCGATGGTCACCGTGACGTCCTCGACGTCCCACTCCTCGATCAGGCCGTCGTCGCCGTCGGCCCCCTCGGGCGCGTCGAACCACCCGTTCGCCCGCACCTCGTCGGCGATCAGGTCGGCGTGCTCCTCGACGAAGCCGGCGATCCGGTCGTCGTCGACCGCGACGCCGACCCGGATCCGTGCCTCGACGTCGAGATCGAGCTCCTTGCGCATCTCCTGGATCCGCCGGATCACGTCGCGGGCGTAGCCCTCCGACTCGATCTCGTCGGTCAGCGAGGTGTCGACGTAGACGGTGCCGCCCTCGAAGGCGGCGCCGGAGACGTGTTCGGGCGGCTCCGCGACGTACTCCACCATCTCCTCGTCGAGGTCGACCGGCTCGCCGGCGACGGTCACGTCGCCGCCCTCGACGGCCTCGCGGGTCGCCCCCTGTACGGCGGCCATTACTTCCTGCGCCTCGCCGCCGAAGGCGGGGCCGATGGCGGCCATCACGGGCTCCGCACGCTCGACGAGCTCGCCGAACGCGTCGGTGACGACCACCTCGCGGGCGTTCACCCGGTCGGCGATCACCGCCTCCAGGTTGCGGACGGCGTTCGCGACCGCCTCCTCGTCCGTCTCGACGACGACGCGCGGGACCGGCCACCGAAGCTTGCGGCCGGCCTGCTGGCGGGCGTTCGCGGCCGCCTCCTCCACGTCGCGGAGAACGGCCACGTCCCGTTCCAGCTCCTCGTCGCGCAGGGTCGCGTCGGGCTCGGGGTACGACAGCGCGTGGACCGTCGTCGCCGAGCCGTCGAGCGTCTGGTACATCCGCTCGGCGAGGTACGGCGCGATCGGCGCGAGCAGACGAATCGTCTCGTCGAGGACCGTCGAGAGCGTCGCGTACGCGCCGCGCTTGGAGGCGGAGTCGGATTCCTCCCACATTCGACCACGGACCGCCTTCACGTAGAACCGGGAGACGTCCCGCGTGACGAACTCGACCACGGCGTTGACCGCGTCGTCAACGCGGTACTCCGCCCACGCATCGGCGATCTCGGCCTCCACCGACTGGAGCCGGGAGAGCACCCAGCGGTCGACGACCTCGAGCTCGCCGTCTTCGAGGCTCGCCTCGGCCGGGTCGTAGCCGTCCAGCTCCATGTACTCCAGCGGGAACCGGAAGACGTTCCAGAGGATGTTGAGCTTCCCCTGGATCTCGCCGAGTCCGTCCCACTCGAAGGCGAGGTCGACGCCCTGCTGATCGTGACTGAGGAGGTAGGTCCGCAGCGGGTCACGGCCCGCGCGGTCGATCGCCTCCTCCGGCGTGACGATGTTGCCGACGGACTTGGACATCTTGCGGCCGTCGCTGTCGTTCGCGAATCCGTGCATGAGCACCTGCTCGTAGGGGACCTCGTCGACGGCGGCGGTGCCCATGCCGAGTTGGGACCAGAACCAGCCGCGGGTCTGGTCGTGCGCCTCGATGATCAGGTCCGCGGGCCACAGCTCGTCGAACGCGTCGGTCTCGCTCGGATAGGCCAGCGTGCCCCAGCTGGCGACCGATGAGTCGAGCCAGACGTCGAAGACGTCCTCGACGCGCCGATACGTCGTCCCGTCCTCGACGATCGTCAGGTCGTCGACGCTGGGGCGGTGGAGGTCGATCGTCTCCGGATCGACGTCCTCCTCCACGCGCTCGGCGAGCTCCTCGCGGGTGCCGATCACGATCATCTCCTCGTCGAGGGTGCCGGACTCGGCGTCCTCGGGCACCCAGATCGGGATCGGGATCCCCCAGTAGCGCTGTCTGGAGACGTTCCAGTCCGGCGCGTCCTCGATGAAGTCACGGAAGCGGTTGTCGCGGGCCCACGACGGGTACCACTCCGACTCCTCCATGTTCTCCAGCAGGTCCTCCTTCACGTCCGTGATGGAGATGAACCACTGGTCCGTGACGAGCTGGATGACACCGGTGTCACACCGCCAGCAGTGGCCGTAGCTGTGGTTTACGGTGCCGTGTGCGAGCATGAACCCGTCCTCGACGAGGTCGTCGATGATATCGTCGTTCGCCTCCCGGACGAACTGGCCGGCGTACGCGCCCGCTGCCCCGGTGAACTCGCCGTTCGGCTCGACGGGACAGAAGGTCTCGAGCCCGAGCTCCGTCCCACGGTGGAAGTCCTCCTCCCCGTGGCCCGGCGCGGAGTGGACGAGCCCGGTGCGGTCGGCCTCGACGTAGTCGGCCGCGTACACCTGCCCGGCGCCCTCGAAGTCCGGGTACTCCGCGACGTGCTCAGCGAGCGGGTGGTCGTAGCTCCAGCCGACCAGCTCCTCGCCCGCGCGCTCCGCTTCGACCTCGTAGTCCTCGTAGCGTCCCTCCGTCAGGACGTCCTCTACGCACTCGGCGGCGACGTAGAGCAGCTCCTCCTCGCCGTCTTTCTCCGCGCGGACGGCCTGATAGGTGAGGTCGGCGTCGACGGCGACGAACGTGTTCGCGGGGATGGTCCACGGGGTCGTCGTCCAGATGACGAGGCTTCCCTCCCGGTCCGACAGCGGGAACTTCACGTAGATGGAGGGGTCGTCGACGTGCTCGTACTCCACCTCGTTGTTCGCGAGCCCGGTCTCACAGCGGGGACACTGCGAGATGGATCGCTTCCCCTGTTCGACGAGCCCGTTCTCGGCGACTCGGGAGAACGCCCACCAGGCGGCCTCCATGTACTCCGGCGAGACCGTCTTGTAGGGATCCTCCCAGTCCATCCAGACGCCGATGGACTGAAAGTCCTCGTCCATCGCCTCGCGGTTCTCCTCCGCGAAGCGCTTGCAGTCCTCGATGAACGGCTCCATGCCGTACTCCTCGATGTCGCGTTTGTTCTCGAAGCCGAGCTCCTCCTCGACTTTCACCTCGATCGGCAGCCCGTGCATGTCGTAGCCCGGTCGGTCCGTCACCCGGTGGCCGGTCATCCGCTTGTATCGGATGACGGCGTCCTTCAGCGTCTTGTTCCAGGCCGTGCCGAGGTGCATCTGTCCGGAGGTGTACGGCGGTCCGTCCACGAAGAAGAAGGGCGGGTCGTCGGCGTGAGCCTCCGTAGCCGCCTCGTAGGCGTCGTGTTCGTCCCAGTACGTCTCGACGGTGGACTCGACGTCCCCGGGCGTGTACTGGTCGTCGATCTGCTCCATACCTTGAGAGTCCGGGCCCGCGTATTTCAATACGACGGAGTCGCGGGAGCGGTTCACGAGGCGATAGCAGTGAATTCAGGGCATGAGAAAGTACGGCAGATAGCAGCCACCCATTGGAAAGACCTGCTGACATCACATCTCGACTGGCGTTCCGGTGCTAGGTCGAATCCGATCGTTCGCCTTTGGGGCGTTGTTGACATCCTCCCCGCGCTAAAGCGCGAGGATTCCTCCGTTGGGGGTTCGACTACCGGCCCACGGAGGCAACTTGCGGGTTTGTGCGCACTTCTTTGGGACTTTCGTGAGGGTGTGGTTTCCCCGAC
>LFFM01000699.1_pt1 | contig 23588 bp, 20 predicted proteins | sample 643131 | NCBI WGS metagenome assembly LFFM01 (sample SAMN03777445, study PRJNA286221) | soda lake metagenome | biome: soda lake; feature: Kulunda steppe; material: water; isolation source: sample Tc-Br brine of Tanatar trona crystallizer | place: Russia: Kulunda steppe | collected 2011-07
AGACTGTGTGTATCGTTATTTGCCCCTGTTCAGATTGCGAGCTTCGTTCCGGTTGAATTCACACTTGGCTTTGGACCCCCATCTCTGTCGTAATCGTCCACCTCTATTGGTTCAGACCTCTGTTTTGCTCTCTGAAAGGATGGACTGTTTTGGCGCTTCATCCGCCCTTCTTGATCAACAGCTGGATAGCGACCCGCCAAACAGGAGATATTTCGGGGAAGTATACGAGTGTACACGGACGATGTACCCAGTTAGCTCTGTGTATACGGTCGAAATCCAAATCGACGGGCTGTACCACTGAATCAACCCGAACTGTTTTATTCACTTGTTTTAATCGGGAAGTAACTACCAATGTCAGAGTCGATTCCAACCGAATCAGAACTCCCTGACTCTCTCATCTCGCGAGACCAGTGGCTCTGTTGGCGGTCCGAAGAGCGTGATGGGAAAATGACAAAAATACCAGTCGATCCTGCTTCAGGGACCTTCGCTTCGACAACCGATTCCGCGACATGGAGTGACTTCGAGACGGCCAGGAACCGGGCGACCAGAACAGCCACGGAGGCGGTTGGGATCGGATTCGTGTTCGTCGATAGCGGCCCTAATGTTGGCGTTGATTTGGACGATTGCCGGATTCAGGAAACCGGGAAGACTCGTGAGTGGGCGACCGACATCATCGAGCGATTGGATTCATTTACCGAGATCAGTCCGTCGGGAACAGGGTATCATGTCCTCGTCGAAGGATCACTTCCTGAAGGCCGCAATCGCAAGGGCGACATTGAATTATACGAAACAGCTCGGTTTTTCACCGTCACTGGTGATCATGTTGAGGGAACCCCAGAAGACATCAGACAGCGACAGCAACCTCTGCAGGCAGTTCACAGCGAGTATGTTTCCCCGTCGGACAGTGGCGGCGAGTCATCTTCGTCTGAGAGTAACGGAAACACGGTTACGAGTGGTACGGAACCAGATCCGTCAGCGAACTCACTGCCCGATCAAGAGCTCATAGAACGAGCGAAGGACGCGGCGAATGGTGAGAAATTTAGCCAACTTTGGCGGGGCAATACTGGAAGTTACGAGAGCCACTCCGAGGCGGACATGGCCCTCTGTTCGATACTCGCATTCTGGACTGGCGGTGACGCATCGCAACTCGATAGTCTGTTTCGAGAGTCGGGTCTGATGCGTGGGAAATGGGATGAACAACACTTCGCCGATGGAAGCACCTACGGTGAGAAGACGATCGAACGCGCGATCGCTGGGACGAGTGAATTCTACGAACCACCTGCTGAGGACGAATCGAATTCTACCGAGTTTTCTCAAGATGATTCTGATGACAGGAGGAGAAGGGAGAATCATAATGGCAATCCCAATCAGACGAAAGATCGGGAATCTGAGCGACTTGATCGAATCGAGGAGCTCGAGACAAAACTGAGAGAGACACTCGACGAAAACGAGCGTCTACAGTCGAAACTTGAGGCCGAACGGGAACGGCGTCGTAAACTCGAAGCGAAACTTGAAGCCAATCGTGAATCGGATGAAGACGAAGACGGGTCGTGGGTCCCCTGGCACTGATTATAATATTTCGAAGTAATTGTAATATATATTACTTTTCATACTTAGTGGCAGAAAAATTGTATATAGACTATTAAACTATTCGTTGATCAAGGACGGAAACCAAGTAGTATGCAAAATCTTGTTTAACCCCAATAACTGGCCATATTTGGATAGTCTGGGCCCTTAGTTGTGGTGTTAGTATTAATTCCCGGTATAAACCCACAAATTTTAACAACATTACTTTCTTCAATATATAATAGCACCTTATCGATGCGATACTTGAAACCTATTTGAGCTATTATATTCAAAGTATTGATTGTGTTTTTCTTTGATATAAATGAGTATTTATTTAGTCAGCAAGCCTGGATCAAGGATATAGCTTATTAATGCCCTTTTAGTCCTCAACGAAACCCCCAAATGGAACTTGGGTGCCAGAATACCTTAACAACAATAACGGTGTTACAGTATTATCTTCGCAAAGGTGGACAGATCCACTTCGTCAAATATTTCTACGACCAAGAAACTCCGTTTGATTCTGTTTGTATGCCCTCAATATTCTATATTAGATAAATATCTCAGTTATCCGTGCGTGAGGTTCAACTCAATAATATTCGCGACTTGCTGGAGCTGATTTGGGATCTCTTCTGTAAACCGGTCGCCCTGAAACCGTGTTTTTGGACCAGAGACGCTAATTGCCCCATACACTGTTCCAGCAGAATCAACCACAGGAACTGCAACACATCGAAGCGATTTCAAACGCTCCTCGCGATCAAATGCAACGCCGTTATTCTCGATAGTAGAAAGCTCTTTTTTTAATTCAGCCCTATCGGTAATCGTATTCTCTGTTGTCTGTGGCAATCCCCACCAGTCGATAATTTCGTCCACCCGCTCTTCACGATAATTGGCTAGTATCGCCTTTCCAAAAGCGGTATTGTGAAGATGGACCTGCGAGCCGACGTACGTATCCACGCTTACGGCTCTGCTTCCAGCTTCATGACTTAGATAGAACCCCTTTCCATTCTCCTCAACCATTAGATTTGCACGCTCACCGGTTTTTTCAGCAAGTTCCCGAAGTTCGGGTTGGGCCACTTTGTATATTGGACGCTGTTTCCGCGAATACGCGCCCAGTTCAAGAAACTGGAGTCCAACATAGTACACAGATTTGTTTTTATAGACATACCCCTCCTGACGTAGTGTATTCAGATAATTGTGTACGTTGCTCGTACTCATATCAAGATGGTCAGCGAGTTCAGAAACACCGGCGCCATCAAGCTCTTTTAGCGCTTCAACGACCTGAAGTGTCGTCACTGCGGCCCCGATCGGGTATTTCGACTGCGGTGGACCATTTGTCATAGTGGGACATTATTCTATATTAGTAAAAATATTTCTATCAGCAAGAGTTTGGACTGACCCAGTCGATTTTCAGGCGGGGATAGGACGGTCACCGGCACTAATTAACTCAGTCAAATTCAATAATATAGAAAATTCATCTAACAAAAAAGATAAGTCACTACTCTATGTAGGGTTGTTATGAAGTTAGGAAAATTTGAGGTAGACGGGGAGACACTGATCGGCAAATTTGAAGAAAACTCCGTCATAGACGTCTCTGCTGAATTCGATTCATTTGCTGACGCGGTTTCACGACCAACCGATGCTAAGTCGATCGATGGAGACGTGTACGACACCGATTCAATTACGTATCTCCCTCCAACCACAGAGCAGAACACGGTTTTCTGTGCCGGTCTTAATTATGAGGCCCACGCCGAGGAGTCCGATAGCGCAATTCCCGAACGACCACTCATATTTTTAAAACTCCCCCGATCGCTTACTGGCCATCTGGAACCCATTTCGTATCACACCCGCGTGACTAATGAGATCGATTACGAAGCAGAGCTAGCCGCAGTTATTGGTAGTCCCGCCCGCCATGTCACGAGCGACGAAGCCCTCAATTACGTTGCAGGCTATACAATTCTCAACGATACCTCTGCACGAGATCTCCAATTATCACTTCCAGTCGGCGATGACGAACTATTCGATTGGTTCTCCGGGAAAGCGATGCAGCAGACAACTCCCGTCGGACCGTACGTTGTCACGGATGAGATTGATGATCCGCAAACTCTCGATATTTCTTCACGGGTGAACGGCGATATAATGCAGGACGACAACACGGAGATGATGATTCAAAGCGTGGCAGATCTTGTTTCGTATCTCTCTTCACGGGTGGAGCTCAAACCCGGTGACATCATCGCAACCGGTACACCAGAGGGCGTCGGGACGTTTCAAGACATTCAGCTATACCCCGACGATGTCGTCGAAATCGAAATAGAACAGATCGGAACACTACGGAATACGGTCGTAGACGTGGACTCCTAGGTAGTGTAAAGTCTCACCATGACGTTACACAGACGTCCTGAAGCGGCCTCGCAAGCGGAATAGAAACGCTTCCCGAGGAATAGTGTGAGATGTAGAATCCAATTATTATTTCTAGTGACCTTTTCGCTTCAATTCCAGTAGAGTGGTTTTCTGCATCGTTCTCTAATATGTCTAAAATGTGTCCCACCGCATTGGAGAAGGCTTGTCGATAGTCTTCCTCCCAAGTCCAAGCTCCCTCAATGCCTGGTAGTGGCTCCTCTATGTGTTCACCATCTTCCAACCGCCAGTAGCGCCACTCACCGTCATCGTTGTTCATATACAATTTTCCCTCACTTCCAATAAATTGCAACGACATCGACGACATCTCTCGCGGGATAGTACAGTCAACGGTGGCGAAAGTCCCATCATCCATAACGATGAATCCACCACCACCCGAATCGTCCACATCCATGTCCGCTTCGAGCGAATCAACGGCCTCGTTTTCCTCGTTAATGTATCCAGAAACGCGTGATGCACGCGCATCAAGCAGATAAACGAGTGTATCAAGAAGGTGTGTCGAGTTTCGAAGCAGCTCCATTCGGAACTGTGTGCTAACTGATCTAATTTCGCCTAGTATCTCTTCTTCATGAATGAGTGTGCGAAGCTGTTGCAATTTATCAGTGAACCGGAACGAGTGATTAATAACTAATTCTGTGTCGGTTTCTTCACACACCTCGATCATCTCTGCTGCATCACTGACCTGCGATGCGATCGGTTTTTCGCACCATATTACGTCCGGATCCGCTTTTGACTGCGCGATATCGGTGACGTGGGCATGATGAAGAAACGATGGAGTACAAACCGATACGACATCGAGGTCTTCTTCCTCAAGCATCGCTTCGTGACCAACATATTGACCATCTGTCGGGATCTCCCATGCTTCCCCGAATTGAGAGAGCGCATCGGGATCGATATCTGCAACTGCGACGAGTTCAATCCCATCATGGTCGTTATATCCTCCAGCATGACTTGCACGGACTTTTTCTTCCCCGATCTTCTCTTTATCATGCATTCCGAGGATTCCCATCCCGGCGATTCCGCCTGTCCCAATAATTCCTGCTGAGTACGTCATTGTTATGTGTAGGTGTGAACTGATCCGGTTTGGTTGTCTTCTATATACGACCAATCGTATGTAACTCCGAGTCCAGGGCCGTCCGGTACTTGTACGAAACCGTCTGAATCGATCGTTTCTAACATATCTGAATAATCACCCTCATACACCGGTGGTTGTGTGTTTTGACAATCCGGATGCACCAGTGCAAGCTCATAAAAATTGGTGTTCCTGACGGCTGCAATACAATGACGGTGGGCAGGCCCTGGTGCGTGGAATTCTACATCCAACCCAAACGCCTCGGCCATCCGAGCTATCTTCATTGCTCCCGTAATCCCTGCATCGTATTCTGGGTCGGCCCTGACAAAGTCAGTCGCATCAGCTGTGATAAAATCAGCGTGTGACTCCAGACCCCGGACATGTTCTGTCTGTAGAATCGGGGTCGAGAGCAGCTCTCGAAGCTTTCTGTGGCCGTGCTGCGAAATACCCCCGTCTCTATATGGATCTTCATACCAGAAGAATTCTTGCTCGTCGAGTGCTCGTCCGACCTTCAATGCGTCAGCAAACGTCTCATATTCACAAGCTGGATCAAACATTAGATCCATTTCGTCGCCTACACGGTTGCCGACCGCGTGTATCGACTCAATCTCCCGATCGATTTTTCTACTCGCATCGCTCCCGCCCCAGCCATGAATTTTAAAACCAGTATAGCCGAGTTCGTGACACTCTTCCGCGAAGTCTGCAAAGGCTTCGGGGGAATCGAGGCCACCGTTTTCGTCACCGTGATAAGTCGATGCGTAGGCCGGGATCTCCGTACGATAAGTTCCGAGTAGCTCGTGGATTGGGGCTTCATAGTACTTTCCTGCGAAGTCCCACAATGCGATGTCGATCGGGCCGATACCCATCCTGTCGTATTTTCTGAGTGCTCGTTTTATTTCACTCCAGTGCTTCTCACGGTTGAGCGGGTTTTTGCCGATCAAATAATCCGCAAACATGTTAATTTGCGCCGCACCTGGTGATGTCCCGCCAACATATTCTCCAGTGATTCCGACGTCCGTCTCAATAGTTATGCCAAACAATTTCCGCCACGTCGTTTCACCTGGTTCATACACCAAATTAAACCCGTTCTCGTCGGTCCCCATATCTTCGAGCGGATATCGGAACTCCTGGCTTTCGATACGGGTGATTGTCGGAGCCATAGCATACCAACCGATAGCACATATAAAAATTTTCCCTACAAATGGGCTCAGCACTGACTGTCGGTCTATTATATACTCTTTCTCAGCGAGGAGTTAACATCATAGGACATACAAATAAATAGGATGCTCACATAATTTGCTACGTCATGCGTATCTCTGAAATAGTAATCGACGAATTCACCTACCAATTAGAAGATGTAGGGACCGACCGAGGGCGACAAGTGTTCGAACCAGGGAGTTCTGCTAAACCGTCCGGATTTATATTGACTATTCGTACCGAGGATGGTTCTGAAGGACAGTATCGTGGATTTATGCTTACTCCACCGATGCTCTCACAGATTCGGATGGCCGCTTCGGAATTTCTTCTTGGACGCGATCCACTCAAGCGAGAAGAGATCTGGCAAGACCTCTGGAAGGCCTTTCGAACGACTGACCACCTTGGCGTTGGCCCGATCGACATCGCGCTGTGGGACCTAGCCGGAAAACACTATGGAGCAAGTGTGTCCGAACTGCTAGGCGGGTTTCGAGACACCGTTCCAGCGTATGCATCGACGTACATGGGCGACACCGCCACTGATGGCTTGAGTAGCCCCGAAGCGTATGCGGATTTTGCCGAGGAATGTCTCAACCGCGGTTACGCCGCCTTCAAGATTCATCCATTTGGGGACGCAAATCGTGATGTCGAACTCGTGACCGCTGTAGGCAATCGTGTAGGTGATAAGATGGATCTGATGCTTGATCCAGCAAACGAATATCAGACGTACGCGGACGCATTGAAGGTCGGACGAGCACTCGACGAGCAGGAATTCTTCTGGTATGAGGACCCTCTGGCGGACGCCGGAGAGAGCCTTCATTGTGCACGCCGGCTCGTGAACCGACTCAACACACCGCTTCTCGGCGGCGAACACGCTAGAACAGGCCCATCCGGAATGGCAAATATGCTCTCCCAGGATGTCTTCGAATTCATACGCGGGGACGCACATTTTGATGGCGGTATTACCGGGGTTATGAAACAGGCACACATCGCTGAATCGTTCGGTGTAGACATCGAGTTACACGTTGGTGGGCCCTCCCATCTTCACTGTATGAGTGCCATTCGGAATACGAACTACTTCGAGCATGGGCTCCTCCACCCAGAGGTCGAGTGGATGGCCAATCAAGGGTTCACTTCTGATGTCGAGACAATCAATGCTAACGGGGAAATCGCCGTTCCGACTGGGGATGGTCTTGGTGTAGATGTTGACTGGGAGTTTGTCGAAGAAAACCGTACGGGACGCTCCGTTATTGATGAAAGCGGAGCAAGCGGACTCGCGTAATCACATAGATTTGTTTCCCGTTTGATATCCCCTCCAAAGTACTAACTCCCCTCTGGTAGTATGGTACAGTATGGTTGGATCCGCGACATTCGATTACACTGGCGAAACAGCGATTGTAACTGGCTCAACAAAGGGGATTGGCAAGGGGATTGCGACGGCACTCGTAAAAGCTGGCGCAAACGTCGTAGTCAACTCCAGGTCATCTGAGGCTGTCTCAGAAACGGCTTCAGAGCTTTCCGAAATCGGCAGTGGAGATGTCATCGGTATCGCAGCCGATGTCGGTAATATTGCTGATATCAAACGGCTAGTGGCTGACTCTGTCGATGAGTTCGGTGAGGTTTCGATGCTCATCAACAATGCCGCAATGTGGCCCCGTGAAGGATCGATGCTCGAGGCATCACTTGATGACTGGGAAGCTACGATGAACGTTAATGTTCGCTCCCAGTTCTATACGTCTCAGCTAGTGGCCAAACAGATGGTTGAGAATGATATCGAAGGCGTCATCATTAATCATACAAGCCAGACCGGGGATCGACGAACGGGTGATCGTGGGTTTTACGGCATCTCGAAGACCGCAATAAACGGTCTCACATGGCGAATGGCAATCAATTTGGCTGAATATGGAATCCGCGTTAATGCGATCTCGACCGACGTAGCGGACACACACCAGCTACGATACGAAGCAGGCCTCATGGCAGAGGACGACGATGACCGCACTCCGGAAGAGGTTCTTGCTGAGTGGGGAGCCAACATTCCGCTCGGGCGACTCGGAACGGCAGAAGATCTCGCTAACGCAGTGCTTTTTCTCGGAAGCGACAGGGCTGATTATATCACTGGTGAAATTGTCCGAGTGAGTGGCGGCGGCAATCTCAAATAATCAGAGCGCCGATCTCAGGTTATTTCGTTGGTAACTTTACTGGGACTTGATTTTGTTTTGATGGTATCACCGGTATCTGAATCGAACAGATAGACATCATCATATTCAAACCAAACCGAAACGGTATCTCCTGGTTCCGGGTGGACAGTGGGTTCTGTCCGAGCAATGATTTCCTCTCCAGCAACATCGAGATGAACAAAGTGTTCATTCCCGAGCGTTTCCACAACGATGACTTCCCCGGTGAGACTCCGTTCACCCTCTTTTACTACGGTTTGTACTGCGATATCTTCCGGGCGGACCCCAACAGTACATGTTCCTTCAGGTACCTCCGAAAACACGTCACTGACATCTGAATACTCAAATTCTTGTGTTTCGAAATTTATTGTAATTGAGTCACTTTGATGCTCGATTTCCGTCTCCCAGAAATTCATGCTTGGATCACCGATAAATCCGGCTACGAACCGGTTACTCGGATGATTATACACATCGTGTGGCGTGCCTACCTGCTGGAGCGCTCCTTCATCGAGAATACAGATCCGGTCACCCATGGTCATCGCCTCCGTCTGATCGTGGGTAACGTAAACCGATGTAATTCCCAATCGCCGTTGGAGTTGTTCTAACTCTGTTCTCATTTCTGTTCGAAGTTTTGCATCGAGATTGCTGAGTGGCTCGTCGAACAAGAAGACGGACGGTTCCCTGACGACTGCTCTTCCGAGCGCAACGCGTTGTTGTTGTCCTCCAGATAGCTGCCCCGGTTTGCTATCCAAATACGGTTCAATTCCCAACATTTCGGCGACTTCAGTGACTTTTTTATCGATCGTTTCAGAGTCATACTGGCCCGATAGTTTTAGATTAAACGAGATATTTTGTCGGACAGTCATATGCGAGTACAAAGCATACGATTGAAACACCATCGCAGTGTCGCGTTTTGACGGATCCTGGTTCGTTATGTCTTTGCCGTCGAGTTCTATCGTCCCCTTTGTTGCGTCTTCTAACCCAGCTAAACAGCGCAGTGTCGTCGTCTTACCACAACCGCTCGGCCCTACAAAAACTACAAATTCCCCCTCGGAAATCTCGAGGTCGAGATCTGAGACCGCTTCCAACGGTCCACTTGGCGTCTCGTAAACCTTGGTCAAGCCACGGATCGATATTGAAGCCATGTCGTACAAACAGTGTGGGTAGTGGGTACATAAGTCATTCTCCGTTTGAGTGGAAACCAACTCACTAAAACTGAGGACCCTCAAAAAATATAAATAATCCCCAGAGAGTGATGATATATCATGCGTCTCATCGACACTCACACGCACGCTTGGGCTCCGAACACGAACGAACTGCCGTGGAAAGCTGACGTACTTCCTCCCGAATGGGAGGGCACCTACACTGCCTCACAACTAATTGGTGATATGGATCGTGCTAGTGTCGATGAAAGTGTAATTGTGACAACTCCATTGTATGGTAGGGGGCCGCGAGCGAACGAATACACTATGCGGTCGATTTCCGCGTACCCCGACCGTCTATATGGTGTCGGATTAGTTCCGTACTTCAAATCTGAAGAAACAATGCGAGATGCTGTGGCTCGTGTCGTCGGCAATGAGCGAATGCTAGGTGTTCGGATGCACGCCCCTTTCGTCTACGATGAAATACCGACAGAGCTTGACCCGACAGCTGACTGGATCCTCAGTAAAAAGCTCACCCCGGTCTGGGAGGAGATCGAATCGCGGAATAAATCCGTGTTCATTTTCCCAAAGGCCGCACAGATTTCTATGATCGGGACACTAGCCGAACGTCATCCGGATGTCCCGATCGTCGTTGATCACATGGCGTGGCCGGATGAAGAAACTGATGCAGATGAATCACCGTGGGCCGACTTCCGGTCTGTCTCGGATCACGACAACGTCTATGTAAAACTCAGTTCATTACCACGAAGTGCTGATTCCCCGTGGCCCTATCCAGACCTACACGATTACGTCCGGAACTTACTCGAGTGGTTCGGTCCGGACCGATTGATGCTAGGGTCAGATTATCCGTGGATGGATAGTTGGGCTGAGTATGGGCAGTGTCTTTCTTGGATCGAAGAGGCAGAGTTCGTTTCTGCGCGGGATCTTTCGTATTTGAGCTATCGAACCTTCGATACGCTCCATCGATAGCCGAGCTTTTTAGTCGAATACGTGGCCTTTTCCGGGGACGAAAGCATGTTCGCTAATGAATGATTCTGGAATCTCTATGCCGAGGCCTGGATCGTCCGGTAGGTGCAAAGTGTTCTCGTCCCGTTCGACCGAATCAGGGACCAGTTCCTCACGAAGTGGGTTCGGAAGTTGGCAGTACTCGACAGTATTGCAGTTTGTATCCGTTGCAGCATAATGTGCGTTCGCGAGCAGCGTTACTCCAGTTCCCCACACGTGGAGGGCGAGTGGGATATCGTGGCTGGCAGCATAGCCGCTGATCATTTTTGTTTCCGAGAACCCTCCGGCGATACACACATCAGGTTGAAGTATATCAACGGCACCGGCGTCGATGACATCGCGAAACTCGTACCGCCCAGTTCGACTTTCGATACCAGTCACGTTAAGATCAACCGAGTCACGAACACGGCGGAACCCGTCTATATTCTCGGCTCGACAGGGCTCTTCGTACCAATAGATATCGTCTGCGAACTGCTCTAGCTTTTTTCCTAATCGGATCGACTCGGTAACTGACCACGGATTTCCCGCACTTCCTTGTACAGCATCAAACGCAATCTGGGCGTCAACATTGTTTACAAGCGATTCAACGTAGTCTACGTTTTTCATCGGATCACCGAGAGCCCGCACCTTCACGATATCGAATCCTTGATCAGCAATCGATGCTGCTTGTTGGACTCGTTCCGAAGCTGTCGAGGCTATCCCACCGCTCCCATATACGGTAACGGATGAGGAGCCCCCACCCAACAATTTGTAAACAGGCACTCCCTCCTGTTTTCCCCACGCATCGTAAAGTGCTACTTCGATAGCTCCGATCACACCCGTCGGCATCCCACCACGTGCCCAGAATATATTCTTATCGTAGAGATCCGCCCTAATCTGTGGTGCTTCGCTAGGATCACGCCCAATAATCTGCGGTCGGAGTGCTTCTACGATCCCTTTAGCCGCTTGCGTTCCAGTCAGCCCATGTCCGACTTCACCCCACCCTACATGTCCACTTTCAGTTTCGACACGGACAAGTGCGGCGTCCCAAGACTCAATCCGTCCAGCCGACCACTCGAGTTGCTGGTCATCGTCGTATACGTGGCTAAGCAGCACTGGCTGCACATCTTGAACAGTCATACCATCAACTCCCTGCCGGGGATATAATAAGTTATTCGTCGATTGACTGCATATTGTTGTGTATATAAAACGTCCCGATTGACCGGATATCTACTACCCGAAAAATTCCTGCACACAAGTATTAATAGCTGTAGTAGTGATGTGAAGTACGATGTCCGATTCAATACCCATAGCTGAACTGTGTCGACGGTATGAACAACTGTATCCGGGCGCGGTTACTGATGTTCTTGATGATCGTGGTCTGAAGGATCAAACACTATCGCCTGGCATCGGTCCCCTCGAGCCGACGATGACAACCGCTGGTATCGCGTACCCGTGTGTGGGCCGACCGAATAGAAGCCTCAATGAAGAGCAGAATATTCGGAATATCCTATCGATGTTGGGTGACGCGCCAGAACATTCGGTTGTCATGTATGAAACTAATTCGAATGATTCGGCACAGATTGGTGAGTTATCTGTAGAGTGTTTGCTTGCAAACGGCGCAAGAGGTGCTGTTTTGGATGGTGGAGCTCGAGATATACGATACATACTTCAGAATGATTTCCCTGTGTTTACGAAGTTCGAAACACCCGCTGACGCAGTGCCACGGTGGGAAATCCTCGAATGGGATACGGATGCTGTCGTCGGTGGCGTCAGTGTCTCCCCAGGCGATGTTGTTATCGGAGATGTCGATGGCCTCGCTATCGTTCCGGAATCGCTCCGTGAGTCAGTTTTGCAAGAGGCAGAGGCGCTTGCTGACACGGAAAATAGCGTTCGTACGGCGGTCCGTAACGGGGAACATCCACTCACCGCCTATGAAGAATATGGTGTATTTTAGTTATTCAATGTTATCTATATATGATGCAAAAATTTAATACATAGTGAATTCTCATACGTGTTACCCATGTCAGACCAGACAAGCGAGAGCACTGCACGGAGTCGCCAAACCGGGGAAAAGATCTTGAATGATTTTGATAGGCGTTCGTTTATTCGAACTGCAGGGATAACCACAGGTGCCGTGACCTTCGGCTCTCTCTCTGGATGTGTCGGAGATGATGAGTCCCCTGCTGAGGAGCTCGGAGAGGACGTCGTTCCGGGAGAGAGAGATTACAGCGGAACCACAATAACGTGGTATGATCACGAATCGCCAACACTGGAGGCTTTTCGAGCAGCTGCCGAAAGTTGGGAAGAAAGTACTGGCGGAACTGTAGAGTTTGAAGTTGCTACGCCAGAGGGAGTTCGAGACCAACAGCAGACACTATTTGCATCGGGGTCGACAGAAATGGATATCGTTGGCTATCCATACCAGTGGGGAGCGGAGTACGTTGCCGGCGGTCACCTAGAACCGCTTCGTCCATACGTCGATAGCCTTCACGATGATTGGAACGAAGCAGATTACATCGAATCGGTGTGGGAAATCTATGGAAAGTTCGAGGACGGACTCTATGCTTTGCCCACCAAGTTCGACCTTTGGCTCGCGTTCTGGAATGAGGATCATTTCGAGGATGCAGGACTCGATCCAACGCAGCCGCCACAGACATGGGATGAGTTGCAGGAATACGCCGAAACGCTGGATACTGACGACCATGCCGGCTTTGACCAGACCTGGCAGTTGGGTCAAGCCGACCTGAACTATCTGTTGTATCTAAAGACACATGACGTCCCAGTCTACGATGAGAACGGGTATCCGGCGTTCTGGCTGGAAGAAAACCGAGATGTCGCTATTGAAGGCGTCGAAGTCTGGCAGGATATCGTAGAGCATTCGTCGTCCGGATACGCGACCATGAGCTTCGAAGAATCGACATCTGTATTCATCCAAGGAGAAACGTCGCTTACCTACAAGTGGATGGCGTTCGCTCCTGTTATGCTGGATCCTGAAGATTCAACCGTTGCGGATAGTCTCGGGTGGGGACTAACCGCGGAAGGAATAAACCGAGATCAGATGCTCGGCGGATGGGGTGCCGGAATATCGGGGTACTCAGAAAATAAGGCCGCCGCATTTGATTTATTGGCATACGCAACAAGCCCGCAAAACAGCCTCGATGGTGCGTTGCTCTCCGGTGAGTCGTCTGCACGTCAATCAGTGCTGGAAAATGAAGATGTTCGAGAAGAGCAACCGTGGGCCGATCTTGCACTTGATGCGCTTGAACGGAGTTTCCCTCGACCGAAACAGGTTGGATGGTTGGAAACAAAAAGCACTCTTGGGACATTTATGCAGGAAGCCATCACCGACGAAAACATCGATATCGAAGCAGAACTTCGAGAGGTTGCAAGCGAAGTGTGGGAGATCTCCGAGCGAAGTGGAGCTAACCCGGGTGCAACTGGTGAACAGCCCTAATTGACGGACGAAATGAAAGATTCACAGTTATTGGTACGTCGGATCCGATCAACCCTTCCCGAGTCGCTACTGACGTCATTGAATAATAAGTACGTCTGGGTCGCTCCGATGATGGCGGCTCTGTTGGGATTGACGATTTTCCCGTTTATATTTTTGATTTATCTTAGCTTCCACGAATGGAGTTTACTAATAGAAACACGTCGGTTCTTTATTGGTCTCGATAACTATCGCACCCTGCTGTCCGATGGAAGCTTCCATACTGCATTGTTTAACACTGGAGTCTTCGTCGTACTTGGCGTTAGTGTGCAGATGATCCTCGGTACTGCAATTGCACTATACATTCATTTTCGTATACCGGAGAGATGGCAGGGTCTTATACAAACAAGCCTGCTGTTTCCGATGATGATATCATACGTAGCTGTCGCACTACTATGGCGGTTTTTATGGAGTGGATCGCTTGGACTTATAAATTATTTTGCAATTTCATTTGGCCTTCCACCACAGGATTGGTTGGGTGATCCGACGATGTCGACTGTGACAATCATCATTGCGGACATCTGGCAATGGACCCCGTTTGTCATTCTGGTCGCTCTTGCAGGGCTCCAAGGGATCCCGGAGGATATACTTGAAGCCGCAAAATTGGACGGTGCAAAGAGGTTCTCGATGTTCCGCCACATCATTTTTCCAATGATAAAACCCGTTCTCCTCGTCGTGCTCCTATTTCGAATTGCTGATAGCTACCGGGTCTTCGATAAGGTATTTCTCATGACGGATGGAGGCCCCGGAGAATCCAGCCTGGTGTTAAGTTTGATCATATATCGAACTAGCTTCCAGAACGGACGATTTGGCCTCGCTGCCGCGATGTCGATTATTATGTTAGTGATTATCTCTATCGTGGCATTCATCCTCGTAACGCGGGCGCGAAAGATGGAGGCGTTATAAATGTCGACAAAAGAATCACTGGCACAAAGACTTCTGGCATCCGGCCGCACAGTAGTTGAACGGCTCTTTATCGGTATCGTTCTACTATTCTTTCTTATTCCAATCGCGTGGGCATTCCTTACTTCAATAAAAACTCGAGTTGATGCGTTCGCTTTCCCCCCCGTTTGGCTGTTTGAGCCAACTATTCAACCGTATATTACAGTTCTGTTAGAACGGGGATTGATCGGCGGATTTACTAGCAGTTTGTTTGTTGCCGTGCTCAACACCATCATCGTTATTCTTATTTCAGCACCAGCAGCCTACAGTATGGCTCGGTACGAGACTGGTGGCAAGGATCTTCTCCTCTATGTTCTCAGCATCAGATTTTTACCCCCCATCGTGATCATTCCAGCAATGTTTGTTCAAATGCAGTTCGCAAATCTTGTCAATACTCATACTGTATTGATACTCATATATTTACTAATCAATATACCGTTTGCAGTCTGGTTGTTCCACGCCGGGTTCCGAGATCTTCCGCGAGAGGTTATAGAAGCAGGTCGGATGGACGGGGCCAGTGAATTCGAGACGTTCTGGTATATTGCATTTCCGATGGTGAAACCAATCACATTCACTGTCGCGGTGATTTCGTTCATCTTCTCGTGGAATGAGTATCTATTTGCTTTGATTTTCACCACGGGGTCGTCTACGACTGCTCCCGTTCGAATCGCGGGGCTCGTCACCGGTCGTGAGATATTCTGGAATGAGATCATGGCTGGCACGATCCTTCTCATGATTCCAATCGCGATACTCGTTTACACCAGTCATCAACGTCTTATATCTGGACTTTCATTTCAAAGATAAGTTTTGTTTTATTTCTAATTATTTGTCAATTCCTCGTTCTAATACTGCTAGATTGCCCCTCGATATTTGAGTGTCTCAAGTGCTTCGGTTGTTGAGTACTTGATGATCGTAGTAGGTGATGTAGGCGGTCAGCAAGTCATCGAATGGGAGTTCAGAAGCCCGATATAGTCCGTGTATTTCGTTCCAAAAAGCAGTGACATGCCAGTACATTGTACCTCTATGATGGTAGATTTTGGTGGGGAGTCTCCGTTTCAAGTTTCTCCGGCTGATTTTCGATAACTGCCTGTTCGTTCGGAAGAGCGTGGACTTCGATCCCGCGCCAGTCGCCGTCGACACCGACGAGCGACTGTGAATAGCCCCGTTCCTCCCCACCGGGAATCGCGTTCTGAACGTACCGCATTTGTGCGTAGTTCATCCCAAAAATATCTGCGACCTCCTCGTTCATCCCATCGAGTTTGTGGAACTGCTTGATAGCACATTGATCGAGAATGATTTTCGAGATATCGTGTCCCAGGAACTCATCGACCGTCTGTGTGATCAGTTGAATCGAGAGATCGTGATGGCGGTGATGACGGAAGATCGTCTCGAGGTACTCGAGTGTCGCGGAATCCTTCATCAGATACCGCGCCTCGTCGATCACAAAGACGACCTCCTTGTCAGTGGTTTTCGCCCGCTCGTAGACGAGCGAAATCAGCAGCTCCATTAGCAGGCTCGTCTGCCCACCGATCGACCCGCCCTGTTGGACGAGATCTAGGTACAACACCTTCTCATCGCGGATATCGAACTCGCTTTCGCGGCCGAGGTTCTCCAGTTGTCCATCCTTTGCGAACGGTCGTAACTGGTCGAGGAGCCACACAGCGTCTTCACGGATCTTCTCCTGTTCGGCCTCGACACGGACGACGAACTCTTCGGGTGACTCGGACATCTCTTCCAAGATGTCGAGGACGTCACGCACCGTTGGGTTCTCATTGTCGTGGGTGTCGATGTCGTCGGTGATCCCGTTGCGTTCATACGCATCATCAACCGCCCGTTCCAACGTCGTTCGGCGTGAGCCCAGCTCGACATCACGGTGGGCGAAGAAGTTTCTGAAGAAGCTCAGGACCCGGTTTCGGCGTTCTTTCAACAGATTCGCGTCCTCGCCACGCGTTTCGAGTACGTGGTCAGGCATTGGCTTGATTTCGAGCGGATTCAATCCCAAATCGCCGCCAACGGTGATATGTCGGCCGCCGAGGGCATCGATCACGCCGTTCCAGTTCGAAAGCGGTTCGAGCACAACCCCGATCCGATCGGGATCACGGGCGAGTGTTCGGATAAACTGCTGTTTCGAGCTGAATGACTTTCCGCTGCCTGGGTCACCAACGGTGAACTTCGCGTAGCCGTCCTTCCGAGCGAAGGGGTCGATCACAACCGGGCTGTGGGTATCCTTGTGAATGCCGAATTCGACGCCATCGTCCTCAAGAATTGTTGCGTTGTGTGGCGAGGACAGCAATGCACCGACGGCCCCGCCGAGTGCGACCGCGGAGCGATCGAGTTCCGACGGACCGATTGGGGCGGCCGACTGGATCGCTGTATCCTGTGTACAGATAGCCGTCTTGGGCTCCAACTGAGCTGGGTCTTCGCGAAGCGTTGCTCGAACACGTTTGACTGCCTGATCCAACTCGTCGCGACTGTCGCCACGAACAGTGATGACGAGTTCCTGATCAAACACCTGTTGGCCGTTCTCGACGGCCTTGTACGTCGCGACCGCTTGATCGGCGCGCTCGTGAAGATACGACCCACGAACCGAGTCCTCGAGATCCGCATCCGTTCGGACATCGTTGGCAACCCGTTGGAGTTCGTTTCGAGCACGGCTCTGATTTTTCGGGACGATCCGTGCGTTCAGATCGAATTCGACATCCGTCAGCTCGAAGAGCCCGCTCAGGAAGCCGTCCTTGGGCGCGTCTGGATATTCGGCGATATACAAGGTCGTCGTCCACTGCTCGCCGACACGTGCAGCGCGTGATTCCCACTCGATCGCCGAGGGCGCGAGCACGTCCTGTTGTCGCTCGGCAATATCATCAAGTAGTGAACGCTCGATCTCCCCTGCGTCGATCGTTTCGTCATCCAACAGTTCATCGACCGTCGACTCCTCGTAGTCACGCCAGCGCCACCATGCAATCGCTCGTGTGATGAGGATGAAATACACCACGAGGAAGACGCCGTAGACCATGAACCCCTCCGTCGAGACGATCGGCGGGAGCGTCTCGCTAACGGTGGCTATCGCATCGAGAATTGGTTCGAGGATCGTGTCTCTCATTCGTCTCCCTCCGATTCCCTCGAGCTTCTACCGACAACGGGGTCGGTTCGGATGAGTCGGCCAGCGTCGGCCTCGGACTGTTGGTCACCGTTCCAGAATTCGATCGTGAGGTAGAACAGTTCGGTCGTCGTTAGGCGACGACAAGACCAGCCGGACATGTTGTCGACGAATTCAGATCGAACCGTCTGGATGCGGTCGTCCAGCTTCTCGAACAGCGTCGTACGAATTTGTGCGTCCTCCAGTTCGACACGTTTCACAACAAATGGGTTGAGCAAAAACCCGAGCACCGGAAACTCCGCGAGGCGTTCCAGTGGCGTCTTTTCGGCGTCGTACCGCTGGTAAATTTCCATCTGGTCGGCCTCGACGCCCAAATAATAGTGACTGGATTGGATGTTGTCGAGATCAGACGGTCGACTCTCACGATACTCCTCGATCAGTTCACCGAAGACGGGGTTGTCGTAGACGTCGTCGTCATAGAGTCGCGACTCTAGCTGACTGATGATCTCCTCAACGGGGAATGAGCGAGTGGTGACGTACAGCGATACCGGAAAGTCGATCTCGTTGTTCGCGAAGGTTTCGGCGGATTCTTGCAGCGTCGCCCAGTCCTCCGACATCGCGAAATCCATGTTTGACGGCTCGAGCTCGACTAACGCCTCCATGGTCCCGTCGGCCCGTTCGATCGCGTGTGCGCCCGGCCACACCTGCTTGACACCCATTAGTTCCTGTGTCGATTCGCTGACCTCGAACGGTGTGTATTCGATGACGCCACCGTCAGTTGACGAGTTCTCCGAGTCGGTTCTGTAGTTGTACGTCACGTTCGGGCGCTTGAGGACGTAGCGACTCAGATCACCCAGCCACTCGGTTGCCGTCCTGTCTTCCGGGGCGGCGTAGACGATTGCAACGCCAACGGTGAACCCACAGAACAACAACCCGATTGCGAGGCTATCGATTCCCAATAAACTTCCAATGATCAGCCCAGCCAATGGCAAGCCGAACAGGATACCGACATCTCCCTCTCGAGCATTGAGTATGGGCAATCTGTTCTCCTCGCCGAGTTGATTCATCACGCGTCGTCGTGCTGGATTTGATTTCTGTGACATCGGTCAGTAGTACGCTGGATCGTTCTCTTTGCGGCGATACTCCGGTTGACCACCCTCCGTCTCCTCCGTATCGTCGGGGTCTGTCCCCTGCTGTGTGTCATCGCTCCCTGTATACCGTTGGCCGAGCATCGCTCCGGCGGCACCGCGGGTGCCCCACCGAGCCGCGATTGCCGCGGTTTGTGGACCGGCAACGTACGCTGCAGTCCCCACAGTGCCCGCGAGAACGGCATCACGACCAACGCCGCCGATGGCACGACTCGCGAGCGGTGCAGCGTATCCGAATGTCTTCCACGTAACGTAGACCGCAACCACTGGCAGCGAGATAACCGCGATATATCGAAAGAACGGCCCGCCGATCGGCACTGTTGTGTCCCCGACAAACAGCAGCTCGTACCCACGGAACAGCAGCGCCGTTGGCAACGGTAGCACCGCCAACGCAACGAACTGGACCGCGATCCGTCTCGCGATCTCCGAGACCACCGGGATGTTGCCGTAGACGACACCGATCGCGATCGGCATCACGTACAAAAAGACGTACAGGAGCAGTTCGCGGATGAAGAACAAAGCCCGCAGAACGACGATCGAGACGCCACCCAACATCGCCATAAACAGCGTCAGGATCGGGGTGTCGAGGCTCGTTGGGAGCATCGCTGCGAGCGAAATGCCGACACTATCGACATCGGGCAACAGGCCGATCGTCAGCGCTTCGACCACGTACAGTGTCAGGACGGCCACCCAATACCACGTGATGATCAGGAAGCCACCCGTCAACGCCGATTGTCGAGTGCGGCGGTGTTCGTGTGCCGATCCGAAGTCGAAGATCCTGATGAAGTGTCGGCCCTGGACACAGAGGAACAGAACGATCAGTCCGAAGAACATCATTTCGCCGGCGACCGTAGCTTCATAGATGCTGTGCCACGGTTCGTTATCGGCTGCCGGCTGTGAGAACACGAGGCCGACACCGCTTCCGTTTGGAACCGGCGTCGACAGCGTCTCAACTGAGAGCGCTTCGTACCCACTGCTCAACATATCGGTGAACCACAGCGTTAGCCGACCGATGATATCCTCGAACCACCGCAGGCCAAAATCCGCAAGTGACAGACTCATCGGCCCTCTCCGATCCCGAGCATCGTTGCGAAGGTTCGGCCGGCGTACCATGCAATTGCGAACGGGAGCATGAACAGGCCAAACTGGAGCAGATTCGCAAGCCATCCCGCGGGCGTTGCAAGCGGGTGCCATCGAACGGTTGCTGTATCACCCGTGTACGGCTGATTAGTGTCGAGCCACGGCGTCGGCACATACCGTGCTTCGTAGGATCCTGGCTCGGAGAGCTCGACGACTGCCTGCCCGTCGGCGTTCGTTCGCACCCGTGTCCCATTGATTTCGATGTAGCCCGAGCGGGCGTTCGAGATGGTTGAGGCTCCGTCTGCATCAAGCTCAATCGGATCACCTGTTGCAGCGTTCTCGAGTGTCAACTGGACGGTGGCTTCCGTCGGCGTTTCATCCACAACCGTCGCTGAAAGCGTGGCCTCACGGATCCGGTCGGAGCCGATGGAAAATGTCTGTGCGTCCGTTTCCACCCCGTTGACGATTCCGGTGACAGTCACAGCCTCCGGGTCGACATCGGTGGCACGGACGGCCATCCCGTACGTTTCCTCGTAATCGTCCTCAACGGTGTTGACGGCCACGTGATCGAGCGGGAGCGGTTTGGGTGAGTCGTGGGTTTCACCCCACGTTCGGATGATTGTTGGGTCGGTGCCCTCCGGCTTCGCGGTCGGCGTTGCTGCCGCAGGGTATGTGTACACGGAGACCGGGAGCGCGTGGCTCTCATGTGGCTCCGTTCCCTCCTCGTTGGAAGCAACAAGCGTCGGCCAGCCAATGTTCCGAGCGGTGAAAAACCGCCAAATCCCGCGAATTTCGTTCTTGTCGTCCAGCGTGTACCCTTGCCACGGCTCCGACTGTGTGATCGAGATTCCGTCGCGACCGTCCGGGTACGTGACCTGATCGACAGTCGGATCGAGATTGTATACGTCGATGTCGTAGTAGTTCCAGACCGTCACCCACACGTCGTATTCTGTGACCTCTGTCGTCTGGTTCGATTCCGGCGGTGGCTGGGCGGTTTTTTCGACTGTCGCCTCGATTTTAGCCCCGAAACGGATTGTGTTGGCATCGAACGGGAGCTCGTACTCGAACGTCGGACTGGCTGTCCCGGGCTTCCTCTGGACGACTTCTTCGTCGACGGACAGTCGAACCTCATCGATCTCGTGCTCGAGGAGTCGATACGATGTCGAGTCCGTATCATCGGGCAACTCGATGCGGTAGTCAACCGTTCCCCGAAGCGTGCCGTTTGGGGCAACGTAGAGTCGCTCGTCGTCGTCTCCCACGTAGGCGCGTGTCGATGGTGTCACTGAGAAAATCGAGGCATGTGCGTCCTCGATATACGAATACGAGTGGGTGTGACCGCCGCGTGGATGGACTGACACATCGCTGCCACCCGACTGATACTGCTCGTGTGCGTACTGATTCCACTGGCTGGCGGTGTCGGGTGGCTCAGTAAACGTCAAATCGGCCCCGGTCGCGAGTTCATGGATCGTCGTGTCGGTATCCGGTCGTGGCTCCCAGTACTCCGACGGGACGTTTGACCACAGCGTCGCAGCCTCACTTTCGTTAAGACCACTATCGGTGGTCCCGGGGCGAGGCGGATCCGCAGCCGAAGGGGCTGTCAGCCCGCCAGCGACGAGCAGACACCCGACGACCAAAACGAATGCTCGGCGCATCTTACAACGGGATCAGATCGACACAGTCAGCGATCGGGAGATCCATCGACGAGCCCATAACGGTGAACAGCGGCCCGAGCAACACGAGTATAGTTGCGGATTTGAGCGCCTTCCGTTTGTGTTGCTTGAGCGACGCCTGCTGTTCCTGGCTGAGCGTAAACATCTCCATGAGGGAGTCGGCCTGCCAGACGACCAACAGCCCCATGACACCGAGACCAGTGGTCAGTTGGACGAAGCCCTCGATCATGTTGATGAGGGTCTCCGATTCCTCCGCACAGACTGGGTTCTGTGCAAGCGCTGGTTCGGCAACAAACACCGAAAGGACCAGCAATCTCGTTATGCTGACCGCGATTCGGCGCGCCATCGACGACTGTACATCCATGGGATCAGCACATGCCGAAGCCGTTCGTTCTTGGAGCTCAGAGACGGCTTCGGTCGTTGAGGCAGGAAGTGATACGGTTGATTGCCGGCGGTCTGCCGATTCGAGAATGCGATTGAACCACGTTGCCCCAGCGGCGAGTATCTTGTTGACCATCGCTGAGCAGGGTTGGTCGCTCTTTCTGTTATAAAACCTCGGACCAAGTGAGTGGCTCCTCGCTAATTCGGATTTATGTGTTTAACCAACAATCAATCCCATCCATCTTTTTGTAGGTTAACACAGGCAGCCTCTGCTCCACTCACCGGCACGGCAGGTTGAGGTATTGTTCGAGAGTCAAAAGACGATCTCGAGCCCCGCACAAAGCGTGCCCTCGCTGAAGCGATGGCCATCTCGCTCTTCTTGAGAGGCCTCCGCTACGAGATACAATGCCCGTCCGGGAACCGGTACTAAGTCAACGTCATCGACGAGTCGTGTACCTGTCCAGATTGGCAGCAGCGCTCACCCGAAGGCGGCTGCAAACACTTGCGATGCGTAAATCACGAAATCAAACGGAGCTGCGTTCCCCCGACCAGACGGCTGCCCCCCGTAGGGTAGCGATTGAGCTACTCCACGGGACGGACTGTATCGCCATCTCGACGGATCCGGTCGAATACTGAAAGATACGCGATCCGGTCGTGAATCTCGTCGCTATCCAGCTCCAGTTCGGCTGCCAGTTCATCTACGGTCATCGGCTCGTCGAGTGCCTGGAGAACTTCGAGCCCCCGGTAGTACCGAGCTGTGAGCTCCTGGATGCGGGCCTCGATGGGCGTGGTCACCCCGTACTGATCCTCAAGTCCGACCAGGGCCTCATTCGCGAACGTAGCGAACTGATCGTCACCCAGCCGGTCGATCTGGGCTTCGAGTTCATCTCGGACGATGTCGTATTCGACACCGACCTGCACGAGCATATTCATGTCATCGATGTCGTCGTCGCGACCTGCGATCAGTTTGAACAGGAAGATATCCTCGTTGCTGACCAGCCGAACCGTCAGTCGATCTAGGTTTAGGAACGGCTCGCTGCGCTCTTGCATCCCGTCGGTGAGCACGAGCTTGTTCGCGACCTGCTGGTTGAAGATGTCGAGGCGACACCCGTCGTCGTTCTCGACGCAGCTCGTCGCCCCCAGCGCCCGGTAATCTGGATCCAGTGATTGGACCTCCGCGTACCCGAGGTCCATTAGGACGGCCCACAG
>LFFM01000700.1_pt1 | contig 23584 bp, 19 predicted proteins | sample 643131 | NCBI WGS metagenome assembly LFFM01 (sample SAMN03777445, study PRJNA286221) | soda lake metagenome | biome: soda lake; feature: Kulunda steppe; material: water; isolation source: sample Tc-Br brine of Tanatar trona crystallizer | place: Russia: Kulunda steppe | collected 2011-07
CGCGCTGTTGCACATCCCGGCACACGCGTTCATGAAGCTCACCCTGTTCTTCTGTGCGGGGTGTATCCACGTCGAGACGCACACCGACTACATCTCCGAGATGGCCGGGATCGGCAAGCGGATGCCGGTGGTGATGGGTGCCTTTACCGTCGCCGCCGCCGGGATGGCGGGCATCCCGCTGCTCGCCGGCTTCGTGAGCAAGTACTACATGCTCATCGGCGGGATCCAGATGGGCGCGGAGCTGACACCCGTCGCCTACTACCTCGTCGGCGCGCTGCTGCTGTCGGGCGTGCTCAACGTCGCGTACTTCTGGCCGGTCGTCTACACCGCCTTCTTCGAGGCCGAGGACGACCACGACGCGAAGCCGCTCGTCGACTTCCGACTGGGCGGCGAACGGCGGTCGACGCTGGCGGCGACCGACGGCGGCCGCCCGGCCGATGACGAGGAGAGCGGCGCGACCGGCGACGCGACCGACGAAGCGACTGACGAAGCGGACGGCGACGCGACCGACGAAGCGGACGGCGACGCGACCGACGACGCGCCGATCCCCGACGCCGAGGGGAGCGACGGCGCGGACGGGACCGACGGTCCGGACGGCGCGGGCGACGCGCGAACCGACGACGAGGGCGTCATCCGTCCCGACTTCGCCGCCAGCGGGCGCGACTTCTCGAAGCCCGCCGAACGGGTCGACACGGGCGATTACGCCGTCGATCAGCGGCCGTCCGACGCCGACGTCCCGTTCGGCGTCGGCCGGAGCGCGGACACCGACACGAGCGATGACCACGACGACACCCGCGACGCCCACGCGTCGCACGACGACGGGGCGCACGGTCAGGACGACCACGGCGACGGTGGCCACGGCGATCACGACGACGGTCACGGTGATCACGACGACGGTCACGGCGGCCACCACGGCGGTCCGCCGCCGGGCGGCTGGGAGCGGATCCGTGGACTCGACGCCCTACGCGGGCGCGAGTCGACGTGGTTCATGCTCGGGCCGATCCTCACGGCGATGACGCTCGCGGTCATGTTGGGCGTGATCCCCTACGAGATGGGCTTCCTGGAGCTGGTCGAGTTCATCGTCGACACGCGGCTCCCGGAGGAGGTGGCCCGCCCATGAGCGCGCTCGAGACGCTCGTGACGACCGTGCCGCCGTGGCTCGTGTTGACGCTCGCGGCCGCGCTCGTCGTCGTGCTGCCGCGGGCGCTCGGCCACGCCGCCGGCGCGCTCGCGACCGGGTTCGTGTTCCTCCAAGCGTACCTCGCGCCCGACGGGACGCACCTGGCGACCGAGTTCCTCGGGTTCTCGGTGGTGCTGTTGAACGTCGACCAGTTCTCCGCGATGATGGGGCTGGTCGTCGGCTTCCTCGCGACGGCCGCGGTGCTCTACGCGTACTCCAGCGAGGCACCCTCGTGGATGACGGCGTTCGCGCTGCTGTACGTCGCCTCCACCGTGGGGACGATCTACGCCGGCGACTGGCTCACCGTCATCTTCTTCTGGGAGCTGATGGCGGTCACGAGCACGCTGCTGGTGTGGCAGTACGGCGGCGAGGCCGTACGCGCGGGGTACCGCTACGCGATCTTCCACGGCGTGGGCGGCACCGTGCTGCTCGGCGCAGTCGTCGTCCACTTCGCGACCGTCGAGAGCTTCCTGTTCTCGGCGACGACGGGGATCCACGCCTCCGCCGCGCTGCTCGCGGCGATCGGGATCGGCGTTAACTGCGGGTTCGTCTTCTTACACACGTGGATCCCGGACACCTACCCGCGCCCGCACATCGCGGCGTCGGTGTTCCTCTCGGTGTTCACGACGAAGACCGCCGTCTACGTGATGTACCGCGCGTTCCCGGAAGGGGGATGGTGGCTCGCGTACCTCGGCGGCTTCATGGCCGTCTACGGCGTCTTCTTCGCGCTGCTCCAGTACGACCCCCGTCGCCTGCTGTCGTATCACATCCAGGCGCAGGTCGGCTACATGCTCGCGGGCATCGGGCTCGCGACGCTGGGCGGGGCGTGGGGCGAGTTCGCCGTCGCCGGCGGGTTCGCACACCTGTTCAACAACGTCCTCTACAAGAGCCTGCTGTTCATGGCCTGCGGGGTCGTGATCTACCGCACCGGATCGAACTACATCAAGGAGATGGGCGGGCTCTGGAAGGTGATGCCCGTCGCGTTCCTCGTGTACGTGATCGGCGCGGCGTCGATCACCGCGATGCCCGGCTTCAACGGGTACGTCTCGAAGGGGATGGTGCTCGACGCGACCGAGCAGGTGAACAACGTCCCGTTGCTGTTCGGCTACGACTTACTGTGGTGGCTCCTGATGGTCGGCGCGGTCGGCACGTTCATGTCGTTCATCAAGCTCGGCTACTACATCTTCTTCCACGGCGAGCCGTCGCGTGGCCACCGCGGGCTCGCCGACGCGAAGCCGCTTCAGACGGTCGGGATGGGGATGACCGCGGTCGCGTGTGTCGCGCTCGGCGTCCTCTGGACGACGCAGCTCGACGTCCTGCCGTTCACCGAGACGACGATGGAGCTCGCGAACCCCTACAGCTGGTACGCCGACCCGCTCCAGTTCGGCCACGTCGAGAAGGCGTTGGTCCTGATGACGGCCGGCTTCGTCGGGTTCTTCTCGCTGAAGCGGCCGCTGGGGTGGCTCGCACACCACATGCGTGACGTGGACGCCCTTCTGAACCCGGCCGCGTTCTACGCCGGGCGCGGGGCGGTGTGGGGCGTCACCGAACTGTGGGCCGCCGTCGACCGGTTCACGATGGAGCTCGCCGGGCTCACGATGTGGTCGGCGATGCACCCGCGCGAGGCGCTCGCGAACGTCGGCGTCGACGTCGAGATCCGCACGGGTATCGGGCGAAGCGTCCTGTTCGTGACGCTCATCGCCGCCGCGGCGCTGTTCGCGCTCCTGCTGGGGTAGCAGGGCGAACGGAACCTCTCAGGGCGCGGTGAGGATTCGAAAGAGACGATAGAGCCGAGGATGGCGAGGAGTTGAGGGGAAGAGGCGTCAGCTCTCCGCCGGGACCGCCTGCTCCTCAGGGAGGTCGTACTTCTCGCGGAACTCGCCGATGAGCTGGCCCATCTTCGCGTACCAGTCGTTGAGCATCCGCTGCATGTCGTCGGCGATCTCGTCCGGGTCGGTCGGGCGAAACACGTGGTAGTAGCCGCCCTGGTCGTAGTTGATCTGCTCCTTCTGGACGAAGCCGCTGGTGACCAGCCGCTGGACCGACCGGTACGCCGTCGAACGCTCGCGGTCGACCGCCTCCGCGATCTCGTCGACGGTCATCGGCTCCGTCCGATCGGTGAGGAGGAGGAATATCTCCTTATCGAGGTTCTTCAGCCCGTGGATACACTCCAGGAGCCCCTCACACTCCATGTCCTGTTTGAGGTACTCGCTCATTGAGTCTGCCATCGTAGGGTGAGGTAGCCTCCCGACGAACAAAAGTGTTTGCAGGTTTCGTACAATACTCTCGTGCCGACCGTTGAAAGCCGGGAGGAGCGTGTTCGGGTGCGATCTCCGGGGCGGCTTCGGGTTCCGACGTCAGGCGTGGTAGCGGAGCAGCCGCAGGCCGATCAGCGAGACCAACACCGTCGACCCCTCGTGGCCGACGACGGCGACGGGCAAGGGGATCCCGGCGGTCAGGATCGCGACGATCATGATCGCGATGGCGGCGAACGCGATCGAGAGGTTGACGAACAGCGTCCGCCGGGTCGCACGGCTCAGTCCGAGCGCGTAGGGGATCTTGGAGATGTCGTCCGACATCAACACGATGTCCGCGGTCTCGAGCGCCACGTCGGTGCCGGCCCCACCCATGCCGATCCCGACGGTCGCGGTCGCGAGCGCGGGCGCGTCGTTGACGCCGTCGCCGACCATCGCGACGGTCCCGTACCGATCGCGCAGCTCCTCGATGGCCCCGACCTTCTCCTCCGGGAGCAACTCGGCGTGCACCTCGTCGATGCCGACCTCCTCGGCGACGTGGTGAGCGACCCGCTCGTTGTCGCCCGTCAGCATGACGACCTGCTCGACGCCAAGCTCTCGCAGCCGGGCGACCATCTCGGCCGCGCCCGGCCGGACCGTGTCGGTGAAGGCGAGCCACCCCAGCACGGACGCGTCGCCCTCGGACTCGCGGACGACGAGAACGCTCGTCTTCCCGTCACGCTCCAGGGCGTCGAGCGCGCGGAACCCCGCGTCGAGGCCGTCGATGGACCCGCCGTCCGATCCGACCGAGCCGTTCGAGCCGTCTGAACCATCCGAGCCGACCGAACCATCCGAGCCAACCGAACCGGCGGCGAGGGCTGACTCGACGTAGCGCCGGTTCCCGATGTGAACCGTGTCGCCGTCGACGACGGCCCGGACGCCCTTGCCGACGGTCGCCTGGAAGCCGGTCGCGTCGGGGACGTCGAGCGAACGCTCCGCGGCCGCGTCGACCGTCGCCTGCGCGAGGTGGTGTTCCGACCGGGACTGAACGGCAGCCGACAGCGCCAGCAGGCCGTCGTCGTCGAGCGTCCGCCCGTCGTGGGTGACGCCCCCGCGGACGGCGACGTCTGTCAGCCGTGTGTCGCCCTCGGTGAGGGTCCCCGTCTTGTCGAACGCCACGGCGTTGACGGTCGCCGCCGTCTCGACGTGCTCGCCGCCCTTGAAGAGGACCCCCTCCCGCGCGCCAGCGGTGATGGCGGAGAGGACCGCCGCCGGCGTGGAGATGACGACCGCACAGGGCGAGGCGGCGACCATGAGCGTCATCGCGCGGTAGAACGTCGGGTCGAACTCGTGGCCGAAAAACAGCGGGACCGCGATCGCCACCCCCGTGAGCGCGAAGACGCCCAACACGTACGGCTGCTCGAGGCGGTCGATGAGCCGCTGTGTCGGGGCCTTCTCGCTTTGGGCCTCCTCGACCATGTGGATGAGCTTCGCGATCGTCGACTCGTGGGCCTCGCGGGTCACCCGGACCTCGAGGCTCCCGACCTCGTTTATCGTCCCGCCGTACACCTCGCTGTCGGGCTCCTTCGCGACCGGGACCGACTCGCCGGTGATCGACGACTGGTCGACCGTGCTCTCGCCGACCGTCACCACGCCGTCGAGGGGGATCCGGTCGCCGGGGCGGACGACGAACACGTCGCCGACGACGACGTCCTCGACGGGGACCGTCACCTCCGTGCCGTCACGCAGCACGCGTGCCGAGTCCGGCCGCAGCTTCATCAGCGCCTTGATCGCGCGCCGCGACCGCCCGAACGCGTAGTGTTGGAGCACGTTCGACAGCGAGAAGAGGAACAGCAGCATCGCCCCCTCGAACGGCGCGCCGATGACGAGCGCGCCGGTCGCCGCCAGGATCATCAGCAGGTCGATGTCGACCGCGCCGTGTGTGAGCGTCTGGATCCCGGTCTTCAGCCCGTACCACCCGCCGAAGACGTACGCGACCGCGTAGGCTCCCCAGACGAGCGTCCGGGGGCCGCCGAGCCACCCGGCGATCAGCCCGACGAACATACCGACGAACGTGAGCGCGACGAAGACCGCCTCGCGCCGGAGCGTGGTGCGGTCGACCGCCTCCGTGTCCTCGGGTGCGTTTCCGAGGTCGCCGTCCGCGCCCGGACCGTCCTCTCTCTCGGGGGTATCGTCGTTCTCGGGAGGACCGCCGTCGACAGGCGGCAATCCATCGGCCGGATCGGACTGGCTGTCGAGTGCGCCGCCGTCGGCGACGGCGTCCGCGCCCGTTCGCGGAACGAGTCCCGACCGACGGACGACGCCGTCGATCGTGTCGGGCCGAACCGTTCGCTCGTCGTATCTCACGGTCGCGGTCCCGGCCCGCAGCGAGACGTCCGCCGTCTCGACGCCGTCGACGTCCCGGAGCCGCCGCTCGACCGCGCGCGATCGGGACCCGGCGCTCCGACTTCCGACGGGGCGGACGTGCAGCGTGAGCGTCGAGATCGACGACCCAGAGTCGTCGGCGTGGGGCTGGAGGGGTCCGTTATCGCCCCCGTCAGCGGACGGCGGCGGGTCCGATGGGGAGGTCATGGCGTGTGTGGCACCGTTCGTCTCCGTGATGGTCACGAGCGCTTATAAGTGTCCACGCCCGGTCCCGACGACCGGGGCAGGGGAAGGTCGGGGGCGGGAAGAGGGCGGGGAGAAGGCAGCGACAGCCGCCGAGCGTCGGTTTACGTCCCCGGAACGGGCGCGAGCGTCACGCCGTAGAACGCCGCGAGCGTGAGCAGTCCCATCGCGGCGGCGACGGCGAGCCAGCGGAACCGCGTCCGGTCCAGCAGCTCGCCGACGTCGCCGACCAGGACGGTCGTCGCCGGGAAGTCGCTCGTGCGGAGGATCGACAGCTCGAGCCCGAACAGCAGCACCGACGCCGTCGCCGACATCATACAGAACGGGCAGATCTCGCCGATCACGCCGAGCTGCAGGTAGACGAAGTACGCCGAGGCGAGCACCCCGGTCGCGGTGATCGGCGTCAGGACCTTGACGATCAGCGGGTGTCGCGTGTCGAACCACCAGAGCGACAACACGATCGTCGTGAGGTAGTAGAACGCGCCGAGCGTCGCGAGGGGGACGCCGAAGACGTACGCCCACGAGCTGGTGACGACCTGTAGGCTCCCGGAGAGCTCGGCCCCCGCCGGGATCTGCGGGATCGCCCAGAAGTGAATGCCGCTCAGGAACGCGCTGACTACCCACCCGAACACCGCGATGGCGGTGAACGCCCCGAACAGCGTCGAGACCCGCGGACTGTAGCTCCACTCGGCGTCGAACGCGTGTCGCGCCGAGCGACCGGTTTCCGAATGCTGTGTTTCCATACACGTTCGTGTCGGGGCCCTTCCCTCATAAGTATTGTGCTGTATGTACAATTCTAAGAACACAACGTGACGACGGCCGAAACCATCGATCACGTCGACGTTTCCGGGAGAACGGGACGGGTGGGATCCTGGTGCGCGAGCGCCGCACAGCGGGAAATACCCAAGGGATGGTCGTCGGAGCTACTGATAAATCACCCGTCGGTACGTCCCGAACCCCCGCTGAACGGCTCTTGAGAACCCTCGAAGGACGCTCGAGCGCTTATAAACGCGATCCGAATATCGTTCGATCACTTATAAACACGATCCGAAGAGCGTTCGATCATTTATAGACACGATCCCGTGCCGTCACGAGCCACGCGACGACACGGACGTCCGCCCGGTAGCGGCGATGTCGACTGAAAAGGGACCACCGCCGCCCGTCGCGGCCGTTCCGTGAACGGCCCACGGCCCGATCGCTGTCGGTGCGTTATAAGCTGGAGACGGTTTCACGTTCACGACCAGAATCGAGGGGCGGTATTGTACACAAAAACAAGTGCGATGGGTCGAGGAAGACCAGTGATTCGAGGATACGGGTTTCGTGTCAGCAGCCGCGCGTGTGTAGTCGTCCACGCTCAGGTGCGCTCGTGCCGCCGCTCACGTTCACCCCACGGCCGCGCTCACGTTCACGCCACGGCCGCGACGGCGTCGGCGAGGGCGTCGTAGTCGGGCTCGACGCCGGAGCCCTCGGCGATCCAGCGGTAGCGGACGAGCCCGTCGGCGTCGACGACGAACACCGACCGCTTCGCGACCGTGTCGACGCCGTACCGTTCGAACTCGCCGACGACGTCGTACGCCTCGATCGCGCGGTGGTCCGGGTCGCCGACGAGCCCGAAGGGGAGGTCGTAGCGCTCGCGGTACGCCTGTAAGGCGTGCGGGAGGTCCGTGCTGACCCCGAAGACGACGCCGCCGACGTCCGCGAACCGCGAGAGGCTGTCGCGGAACGTGCAGAGCTCGTCGGTGCAGGTGTTCGAGAACGCCGCCGGGAAGAAGGCGAGGACGACGGGGCCGTCGCCGAGGTGGTCGGCGAGACGGAACGGTTCGATACCGTCGTGGGCCAGCGATGCGGTGAATCCGGGCGCGGGGTCGCCGACGTCAACCATACGTTCGGGTGTGGGCGTCGGGACATCACCGTTCCGGTAGCGGTACTCGTCGCCACGGACGTCGTGTGCCACGTCAGCAACGGGCAGTGTGCGACGTATGGCCAACTAAGTCGTCCAAAAAGACTATAGTCGCCACAAGGTTACCACGGAGTAGAGATGGCAAGCGCGATACCACTGATCGGCGGCATTCCGGCGGGCCCCGAGCTCCTCATCATCCTACTCGTATTGGTACTGCTGTTCGGCGCGAACAAGATCCCGAAGCTGGCGCGGTCGACCGGACAGGCGATGGGCGAGTTCAAGAAGGGCCGCGAGGAAGTCGAGGACGAACTGAAACAGATGCAAGACGGCGAGACCGAAGGGGAGCCGGCCGAGACGGCCGAGCCGGTCGACACGACCGATCTGGCCGACGAGGACGAAGAGGACGAGAACGTCGAGACCGAAACCGAGAAGAACGCCTGATCGACGCCGCGTCGATCCCCCGTTCGCTGCCGGACCACCCGCCGATACTGTTTTGACCACCTCGTGGGCGCGTGGCCTAGCGGATAGGGCGAGAGGTTCCTAACCTCTCGATCGCGGGTTCGAATCCCGCCGCGCCCGTGACGCGTCAGCGACACGCTCGCCAATAGCGACACGCCAGCCACACGCCGGCGACACGTCATTGAGACAGCAGTGACCCGCCGGCGGTGCTGGTGACGCACCGTCGGGACGCCAGTGTCCCGCCGGCGAGCCGGACGGCCACCCATCAGTCGTCGCGATCGTCCGCGTCGAGGCGACGGAACGACCGGTCCGCGAGCGCGACGGCGACGACCGCGATCGCGAGGGTGGCGAGCGCCAGATCGAGTCCTGGCTCGTACAGCAGCGGCGGGTGGTAGCCGAACCCGTAGTCGACGACGACGTTCGACACGCCGAGCCCCAGCGCCAGCGCCAGCGCGCCCCGCGTCGTGCGCCCGAACGCCGGGAACAGCAACGCGAGCCCGACGAACAGGAGATGCGTCCCGAGCACGCCCCAGTAGTAGATCCACGCGTCCGGGGCGGTGACGTACGCCCCGAACGCGAGGTTCAACGACACGAGCGGCCAGAGCCCGAACTGCACGAGCCAGACGAACGCCAGCGTGTGGAGGTACGCGAGCGGTCGGTTGACCGGCGCGTCGGCGACGTCACCGCCCGACCCGACGGTCGGGAGGAGCGTCACCAACGACAGCAACGCGAGCCCGACGGCGACCGCGGAGTCGGCGTAGAGGGGCCACAGCGCGACCGGCACCGTCGGCAGGGTCGCCACGTAGTAGTCGATCCCGACGAGGAGCATGAACGCCGTGAGCCCGAGCACGGCCCCGAGGCTCCGCGGAGTTCCCAACAGTTCCTCGGCGACGGCGTCGCGTACCCGTCGACGAACGGCCGGGTCCCGGAGACGCTGTGGCGATACCACGCCGGGAATGCGCGCGGAGGGAACAAAAACCCCGACATCGAGGGGAGAATTATCAGATGACAGCATTTGCAAGAAACCTTTTTGAGTGGTGGACCAGTGGAAGGAGGCATGACTACCGAGGACTCCGGACCCACACCCGCCGACGGGCGGGGTACGGACGGGCTACCGAAGTCCCGGAACCCGATCGTCGGACGCTACACGTGGCGGGAGTTCCTCCGCGAGCACGGCCATGAAGACGCCGCCGCGGCGCTGTACGCGCGGATCGACGAGGCTCCTGCCGTCCCGGCCGATGTGGTTCGGGCACACGTCGGCGAGGAGCACGCGGACGAGATCCGCGAGGCCGCTGCTGGCGACGCCGAAGGCGACGGGATCGAGCTCCGTGACCGTGACGTCGTCGTTAGCGCCGCCGCGGTCGTTCCCGTGGGGGACACGGCCGACGGGGACGGGGCCGAAGAAGGCGAGGACGCGCTCGACGCCCCGACGAGCGGGTCGGTCGTCGTCGCGGGGCGGGACGTGGAGCTACAGCCGGCGCGGACGCCGACCGCGGACGACTGGACGCGCGCCGGACTCGACCCAGCGACGTTCCTCGGGTTCGATCCGGAGGGCCTCGGCGTCCGGCTGTGGGCGGCCGACGCGGTCGGCGACGCGCTCTGGGACCTGTGTCACGCGCGATACGACCTGTACGAGCTGCCGGTGCTCAAGGGATACTACACGTGGGACGACTACCGCGAGGAGTTCTTCCTCGACGAGGACGGGAACCCCCCGACCGACGAGGAGGACGAGCCGCTGGCGTTCACTCACGAGGACAAGACCGCCGCGCTCGGCTTCGACCCGGACGAGATCGACGACCGGCTCGCTGACGGCGCGGACGCGGCGCGAGCGATCGACGCGCTGGTCGACGAGCGGACCGTCGACGTCGACCCCGAGATCGACGAGGACGCGTTCTTCTCTACGGCCGAGGGACACACGACCCTCGCGAACCGGTACGACCTCGAACGGGCGGTGCCGATGGCGAAGAAGACGCACTTCCGCGAGGTGGAGCGCTACTGGGTGAACGAGCCGTACGCGTTCGTGATCGTCTTCCACTCGACGAAGGAGAACGAGCGGAAGTACTACGCGGTCCAGCCGTACCTCACGCGGATCGAACGCGACCTTCAGGAGTTCCTCACCGGGAAGCTCCGGACGTCGATCAAGTACGCGGACGAGTCGATCGCCGGCGGCGACGAGGCGTTTCGCGAGGGGGTCATCGCCGAGGAGACGCGCGCCCTGCTCGACCGCTACGACCTGTACGCCGACGAGGGCGAGCGAGGGCTCGCGAACGACGTCGTCGAACTCGTCCGCGGCGTCGACGCGCTGTCCGACCGGCTCGACGCGGAGCGGCTTGGAACAGGGCGGCTCGGCACGGGGCGGCTGAACGCGGTCACCGACCGGATCAGCGAGGAACGGATCGCGGCGGCGGTCGATCGGATCGCCGACATCGTCGGGTACGCACCGCGGAGCGAGCCGACGGTGGGGTTGTCCGGGATCAGCGCGCGCCCGGAGCCCGCGGTGCTGGCGGAGGACGCGGAGACGCTCACGGAGTACCAGATCGAGAAGCTGCTGTACTACCTCAAGCGCGACTTCATCGGCTACGAACGGATCGACCCGATCAAACACGACATCAACGTCGAGGACATCTCCTGTGACGGCTACGAGTCGCCGGTGTTCGTCTACCACTCCGAGTACGAACAGGTGATCTCGAACGTCTTCCACGGCACCGACGAGCTCGACGACTTCGTGGTGAAGCTCGCACAACGCTCCGGGAAGGGGATCTCGAAGCGGCGACCGCAGGTCGACGCGACGCTCCCGGACGGCTCCCGCGCCCAGCTCACGCTCGGTCGAGAGGTGTCCGACCACGGGACGAACTACACGATCCGGCAGTTCAACGACGTCCCGTTCACGCCGATCGACCTCATCAACTGGCGGACGTTCTCGCTCGACGAGATGGCGTTCCTCTGGCTCTGTATCGAGAACCACAAGAGCCTGATCTTCGCGGGCGGCACCGCCTCCGGGAAGACGACGAGCCTGAACGCCGTCTCTCTGTTTATCCCGTCGAACGCGAAGATCGTCTCGATCGAGGACACCCGCGAGGTCGAACTCCCCCAGCGCAACTGGATCGCCTCCGTCACCCGGCCGTCGTTCTCCGCGGACGACAAGGGCGACGTCGACGAGTTCGACCTGCTGGAGGCCGCGCTGCGTCAACGCCCCGACTACATCGTGATGGGCGAGATCCGCGGCGAGGAGGGACGGACCCTCTTTCAGGTGATGTCGACGGGCCACACCACCTACACGACGTTCCACGCCGACTCCGTCGGCGAGGTGCTCAAGCGGTTCACCACCGAGCCGATCAACGTCTCGAAGACGATGTTCACCGCGCTCGATCTCGTCTCCGTACAGACGTCGACGCGCGTGCAGGGGCGCAAGGTGCGCCGCAACAAGTCGTTGACCGAGATCAACCACTACGACGCCGAGAACGACGAGATCAACGTCCAGGACGTCTACCAGTGGCAGGCGGAGACCGACGAGTTCCTCCAGATGGGCGACTCGAACACGTTAGAGGAGATCATGTTCGACCGCGGCTGGGACCGCGGCGACGCTCGACGCGGAGCTCCGAAAGCGGCGGGTGGTACTGGCGTATCTCATCGACAGGGGGCTCAACACGTACGCGCAGGTCGCGGCGACGTTCCAGGCGTTCATTAACGACCCCGACACGATCCTGACGCTGATGGCGAACGACGGGCTGGAGCGCTCGCTGGAGGACCTCCGCGAGATGGAGTCGGTCCTCATCGACGTCGACCGGGAGAAGGAGGCGCTGGTGCCGCGGCCCGACCCCGACGAGGAGGGGAAAGCGGAGGTCGCCCGGATCCTCGACGAGGCCGAGGACCTGCTCGCGGAGTACCGCGGCGAGACGCCCGCCTCCGTTACTGACGCGCTCCTCGACGACGTCCCCGCGGTCGACGTGGAGGCGAAGCCCGAGGACGACCACGAGACGCTGGCTCAAGCCGCCCGCGAGGCCGCCGCGCTGGATGCGGCGGCGGGCGACGCCACAACGACGGCCTCCGACGGCGCGTTCGGCGGCGGCGACGCTCCGGACAGCGCACCCGCTAACGCCGCCGAGGCAGGCAATCCCGGCGATCCCGGCGATCCCGGCGATCCCGGCGGCCCCGACGGCCCTGACGCTCCCCACACTCCCGCCGCTCCCGATGGCTCCGCCGCTCCCGCCGCTCCCGACGACACCGACGACGCCGACGAACCGACCGACGAGATCGACTTCGACGAGCCGTTCGACGAGGCGATAAACGTGATGGGGGGCGCGTCGAACGACGAGAGCGACCCATCGAGCGCGTCGCCCGGAACCAACGGCGACGGACTGGCTGGGAACGGAAGCAGCGTCGACGGAGGACTCGCCCCCGACGGAGAGAACGGCGCCGAAGGCGATGCCGGCGACGATGCCGAAGACGATCCCGCTGACGGAGGCGACGACGTCGAAGAAAACCCCGATAACGGCGACGGTGACAGCGACGGCGACGGTGACAGCAACGGCGACGGCGACGCCGACCCGGAAACGGAGTTCGACGAGGGGGAGTGGGTCTTCGGCGATCGGGCGGTCGAGGACGAGGGCGGATGAGCCGATGACGGACGTCCGGACGAACGGATCGGTGACCCGAACGGGAGGGCGTCGATGAGCCTCGAGGACGGGCTCGGCGATCGGTCGGTCGACGGGAACCTGCTCGGGGAGCTGTTCTACCCGGTGTTCCGGCTGCTGTTCGACCCCGACGGCGACTTCGTCGGCGACGTCGAGCGGAAGCTCGCGGAGGCGCGGATGCCGGACCCCGTCGAGATGTTCCTGTCGCGCTCGCTCGGGATCGGGCTGCTTGCCGGCGTGGCGCTGTGGATCGTCGGCACCCTGATCGGGTACGGCGTGTTCGTCCTCGGCGTGATCGATCCCGAGAGCCTCTCGCTGGGGGTCCCCGCGCCGAACCCGGCGACTGCGGCCCTGTTGCGGTCGCTCGTCGTCCCCGTCGCGGTGTTCATCAGCGGGCTCTTCTTCGGCTCGCTGGGCTTCTCGTTAGGGTTCGGGGGCCTGATCGCGGTCCCGTACTCCCGGGCGTCCACGCGGGAGCGCGAGATCAACATGCTGCTGGCCGACTCCGTCTCCTTCATGTACGCGCTGTCGGTCGGCGGCCTCAACCAGCTGGAGATCCTCCGCGCGATGGCGAACGCCGAGGACACCTACGGGGAGGTGTCAAAGGAGTTCCAGAGCATCATCAACGAGACGGAGTACTTCGGCACCGACTACCGGAACGCGATCCGCCAGCAGTCGATGGAGACGCCCTCCGAGGAGCTCTCACAGTTCCTCGCGGACATGCTGTCGATCGTCAACTCCGGCGGCGACATCGAGGGGTTCCTCGCCGACAAGAAGGAGAAACACCTCCGGACGTCGAAACAGGAGCAGGAGATGACCCTGGAGACGCTGGAGCTGTTCGGGGAGATGTACATGACGCTGTCGCTGTTCCCCCTGCTCCTCATCATCATCCTCGTCATCATGGGGATGATGGGCGAGTCCGACGACTTCCTGCTGTACGCCACGGTGTACGCGCTCATCCCCCTGACGGGGGTCGGCTTCCTCGTGTTGGTCTCGACGGTCAAACAGGACGAGCCGGGCGACGGCTACCTCGACCCGGAGGGCGGAAGCGCCCGCCTCGAGCAATCGGGACGGGAGGGGCTCGTCCACCTCGGGCTCATCGAGGCGTTCGTCGGGGAGTTCCGCGTCTTCGACCGTATCAAGGCGCGGGAGGGGACGTACAAGACGACACAGCTCCTCTCGGCCCCGCACCTGTTCTTGCGGGAGAACCCGGCCTACTCGCTGGCGATGACGGTGCCCGCGGCGCTGGTCCTCCTCGCCGTCGCGGTCAGGACCGGCAGCGCGCCGCTGTCGCTCGACGGGTGGGTGTCACGCCCCGTCTGGGCGACGTTCATCTGGGTGTACGTCCCCCTCTACGTCACGCTACTCCCGCTCGCGGTGTTTCACGAGTGGAACGAGCGGTCGCGACGCGCCATCACCGGAAAGCTCTCGGAGAACCTCCGGAAGCTCTCGTCGGCGAACGACACGGGACAGACGCTGTTGGAGTCGTTACAGACCGTCTCGGACACCTCTTCGGGGAAGCTCGCCGAGGAGTTCGACGTCATGCACGCGAAGGTGAACTACGGGATGAGCCTGCGGGCGGCGATGGTCGAGTTCAACAACAAGTACCGGGTGCCGCGGCTCGCCCGAACGGTGAAGCTCGTCTCGAAGGCACAGGAGGCGTCCTCGCAGATCACGGACGTGCTGACGACGGCGGCACAGGCGTCGGAGAACCAGGACGACATCGAGCGCGAGCGTCGTTCCCGCACGATGATGCAGGTAGCGATCATCATCATGACGTACGTCACGCTGCTCGGCGTGATGGCGATCCTCCAGACGCAGTTCATCGACGTGATGGCGGACCTGGTCGACCAGGGCGGGAACGGCGCGGCCGACGGTGCGGACGGGATGGACTTCGGCGGCGGCGTCGACCCCGCCGTGCTGTCGTTGCTGTTCTTCCACGCCGTCACGATCCAGGCGATCCTCTCGGGGTTCATCGCGGGATACCTCCGGAACGCCGACATCGTCTCCGGGGTCAAGTTCGCCGTGAGCCTCATGACGCTCTCGCTGGGGGTGTGGGTGTTCGTCGGATGACGCCCGGATCGCCTCCCGCGTTCCCGTCGGATCACCGCGCGCAGACACCGATAGACTTCGGCGTCGGCGCGGGCGTGTTCCTGATCACCCTCGCGTTCGTCATCGCGTTCGTGCCGACCCTGTTCGACCCGTTCGCGGCCGCCGAGAGCACGTCGCCGATCGTGAGCGACCGCGTCGCCGCCGGCTTCGCCGGCGACCTGCTCGCGGCGTCGACGAGCGAGCCGGGCGTCCTCTCGCCGGCGTGTACCGTCGCCTACTTCACGGCGGACGGATCGCTCACGGAGCAGGCCGATTGCGGGTTCGATGCCAGCGAGGACCCGGACGAGCTGTTCGGGGTCGACCGCGAGGTACAGGTCGTCATCCACGAGCTCGATGAACGGTCGCCGCGAAACAGCCCGCTCGACCTCGAAACGGTCGAAACGCGCCACGGCACCTTCGAGGACGTCGTGTTCTCCCGATCGAGCGAGGATCCCGACGCGCCGGACCCCGACGACGTCACCGTCTCCGGCCGGGTCGTCTCGCTCGACGGCGACCAGTACCGACTGACCGTGAGGGTGTGGTGAGATGACGCCGTTCCACGCCCGCCGATCGGACGACCGCGCGCAGGCACACACCCTGGAGGCGTTCGTGGCGGCGATCCTCCTCGTCGCCGGGCTCACGTTCGCGCTGCAGGCGACCGCGGTGACGCCGCTGTCGGCGAGCACGTCGAACCAGCACATCGAGAACCAACAGCGTGCGGTCGCGACCGACCTCCTGGAGACGAGCGCGGCGAACGGCGACCTCCACGAGGCCGTGCTGTACTGGGACCCGGTTGACGGGCGGTTCGCCGGCGTCCCCGAGGGGTTCGACGAGCACGTCCACGGCGGGCCGCCGAACGCCTTCGGCGAGGCGCTCGACCGGACGTTCCTCGATCGACGGATCGCGTTCAACGTCTACGTCGACGCCCATCCGTCGACGTCGTCGCGGGGGGAGCCGATGGTCAACATGGGCCGGCCGAGCGACAACGCGGTGTCGGCGACGCGGACGGTGTCCGTGACCGACGACACGACCCTGACGGCACCGGGCTTCGAGGAAACGACGCTCGCGGACGTCGCACCGGATCCGGACGACCCGTCCTCCGGGTCGGAGTTCTACGCGCCGGACGTCGACGACGGGCCGGCGTACAACACGCTGGAGGTGCGAATCGTCGTATGGCGGATGTGAGCATTGGTCCCCCGGACGGGGACCGCTTCCGCGACGCCGACCGGGGACAGCTGCTGCTCGTTGCGGGGCTCGTCGTCGCGGTGTCGCTCGTCGTGTTGGTCGTCCTCCTGAACGCGACGATCTACACGGAGAACGTCGCGACGCGGGGCGTCGAGGCCGCCGACGGGGAGGCGTTGGAGGTCCGAGCCACCGGCGTCGAGGGCGTCGGCGGCCTCGTCGACGCGACGAACCGGGCAAAGCCGGGCACACACGGGGAGGCGACGGGGACGGTCGAGGACGGGATCGAGGATCTCGATGAGCGGATCGCGGCGCGGTACGCCAAACGCGGTGGCGTGACACGGCTCGAGACCGATCCCGTGGGAACGACCGACGGCTGGTACCTCGATGCGAGCACGGACGACTGGATGGACGCAGGGGAAGAGGAGACGGAGGAAGGGGGAGAGGAAGAGGAGACGGAGGAAGAGGAGACGGAGGAGGAAACCACCGAGGAGGAGGAAGGAGGGGCGGAGACGGCCGCCGACGGGTACGCGTTCGCGACGGACGTGGAGCGTACCCGGGGGTTCACCGTCACCGCGGACCTCGACTCCGAGACGGCGGCGCTCGCCGTGACCGACGCCGCCGGCGCGCGCGAGGAGGCGTTCGGCGTGGTGCTCGAGGATTCCGACCCCGAGGGAACGATGGCGCGCCACGAGGTCTACCTGTTCCGCCCCGACGACGGAAGCGACGACGTCGCCGTCGCGGTCGGCTCCGACGGGGGCTCCCTCGAGATCCGCTGTCGGATCGTGGCCGAGACGGCGGGCCCGGACCCCGCGGCGGCCGTCGAGCTCGACCTGACCGACGAACGGGTGACCGTCCGCGACGGTGACGGGCGAGCGATCGGGACGGCGCGTTGTCCGGGGCTCTGGCCCGCGGCCCTCGTTCCGACGACCGGCCCGGACGACGCGGACGGGCCGTACGACGTCCGGTTCGTCAACGGCGACGCCGCCGACGGCACCGCGACCGCGACGGCCAGGACCGCGTCGGCGACGTGGTACGACGAGGCCGACCACGCCACGCCGGGCGTGTACGACGCCACGGTCGACCTCCGGTACCGCACCGCCGACCTCGGGTTCGAGACGACGGTCCGGGTCGCCCCGGGTGAGCCCGATGCGTGAGCGGGACGGCGGCGACACGCGCGGTGGTACCGTCCGCGTCGACGACCGCGCCGTCAGCGTCACGGTCGGCTACGTCCTCACGCTCGCCATCGGCGCGGTGCTGCTCGCGGGGATCACGATCGGCATCGGCGGGGTGTTGGAGGGGCAGACGGACCGTGCGGTCCGGGGTGACCTTTCGGTCGCCGGCCAGCAGGTCGTCGCGAACCTCGAGAGCGCGGACCGCCTCGCCCGCGCCGCGGAGGCCGGCCCGTCGGACCCGGACTTCACCGGGGACGGGACCGCGAGCGTCGCGGTCCACGTCGACCTCCCGAGACGGGTCGCCGGGTCGGCGTACACCGTCGAGGTGGACGGTGAGGCGGTCCGGCTGCGGACGGAGGCCCCGGACGTGACCGTGACGGTCCCGCACGCGGTCGGCGAGGTCGACGTCGCCGAGTCGAGCGTCCGAGGCGGCCCGCTCCGGATCGAGTACGTCGCCGACGGTTCCGTGCCGGGGAACGGGACGCTCGAGGTGTCGGAGCGATGAGTCGAGACGGCGGCGGCGTCCCGGCGTCGCGTCGGGACGCCGATGCGTCCGGGAGAGCGGGTTCGGACGCGCGGGCCGTCAGCGACGTGGTCGGTTACGTGCTCGTCTTCGCGATCGTCACCGCGACGATCGGGACGGTGTTCGCGGTCGGGATGGTCGGCTTGGAGGAGCGGCAGTCGGTCGAGCGCGTCCAGAACGTCGAGCGGGCGTTCGACGTCCTCGACGACAACCTCCGTGACCTCCAGCGCTACGAGGACCCGAGCCGCGCGACGGAGATCCGTCTCGGCGGCGGGACGCTGTCGCTCGCGGACGAGACGACGGTGACGGTGGGCCAGGTCGGCGCGGACGGGGAGTGGGAGACGGACGCGGACGGCTCGGAGCTCGCGGTCGAACGACGGATCCACGCCGTCACGTACACGAGCGGCGACACCGAGATCGCCTACGAGATGGGCGCGTGGTTCCGGACCGACGGCGAGACGGCCCGGATGCGGTCGTCGCCGCGGTTCGTCGCGGCGGACGGCCGGACGACCCTCCCGATCGTCCGCACGCGTCCCGACGGGGATCGGACGGCGACGAGCGGCGACGGAACCGTGCAGGTGTCGGCAACTGCCGGACCGTCACCGCGGTACGCCTATCCCGCGTCGGGGACGGATCCCGAGGCGGTTCAGGTCCGGATCGAGTCCCCGCGGGCTGAGGCGTGGGCGCGGTACCTCGAGGACACCGACGGGTTCGTGGACGTCGACGTCGCGGACGGCGAGGCGGTCGCGACCGTCGAGGAGGACGAGACGGTGTACGTCCGCGTGATCGCGATCGACGTCGCGATCAGGCGCTGAGGTGCCGGATATCCGCCGATCAGCCGATCAGTCAGCCAAGCAGCCGATCAATCAGTCGAACCCGACCTCGACGACGTTCTCGCTCACGTGGAGATAGGTGATCGGGTTCTGTCCGGGGCCGCCGGTGATGGTGAGTTGGAAGTCGGCGAGCTCGGGGTCGTGTTGGACGTCGGCGGCCCCTCCGAGGTCGACCCCGCCGAAGACGAACGCGCCGCGGAGCGTCGGGTTCCCGCTGACCTCGAGGAAGGCGTTCGGCGCGTAGATGATCGCGTCGATCTCGGCGTTCCCGATCCCGTTCGTGTTCTCCGCGACGCCGCCGTTCACGTAGAACTGGGTCCGTTTGGCGTCGGTCGAGGTCGCGGTCGTCCCGATCGTGGGGTTGTTCAGCTCGAAGTCGCCGTCGATGTAGTAGCGCACCTCGTAATCCGTGTCGTCGGTTATCTGAAGGTTATGACCGCCGATGTCGAACGTGCCGTCGATCGCGATGACGACGTCCCCGTCGGTCGTGTCGAAGTCGACGTCACCGTCCAGCGTGACGTCGCCGTCCGCGTAGTAGGTACCGGCGGAACACGTCCCGCCGTCGAAGCAGTTCGAAACGTCGCCGTCGCCGTCGGACTCCGCGATCGAGAGCTGGTTGGCGATCACCGTCGACGGGGACGGGTGTGACTGTCCGGTCTCGTAGTCGTCCTCGTGTAACGGGTCCTGGCCGCGGTAGTCGTACCCGCCGCCCCCGATCGAGAGCGGCTTGTCGACGGCCACCTCCTCGGGAACGACGAGGCGGGCGGTCACCGTCCGCGCGTCGTCGTCCTTGGTCACGTCGCCCTCGGCGCGCTGGCTGAAGAAGTCGTACCAGCCCTCGTAGTAGTCGCTCCGGACCTCGACGACGACGGTGCCGTCCTGCAATGGGTTGTCGCCCGGGTCGAACACCGACGCCCCGACCTGCTTCTGTCGGACGGTCCCGCGCGCGGCGGGGGCCGAGCCGTCGCCCTCCAACCGCACGATCGGGAACGTGAGCGTGTCGCCGCGGTAGTGGTACTCCGGCGGGGAGACCATCCGACCGCGGTCGCCGTCGGCCGTCCAGACGCCGCCGCCCTGCATGGCGACGGTCCGTCGATCGCCCTCGTACACGAGCGTCCCGAACGAGTCGTCGAAGACGGTGTCGACCTCGCCGCCCCGTTCGATCCACACCCGGACGTGGCCGGCGTCCTCCTCGAGCCGGAGATCGCCGCCGTCGACCGAGCCGAGGTCGAACCGCTTGGTGTCCGTCTCGCCGAGCGCGACGAGGCTCGTCTGGGAGCTGAGTTGCGAGAGCGCGTTCTCGGCGCCCGACGAACGCGCGTCGTCGGTGACCGCGCCGAGCGCGGCGCTGCCGGCCACCACCGTCACCGTCACCGCGGCGATCGTGACCGCGAGCAGGAGCACCACGCCGACGGGGCTCGACACCGCGCGATCCCCGTCGGTCGTCGACCCCCTATCCATGGTCGGGAGAGGCTCGCCGAGGGCATAACTCTCCCGGGTTTTATAAGCTAACTATCGGTCCTGAGAACGCGACCCGGGGAGGACCGCGTCGTCGTGCGCTTGCGCCGGTCGCCATCTTCAAACCCCCGCCCCGACTGTGCACCGGTATGGAAGCCGAGCGTGAGGTACTCGACGTGTTGGCGCGGAACGCTCGCGAGGACGTCGCCGACATCGCGGCACAGACCGGTCTGGACGCCGACGAGGTCGAGGCCGCGATCGCGGCGCTGGAGGCCGACGGCGTCGTTCACGGCTACCAGGCGGTCGTCGACTGGGACTCGGTCGACGAGGGGAAGATCCGCGCGCTCGTCGAGATCAACGTCGCGCTGGACCGCGAGACGGGCTACGACCAGGTCGCCGACCGGATCGCGAAGTTCCCCGCGGTCGACGCCCTCCACCTCGTCTCCGGCGACTACGACTTCGCCGTGGAGGTGCTCGGGGAGACGATGCAGGACGTCTCGCGGTTCATCTCCGAGCAGGTCGCCCCGATGCCCGAGGTCACCCAGACGGTGACCCACTACATCATGGAGACGTACAAGGACGGGGGGATCCGGTTCGAGGACGGCGACGACGACGACCGGCTCTCGGTCTCGCCATGAGGCTGTCCGAGCGCGCGACCGACCTCCCCGAGTCCGGGATCCGGAAGTTCTTCGAGCTCGCGGAGGCGCGCGACGACGTCATCTCGCTCGGGGTCGGCGAGCCCGACTTCTCCGCGCCGTGGGCCGCGCGGACCGCCGCCATCGACTCGCTGGAGCGGGGGAAGACCTCCTACACCTCGAACCGCGGGATGGAGCCGCTCCGGGAGGCGATCGCCGACCATCACGAGCGGTACGACCAACGGTACGACCCGACCGAGGAGGTGCTCGTGACGACGGGCGCGAGCGAGGCCGTCGACCTGGCGTTCCGCGCGCTGGTCGACCCCGGCGACGTCGTCGCCGTCCACGAGCCCACGTACATCTCGTACGCGCCGGGGATCGAGCTTGCGGGCGGCGAGCCCCTGCCGGTGCCGACCCACGCCGCGGACGACTTCGCGCTCACGCGCGAGGGGCTCGCGGCGGCGGGCGCGGACGCGGCCGACGTGCTCGTGGTGTGCTACCCGAACAACCCCACGGGCGCGACGATGAGCGACGAGGAGCTCGCCGAGGTGGCGGCGTTCTGCCGCGAGCACGACCTCCGGGTGATCGCCGACGAGATCTACGCCGCGCTCACCTACGGCGGCGACCACGCATCGATCGCGACGCAGCCGGGGATGCGCGAGCGGACCGTCGTCATCAACGGCTTCTCGAAGGCGTACGCGATGACCGGGCTCCGGCTCGGCTACGCGCTCGGCCCGACCGACGCGGTCGACGCGATGAACCGGATCCACCAGTATACGATGCTGTCCGCCCCGACGACGGCCCAATACGCCGCGTTGGAGGCGCTCGAACGCTGTGACGACGAGGTCCGGGAGATGGTCGGCGAGTACAACCGCCGTCGCCGGCTCGTCGTCTCGCGGTTCAACGCGATGGGGCTCGACACGTTCGAGCCGACCGGCGCGTTCTACGCGTTCCCTCGCTGTGGCGGCGACGACGAGGCGTTCGCCGAGGCGCTACTCGAAGAGCAAGGCGTCGCCGTCGTCCCGGGCTCCGTCTTCGGCGCGGGCGGCGAGGGGCACCTCCGCGTCTCGTACGCCACGTCCATGCGCGAACTGAAGGCAGCGACCGATCGGATCGCCGATTTCGTGGCGAACCGGTAGGGAGGCCGGACGGCCGTCGCGGACCGGTCGGCCCGTGGAACAGTCGACCCGTGGATCGGTCAGCCCGTGGAACGGTCGGCCCGTGGAACAGTCGACCCGTGGAACAATCGGTCCGTGGAACGGTTCTGGTTCGCTCTCGGATTCCGGGCCCACACGCTGGCGGGTTCTGGAACGTTCAACTCTCCGTGAATTCCCTCGCGTTTGGGAACGACTAACACGTGACTCGGGTATCGTTCGGTATGGAGTTCGAGCTCTCCGACGAACAACGGCAGCTTCGGGAGGAGGTTCGTCGGTTCGCCGACGAGGAGATCCGGCCGGTCGCAAGCGAGTACGACGTCGCCGAGGCGTACCCACACGAGGTGATGGAGGCGGCCGCGGAGATGGGGCTGTTGGCCCCGCACGTGCCGGTCGAGTACGGTGGCGTCGGCTACAGTGCCCTGGAGAACGCGATCCTCACCGAGGAGCTGTTCGCGGCCGACCCGGGGATCGGCCTCTGTGTGTCCAGCGCCGGCTTCGGCGCGGAGGCGATCATGGAGTTCGGCACCGACGAGCAGAAGGAGGCGATCCTCCCCGCGGTCACCGACGGCGACGCCGTCATGGGGTCCGCGATCAGCGAGCCCCAGGCGGGATCCGACGTCACCTCGGTGGCGACCCGCGCGGAGAAGGACGGCGACGAGTGGGTCATCAACGGATCGAAGATGTGGATCACGAACGGGACGGTCGCGGACTACTTCGTCGTCGTCTGCGAGACGGATCCCGAGATAGAGGACCGGTACTCGGGCTACTCACAGGTCCTCGTCGAGGCGGACCGCGACGGGCTGACCCGCGAGAAGATCACCGGCAAGCTCGGGATCCGCGCGAGCGACACCGCCGAGCTGGTGTTCGACGACGTGCGCGTCCCCGAGGAGAACCTGATCGGCCAGCGCGGGATGGGCTTTCTCCAGTTGATGCAGTTCTTCGACGAGACGCGCACCGCGGTGGCGGCACAGGGCGTCGGCATCGCGCGCGGTGCGGCCGAGCGCGCCCTCGACTACGCGGAGGAGCGCGAGCAGTTCGGCCGCCCGATCAGCGACTTCCAGGCGATCAAACACAAGCTCGCGGAGATGTACACGGACACGGAGGCCGCCCGGTGGCTCACCTACCGCTCCGCGTGGGCGGTCGACAACGAGTCGAGCGAGCTGACGGCGCTGGCGTCGATGGCCAAGGAGTTCGCCTCGCGGGTCGCCGTCGACGTCGCCGACGAGGCCGTCCAGGTCCACGGCGGGGCCGGCTTCGTCAACGACCACGACGTCGAGCGGTTCTACCGCGACGCGAAGATCACCCAGATCTACGAGGGGACGACTGAGATCCAGAAGAACATCATCGCCCGCGAGCTGCTCGGGGAGGGCTTTTAACTGGAATTAGGCGCTAAGTCCCCTTCCTCAAGGAGCAACGCAGGGAGCGAAGCGACCGAGTAGCGCAGTAGGGAGGGGATACAGCGTTCACAAGAGCGGAGCTCTTGTGCGCGAACGAG